>Ga0210405_10005262_pt1 | contig 11890 bp, 12 predicted proteins | sample IncBWH11MmetaG_FD_155492 | JGI IMG/M metagenome (GOLD analysis project Ga0210405, IMG submission 155492) | Forest soil microbial communities from Barre Woods Harvard Forest LTER site, Petersham, Massachusetts, United States - Inc-BW-H-11-M | ecosystem: Environmental > Terrestrial > Soil >... | reverse complement strand
CCGTTCCAGTAGCTCAAACACGGCCCAAGCATTCTGCTCGTCCAAATCTCCGGTAGGTTCATCTGCCAGCAGCACGGTTGGCCCAGTGACGAGCGCCCGGGCTATTGCGACGCGCTGCTGTTCCCCCCCGGAGAGTTCCCCTGCACGGTGATCGGCCCGATTTTCCAGGCCAACCTCCGCTAACCACTTCCGCGCCATCCCCAGCGCCGAAGCGAAATCCTCACCGCGCAACAAAAGCGGCATGGCTACATTTTCTGCAGCCGTAAAATCAGGCAACAACTGGTGGCGCTGCCAGAGAAAACCCACCGCGCGGTTTCGAAACTCTGCAAGCGCCGCGTCATCATCATTCGTTTCAATGGCTTTATTTGCGAAGTATACTGTACCGCTTGTTGGCGTGTCTAGCGCGGCGAGCAAATGCAAAAGAGTGCTCTTGCCGGCTCCGGATGGCGCGACGATAGCAACCATCTCTCCTTGCAGCAAACTGAGATTCGCGTCGGATAAAACAGTCAGGCTTTTCTCGCCGCTACCATAGGTTTTCTTAAGGCTTCGCGCTTCCATGACCACCGAAGCCGTGCCTCGCGCGTTCGGAACGCTTGTCCGAACTGCGTGGCTCGCATTGTCTTCTGACTGGGTCATTCTGCTCTCAAGCTTGGGCCCTTAGGGCTCGATTTCCTGTTCTGTTTCTCTTAACTTAGATGCTACCTACGCCCCTAAAGTGCTCTCCGTCCATGGCTCTGTGTGCCGCATAATTGGCCAAGAGTTTCCCTTTTCTGCCAATCACGTGCCCTCCGCCAAATGGCCCGGCCAGTGTCACCTTTGGGACACTCTTAAGCTTCCCTTTTTCAATAACTTGTAACGGGCTCAACCTCTTCAGGATGGGGAGGGTACATCCCGGTTTCGCCCCCTGGCCTCTCACATTTATACAAGCAAACCACGCGCCAAATCTTCTCGTGTAAAGCCATTAGATTCAGCCCTCTCACTCGCCGCTTTATTCATAGCGGAGAATCTCCACCGGCAATAGCCGCGCAGCTGCCCGCGCTGGCAGGATTGTCGCTCCAATCGAGATCCCCATTGCCGCCATAGTGATCCACACGCCATCGAGGGCGCCAGGGTGAAACGGCACATAAGAGACGGCATAGATTTGCGGATCGAGCGGAATTAGATGATAGGTTCCGGCAATCAGCGCAAACGTATAGCCAACGCAAAGCCCGATCAGCGTCCCCGTAAACCCGATGGCGACTCCCTGCCAAAGAAAAATCGTTCGAATCTGCTCGCGGCGCGTTCCCATGGAAATCAATACCGCGATGTCGCGCGCTTTGTCCGTGACCATCATCGAAAGCACAACAAGAATGTTCAATCCCGCAACAAATGTAATCAGCCCGATGAAAATCGCGGTAACCAGTTTTTCCAGGCGCAACGCCCGAAACAGCGCGAAGTTTTGTTCTATCCAGGTGGTCGCCAAAAAATCGGGCCCGGCTATTTTTTCAGCCTGACGCGCAATCCCTGCCGCGCGCTCCGGATTGTCGAGCCGGAATTCCAGGACGTTTACCACATCGCTTGAGCCGGCGAGCGATTGCGCCGCGCGCATCGTCAGAAAGCACCAGTTCTTGTCGTAATCGTAAAACCCTGAATCGAACACTCCGGCCACGCGAAATCGCCGCGTCCTAGGAATCAAACCATACGGCGTTAGCCGCCCTTGTGGACTTGTGAGCGTCACATAGTCTCCGGGCGACATCTTCCATTCGTCCGCCAGCTGCTTGCCCACCATCAACGCATCTATCCCGTCCGCATCGAGGGTAAAATCGAGACTCCCCTCGACAATCCGCTGCAGCGCTTCGTCTCCTCGCCTCTCGCGGTTCGGATCGACGCCTTTTGCAACCACACCAAGCGCTTCGCCGCCGAACGACAAAAGCACCGTCTGATACGTCGCAGGAGTTACGGAGCGGACGCCGGGAATTGCCGCGAGTTTCGCGGCCAGCGCTTCGTAGTTATGGATAACGGAGCCAGGGCGCGTCAGCGAAACATGCGCGGTGACACCCAACAATCGATCCTGCAGCGTCTCGCGGAATCCCGTGTTCATCGCTAGCGCAATCACCAGCGTGGCCACGCCGGCGGCTACGCCAAGAATGGAAAACAGAGTCACCAGGCGCAAAACCGCCGGCCGGTAAGGCGACCGCAAATACCGCCTTGCCACGAACCATTCAAATCGCATGAGACAATCGCATTAGAGAAAGGATACTTTACGCAACCTCCGCTTCGGTAGCGGAGTCTTGCCGCACCTCTTAGGGCACCTCTGGTGGTCGCACCTCTGGACGCAGCAGCGGGAAGAGAATCACGTCGCGTATGGACTGTGAATCGGTGAGTAGCATCGTGAGCCGGTCAATGCCGATGCCTTCGCCCGCCGTCGGCGGCATGCCATAGCAAAGCGCGCGGATGTAGTCCACGTCCAGCTGCTTGGGAACTTCTTCCCCGCCCTGCGCGATTTGCGCGAGGAATCGCCGCTCTTGCTCTGCGGGATCATTCAGTTCCGAGAAGCCATTGGCCACTTCCATGCCCGCCACGTAGATCTCGAATCTTTCGGTAAGAGAAGGATCCTCCTGCTTCTGCTTCGAGAGAGGAGAAATATCCGTGGGAAAATCGTACAAAATGGTAGGTTGAATCAGTTTGTCTTCCGCCATCGTTTCAAACAGCAAGCCTGTCCACTCGCCGTCCTTCAACACGCCCTTCGAGGCAGCGTAGGGCGCGCCCGCGGTTTTCGCCCAAGTGTTGTAACGCTCGACGGCTGCGCGCGGCCCGCCGGGCGCCGCCAACTCAGCCTCGGTGGGCGCGGCGCCGGCCCCGGCCCCGGCAGGCCAATATTTCATGATTGCTTCGCGCATTGAGAGCCGCTGCATCTTTGAAAAATCCAGCTCCTGGTCGCCGTAGTTCACCAGGGTCGAGCCGGTAAGACTCATCGCCAGAAGCGCGAACAACTTCTCATTCATCTCCATCAAGTCCCGGTAGTTGCTGTACGCTTCGTAGAATTCGAGCATCGTGAATTCGGGGTTGTGTTGCGTCGAGATCCCTTCGTTGCGGAAGTTGCGGTTGATCTCGTACACCCGGTCAAATCCTCCGACCGTCAGCCGCTTGAGGTAGAGCTCCGGCGCGATCCGCAAATACAAATCAATATCCAATGTATTGTGGTGCGTGACGAAAGGACGCGCCGCGGCGCCTCCCGGAATGGGATGCATCATCGGCGTTTCAACCTCTATATATCCGCGCGCATCGAAAAACCGCCGCAACTCTTGAATGATCCGGGCTCGTGCCACAAAAACCTGCCGCGATTTGTCGTTGGCAATCAGGTCCAAATAGCGCTGCCGGTAACGCAGCTCTACATCCGTCAACCCATGCCACTTTTCCGGAAGGGGCAGCAAGGCTTTCGCAAGAAAGGTCAGATCTTCGACCCAGATGGAAAGCTCGTTGGTTTTTGTCCGGAAAAGGTGTCCGCGAACACCAATTAAATCGCCCAGATCCAGCAGATGAAACAGCGAGAATCCGCGCTCGCCGACAACGTCTTTCTTTACATAGATTTGTATACGCTTACCGGAACCCTGCAGATGTGCAAAACCCGCCTTGCCCATCAGCCGCAGGGAAACAAGCCGTCCCGGCACGCGGACTTCGCGCTTTTCGCCTTCCAACTCTGCCGACGACTTATCACCATACTTATCCACAAGGGCCGCTGGCGTGTCAGTCCAGCGAAACTCCCTCGGGAACGGTTCATATCCAAGAGCTTGAATCTGTTCGAGTTTCTTTTGGCGCTGCTCAAACTGGTCGCGAGGCTCAAATTGCAAGGCGGATCCTTTCAGCGTAATCGCAGGCGAGTATAGCGGTCGCTCCCGGTTCCGAGCAACAGCCTGAAAATCCCGGCCTCTCTTTCCAGCCGCTGGGCCTCAATTCCCAACGAACCAAACCGGCAAGATAATCGTTCTCTCGGAATTGGAATTTGTTATACTGCCCGTCCTGTTCCCCTGGGAGACCCCTTGTGAGAGACCGTGAGCACCCCCTTGCAGCCCGCGGCACTAGTGTAAAGGATGACTGGCGAGCGTGGTTACCTGAAGAAAAGGACCAGGTGTTTCGCTCCCATGTTCGTCAGCTGGAAATCTCTTACAATATGTTAAGCGTTTCCTTGGACGAAGCGCTCGCGCTGCGGCAAGGGGGACGCCTGGAAAAAGCGAGCCTTGCCGCCGGCGTTACACCCGATCTCTGTAACCGCTTCGCTCACCCTTTGGTCGCCCTTCTTTGGTCGCTCAGCGAACACGCCAAGCATTACGGCACGGTACCTAACGCCGCGCCTCTCGACCCCTCGAATTTCCAGGGCGCCCGGGGCCAGCGTGCAGCGCTCTTCAGCAACTTGTTTTGCCGCGTCCTACTCTCCGAACGGTCACAGTTTCTTTATAAGATCAGCACCCTCGGCGAGATGGTGGATGATCTCAACACCGATTTTTGTGCGGCTGCCACCGACATTGCCAACGGCGCCTCGCTGGATTTCGACTCGGAATGGCAAGCGGTTGACGTGGCTCACTACGACCTGAATACCTGTCTCCGGGAAGCCATCGTCCTGTTGAAATCCTTCCTCATGGTGCTCCCCGATAACGAGTTAGTGACCTTCCAGGCCACCGTCAGTACCCAAATGGGTGTCTCCAAGCCCAAAAAACTGACCTTCGCGCAGCGCTTGATCCGCCATAGACGTATGGCCCCAATCGGGGGAGAATAACAAATCCAGCCTGCGAAGGCCGGCCACCTGGCGAAAGAGCCAGGGAATAAGATTGTGTCCCCGCTTGTCTGATTGAGAACAGCCAGCTTTGCGAGGACAACTCCAGGAGGTATTCGGTGCATCCGAAACGTTGGATGCGCCGCAATTGGACCGTTGGCCCGGAACCGACCAAGCGAGCCCAGTGTGTCGACAGCTCTTCCGTCGCCTAATCGGGTGAATGCCACGCAGTCACCTAAGTCGGCGACTGAAGCGGAAGCCATCCGTCTGGCCCAAGCCGGCAACGCCACGGCGTTTGAGCAGTTGTACCAGCTCCATAGCCGCCGCGTTTACGCCTTGTGCTTGCGAATGGTGGGCAACCCGTCCGACGCGGAAGACCTTATGCAGGAAGCGTTCCTGCAGCTCTTCCGCAAGATCGGGACCTTCCGTGGCGAGTCGGCATTCTCGACTTGGCTGCACCGGATGACGGTCAACGTGGTCCTGATGCGCTTGCGCAAGAAGACGCTCCCTGCGGCTTCTCTGGAAGAAACGACGGAACCCGATGAAGAGACAGGCGGCCCAAGAAAAGACATAGGCGCGCCCGATTTGCGGCTCAGCGGGGCCGTGGACCGCGTCAACTTGGAACGCTCGATCGAGAAGCTTCCGCCGGGGTACAGGACCGTGTTTGTGTTGCATGATGTGCAGGGATTCGAGCACAACGAGATTGCAGGCATCATGGGATGTTCGGTGGGCAATTCGAAGTCGCAGTTGCACAAAGCGAGGACGCGTCTGCGCGAGCTGCTTCAGGAAGATTTGCGCGACCAAGCTCGAGCGGAACGTCACGCTGCAAAAACGCAATCTGGGCTCGGCGATTGAGTTAGAATGCAGCCAACCGTCTGGCCCGGGGAAGCGTCTTATAGTTCAAGAGTTAGGTCGAGCGAGACGGCTACCCAGGTCCCTTAGTTAGCCGCGGAGCGAAGTACCATGCAGTGCAAAGACGTAGAACTTGTGCTGGAACAGGAAGGGCTGGAGCCGCTTCCTGAAGAGGCTCGCACGCATTTGGCCGAATGCCGCGATTGCCGCAACTACATCGCGGACCTGACCAGCATCGTGGACGCCGCGAAAAAGTTGCCGCCTGAAATCACTCCCCCGGATCGAGTTTGGATTTCACTTCGCGCCCAACTGGAAGAAGAAGGCATTATCCGGACTCCAGCAGACGTCATTCCCGCTGAGCCAGCTTCTTGGTGGGAATCCATTAGCGCATTTTTCCGCAACCGCGTGCTGGCTACCGCCATGGTTGGCATCCTCATTGTGGCTGCTGCGGTATTCCAGATTCGCAGTGACAGGTCCACGACTGCGCTGGAACCTCTCAAGCCTGTCCAGACCCAGCCCGCGCAAGCTGTTCAAGAAGTTTCCGGAGAGTTTGCGGGCACTGCGCAAGCGCTGAATGATCAGGAGCCCGTCGCCACCGACATGATTCTCGCGAGCACTTCCCCGGTTGACGCTTCCTTGCGGGACAATCTGAAAAAAGTGAACGAGTTTATTGCTGACTGCGAGCGCCACCTCAAAGAACATCCTCGGGACGAACTGACGCGCGAATACTTGTCCGCCGCCTATCAGCAAAAAGCCGAATTACTCTCCGCGATGATTGAACGCGGAAGGAGCATAAACTGACATGTGCCTTCGAATGATTGAGATCACCCCGGTCCAGCCAAGTACGTGGAAAAAGTTAAGCATTCTTCCGGTTCTTAGCGCGGGACTCTTACTCTGGAGCGCAGCGCCTGCCCGTGCCGCCGGCACCGGACAGAGCGTTGAAAAGCAATTCAAAATCACTGGACGTCCTGTGGTCGTGATTCACAACGTCGCCAATGGCCGCATCGAGGTCAAGTCCTGGAAGAATTCCGAAGTTGACGTTGTTGGCACCCAGGCTTCCAACAAGATCGGCTTCGAAATCGAGCAAGTGGGAGACCGCATCGACGTCACAGCCACTATCTTGGAGCCAGGTGCGCAGCCACTGGATCTCGAAGCTAATTTGCAGCTCACTGTTCCTGAAGAAACCGAACTCCAGCTCAAGACAGAGACTGGCCTCATCTACGTCGAGCAGGTCATGGGCGACATGAAACTGGAGAGCTACGCCGGTGAGGTGCACCTGAAGGAAGTTTCGGGCTACATTATCGTCAAGACGACAAGCGGGTCCTTGGTTTGCACGCAATGCGCCGGCAAGCTCGATTTCAGTTCTATCGGGGGAAACGCACAGATTCTTCAGCCTCAGCTGAACAACGTCAACCTCATGACCACCACGGGGAACATTCTGTTCGATGGAGACTTCGTCCGCACGGGGCTGTACTCCATGAAGAGCGGCAAAGGCTTAGTGGAAGTGCGCTTTTCCAGCACGGATTCTTTTGACTTAAAGGCGCAGACAGCCACCGGTAACGTTGATAATCAGGCCGCTGCCTTTCTCAAGCCTGACTCCCACGGCGTGAAGCACAGCTTTTCCAAATTCACCCACGGACTCTTCGGGACGGTAGGCATGGGCCTCGCGAAAGTCGAGCTCTCCTCCTACAGTGGTACAATCCGCATCATGAGGCGTGATTAATTTCTTCACGCTTCGGAATAACGCGGCCCTCTGTGGCCGCGCTCTACACAGAACAGTGACTCAACCGCCCCCTTTGCGTGGCACCTCCCCGCGCCCTCAAGTCATTTGCCTTGCCGGTTTTATGGGTTCCGGCAAGACCACCGTCGGCACTCTCCTGGCGCGGCAACTGGCGTGGCGTTTCGTCGACTTGGATGAACGCATCGAGCAATCCGCCGGCCTTGCCATCCCGCAGATTTTCGAGCGCTTTGGTGAACCTGCCTTTCGTCAGATCGAAGCAGATCAACTGCGCGCCGCCCTCGGACGCGCTTCCGAGCTCAAGGAAGCCACCGTTCTCGCACTCGGCGGCGGTACTTACGCGCAACCCGGATGCCCGGAATTTCTGCGAAACGCCGGCGTCCCCGTTCTGTGGCTCGATTCGCCCATCGAGCTTCTACTCTCTCGCTGCATGACGATGACAGGCCGGCCGCTCTTTCGCGATGAGGCCAGCTTTCGTGCTCTCCACGCGCAGCGGCTGCCCTCTTATCAACTCGCTGACTTTCGTGTGGACAGCTCCGGCGATCCCACGCAGGTCGTCGCGGAAATCCTCCGCCGCGGCATTGTCGTGGCAGGTGGCACCGAAGCACATCTCGTCGTCGAAAAACCAAATTCTTGACTGGCCTTCGCTAGAATAGTCCTCGGAGATTTTTTCTCCGCAAATTTTATGTTGTGCCTCGCAGTCTGTTGCGAAGGGGGATTCCATGGCAAAGAAATTTTCCGGGCTCCGGCCCAAACTTTCTCTCTCCCTTAGTGTCGTTCTGATTCTTGGGTGCGCCGTTGCCGGCATTGCCGCTCAAAAAAAGAATGCCGCAGCGACCGGCGCCTCTCTTTTCGCTCAAGACAACGGCAAACTCACCATCAAGCTCGATGGACAAACCGTCGGCCATGAAGAATTCGAAATCACGCCGTCTGGAGGCGGATGGCTCGCCAAAGGCAATGCCGACATCAAGCCGTCAAACGGCCCCGCAAGCAAAGTCTCCGGTTCGCTTACGCTTCAGCCGGATGGCGCCCCCATCAGCTACGAGTGGACCTCGCATGCGGAAAAAACCAACAGCGCCCACCTTCTGTTTGCCAACGGTATCGCCAAGATGACCCTCGAGATGCAGGGCGCCCACCCCTTCGATCAGACTTTCACTTTCGACACTCCGCTTATCGCCGTCCTCGACAACAATCTCTACCATCAATACGCCGTCCTCGCCCGCCTCTACAATTGGTCCAAGCGCGGCCCGCAAACATTCTCCGTGCTCATCCCACAAGAGCTCATGCCCGGCACCATCACGGCCGAATCCACCGGCTCCGCCACCATCGATGGAAAATCCTATGAAGGCTTTCGCGTCAACACCGCCGACCTCGAAGTGGACCTCTACCTCGATTCGAATCATCGCCTGATGCGCCTCGAAGTCCCCGCCGCCAAGGTTTCCGTCGTTCGCGATTAGTGCGGAGCCGGTAGGACCGGCTCTCTGAGCTGGCCGCAGTGTGGGCGCTTCCCTTGCGCAATTTCGCGTGCGCCCCAAACATAAAAAAGCGCGGTGTGACCTCTCACGGTCACACCGCGCCAATTTGTACTCTTCCCTCGAAACGAAAAACCTACCTTGCTACCGGCCTCTGAAACACCAGGCCCGTCCCTGGCCGCCGCAGCACATAACCCTGCGGCTGCCCATGGGAATGCGAAATCGCATGCCCATTCGAATGGCCGGCACCAATATGTCCGTTGTGCCCGTTCCCGTTACCATTCGCCGGCGCGGGCTGCGGCATCCGCGCCGGATTACCGATAGGGCGGAGAGTAACCGGTGCTGCATGGACGTGATCGCTGATCGCCTGCAGCCTCTTCAATATGGACTGCCACTGTTCCCAATCCAATTGCCTCAGGAACGGGCGCAATCCCTGGATGAACGGATCCTCGAGCAGCGCTTCGCCGTCGGATTCCGGGATAAAGAAGCGGTTCAAGCCCACATTCAACGCCTCGGAGATTTTCTCCAGCGTGCCGAGGCTCGGCGTCATCTGGCCGCTCTCGATGCGCGACAAGTAGGAGCGCGACACCTTCGAGCGCGACTGCAGTTGGCTCTGGGTCATCGCACGCGATTCGCGCAATTGGCGAATGCGCTGGCCGATGTTCTCGACCGTCTGCTGGTTGGCGAACTTCTCGGACGTGGGTTCAGCGGCTGCTTCCTCCGGAGGTGCCGGTGGAGGAATCAGGAACTCTAAACGCTGAGGCAAGGCGCGCACACATCGGCGGCAGTTTCCCGTGCGCGTCCGGTATTGGACGAGACCACATGTCTTACAGCGAATGACTTCCCTATCCATTTCGAACGAGCTCATCGTTTCTTTTTCTGTTGTTTGCACAGACACCGGTACTCCTCGCTGACTTTGCCCGGCGTGCGGATATTGGAAGGAACGTCGGAACGTTCTTCTGGGGAAGACAGAAACTGGCGCGTCGGGAGTATCGTGCGAGCGGACGTTTTCTGTCAAGAGTATTTTTGAACTATTTTTGTATATGCGATATTCCCCTCGCGGCTCTACGAGTAATTTTCGCTGTCCCTGCGGCCAGTCCTCAGGCATTTTTTGTCCCGCCTCCACAACCCATTGTGTTCTCTCCAGCGAACCACCGTTCCATTTGGGCCGTCCTCGCCATAAGCGTGCCCCGTCGTTGTACGATGTTCACTGTCCCAAATTGGGGCATCCAGCTCGGAGAACTCATGCCGGAACTCCCCGACATCATCGTCTATATCGAGGCCCTCGAAAAATGTACTCTCGGCCAAACCCTGGAGGGGGTCCGTATCGTTAGCCCGTTTCTCCTTCGCACCGCAACGCCGCCCCTCAGCGCCGCCTCCGGCAAAAAAGTCCTGCAACTCCGCCGCCTCGGCAAACGCATCTGCATCGGCCTCGAAGACAACCTTTGGCTCGTCCTCCATCTAATGATCGCCGGTCGCCTTCACTGGCGCCCCATCGCCCCCAATGCGGCGCGCCCCAAGATCTCCCCGCCTCGCGGTTTAGCAGCCTTCGATTTTCCCACCGCCTCTCTTCTCTGGACCGAAGCCGGCTCCCAAAAGCGCGCCTCTCTCCATGTCGTCTCCGGCGAAGCTGGCCTAAGCTCTCTCGATCCCGGCGGCATCGAAGTCCTCGAGGCCACGCCCGAGCAATTCTCCGGCAGGCTTCTCTCCGCCAATCACACTCTGAAGCGCGCTCTCACCGATCCTCGCCTTTTCAGCGGTATCGGCAATGCCTACTCCGACGAAATTCTCTGGGAAGCGAAACTCTCACCCCTCGCGCTCACCCAAAAACTCTCCATCCCCGAAATCAAGCGCCTCTTCGAAGCTATCCGTTCCAGCCTCACGCACTGGACCGATCGCCTCCGCGCCGAGTCGGCCGGCAAATTCCCCGAAAAGGTCACAGCCTTTCGCGAAGGCATGGCCGTCCACGGCCGCTACAAACTACCGTGCCCGCGCTGCGGCAGCAAAATCCAGCGCATCCGCTACGCTTCGAATGAAACCAACTACTGCCCCACCTGCCAAACCGCCGGCAAACTCCTCGCTGACCGCGCCCTCTCCCGCCTCCTCCGCGAAGACTGGCCGCGGTCCCTCGACGAACTCGAGCTCCTCACTTCTAAACCAAAGTAGTCTGTTTCAAGTCAAGCACCTTTTCCGGTGGGCGACCTAGTGGCACAGACTTCAGTCTGTGCACTCCGCCCGCATTTGCTAGAATTTTTCCTCGCCCTCAACGGTCTAAACCACAGGAGAAATCCACATGCCCGGACCTGCAGAAAATCTCGCACTTGCCAAGCAATACCTAAGAACAATCGAAGCAGGATCGACCGGCGAACTCGCCCAATTTTTCGCGCCCGAAGTCATCGTGGAAATTTTTCCGAGCAAGTTTTTCCCAAGCGGCAGTCGCGACAATTTAGCAGGCATCCTTTCCGCAGCCGAGCGCGGCAAAAAAGTGATGACCAGCCAGACGTTCGCAGTCCGAAACGCACTCGCCAGCGGCGATCAAGTCGCCTTGGAAATCGATTGGACAGGCACCCTCGCCGTACCTTTTCAAACCATCCCGGCAGGCGGCCAGATGCGCGCCCACTTCGCCGCGTTTCTCCAATTCAAGGACGGCAAAATCATCTCCCAGCGCAACTACGACTGCTACGAACCGTAATCCCCTCTGCCGAAACATTTGTCTTGTAAAATGCGCAGCATGAAACCATTCCAAGTCAGGGCTGCTCGTCCGTCGGACCGCGACAATCTAGCGCAACTGCGCCACACGCTCTGGCCAGACTCTTCCGCGGCCGACCACGCCATGGAACTCGATCTGCTTCTCGCCGGCAAAGCTCCCGGAATTCTCCCCGCAACTGTCTTTGTCGCCGAAGCCGGCGACGCTGCTTTACTCGGCTTTCTCGAAGCCGGCCTCCGCTCTCACGCCGACGGCTGCGACCCAGCGCATCCCGTCGGCTACGTCGAAGGCTGGTACGTCATCGAACCTCATCGCCGCAGCGGCATCGGCGCCGCTCTCCTCCGCGCCGCCGAAGACTGGGCCCGCGCCCA
>Ga0210405_10005259_pt1 | contig 11891 bp, 7 predicted proteins | sample IncBWH11MmetaG_FD_155492 | JGI IMG/M metagenome (GOLD analysis project Ga0210405, IMG submission 155492) | Forest soil microbial communities from Barre Woods Harvard Forest LTER site, Petersham, Massachusetts, United States - Inc-BW-H-11-M | ecosystem: Environmental > Terrestrial > Soil >... | reverse complement strand
GCCAAAACGTAGGCGAGCCAAGTGCCATTGCCGGCGAGGGCGCAGACCAGCGGGATGGTTGCGACAGGAGTTGTTGTGGGCGCGATGGTGGAGACAGACTGTGCGAGCGTCTCCATGGGCGAGAGAACTTCGCGCCGCAATCCATAACTGCCTGCTTCGGGGAGCGCTTGCGCCATAGGCTGGAGCTAGATCCTTACGCGTTTTTCAGCCGATCAAGATGTAAGCGCGGTCACGATATAGGCTCTCCTGAACTAGCACAAGCGGTTTTTAGAGCAAAGAGGAAAGTTGGCGCGTCAACAATTTGATTTGATGAAGTTCTTTTTTGAAGATGTGGGCTACGTTGAGATCGCAGGTTCGCCGGGCGTGGACGCGATATCGACTCGCTGTGAGCCCAGGAAGGAATAGAGGGAAATATAGATGTAGGCGAGGAATGGGACGCTGTAGGCGAGAGCATAGCTGTGCAATTTATCTGAAATCAGGCCCATGATTGGGGTAAGAACGGCGCCGCCGACAATGGCCAAGACCAAAAAGGAACCACCGAGTTTCGTATTTGGGCCGAGCCCCTTCAGACCGAGCGCGAAGATGGTAGGGAACATGAGGGACATGAAGAAGCTGGTGAGGAAGACGCACCAGATGCCAACCCAACCAGGCCGGAGAACTCCGATGGACACCAAGGCCATGTTCGCCAAGGCGTAGAAACCCATAAGGCGGCTGGGTGAAATGAAGCGCATCAAATAGGCAGAAACGAAGCGGCCGACGCCGAATGCGGCAAGAGTGCCGATGAGGAAATACCCGGCAGTTTTTTCTGGCTTGTGGGCGTACTCCTGAACGTAAGGAATGAAATAGCTCCATGTGCCGACCTGGGCGCCGACGTAGAAAAATTGCGCCACTACAGCAAGCAGAAAATGCCTTTGACGGAGGAGTTGGCGTGCGCTGTGATCGCCATCGGCGGCTTCGTTTTCGCTGGAGATGGCCGGGAATTTGGTGCGGAGAATGAGAAACGCCCAGACTATCGCGACGGTGCCGAGGACGAGGTAAGGCCGGACCACGCGCAGTACTTCGAACTGAAGGTAGGCCTGATACGTGTGATCGGCCTGACGTGCGGCAATTTGCTCGGCGGTCAGTTCGACACCAGAAAAAATGAAGACCGTGCCGATCAGCGCTCCGGTCATGGCGCCGAAAGGATTGAAGGCTTGCGAAAAATTCAGACGGCGCTCCGAGGTGTCCGGATCGCCGAGTTGGGCGATGAAGGGATTGGAGGCCGTTTCGAGGAAAGAGAGGCCGCTGGCAATTACAAAGAGAGCAAATAAGAAGAACGAATAGCTGCTTTGCAGCGCAGCGGGCCAGAACAAGAAACAGCCGGAAGCCAGGAGCAGGAGGCCGACGATGAAGCCCGGTTTGTAGCCCACGCGTTTCATGAAGAGGGCTGCGGGAATAGCCGGGAGAAAATAGCCCAGATAGAAAGCAGTCTGCACGAGGCTGGCCTGAAAGCGAGAGATGGCGAAGGACTTCATGAAGTGGCGGATGAGGACGTCGTTTAAGTTATTGGGGATGCCCCAGAGGAAAAAAAGCACGGTGACGAGAATGAAGGGAACGATTTGGCCAGCGGGAAATAAAGAATGGCGAGCGGAAGGCACCGTTTTTCCTTCGGAGCTTTCGAGTTGATGCTTGGCCATCGTCCGTCATCTCCTGTTACTGTCGAGAGACCACTGTGAACGCGGAACAAACTGACGCGTTTCTCTCCATCAGTCGAGTTGCACCATGATTTTCGTAAACTTCAAGGGATTGGAGCTCCAAGCTTCAAGGGTATGCGGAGCGTCGTCGAGTGAAACGATCGTACCGACAGCTTCTTCGACGGGAAACTTGCGCTCCTTGAGCATTTGGATCACGGTGTGAAAATCCTCCGGCACTGCGTTGCGTGAACCGAGAATGTCGAGTTCCTTTTGCACGAAGAGTTTCGTTTCATAGGCGACCGGTTCTTTGGCGTAGCCGATGTACACGACACGTCCGGTGAATGCGACTTCCTCGACAGCGGCGCGAAACGTTTGAGGATGGCCGACGGCTTCGATGATGACGTCTGGTCCGCGGCCATCCGTGAGTTCCATCAGCTGATCATGGAGCGGAGATTTGGTGGAGTTCACGATGTGAGTGGCGCCGGCTTTTTTGGCGAGCTGAAGCTTATCATCGTCGAGGTCAACAGCGATGGTGGTGGCGCCGGCAAAATGGGAGGCGGCGATGGCGCCGAGGCCCACGCCGCCGCAGCCGAAGATGGCGACTTTGTCCGCGGAAGTTACGCGGCCTCTGGCAACCGCGTGAAAACCTACCGTGAGCGGCTCCACGAGGCAGAGCTCTTTGATCGTAAGCGCGGCCGGATAGAGTTTTTCAGGGGGCATGGTGATGTATTCGGTCAGCGCACCATCGCGCTGGACGCCGAGGGTCTCGTTGAACGCGCAGGCATTGGGACGACCGCGGAGGCAGGAGGAGCATTTTCCGCAATTCGTATACGGAGACATGGTGACATTTACACCGGCGGCGAGTGCCGAAAACGAAGAGGTTCCTTCAACGATTGTCGCTGCAATTTCGTGGCCGGGGATTCGCGGAAATTGGACCATGGGGTTTTTGCCACGGAAGGAATTCAAATCACTGCCGCAGAGGCCGACCATGCGGACCCGAAGCAAGATTTTTCCGTGATCGACCTCAGGCTGGGGAACAGACTCGATGGAGGCCACGCCCGGCTGTTTGATGATGAGTGCTCGCATGATTTGCGAATTCATGCTTTGCGGCTCAGAGAGTAAACTTCGCTCGCCACGCCGCCAAGAATCATTTCCTGCTCCGCACTGGACAACCGAGCGATGAATTCGCGCAGAGTGGAAAACCATGTTTGATACGTAGCCGCCAAAAGGCAGACTGGCCAGTCCGAACCGGCCATCAGGCGTTTGGGACCGAAGGCGTCCAAGACTACCTCGAAATAAGGCAACAGGTCCGGAAGGCTCCATTGCGCCCAGTGCGCTTCGGTCACCATGCCGGACAGCTTGCAGAAGACATTTTCTCTGCGCGCCAGTTCGCGAATGTTTGTGCGCCAGGGTTCGAGTACGCGGTCGCGAATGCGAGGTTTGGCGATGTGATCCAAGACAAAGACCTGGGCGGGATGGAGGTCCACGAAGGAAATAGCCGCGGGCAATTGACGCTCGAAGATCAGAATGTCGTAGACGAGGCCGTAACGTTTGAATAGCGCGATACCCTCGTTGAAATTCTGACGCAGCAGAAAGGCATCGTCCGGCTCATCCTGAACAACATGGCGGAAGCCTTTTAATTTCTGAAAACGGTGAAAGCGTTCAAGGACTTGCGGAAACTCGGGGCTGGCGATGGGCGCCCAGCCTACGACTCCTCGAATAATGGGAAATTCTTGAGCGAAGTCCAGAAGGGATTGAGTCTCTTCCAGCGTTTGCCTTGCTTGAACGGCGATGCTGCCATGAATTCCGGAAGAAGAGAGAGCCTGCTGGAGATCTTGCGGTAGAAAATCCCTGGCTATCGGCGCCATATTCCCGGCAATCCAGCCGTACTCTTCCTTCGAATAGCGCCAGAGGTGGTGGTGGGCGTCGATTCGGTCAATCATGGTCGTCGAGAATCAAAGAAAACAAATTCGAGCTGAGGGCTAGAGAGGCGGACGAGCTGGGGCCTCGATGATTGGCACACATAATGTGTGTGGTACACGCGGGGAAGAATCGCATTTACGACGATGCCATGTCGAGAGCATTCCACAGCTAGCGCAACTGGAGACTTACTTTCTCGGCAGGCAATTATTGTTGCCAGCCGCCGCCGAGCGCTTGATAGAGCTGAACGAGTGCGAGGAGTTCGTTGGCCTGGGCTTGAGCGAGATTGAGCTCGGCGGTGAAGTAATTGGTTTCGTTCGTGAGAACCTCGAGGTAGCTGGCCACTCCACCTTTGTAGCGAACATTGGAAAGATGCGCGGCGCCCTGGGCGGAGGCGGTGAGAAGTTCCTGCTGCTCGCGAAATTCCCGGAGCTTGCGATAACCGATCAGGGCGTCGGAAACTTCGCGGAAGGACTGCTGGATGGTTTGCTGATACGAAAGCACAGCTCCCTGTTCCTGGGCTTCGGCGAGCCGGACGCCAGAACGAATTCTGCCAGCGGTGAAAATGGGCTGAGTAAGAGAGCCAGCGAAACTCCAGAGACCCGCCGAGCCAGCGAAAAGGCGCGCGAGGGCATCGCTTTGGAAGCCACCTGCGCCGGTCAGCGAGATCTGAGGATAGTAGGCGGCGCGGGCGACACCGATTTGGGCGTTGGCGGCAATGAGAACCTGTTCGGACTGGCGGATATCGGGACGACGCTCGAGAAGCTCCGAGGGAATGCCCGCCGGAACCTCGGGGGGATGAGGTTGCTCGGTTAAGGGCAGGCCTCGGGTGATCGGGCCCGGGTTGTTTCCCAGCAGGGTGCTGAGGAGATTTTCCTGTTGCTGAATGCGGCGCTCGAGGTCGGGAATTTCTTCGCTTGCCGTGTAGACAAGCTGTTCGGCTTGGCGAACGTCCAGCTCGGATGTATTGCCATGATTGGCGAGGACGGAAGTGAGGCGAAGAGATTCGCGGCGGGCGGTGAGAGTGGTCTGGGAAAGTTCCATCTGAAGATCGAGAGCGCGGAGCTGGAAGTACGCGGAGGCTACGCTGGAGACGAGGGAGCTGATGACGGCGCGGCGACCCCACTCCGTGGCGAGGAGAGAGGCGCGAGCGGCTTCCGTGGCGCGGCGATATTGTCCCCAGAAGTCGAGTTGCCAGGCGGCGGAAAGAGTTAATTGTCCTGTGGATTGCTCAATCGCGGGAAAGACAATAGTTTGCGGGGTGCGCTGCGCGGAAAGATCTGCGCCGCCGCTGACGTTGGGGAATTGATTGGAACGCGTGATGCCTAATTGCGCTTGGGCCTGGAGGACGCGGGTGGCGGCGATGCGGAGATCGTAATTCTGCTGGATTGCTGTGCGGATCAGGGATTGCAGTTGCTCATCGCGGAAGACGTCCCACCATTTTTGATCGCCTAGCGACGCGGCTTCGGCTTTGGAGGCTTCGGGAGATGCGGCGCGGAACTCCGTTGGGACGGTAGCGGCGGGGCGTTTGTAGTCAGGTCCCACAGTGCAACCGGAGAGCAGCAAGGCGATGAGGAGCGATTCGAGGAGAGACCTCATTTTAATCGTCTCCTCCGGCTGGACTTGGACGCGGAGGGGCGGTTGCGGCGACCAGGGCGGCGCGGCCTGCTTTCCCTAAGGAGAGGCGCTCGACTACGTAAAAAACAGCGGGAATAAAGAAGATGCCGAGGGCGCTGGCAGCGAGCATGCCACCGATGACGGCGGTGCCCATGATTTGACGTGCTACGGAACCTGCGCCGCTGGCGGTCCAGAGAGGGACGCAGCCGAGGATGAAAGCGAAGGAGGTCATAAGAATGGGGCGCAAGCGCAAACGGGCGCCCTCGAGAGCGGCATCGACGAGCGGCTTGCCGTGCTCGTATTCGTCCTTGGCAAATTCGACGATGAGGATGGCGTTTTTGGCGGCGAGACCGATGAGCATAACCAGGCCGATTTGCGAGTAGACGTCGTTTTCGATCTGCACCATGTAGGTGGGGAGAAATGCGGATAGCAGGACGCGACGCAACCAGAGGACGAAGAAAGCACCGAATACTGCGACGGGAGTGCTGAGAAGGACGCTGAAGGGCAACGTCCAACTCTCATAGAGCGCGGCGAGAATCAGAAAGACGAAGAGGAGAGAAAAGGCGAAAACCGCTGAGGCGGGAACGCCTTGCTGAGCTTTTTTCTCCTGGAAGGACATGCCCAGGTAGTCGTAGCCCATTTCGCGGGGCATGGTTTGGTCGAAGACCTCTTCCATGGCGGCCATGGCCTGGCCTGCGCTGAAACCCGGAGCCGCGGCACCGTTGATTTGGGCGGCGCGGTACTCGTTGAAGCGCATGGTGAATTCGGGACCGGGGCGCGATTCAAATCTTGTGACGGCGGCGAGTGGAACCATTTCACTCTTAGCATTTTTGACGAAGAATTGGCCAACATTTTCAGCGCGTGTGCGATAGGCGCCTTCCGCCTCAATGTAGACCTGCCACTGACGACCGAAACGATTGAAATAGTTGATGAAAAGGCCGCCCATGAAGGCCTGCAGAGTCTGGTAGACATCTCGGACGGCGACACCTTGCTTGATGACTTTGTCGCGGTCAACGTCGACGAATTGCTGCGGGACGCTGGGGAGGAAGGTGGTGCTCACGTTGGCGATTTCCGGACGTTTGCGCGCGGCGGCGAGAAACTTATTTAGATTGTCGGCGAGGAATTCGACATCGTTGCCGGCGCGATCTTCCAGGGCGAACGTGAAGCCGCCGGAAGTGCCGACGCCAGGGATGGCGGGAGGCGAGAATGAAAAGGCGATGCCTTCGGGAATCTTGCTGAGTTCGCGATTGATGTTCTGTTTGATTTGCTGGAATTGTTCGTCGCGGGATTTGCGGTCGTCCCAGGGCTTGAGGGTGACAAAGAAGAAACCGTTGTAGCTGGTACGGACGAAGCTGAGCAGGCTGAAGCCGACGACGCTGGTGGTGTACTGGACGCCAGGGGTGTGAGCGAGAACGTCTTCGACTTTGCGCGCGACTTCATCGGTTCGTTGAAGAGAAGCGGCGTTTGGCAATTGCAGATTGATGTAGAGATAGCCCTGGTCTTCATCGGGAAGGAAGCTGGACGGGACTTTGGTGCTGAAAAAGCCGGCGGCTGCTCCGAAGAGCACAAGAAGTATGAGAGCGATGGCGCTTTTGCGAATGAGAAAGCCGCAAACTCGAACGTAGGCGTTGGTGGCGCTGGTGAAAGTACGGTTAAACCAGCCGAAAAATCTCTTGAGCAAGCCTCCACGAGCCTTATCTTTGGGGCGCAAGAGCAATGCGGAAAGAGCAGGGCTGAGCGTGAGGGCGTTGAAAGCGGAAAGGGCGACGGAGATCGCGATGGTAACGGCGAACTGTTGATAGAGACGACCGGTGATGCCAGGGATGAACGCAGTGGGGATGAAGACGGCAGAGAGGACGAGCGCAATGCCCACAACAGGGCCGGAGATCTCCGTCATGGCTTTGAGGGCGGCTTCTTTTGGCGAGAGGCCGTCCTCGATGTGGCGCTCGACGGCTTCGACGACGACGATGGCGTCATCGACGACGAGACCGATGGCTAGAACCAAGCCAAAGAGCGAAAGCGTGTTAATGGAAAAGCCGAATATAGGAAAGAAGATGAACGTGCCGACGAGGGAAACGGGCACGGCGAGAAGCGGAATGAGAGTGGCACGCCAGCCTTGGAGAAAAATATATACGACGATGATGACCAGCCCGATAGCGATCAATAGCGTTTCGACGATTTCCTTGATGCCCTGGGTGACGGCTAGCGTGGTGTCGAGAGAAATGACGTAATCGATATCGCCCGGGAAGCGGGCCTTAGACTCTGCCATCAATTTTTTGAGGGCAGCGGCGGCTTGCACTGCGTTGGAGCCCGGCAATTGATAAGCCGCGATGATGGCACCGGGTTTTCCATTGAGGCGGCCAAGGACGCTATAGTTTTGCGCGCCAAGCTCGACACGCGCCACGTCTTTGACACGAACCACGCCGCCGAGAGGCTCTTCGCGCACGACTATTTCGCCAAACTCTTCCGGAGAAGAGAGACGGCCGCGAGCGCGGACGGAGTAAGTAAATTCCTGACCTTTAGGGACTGGTTCGCTGCCCACCTGACCAGCGGGATTTACGGCGTTTTGCGAGAGGATGGCATTGACGATTTCCGGAACGGTGATGGCCAGCTTGGCCAACTGGTCGGGCTTTACCCAGAGGCGCATGGCGTACTGGCCTGCGCCAAAAATCTGGACGCTGCCTATGCCGTAGAGCCGCGTGATCTGGTCGCTGAGATTGATGTAGGCGAAGTTAGAAAGAAATTGGGCGTCGTAAGTGCCGTTTGGGGAATAGATAGTGATGAGCATGAGCGGAGCGGTGACGGTTTTTTGGACGGTGATGCCGTAGTTGTTGACGTCGGCGGGCAATTGCGATGCGGCTTGCGTCTGACGCATCTGGGTGAGAATCAAATCGGTATTCGGATCGGTTTTCACGTCGTAATCGACGATCAGGCGCATGCCGCCATCGGCTGTGGAATTCAGCGAATACATGTAGTTCATGTTGTCCACGCCGCTCATCTGCTGCTCGATGGGGGTGGCAACGGATTGCTCGATGGTTCCGGCGTCAGCGCCGACGTAGGTGGCAAGCACTTGAACTTCAGGCGGAACGATGTTCGGGAAGAGGGCAACGGGAAGAGTGAGAATTGTGATAGCGCCAATGATGACCATGACGATGGAGATCACCATGGCGACGATCGGACGGTTGATGAAAAATTTAGACATGCGTCAGTCCGCTCCCGCGGGTGTAGCCAGCGGTTTAGGGTTGACGGAGGATCCCTCCCGCACTTTTTGCACACCTTCGACAATGACCATGTCACCTTTTTTCACGCCACTGTCGATGATCCATTCCGTACCGACGCGCTCGCCGACTTTGACGATGCGGATGTTGACCTTGTTGTCGCTTCCGACGACTGCCAGTTGGTAGCTGCCTTGCAGTTCGGTGACGGCGCGCTGCGGGACGAGAAGCGCGCCAGTGCGAGTATAGGTGGAGGCACGCACACGGCCGAATTGTCCGGGACGCAGGAAATTCTTGGGGTTAGGAAACGCGGAGACGAGGCGGATGGTGCCCGTTGTTATGTCCACCTGGCGGTCGGTGTAAAGAACGCGGCCCTTAGACGGATAAACGGTTCCGTCGGCGAGAATCAACTCGAGCGGCGGTGCATCCTTGGAAGACTCAAGATCGCCTTGTGGCGCGTTGATGCTAGTGGCAAGACGCAAATACTCCTGCTCGCTGATCGGGAAATATGCTTTTATGGGATTGACCTGAGAGACCGAAGTGAGGACGGTGCTGGGGTTGACGAGGTTGCCGATCTGGACCGTGGCGATGCCGGCAATGCCGTCGAAGAGCGACGTAACGCGAGTGAATCCCAAATTTAGTGCGGCTTGTTCCACTTGTGCTTCCGCGGACTGAACGGCGGCTCTTGCAGCAAGATTCGCCTGAATATCATTGTCCAACTGGCTTTGTGCGATGGCCCGCTCTTTGGCGAGGGGCGTGTCGCGGTCTACGTCCAGCTGGGTCTTGCCCAATTGCGCTTGCGCCTCCGCTAGTTGCGCCTTGGCTTGATCGAGCAGAGCCTTGAAGGGGCGGGGGTCGATCTCGAACAGAACGTCGCCGTTATGAACCGGGGAGCCTTCTTTATAGGTCTGCTTGACGATGTAGCCGGTAACCTGCGGTTGGATCTGGGCATTGACGTAGCCGTCCAGCGTGGCTACCCACTCACTTACGATGGGGACATCTCTTTGTGCAACGCTAATGACTCTTACTTCTGGGGGAGCCCCCGGAGGCGCTGCAGCCCTACCGCCGCAGCCAGCAAAGATAAAGAGGAGCGGAAGAACAGCCGCCAAAAGTAGCGCGGTGGGACCCGCAGGGTTAGCAAAGCGACAGTTGCGGGATTGCACCCCAGGGTGGAATGGTGGACTGGTGGATCCAGCAAATTCTAGCGACATTGAAACTCCTTACGAGACCAGCAGGGGCACACCCGTGCACCGTTTCATGAGTGGCGCCATGCCTCACCCAAAGCGGTAAGTAAACGGGGTATGGGCGCTGCCTTCGAAACAGAGCCAGTTTTCGATCACCCCGTCAGCGCAACTTAGATGTAAATAGGGCGTGGGTGGATACAAAGGAAAGTCGAGCTGGGAAGATCAACTAGTCGTCGAAATCGGGTAGGCGGTCCGCCTCCGGTGTTGCGAAGCCGGTGTCGTGTGAGCCGTGGCAAGGTCTAGCGGGCGGAAGAACGTCTAGCGAATGATCATAAGATGAGTGAGGAATAGGTTCATTCCACAGGACTCGTCGATGAACGCTGCTTGTCCCTAAAGCGGTCGAGTGTAAAAACATTCTTATTCGGCACGCAGCGCTTCCGACGGAGATATCCTGCTTGCCCGCAGAGCGGGAATGAATGCTGCCACCAGCGTTGAAAAGCTGAGTGTCACGATAGCCAGGAAAGTCGCCGCGGGATCATATGGACTCAATCCGTACAGTTGGCTGCCCAGGAATTTGCCCACTGCCAAAGCCAGCGGAAATCCAACAGCCAGACCGACAGCTACCAGGGCAAACGCTCTTCGGGCTACAAGGGCCGCCACCTGCGCGGGAGTAGCGCCGAGCGCCAAGCACACCCCAATCTCGGCTGTGCGTTGTCCCACGTTATAGGAAGTAACTCCATAGAGCCCGATGGAAGCAAGGACAAGCGAAAGCATTCCAAAGAAGGATGACAATTTTGCTATCAGGCGCTGTTGCCGGAACTGATTGGATACTTGCTCACCCAGCGTTCCAATCGACTCGATCGGAAGACGAGGATCTACCGAGATTATTGCCTGGCGAATTTCAGCAGCGGATACAGTGGCGCCAGGCCGTGCCACAACGATGATGTCGTGCAGGTGATGTGAGCCGGGATTGCTGTCTGCCCCAGTCTTTGCCACCACATCGTGCTGCGCTTCGGCCAGAAAAAAGAATGGAACAATCGGCTTGTCGAAATCGAAGTCCAGGTAGCGTGCGTCTTGCACTACACCCACGATTTTGTAGTTCCGCGATGATCCCAGTTCCGGGCGTCCGAAGTATTGTCCAATGGGGTTTTCCTTGTTGAAATACTTCTTCGCGAACGCCTCATTGATTACCGCAACGTGCTGCGAAGTCGCAGTATCTTCCTCAGAGATGCCACGTCCTTCGATGATTTGAGTTCCGATAGCGCTGAAGTATCCTGGCGTCACTCGATCCCAATAAACCATGTTTTCAACTTTATCAGCGTCAGGCCCGGGAGCCGGTCGCCCGTCCAGCCACACGCTGCTAGCCCAATTGTTTCCGCTCAATGGGGAGTACTGGCAGATCGCCGCGGCGGCCACGCCGGGAATGGTGGATAAGGAGGCTCGAATGCGATCGTATAGGATGGTGAATTGGTTTGGTTGGTAGTCGACCAGACCTGGATCAATCCTGACGATCGTGCGTTGCTCCTGGAGGAAGCCAAAGCGTTGATTTTCGAGGCGGTGCACAGCAGTAGTCAGTAATCCGGATGCTGCCAACAAAACCAAGGAAAGAGCTGCCTGGAACACCACCAGCATCTTGCGAGGAAGCGCACCTGCGCGAGCAGTGGAACGGCTCACTCCCCGAAGGGCTTCAATCGGATCCACCCGCGTGGTCATCCATGCGGGAGCGACGCCGAAGGCCACGGCCGCGACCAACGAAACAAAGAAAGCAAACAACAACACCGGCATGGAAGGGGACGCATGGATCGGTAAACCCGCCCCACCCCGGGCCGATGGAAATGCAAAAAACAGAATAAGATGCGTACCCGCAAATGCGACGAGCAGACCTGTCACGCCGCCCGCAAGTGAGAGCAGAATGCTCTCCGTAAGAGCCTGCCTCACAAGGCGCGACGTATGCGCGCCCAGTGCTACGCTCAAAGATGTCTCCCGTCGCCGCTGCATGCCGCGAACGAACATGAGATTGGCCACATTGGCGCAGACAATGAGCAACACAAACGCCGACACCATCATCAAGATCTGAAGCCAGTGTTCGTATTCCGCTCGCATGCTGGTGATGCCCGAGCCCCCGGGTCGCAGGAACAGGGTTTGCTCTGGTAACTTCGCGCGATCATTTGCGCTCATCTCGCTCTGGTGAGAAAGCAGCCACTGCTTCAGTTCCACCCGCATTTGAGCCTCTATTGCTGCGGACTCAGCGCCGGGTCTGATGCGTCCGATCAAATCCAACC
>Ga0210405_10005258_pt1 | contig 11892 bp, 15 predicted proteins | sample IncBWH11MmetaG_FD_155492 | JGI IMG/M metagenome (GOLD analysis project Ga0210405, IMG submission 155492) | Forest soil microbial communities from Barre Woods Harvard Forest LTER site, Petersham, Massachusetts, United States - Inc-BW-H-11-M | ecosystem: Environmental > Terrestrial > Soil >... | reverse complement strand
AATAACGGCTCACCGGCTAAAAGAGACCCGATCAGCACAAGAGCGGCTGCTATGCTCTTCTTGATCATACGACCTCCAGTTCTGCAATGATGGAAACCACGCTTAGTACCAATCGAGCTTCCCTTGCGGGGTTTCATCGACGTTCGTGGCGGCATGGTCCCAGCAAACGGAGCTGAATCGCCAACGAACCGCGTGAGTGTGACGGCAGTCCCAGCGAGCGACAATTGTCAATTGTGACGGTCAATGCATGCCTGTTTCGAGAGCCGTGAAGCGCTGTATCTGGTGAACCACGGTATCGACGAGGCAGCCCAAGGCGTTCAACGCTTAAAGAAGTCTCCCAAACTCTCCATGGAAACCTACCACAAGTCCATGGCTGGTCTCGAACGCCGTCGTTCCATCATCAACCTACAATTCATCCTTGAATGCGCAAACTGGAAACCGTCCAGGAACAACGGCTTTGTCCGGATTGTGGCAACGCCTGTCCGGCCCTGCATGGTGGCGGCATAATTGTACCCGTCTTCGAGGTCATTTTGGGTTGCGACAGTGATACCAGCGGTCTTGACTTAGTGCCGACAGGCTTAGACACCCCGAAAGAGTTCGGCCAGCGTAATTTGAAATCCGAGAGCGATTTTCTCGATGTTTACCAGCGACAGATTACGCTCGCCACGTTCGATTCCACCCATATAAGTCCGATCTAAACCACAAATATCCGCAAATTCTTCCTGTGACACGCCGAGCTTCTGCCGTCTGCCTCGGACGGTCCTGCCGAACCGAACTCGTACATCAATGGGCGTCACAGTACATGCTATTAGCCAATTCTGCTGTTGATATGTCCACGGACGATAAGTATCATTAAACCGACTGTCACTTATTGCTGGTTGCATGACAGCTAGGATTCGAGGTCCGTTTGAGCTTCTCGTCGGCACGTACAAACGCAGAAATTCTGCCATTCGGGCTGTCGAAAAGTAGACTTTTGACATCGGTATCCGCTCCGGCTGAGGATCACTTAACCCTAGAGCGAGCCAGTGACGAAGCACTTATGGCCATGCTTCGCGATGGTAGGCAGGATGCGATTGGGTGCCTTTTTAGAAGGTACGCTCGGACCATCCGCACTGTTGGTAAGCGCATTCTTCACGACCCAACGGAAGCCGAAGACCTCGTTCAGGAAGTCTTTCTGTATGTCTTCAGGAAACACGATTTGTATGATTCCTCCAAGGGCTCTGCTCGTTCTTGGCTGATTCAAATTGCTTATACCCAAGCGTTCCTCCGAAGGAGGAAGCTCAAGTCTCTTGGTCTCTATGAGGCCGTGCCTGAAGGAAATTGCGCTTCTTACCCTACGGACCTCCCCTACGACCACAGCGTAGAAGCGCTCTTCGGCCGCCCCTGTTGGAAGGCGATTCTAGATGACCTGACCGATGACCAAGAACAGGTTCTGAAACTCCATTTTTTTCAGGGATACACGTTCGCGGAGATCGCGGAAAAGCTTGGCCAGACCTACGCCAACATCAGAAACCACCACTACAGAGGCTTAGAGAAACTTCGCAAACACCTAGTACAAAATGCCCCGAACAGGCGATGATCTGTGTGTTGTAGACCGAACTTCGATGGGAAGTCGAGGTGCTCCCTGAATGGCTCCGCATGAGGAATTTCTGCAATTGTGCGCTGCTGCGACCGCTGGCGAGCTAACCTTCCACGAGCAACAGAGGCTCGGCGCGCACTTGGAGACTTGTGCGGAGTGCCGGCGGATTATACACGACTACGCAATAGCCTCTCAGCTTGGCGCCGCTGCGCTGGCTTCTGAGTTTCCTGTAGAGGAGACGGAATCCGAAGGTTCCTGGTCTATTGTGGAAGCTGAGAAATTGTTCCTTAAGCGTCTGCAGAAGGAAATTAAGTCTTCCGGGCCAGCGGGAGAAAGTCGCGGCGAGACCGCCGAACGACGCCAGCGCTTCAGGTATCGCCCATCGGCGGTTCATTGGCGAGCAATGTGGATGTCACTTGCCGCAGTTGCACTCCTTGCGCTAGCGTTTGCTGTTACTGCCTACCGAACAGGGGTGAAACGGGGAGCGGAAGCTACTCGTGCTACGGGTGACCCATCTAAGGAGGCGGCCGCCCTTGAAGAGCAAGCCAGCGATTTAGGGCATGAACGAGCTCAATTCCTAGCAAAGCTCGCAGATGAAGACAGATCGATAGCCGATCTAGAATGGCAATTGTCGGGACAGAAAGCGGTAATCGACGCCTTGAAAGCCAAGACTGCTGCGGGCCGACAGCCAGCGAACGGGCAAGAAATAACGCAGCCATCCAGCGAGGTTGTTCTACAACGAGATCAAGAATTGGCGACAGCCCAGGCGAGACTGATCGAATTACAGAAGACCATCGACACATTGTCGGGGCAGCGGGATGAGCTTGCGTCGCACGCGGCGGTCTTGCAGGCGAAGGTTGGAGACCTGACACAACTCGTCCGTGATCGCGAACTCGAACTTGAACAGAAGGAAGATCAAGTCGCAAAGGACAAGGACTTGCTTGAGCATGACCGGGACATCCGCGAACTGATCGGAGCCCGCGATCTATACATCGCGGAAATTCACGATGTCTCAGGTAATGGAGAAACACACAAAACCTACGGCCGCATCTTCTATACCCGAGGAAAACGGCTGGTTTTTTACGCCTACGATCTGGACGCACAACGCAGCTTCCAACAAGCCAGCAGCTTCCAAGCCTGGGGCGGCGAGGGCCGAATAAGCAGCAAGCTCTAAACCTCGGGGTCTTTTACGAAGACAACGCGAGCAAGAAACGTTGGGTTCTGAGGGCCGACAATCCGAAGTCGCTAGAAGATATTGACGCAGTATTTGTGACGATTGAACCGAATGGGGGCAGTGAACACCCGAGCGGAAAACAGTTGTTGTTCGCCTACCTCCGCATCAACCCGAACCATCCGTAGCATTTCACTTTCCGAATTCTCCTCCCCCACCTGTGGCCGAAGGCCTAGCCTGGTTAATTCATCAGACGCCAGAATTGTAGCGAAGGAATCCTCGGGAATTCTTATTGCACCCTAATTGCACCCAGATTCTGCCTAAATTCTTTGTTGCCCCCGTACTACTTGACATTTAACGCGACGCAGTATAGTGTCGGATTGTGATTCAGTCCTTCCGCTGCGCCGACACCGAGCGCATATTTCATCGAGAGTCTGTCCGCCGGTTCAAGGCTATCGAGCGCCAGGCTCTTAGGAAGCTGGACATGCTAGATGCGGCGCAGGACATCCGAACGCTCTCAACGCTACCAGGAAACAGACTAGAGCGTCTACGAGGGGATCGGAAAGGGCAGTACAGCATTCGCATCAATAACCAATGGCGCGTCTGTTTTGAATGGCGCGATGGGCATGCCTATGAAGTTGAGATCGTGGATTATCACTAGGAGACAGCAGGATGACAAAGAAACTTAAGCCGGTGCATCCGGGAGAAATTCTGCGAGAGGAGTTTATGGTACCTCTCGGACTAAGTATGAACAGAGTTGCTATGGACTTGCGCGTCCCGGTGACGCGGATCGCCGATATCGTCAACGAGAAACGCGCAATTACTGCTGACACGGCCCTGCGTTTCGCGCGCTACTTCAACAACAGTCCGACGTTCTGGATGAATCTCCAAACGCGTTATGACCTGGAAGTTGCCGAAGATGAGATTGCCGATAAGGTTGAACGCGATGTGCGCCCTTTGGAGGCAGCACCGGCAAGGTAGTTCAAACCAATGATTGGCCTGCCAAAAATGCAAGCGGTAGCGTTCTCGCTGAGTCTTCGTGTAAAACGGCGTTCACTCGCAGACACACCACGGCGTGACGTGAGTCACAGAGAAGAGTTCGGAGCGCCGGGAAAAAAGGAATCAGTGCAACTCTTTTCTTTTGGAATGAATGGCGGGGACGGCGAGACTCGAACTCGCGACCTCCTGACAGCAAGTCATTGAAAGTACATCATAGACAACGCTAATGTGTATCGCGGTTCACGTTCTTGCTAGATCTCGGGAGGAACGAGTCCTTCATCCTCGGCCAACCCAAAACGCTTGTACAGAAATCCGCCAATGATTCCCACCAACAACCAGAACAAGCCCATCGTCACGAGAGATGCGACGACAGGGCCATCAGTTTGTTGAAAAATCAGGTTTGCACCCTGTTTACACGTGTAAGGTCTGGGACACTCTCAGTGCATCTGGTCCCACTTCTCCCAAAGCCATCGAACGATGAGGCCGCGAGGCTCGACATCAACGATGCATGACGGAGGATAATCCTTACGTTTAGTCGAGACGCGGTGACTTACAGGATCGAAAGCGACCGTGTAGCATGACCAGGGACCCGAAAAAGACCAGATGTCCTTTTCGAACAGGCTTTCGTCAAGATACCCTGGTTCCTTTTTCTGAAACAACTCACGCACTTGGTCCTTGGTCGCTCCCACACTGACAGCGGTGAATTCGTGTTCCAGCGGAGGATGAGTTCGAAGGTCTCTAAAGTGAGTTAACGTGTAGCCTACGTCGAATAAGACCCCGATCAGGACGGCCCCGAGAATCAAACGAAATATCCATTTCATCACCGGAGGATTGTCGACTTAGCGTACCTCATTGCAATTGAAGTGCATTTGCGCGTGCATTCTTTATCTGCACATCATTTAACGCGTCGACGGATGAAAGGTTGGCGATGTCGAAGAATAGGCACGGAACAATGAACGGTATTGTTGGACAGCCCCCGTACATGAGATTGAATGGCCTAAAAGGTTCATGCTGAAGCTGAAATACATGCCCCAGTTCGTGTGCCAACACATCCCTAATTACATGGAAGGGAACCCTTGCCAATTCCCCTGCATCGTTGTGTCTGTAGGAAAGAGAGTGGCTGAACTCGGTTGGGCTGTCCCTGTTGGGAAGAGAGGGACAGGAACTGACGACCTGCGGCCCCGAGTCCCGCCGCTTTTGCGGGACTCGCTTTTTTCTCGTTGGCAAGTTCAGTAGAGCAAGGCAAGGGCGGCTGGCTGCTTGGACGACTGGGCGAGCAACCGGGCTCGTCCTTTGGCTCGTTGAATCGCGTCAAATGGCAGTTGGCGTTCGATCTCGGCGAGCGATGGCGAACCTTGAATATGCGGTTCCCCCTCCGATTGCGCGGCGGTTATCCAGGCATAGGCGCATTCGAGGTCTTTGGCCGTTCCTCGCCCGGTTGCGTACATGTAGCCCACCGCTGCTTGTGCTTGATGATGCCCTTGCTCCGCGGCCTTCTGAAACCACTCGAACGCGACCCTATCGTTTTGTGCGACTCCTTCTCCCTGCGCGTACAAATCACCAAGATTGAATTCTCCAGCCGGCTCTCCAGCCTGCGCCGCTTTGCGGTACCACTCCGCAGCCAGGGCCCGGTCACGCTGCACGCCGAAGCCAACGTCATACATGAAGCCAATGTTGACTTCGGCCGACGCATTCCCCTTCTGCGCTGCTTCCTGAAACAGTCGAAGGGCCGCCCCATAGTCCTGGCGCACTCCGCACCCCTTAAGGTAAAGTTGGCCGAGATCAAACAGCCCTACAGGATGTCCCTGTTGCGCGGCAAGCGTGAGCCAGTAGAGTGCCGAGCCGTCATTGCGCGCAACTCCCCATCCTTGCAGATACATCATTGCCAAGTTGACCTGCGCCGGCGCATAGCCTCTCCGCGCTGCTTTTTCAAACCAGCGCGCTGCCGTTTTCAAGTTCCCCGGCGAACTGATGATCGCAGCGACACCCTGTTTGTTCTCGGCGTACGCCGTGGCGCTTCCCGCCTCTGTCTGCTGCTTTGTATCGGAAGCCTCTGCTTGCAGGCCGCTCCGGGAGACATCCGCGATGAGGCAGGGCACGGAGTCGTTGACGTCCTTCTGTGGGGCTGGTGTCGCCAAATTGCTGAGTGGCCAGGCCAAAAGCAATGTGACTCCGAATGCTGCTTTCATGATGCATCCCTCCTCATTGAGCCGGATTGACCGACCTGCTTCTACTTGTTAAAGTGCAATTCCGGGCTAGATTGGCTCACAGGCTGGAACAAATCCCGCTTTCCGGAATTCAGCCCAGGGAATCCCCGGAGGACCGCGGCTATAACCTGTTTTTTTTCAGTGCGTTGACGTAGAGGGCGCAGGCAGTTAACGTTGCGGCTGCGGAAGCTCGCACCGCAGAGGGCTTTTTCATGCCACAACCGCCGGCACAGCCTGTCAGTGAACTGCTGGCCAAATGGCGGGCCGGTGACGAGGAATCTTTGCGTCGTTTGGTGCCGCTCGTGTACGGCGAGCTTCGCCGAATCGCCCACTGCCATTTTCGTAACGAACGTCCCGGTCACACCCTGCAAACAACCGCCTTGGTGCATGAGGCCTATCTCTGCCTGATGAAACAGCACCCGATGGACTTTCAGAATCGTGAGCATTTCTTTGCGGTCAGCGCCAACTTGATGCGGCAGATTCTGGTTCAATACGCCAGGCGGAGAAATGCTGCCAAGCGAAACGCAAGAAACAAAGTGCCGCTGGATAGCGCGATGACTTTGTTTCCAAAGCAGACTGTAGATTTAGTGGCCCTCGACGACGCACTGAACGCCCTGGCCAAACTCGACGTAAAGCAAAGCAGGATTGTCGAGCTGCGTTTCTTTGCCGGTTTGTCCATCGAGGAGACTTCCCGCGTGTTGGGAGTTTCTCCGGCAACCGTAAAAAGAGGCTGGACCACGGCCAGAATCTGGCTATCCCGCGAGATGCGCGCGACACCTCCCCATGACGCCTGAGCGCTGGCAAAAATTAAGCAACGTGCTGCATCAAGCGTTAGAGCTTGCGCCCGAAGACCGGCCCGCGTTGCTCGATCGTGTCTGTGCCTCCGACACCACCCTTCGCCGGGAGATCGAGTCGCTTCTCGCGGCCAGCGACGAAATGAATTCGAGCTTCCTCAAGTCTTCATCGCTGGCCATGACCATCAAGCCCGGAACAAGGCTCGATGATTACGAAGTTGAGACGCTGATCGGGTCTGGCGGCATGGGCGAGGTTTACCGGGCGCGGGACACCCGTCTCAAACGCGCCGTCGCCATCAAAGTTCTGCCGCAGTTTGTCTCGAACGACCCAGATCGGCTGCGTCGTTTCGAGCAGGAGGCACAGGCCGCGGCCGCGCTGAACCATCCCAACATCCTAGCCGTGTTCCAGTTGGGCACTTACCAGGGCACGCCATTCATGGTTTTGGAATTGCTGGAAGGGCAGAACTTCCGGGAACGGCTTCGTGCGGGTGCGTTGCCAGTGAGTAAGGTTGTGGAGTATGGAGTGCAGATGGCGCGCGGTTTGGGGGCCGCTCACGAAAAAGGAATCGTTCACCGCGATTTGAAGCCGGAGAACCTGTTCCTGACCAAGGATGAGCGCGTCAAGATTCTCGATTTTGGTTTGGCGAAACTCACGCAAGACCAACCAGCCGTGGACAGCGATGCGCCCACCCTAACGGAAAGAACGGAGCCCGGCATAGTGATGGGCACTGCCGGCTACATGGCGCCCGAACAAGTGCGCGGAAAAAAGGCGGATCATCGCGCCGACATTTTTGCATTCGGAGCAATTCTCTACGAGATGCTTACTGGTAGGCGCGCGTTCCGCAAGGCAACGTCCGCCGAAACCATGAGCTCCATCCTGAACGAAGAGCCTCAGCGCATTTCGCAGATTGCGCCAAATCTTCCGGCGGCGCTGCAGAGAGTGGTGCAGCGCTGTCTGGAGAAAAACCCGGAGCAGCGTTTCCAATCGGCTTCCGACTTGGGCTTTGCCCTGGAAGCATGGTCGGATTCCCGCGAGGTGGCGCCTCTGGAGCCGAAGCCAGTGGAAGTTGAAGCGCCGCGGAAAACCATGAGGCCGTCCCGGCGGATAGGCGCTGTCGCAGCCGTTGTCCTTGCGGCTTTTGCTGCTGGAGTCTGGTATTTGGCCAAGCCGTCGTTGCCGCCTCGTGTCGCGGAATACACCCAGATTACACACAATGGCTACATCGGGGGTCTCGCCGGCACGGACGGAAGCAGGCTCTATTTCAATATCTATCCGTTGGGGCCAGTGGGGCGGGTCGGGATCACCGGAGGGGATATCGCCACGATATCCGCGGGATCGAATTCCCCCATTGCCACCGATGTGTCCTCTGATGGAGCAAGTCTTCTTCTCTGGTCGACCTCCGGTATTTTCACTATGGGAACGGCCGGGGGCCCGCCTCGCTTCATAACCGAGAGGGCGGGCATCTCCTCTCCGGCCTGGTCGCCGGACGCAACCTCCATTGCGTATTCGGGCCCGGACGAGAGTCTCTATTCGATGAAAGTTGACGGGACAAACGGCCAAAAACTGGCCACAGGCGAAGGCGCAATTTCGGACGTCGCATGGAGTCCAGACGGCGACCACATTCGCTTTACACAGAATAGCGTGCTCTGGGAGATTTCCTCTACCGGCCAAAACCTTCACCCCGTCTTTCCGTCCTGGCAGGGGCCTGAAGGACAGTGCTGCGGACGGTGGACTCGCGATGGGAATTTCTACCTGTTTCTCGCCGGAGGCAACAACGAAAATGGGCCCAATGCCGGAGGCTTCGAGCAGATATGGGCTATCGACGAGGGCCATAGTTCCTTCGGGCAAGCTTCCTCCCCTCCTTACCCGCTCACCTCCGGCCCTATCCATTGGGGCACCCCCATCCCCAGCCGGGACGCCAAGAAGATTTTTGCCGTGGGTACCACGCCACGCGCGGAACTGGCCCGCTTCGATGCGAAGTCCAAACGGATTGAACCGTACCTTGGCGGAATTTCCGCCGAGTTTTTATCCTTCTCGAGTGATGGAAAGCAGATCGCCTACGTCACCTATCCCGATGGCATCCTGTGGCGGGCGAAAGCGGACGGAAGCGAGCGGGTGCAACTTACGAGCTCTCCGATCCGCCCCGTCGTTTGCCGTTGGTCGCCCGACGGGACGCAGATTCTCTTTGCTGCTAAGCAAAATTCGCGGCTCTCTGAGCTTTACACCGTTTCTGCCCAGGGCGGACGCCCGCGACAACTCATCTCTTCGGCTGAGGGTTCGGGCCGGGAAGACGGCAATTGGTCTCCCGATGGTCGCAAAATCGTGTTTGCGGTCTTTGAGCCGAGGGCATCCCTGGCAATTCTCGATGTCGCCAGCGGCAAAGTGACCAGGATACCCGGCTCGGATGAATTGTTTTCGCCTCGCTGGTCCCCGGATGGACGATTCATCGCGGCTATGACGATTCCGGCGACCACCGAAATCAAACTCTTCGATGTGCAGAATCGGCAATGGTCCACCCTGGCAAGGCACCAAGGGGCGTGGAGCTTCCCCACCTGGTCGCGGGACGGCAAGTTCATTTACGCGCTTCGCGGACCGGAGCCATGGTCGGTTGATCGCATCTCAGTTCCGGACGGTATGCAGGAGCGGGTCGTCGATCTGACCGGCACTTATCTCACGGGGGCTACAGGATTCTGGTTTGGATTGGACCCCAATGATGTTCCCCTTCTGCTTCGCGACAACGGCTCCAGCGACATCTACGCGCTCACTCTGGACCGGAGGTGAGAGAGAATTCAAATCTGCCAGCAAATACGACCCCGGGGACACTCTGGCCCATCACACTTCCAACTGCTCTCGACGCTTGGCCGAGACCACGAGTTTCTAAAACAAAGCGAGCTTGCCCGCGCGAATGGTGAGCGCGTTAACCTGGACAATGAGTCCAAGCGCGTGATCACGCCGGCTCTCACTTGCTGCGCTGTGTGCCATGAATCTGAATCCGCAAAGCACGAGGGCCACGAGTTCGTGCGAGATGAAAACCTACCGCACTGGCACGGCTGGTACAGCCTAAGAAGGTTCCACGCGACCGTTGTACGCGGGGAAGCCAGTAGCGAGACCACGAGCAAGGCTTTGGGCAACACGAGAGAAGTGGCTGACCGCCATTACATCAAGCCCACCGGCGTCTTGGCCGATGTACGCAAAGCGGTCAACGCCGCAACGAACGGTCTGATCAACTAGCCGTGTCAGAAAACACTTCGGGGCTGGAGAAATCCGGCCCCCTTTTTCATTTTGTGCAACGATTGTGCAACGCGGAAGCCATTCAGTTCTCGTAAGTCTTTGAAAAGAATGGTGGGGACGACGAGACTCGAACTCGCGACCTCTGCCGTGACAGTGCATGATTTTTTGGTAACTGTTTGAAACTACGCGGCACGGATGGCTATCTAAAACCGCATTTTGGAACCGCAAGTAACAAATATTGGACCATGAATGGACCAAGGAATGGGCTCTACCGCTGCAACTCATTTCGCGCGATCAAGGACGGCGGCTGGTCCAGTTCTGGAGCTTAAGTCCGGGGACGCGCTTGAACTCGCGTTCATTGTTGGTGACGAGAGTGAGCCCCGCGGATGTGGCGTGAGCAGCAATCCAGAGATCGTTGCCGCCGATCATCTCACCGCGAGCCTCCAACGCTGCGCGAATCTCGCCGTAGGCTGTCGCCGCTTCCCCCGGCAAGGGAACCACAGGTAAAAGAGATACAAGGCGCCCGAGAGATTCCAGAGCATGTGTGCGTTGCTGGCTTCGCTCTGCGCCATAATGTAGCTCGCCATAGGTAATCACCGATATAACGGCGTCGCCATGCTGCATTTGGCGGAATCGCGTGGTCACTTCTGGAGGCCGGTTCTGCCGCAAATACATGCAGATATTGGTGTCGAGCATATAACGGGCGCTCATCAGAGACCTTTGCGGCGCTGTGGATGAGGGTCTTTGCGCTTCTTCGGGAACATGTCCGCTGGCAACTCGGCTAGCAAATCCAGTACGCGGACCATTCCGCCGGCTTTCTCTCGTAATACGATTTCGTCGCCGCGCCGAAAAATCTCAACTTCCGTGCTTTTGACTCGAAATGTTTTTGGCAGCCTCACAGCCTGGCTGTTCCCGGACTTAAATACGCGAGCGATGGCCATGTTGTGCCTCTCGGATATATATACAGCAATGTATATACATTTGCAAGCGCCAATTTCCGAGCTCTGGCCCGAGCTGAGGTCGAGAGGGGACACGATGGGTTCAGTGAAGTTCGGGGAACTCTGAAAAGAATGGCGGGGACGACGAGACTCGAACTCGCGACCTCTGCCGTGACAGCGCAGCGTTGTGATGTAATCGATTGAAATCAAACGGTGTCGGCGGACATCTTTTGATACCACAAGGTACCGGATGTCACTTCTTATCGTCCCCTTGTTGTACCCAGATTTGGCCGCGTTACTGAATTTCTCAGACCCCATTTTAGAATAACTCTCGGTTTACGCCGACCAACCGGAAGGTGGCCAGGCCAGTCAACACTAGCGCGTTAGCTGTTCGTTTCTCGGCGGAGCCCTCTATGGGCGCAGTTCTGGTACCCATGAACTAGCGATAATGATTCGGTCGGGCCGCGCAGCTTTTGTGCGGCCCGATTTTTTCCTGTCCCACCCGCCCACCCTAAGCGTCACAACGCACTCTTTCTCCCCACCGCCATCGTCTTTCAACAGGAGGCTGATGGCGCGGTGCAGGCAGTGTGCTACGCTAATTTGGTTATGAGTACCACCCTTCCCATTCCGCTGAGCGCATCGTTAACGGCGGAGCGGCGCGAGCTGCTCTTTCCGACGCTGAGCCCGGCGCAGATCGAGCGCATCGCAGCCCATGGCAAACGAAGGCGCGTTTCAGCGGGCGAGATCCTGGTTGAGCAGGGCGATCAAAACCTTCCGTTTTTTGTCGTGATCAGCGGCGCAATCGAAATCCTACGTCCAAATGGCAACGAGGAAGAGCTAATTACGGTGCACACCGCCGGGCAGTTTATGGGAGATGTAGGAATGCTTTCGGGCCGGCGCAGCTTGGTGCGCGCGCAGATGCGCGAGGGCGGGGAAGTAGTGGAGGTCGATCGCAGGGGCTGGCAGAACCTG
>Ga0210405_10005256_pt1 | contig 11894 bp, 10 predicted proteins | sample IncBWH11MmetaG_FD_155492 | JGI IMG/M metagenome (GOLD analysis project Ga0210405, IMG submission 155492) | Forest soil microbial communities from Barre Woods Harvard Forest LTER site, Petersham, Massachusetts, United States - Inc-BW-H-11-M | ecosystem: Environmental > Terrestrial > Soil >... | reverse complement strand
AGAGGAAGGTGACACCTGCTCAGCTCGCGCTTGCTTGGCTGCTTGCCAAGAAGCCGTGGATCGTTCCGATTCCAGGCACAACCAAGCTGCATCGCCTTGAAGAAAACCTCGGAGCGGCGAACGTCGAACTTACACCTGAAGATCTCCTCGCTATCGAAAGTGCCTCCTCAAACATCAAGGTCGAAGGGGCTAGGTATCCGCAATGGGCTGAGCAGACGACCGGACGGTGAGCGGCTGTCTGTCGAGCTATTTTCGAGCGCTTGATCCAATCGCACGTTCATTGTGTCTGGATGACGGGCAACCCTTCCCTAATCCGGTAAGGGAGGGGTTGCCGACAATCCGCAAGTTCGCCCGATCAGTCAACACAAGCGCGTTTATCATTACTAATCCATCGCAGAACCCACAAGCCGATTCTGGATGAGTGACTTGGCCGGATAGCGCCATTTGAGAAAAGCCATGCTTCACTGGCTCAATTTAGAACCGAGACCAAGTATGCTTCGCTCTGGGGTGATCGCGCCTGTCGCATCCTCACCTAAGCAGAGGTCCTAATTTATGAAGCAGAGTTTTGCAGCAATTATCCTTGGTGGTACCGGACAAGTCGGCGGTGCGGCCGTCGCGGAACTGCTAGCGACTTCGGAATGCCGGGAAGTGATCATGGTCACCAGAAAGCCCGTTGCACCGCAATCGCGGGTGCGTGACGTCGTTCTTGATACCGGTGCTGCGGACTTTGCCGAGCACACTGCCGCCCTTGCCCGAGGAGTTTTAAGCCAAGTTCCCGTCAGCGGCGTGAGCTGTGTGGGTGTCGGTACTGGATCGATGCGTTGGAGCGAAGAAGAATTGCAACGACTTGAGCTCGGCGTCGTCGGTGCCTTTGCGCGTGGCTGCCATGATGCCGGAATCGCACAGTTTTGCCTACTTTCTGCGGCACCTCGCGATCAAGGCGCGGGTCGCGCGCCCGATACACTTCTCCCATGCCGCCCGCGCCGAGAGGAGAAAGGATTTCGTAGGGACCTAGTTTCGTGCCAGAGGTAAGCGCCATGGGTGCGCGCAATTATAGCCTGCGAGCACAGCAGATGCGACGGATTTGGGTGGATCGTCGGCAAACCGGAAACGGGCTTGGAGGAGATTCAACGGCGATGTCCCCGAAGCCGACTTCGGGACAACGTCGTCGGAGTCCGCGTGAAAACGTAACTTCCGGTTGGGCCGTAACCCGGGCATTGAGCTTTTCGAGGCACTCTTTGTTTCAGAGCCTATTTTTACTAACGCCTAAATTTCGGTGCGCTTTAGCAGATAATCGAGGCCCCCGATGCGGAACCAGCGGTAGCCGTAGGGCGCAAGCAAAATGCGATGCTTGCCGGCTACGTCGGGAGTGCTGTGATCGTTCGACAGGAGATTGACGAGCTGGCCATCCACTTTCGCGCCAGCCCGGAATTTGACTTCTGTGGGAATGGGACTGAGATTGTGCACGAATAGAACGGAATTGTTGCGCCAATCGTAGCGGAGCGCAAGCACCTCGGGTTTACCTGTCCCGAGGATTGAAAAATCGCCCCAACCGATCTCGGGAACCTCTTTCCTCATGCGGATCATGCGTTCGGTCCAGTCCATGAGGGAGTTGGGATCGCGCTTCTGCGAGGCGACATTTACGTGCTCGAAACCGTAAGGGCCTTCGGCGATTACGGGAATTACAGGTTTATCACTTTCCGTGAATCCCGCTTGCGGTTCATTGGACCATTGCATTGGCGTACGGGCGCAGTTGCGTTCAGGCAGATCGAGGTTGTCGCCCATGGCGATTTCGTCTCCGTAGTGGAAGACGGGAGTGCCGGGGAGTGTCATCATCAGACTGTATGAGAGCTCAAGCCTACGTCGGTCGCCTTGCATCATGGGAGCGAGACGGCGGCGAATCCCTCGCTTGTATAGCTGCATGTTCGGTTCAGGACCGAACGCGGCGAAGACTGCCTGGCGCTGCTTCTTCGTCAGACGACCGAGGTCGAGCTCATCGTGGTTTCGTAAGAACTGCGCCCAGTGCGCGGTGGTGGGACGTGGCTTGGTAGTCTTCAAGGCTTTGACGAGGGGACGAGTGTCACCTTTGGCAAGCGCGTAGAAGAGGTTTTGATTCACCTCGAAGTTGAACATCATTTGCAGGCGCTCGCCGGAAGCGCCGAAGTAATTCATATCCACATAAGGGAGTACGTTTGCTTCGGCAAGAATGATGGCGTCGCCCTCGCGCCAGGTGAGAAATTCGCTGAACATGCGAAGCATGTCGTAGTGCTCGGTGGGGCCGGCCACGAAGATAGTCGCCGCAACACAACCACGACCGCCAGCGCCAACACCAGAACGCGGCTGGACCCTCGCCAACATTCCGACCTTTCCACGCTAAACATTAGGGAGATGAAATGAATCAAGAAACACGCACCAGAATAATCGCAGAAGAGACAGCGAAATTCCTCGACCCGAGCTTTGCCCAACTCGACTTGAGTGCCTTCCCGGATCTTAACTATCCTGCACCGGAAGAATTCGCCACCGAAGACCGGCATGGACTAAATCGCGTCGTTGTCTCCGGCAGTAATCAGCTGATGGCTCTGGCCGAGAATCCCGATCGGGAGGCTCTGGAACAGATAGCTAGCGAGACGGGAGACCCAGAGTTGATAGAACGACTGCAAGACGACCGGGAGAACATTGAAGCGAAAGCATTCATGGCCGCTCATCCAAGCTACTACCGACATGACGATAACTACGACACAATCCGAGAGTACTTGGATGAACGCGGGCTCGAATTCAATCGACAGAACCTGGCGACCGCCTATAAAAATCTATCAAGGGCGGGTACGCTCGAAGTCAACCCTGATACACCGCGACCCTTGACCGAACGTGATAGCCGAGCCATTGCACTCCAGGCCGCCAGTGGAGATGTGGAGGGCGCCGTTGGTCGATACTTACAGCTCCGCCTACCAGAGACGGCTTCCGAGATGTGGATGTATAGCACGTCCCTGCAGAAGGCCTACGATGAGCGCTGCGATCTGGTCCCTATTTAAAGGTCAACCCGCTCTTCGAGTCCTTGCATTCGGATCCGCGATTTCAGAAGCTCTTGCAGCGGATTCGGACTTTTCGTCGGAGCGATTCTCGGAATCGTCTATCGAAACGATGCCTAGAGGTTCGTGAGTTGATGAAAAATCTCGATTACGCTCAAAACCCTCTCAATGAGCGCTATGGCCTGGTTTCGTCAACTAGGGGTACATGCCGCTATGGAGCTTTCCATAGAACCTTACTGTGAGGATTGTCAACGAGGATCGAGCAACATCACTCGCTTTCCTTCGCGCCATCCCTTGAAATTGTTCCACGGCTGGAAGGCTGCCGCTCCTTTAGGACCATTCAGCTTGACGCCGTCATCGACCAGATTGAGCCAGTCAGGCAGGGCGGTGTTCAATTGCGAAAACTCTTTCGCCATTGCTCTCTTTGTCCTGTAAAAAACCCATCCAAAGATGCCGAGAATCACGAGCCACAAGATGCCAATGGCACGCCAATTTGGGTGCGTCGCACCCAGCAATCCTTCAACAGTTGCCCATACGACAGCACACAGGAGCAGGACTCCGTAAAAGTTAGAAGCCAGTAGTTTGGGCCAATACCACTTCGACCGGACGATGCGCCGCACGTCCTCAAGGTCCGCTTCTGTTAACTTCCCCCCGAATTGCATTTACATTCACCTGCGGGTAGTGGTCAGGAAATCGTAACAGGTACTGCATAATCTAAGCCACCTTCATCACAGAATCAAAGCTAACTGTCGTAACCAGGCGTTAGCCAAGTTTGCGCCGTCCGTTCGCCCTATCGCGAGGGGGGGATTTTGAGTGTAATGGCGATATTCGCCAATCATGTCTAAGAATCCCTACTTTAGGAACACAAAAGAATTGAGAGGTTGTCGTAAGCGGCTCTCTACTTCTGACGAATCTTTCTTGGTGAACTTCTTGACTGTTCCCGGATCATACACCGCACGTGAAAAGACATTTTGGATACCTAACTCATAGCATTTTCCCTTGTGAAAAGTTCGATACGCAGGCCCCGATTGGCCTCCACTTGTCCAGTTGTCGCCAATCTCAACAGCCTTAAAGGTAATGTGATTGATCGTAGTCGTTTCCGCTTCGGACTTGATCACAAACCAATCTGGCGAACCTTTTAAGCACACCTTCTCGGTCTTCGCTGACAGGATCTCTGAAACGTAAAATGTCGCGGCAACAAAGACGTCCTTGTCTTTAAATCTTTCCTTCGGATAAGCGAAACAGGCCACCGTACTTTCCTCGCTTCCCATTCCACCGCAGATCGAACCCTGACTCATACAGGCTTCCGGGACCGAGGATCCAGTTCCGTTCTCCTGTTTTCCCAACGACGCGCAATCAATTAGCACATCTGAATATTTGAATTGGAAAATACCATCCGGGCTGGTGAACGTTCGCAGCGGAGTTTGTGCGGGCAACGGAATCGACAGTCCACAAAGGCAGAGTGCAATAAGTGTTCTCATCTGACTAGCACCTCATTATGGACACGATGCACGCGAAACGCCAGACGCATGTGGAAGCTAATGAGCAGTTTGCGTCATAACTTGCGTGGGCATCTGGACACAGTGTTGCTGTGTTCAGACGGGAGGCGATTCTCGTGTCCGAGGGTAGTTGACGTAAACAGGCGTGGCTGTTGAAAAACCCCCTCTTTTGAAAAAACGGTCCCGGCGGAGGGATAGAAAATGTCCACCAAAATCGAGAACGTCGTCTATAGGGCATCCTAGCGCGATGAAATTTCTGCGAAGTTCTAGAGTGTGAGTTTTTCAACAGCCACAGGCCATAGCACTCAAAACCCCCGGCTAAGGATCAATGAGTGTAATGGCGATGTTTCAACAGTTGCCGAAGGTGGCACCTTGGCTGCCCCAAGTACTGAGACCTGCGATAGGGTCTTTGGCTAAACTTTTTGATAGGAGCTGCTATGGATTCAGGGTGCGTGATATCTCAAGAGCTTGGCAACAGGATCTCTAAACTGGAAAGCCAGAATCGCCGATTGAGGCAAACCGGAGCTGCAACCCTCGTTGTCCTAACCTTGTTAGTCATCATGGGACAGGCCTCTTCGAGGAAAACTGTCGAGGCCAACGAGTTCATCTTGCGGGATGGAAATGGGAGTGTACGCGCGAGATTGTCTATGAATGAATCCCTTTCTAACCCGGAAATGGTCTTGCTCGATGAGAAAGGAAGGACACAAGTCAAAGTAGAAGGCGGCAATGGGTCGTTGTCCGGCGGGGTAGTAAGTGTTTTCGATTCGCAAGGGAATCTGCGTGGGCTCATTTCAGGACAAGGGTTTGGAGGGCTTGGAGGGCATATTTCGTTGCTCGACTCGACAGGTCGTCCAAAGACCACGATCTCACCGGGTGACATTTGGGTGGCTGGCGGAATAAGGCTGGAGGACGATGACGGTTTCGCGGCGTGGCTGGGCAGAACGGGCCTCCTATATCAAGGCGAAACTCAGACCTCATCTGCCGCTTCTCTGACCTGCAGGCTGGCGGCTTTATGATGTTGCCCGTCGCGGACTTGTCGGAAATTGAGCGGGAGTCAATTCGGCAGTTCCTCCATACGCATATCGCTGGAGTGAGCGCGACTGCCCTAGCTCCGCTCTAAATGTGAGTATTTGCTTCGACAACGATGTCAACTGGCGTAACATCGCGATTTCACTCATTGAGCAGAGATGAGTGAAAGGCCAGACGTTCTGAGCGGTCAGAACTTCACAAACAATTTGCTCGGATGCACGCGCAGCGCGGCCGCCAACTTCAGGATTTTCAGTAGCGAAAGATTACGTTCGCCTCGTTCGACATCGGCTGTATAACTTCGATCGAGGTGCGCCAGTTTTGACAGGTTCGCTAGTGTCATTCCGCGCTTGAGGCGGAGCTTCCTGATTCTATCCCCGAAAATGATTTGTTTACGCTCGTTCTGAGATTTCACACAACTATTCTAGACTAAGGGCCAGCCGCATGAGTTTTGCAGGTCAACTGGCGTAAAATCCCCATTACGCTCAAAACCCCCTCAATGAGTGAAATGGCCTGATTTCGACAGTTAAGGGCAACATAATGCGCCAGAAGATTCCGGCGCACTTGGCGGCAAGCATCGTAAGTCCTTCGGTAGCTCATCGAACCTTTCCGGGGCGCAAGGTCTTTGGAGGTCTCAAGCGACCGGGGTATTAGAGATCCGCTAGGGAGCACCACGCTCACCCTGTCAGTCGGATTCACTGTTTCGGGGGTACCCCTCAAAGGTCTGGTCTGCAGAAGCTAGATCAGGTCCCTGTAGCGTTCCAAGGCAACCCGAACCAGCTGGCTCCGAGTCCGCACTTCGGTCTTACCGAAAAGTTGCTGGAGAGTGTTCTTGACTCCACTTTCTGAAATATCTATTCGTGATGCTATCTCTTTGTTTGCCAGACCCTGAACAACGAGCCGGAGCACGTCCAACTCTCGGGCACTAAGCGAAGGTCTTTCCTTCTGGTCGAATGACGACCCCGCAGCGACGCTCTGCTCTTCGCTGACGTCAGCAATGATGGCGGCCAGCTTAGGCGTCGAGCCTTCCTTGTAGCTGGAAAACCATACTTCGGCGAGAAAAGACTCTCCGTTGCCGCGATGTCCGCGGCACTGCATCGACGTCCGGAACTGGGGTCCTTCCTCCGGTCGCAACGCGTGATGCAGTTCCGGCAGGAAAGCCGCGATGGGCTGACCGATCAGGTGGCCATCGTGCGGTGCCATCAGTTCGTTAGCCGCTTGGTTTGCTAATTCGATGAAGCCTCGCTCGTCGACCGTAACAATGGCCGCCGGGCTCGTTTCAACTAGGACGCGCATCCGTTCCTGGGCTTCAAAACTCAGGCGCTTGTTGCGGAGAACCTCGGAGGTCAATAGCCCACAGCCGCACAGCGCCAGCGCTTCAAATCCCAAACGAATGTTGGCGTCGGATGGATCTAGATTGCTGAAACGCTCGCTTAGCAATGCGCATGCCAAACCCAAGAGAATAATCGCCCAGCGGGGTAGAAAGCCAGCGGCGAGCATAATGGGAAATAAATAGAGGAAGCCTAGAGAAAAATAGGGCTTCGTCCACCAATCCACCACGGCGATTGCAAGGACGATGACACTACTGGCCAGCAGAACGGGAACTCGGTTCTGCCGTTCCCAGATCCAATCCAAGTGAGGCATGAAGTTGGTGTCAACGTTCGATTATCCCACGGTCGGCGCATTCGATGAACCTAATCAAACGATTTGCCCTAAAGATTAGCTTTACTGGATCGCTTGATTGGCACACGGCTGCGTCTCTGTCCTTCCATTCCTTTCAAATCGAAAGATTGGCTGTCGGATTGTTCCCACAAATCGAAATACCTTCGCTCGACGCTGTTTGAGTATCTTCCGCGAAAACCCCAGGCGCGATACACGGAGAAGATGACCTTGTGCCTAAGAACTTCGGGGACGTGTGTCTAGCGTGAAAACAAGTAGTGACGGTACGCCATCAACTATTGGGAGCCGGCGGTGATTCGGCGCATCGTCGATTTCGCCCTCGGTAACCGCCTGCTGGTCCTCGGCCTGGCATTTGTCTTGTTTGTCTGGGGAATCGTTTCGTTCCACAATCTTCCGATCGAGGCATACCCCGACGTCGCGGACAACTACGTCGAGATCATTACGCAGTGGCCCGGAATTTCGGCGGAGCAAATCGAACAACAGGTCACCATCCCGCTCGAAACCGCCATGAACGGCATCCCCGGAGTCGTGCACCTCAGGTCATTTTCACTATTCGGTCTCTCCGACCTAAAGCTGATCTTTGAGGATGGGACCGAAAATGCTTGGAACCGCGAGCGCGTTCTCGAACGCCTGAACCAGGTAACTCTTCCGGCTGGCGTCTCGGCGCAGATGGGCACCGATTGGAGCCCAGTCGGCCAAATCTATTTCTTCACCTTGCATAGCACGAACCCGAAATATGACCCGATGGAATTAAAGTCCATTGAAGACTGGGTGGTCGAGAAAAATCTCAAGTCGGTTCCCGACATTGTGGACGTCGCGAGTTTTGGCGGCCCTACACGCGAATACCAAGTCCGCGTTGATCCCAACAGACTGGTCGCCTATGGTCTGGGTCTTGCCCAGATTGAGCAGCAACTTACCAATAACAATGCTAACGCGGGCGGGAGCTTCATCCAGGAGGGCTTACAACAAATCAATGTGCGCGAGGTCGGCCTCGTCGACCGTGTTCACGACATCGAACAGACCGTCATCTTCACCAAGGGAGGCACACCTCTTCGCGTGAAGGATATTGCTGTTGTTTCGCAGGGACCCAAGATCAGGCTTGGCCAGTTCGCCCGCGCGATTCACCGCGAAAACGGCAAGATCATCGACAACGACGACGTGGTCTCAGGCATTGTTCTGCTGCGCAAAGGCGCTGCCGCCGATCCTGCTCTGAGAGCCCTTCACGAAAGAATCCAGGAGATGAACGATCACATCCTTCCCCCAGGAGTGAAAATCGTCCCCTTCATCGACCGCAGTGATCTCGTTCACTTCACCAGTCACACTGTGCTGCAGAACCTGAGTGAAGGAATGATCCTTGTTTCGGTCATTCTGTTCCTCTTCCTCGGCAATGTCCGCGGAGCCATTATCGTCGCCGCGACGATTCCGTTCTCTTTACTGTTTGCCTCGATCTGCCTGGATCTGAAGCAGGTTCCTGCCAATCTGCTTTCTCTTGGAGCCCTGGATTTTGGCATGGTCGTTGACGGTGCAGTCGTAATGATCGAAAACATCGTGCGTCACATGACCTTTAAGCACGACACCGAGACTCCAATTGAACGCATCAGCGATGCTGCACACGAAGTGCAACGCCCTGTCTTCTATGCCATCGGCATCATCATTACGGCCTACCTGCCTATCTTTACTCTGCAGCGGGTCGAGGGTCGCTTATTTCAGCCCATGGCATGGACGGTGGCCTTCGCATTGCTCGGCGCGCTGATCTTCTCGATGTTGATTGCCCCTGTCCTCGCCAGCTTCGCCTTCGCCAAGGGTGCAAAGGAATGGCATAACCCGGGCATGGCGTTTCTCACTGAGCGCTACCGAGAGGCCGTTCGCTGGGCGATTCGTCATCGCATCATCACGGTAAGCGTAGCCGGGCTTGCTGTACTGCTCGGGAATTTTGTTGCTTTCAGCGGCATTATCGGATCCGAATTTCTACCTCATCTCGATGAAGGCGCTCTTTGGGTCCGCGGTACTCTCGCTCCCAGCACCGGCCCCGACGAGGGAATCCGAGTAGCCAACCAAGCACGGGTCGTTCTGTGCTCATTCCCTGAAGTTCCGCAATGTACTAGTCAAGTCGGCCGTCCCGATGACGGCACAGATACCACTGGCTTTTTCAATACTGAGTATTTTGTCGACCTGAAACCAAAAGAGGAGTGGCGTCCGATTTTCCACGAAGACAAAGATCGGCTTATCGCAGCGATGCAGCGGGAACTCGACAAAATCCCCGGGGTCGTTTGGGGATTCTCCCAACCCATTGAAGACAACATGGAAGAGGCCGTCAGCGGTGTGAAAGGCGAACTCGCCACCAAGGTATATGGCGATGATTTGAAGACCCTTGAAACCAAGGCGGATGAAATCGTCGTCATTATGCGTCAAATTCCGGGAATCGAAGACCTGGGCGTGTTTCGCGTCCTAGGTCAGCCCAACTTGAACGTCACTGTGGATCGGGACGAGGCTGCACGTTACCAGATCAACGTCGCAGATGTGCAAGACGCAATCCAAACCGCAGTCGGTGGCAACGCGCTTACGCAAGTGCTGCAGGGCGAAGCGCGATATGACCTGGTCCTGCGTTATCTTCCCCAATTTCGGGACACCAAAGAAGCAATTGAAAAGATTCGACTTCTATCTGCCACCGGAGAACGTGTTTCTCTCGCGCAGCTTTGCAGGATTCAGGTGGCTGATGGTGGTTCGGAGATCTATCGAGAGGGCAACCAGCGTTATATCGCGATCAAATACAGCGTGCGCGGCCGCGATCTTGGGAGTGCGGTAGAAGAGGCGATCGAGAAGGTGACTCGCCAGGTGAAACTGCCCACCGGCTATCACCTCAAATGGGAGGGAGAATACGCCAGCCAAAAGCGGGCCAACGCGCGGTTGCTCATCGTGTTGCCGATTACCATCTTCATCATCTTCGTCATTCTTTACACGATGTTCAAATCGTTCAAATGGTCGATGCTGATCATGGCCAACGTCGCAATCGCGCCCATCGGCGGCGTCATTGCCCTTTTGATCACTGGGACGAACTTCAGCGTTTCATCGGGGGTCGGCTTCCTGGCTCTCTTTGGAGTCTCGGTACAAACGGGGGTCATCATGCTCGAATACATCAACCAATTGCGGGTGCGGCGCTATTCCATCGAAGACGCCGCGGTCGAGGGAGCCGTCTTGAGGCTACGCCCGATTATGATGACCATGCTCGTTGCGACTCTGGGTCTGTTGCCGGCGGCTCTTTCCCACGCAATCGGATCGGATTCTCAGCGTCCTTTTGCAATTGTTATCGTCGGTGGTCTGATCGCAGCACTGGTGATGAGTATTTTCTTGCTACCGACTCTTTATGTGTGGATTGCCGGCGACCACGATGTACTGCCCGCTGCTGATGGCGAGTTTGCAGAGGGAGAGCATATCGACTGAAGATGACCGTCGTATGGGGAAATCGAAAACAGTCTTCTGTCGATCCTTCCTACACTATATTTCCTGAGTCCCCCATTCTGCCGTCTTATGCCAGCGGCGAACGTAGCGATCGAGATAGGTAACCAGAAGTCAGCGTAGCGGAGTGATCTGCGTGAATGCTAGTTCTGGCGGATGACGGCTAACCGGCGGTAAATTCCCCCGAAGAAGGGTACCCTCCTCCCACTTGGTCGAAGCCACACCATCAGGTTCGTAGGACAGCACGCGATAGTAATCGAATCGCTCCGAAACTGGGTTTCCTCAGTTGGCGAAACATCGCGATTACACTCAATGACCCGGTTCTGAATGCAACTTGCGTTAAGGTTCAATCGGATCTTTCAAAGTTGGAGAAATAGCCGCTGTTTCTGGAATGCTCTGATACAAACGGGGGTCCATCAGGCGCACGGCAAAATTTAGTTCCTCCCAGCAATCTCGGAAAAAAGGAATGAATGTGTAATCACCCGCGAGAAGTGTACTCCGGCATTTCATCCATACGACCAATACCGTTCCTGCAAACAGGATTCGATGAATAGCATTCGTACCGACGAGGAGGACCCGATGCCTGCACTTTCTAAGGATGGCTAGGCGTTCCGCTTGGAATTGAACGTGCATTTTTTCGTCGCTCAGAACTTGGTCACAAATTGCTTTCAAGAATTCGGATTCAGTAGCATTGCGCAATCCTCGATAAAACACTTTGGCAATGATTTCCGCAACTATCAATACGCTTACCGAGCACTCCAACCCCGCGAGTTTACGCAGCTTCCTGAATACACTATCAAGAAATATTCGCCGAGCTAACGGAATGTGGGCCAGCTTCATAAACCGTGCCAAGTATTGCGCATGGCGTTGCTCCTCTCTTATGAAGAGCTTGACTGCGCCCAGGTATTCCGCATCGCCTGTGGCCCTCATGTATTGTTCGGCACAATGGTGCAGGTGCAAGCCCTCTGAACTCTCTCCGAGTTGAAATGCTTGAAGCGACTTCATGATCGCTTGACGCTCACGATCGGCGATTGGAATCTCCCTTTCCCACATCAGGAGATCTGAACGCTCACGATTGTTGGCGAAATATTCACGCCATTCGCCGGAAGACCAAAGTCTCTCAGTCTGCATGTCTGGTTGGAGTCCTCATTAGAGGGCCAGATGATTCTATTCCCGGTGTCAATTGCCGATAAATCGCGATTAC
>Ga0210405_10005255_pt1 | contig 11894 bp, 10 predicted proteins | sample IncBWH11MmetaG_FD_155492 | JGI IMG/M metagenome (GOLD analysis project Ga0210405, IMG submission 155492) | Forest soil microbial communities from Barre Woods Harvard Forest LTER site, Petersham, Massachusetts, United States - Inc-BW-H-11-M | ecosystem: Environmental > Terrestrial > Soil >... | reverse complement strand
TGTGCCCCCGGTGAAGGATTTTGCGGATGAAGGATTTCCGCTGATTGGCGGGCGTCTCGATGTTCTCGGCGGCCAGAATGTCGCCACGCTGGTCTATGCACGCCGCAAGCACATCATTAATGTTTTTGTTATGCCGACCAAGGAAGCGGACACGCCAATTCATCCGCCCGGTCTGCGGCAAGGCTATCAGTGGCGCCATTGGCGCCGCCAAGGCATGGAGTATTGCGCTATCTCGGATGTCTCTGATTCCGATATCTACGAGCTGGCCCAGCTCCTGTATCAATAAGAAGTTTATATCTCTGCGGGAATAATTTCTCCACGGCAATCTCCCGGGATTTTTTCCGGGCGCCACTCAGAATCTGCCCCCGTCACCAGCCACCGAATCACCCATGACCAGTCACCAGTCACTGTTTTGGTTTGCTCTTCACGTACGCCTTGGGAACTTCCTTCGCGTAAATCAAACGCAACGTCAGTTCTTTCGTCGCGCCGGATCTTAGAGAGACGTTCTTCTGCCACTCGGAAAAAACACCTTTCCCGGACGCGCGGAGATCATAATAGTCCGCCTTCAGCTTCGAAATCGTGAAATGCCCTTGCGAGTCCGTGTATACCGCGTGCGGCGCGCTGCCGTTCGACGATTGGTAGGACACGCTCGCGTGCGCCACCGGCTTGTCATCCGGCCCCAACACCACGCCGTACAGCGTCGCGGATCCTCTGTGTTGCGGAGCGGCGCTCACCCCGCGGACCGCCACTAGCGTAAGAACAAAAATCGACAGGAATACGAGCGTGCGTCTCATTTTATTCGACCTCTTCAGTGCCCCGTGCAGGGGACACCGCGGAAGGATTGCGCCTCAATGCGAATCCGAGGCTGCTCCGTCCCATCTACTTCGAGTGTAAAACGTGCGTGGAAGGACTTGCCGCCGGAGGCGGAAAATGTGCCTCACCGCCAACCTGTCAATTCGGACAGGCGGCGATCGCGAGTTTCTTTCTGACCTTACTCGTTGCGCAATGCCATTGCAGGATCCACGCGCGCCGCGCGCTGCGCGGGAATCACGCACGCCACCACGGCAACGAGGACAAGCGCCGCGGCTGTTCCCGCATAGATGCCTGGCGCCATCAGCGTTACACCGAACAAAAGCGTGCGCAACAAAACGGCGAGTGCTGCCGCCAGCGCTGCGCCCGCCAGCAATCCCACGGCGCTCAATTTCATTCCGCGGCCTAGAATCATTTGCGTTACGTCCTTTGGATTTGCTCCGAGGGCCATGCGCACACCGATCTCCCGCGTACGTTGCGCCACCGCATAAGCCAGCACGCCGTAAACGCCGATGCAAGCGAGCACCAGCGCAAGTCCCGCGAACACTCCCAGGAGGATCATCGGGCGGGTCCGGTCGGCGACGTCCGTTTCCAACATTTGATCCATGGTGCGCACGTAGGTTACCGGCTGCTGCGGATCCACCGACCACACCGCGCCTTCGACCATTTTGATCGTGCTTGCAAGATCGTTCGAGGTTCGCACCACCAGCATCGAATAGCTGCCCGGCTTTTTCACCTGCGTCACGGGAACGTATACCGCCGGCTTCATTTCGTACAAAAATCCGCGCTCCCGAATGTCGCGAACCACTCCCACCACCATCCACCAGGGTTCTTTCTCATCTCCAAAGCGGATGCGTTTTCCGATGGCGCTTTTTCCCGGCCAGTGCCTCTTGGCGAGGAATTCATTCACGACCAGTGCGAGCGCTCCGCCTTCATGGTCGCTCTCTTCCAGCAGACGGCCTTCTTTCACCGTTGCGCCCAGCACCTCCAGGTATCCAGGCGTCACTTCCCGGTAGAGCGCGTCGTTGTACTCTCCCGTCGGCATAGGCGGCTCGCCTTCGACTGTGTAGCCTTCGGTATCCCCGATAGTCATGAACGGCGCGTCGGAGCCGAATCCCGCTCCCTTCACTCCCGGCAGCGCGCGGGCGTCTTCCACTACGGCGCGGAAAAATCCGCGCACCTTTTCGTCCGTGTCGTACTTCTTCTCCGGCAACGGCACTCCCATGGTCAGCAGATGATCGGCCTGAAATCCGAGTTCTTGTTTCCGCAAATTCCAGATGGTCTGGATCATCAGCCCGGCGCACACCAGCAGAGCGAAGGCCAGCGCAAATTGCCCGACCACGAGCGTATCCCGCAGCCGCAATCCGCCGCGGGATTCTCCGCCTTGCCCGCCTTCCTTGAGCGACTCTTGCAACGGCACGCTGCTGGCCCGCAGCGCCGGCGCCAAGCCAAACAGCATTCCCGCCGCAATCGAAATTCCCGCGGTGAAAAGCAGAAGATGCCCATTCACGGCGAACCCCTCGCCCGCCTGCTCCGGCACCAACTGTCCAAATAGGCTCCAACACGCCTGGCCGACCCACAAACCCAGGAATCCGCCGGCAACGGACAGCACCAGGGTCTCGGTCAGCAACTGCGAAGCGATTTGCCACCGCGATGCGCCCATCGCCAGCCGAACCGACATCTCTCTTCTCCGGCCGGTGGAACGCGCGAGCAACAAGTTGGCCAGATTCGAGCAGGCAATCAGCAGCACGAACAGGGACGCGATTTGCAGCACCAGCAGCCCGCTCCGGGCGGCTCCCGCATACTCTTTTTCAATCGGCACAACGACAGCGCCCACCTTGGCGTTCGATTCCGGATACTGCTTTTGCAGGGCCGCAGCGACGCGTTCCATGTCCTTCTGCGCCTGCTGTGCCGTCACGCCGGGCTTCATCCGCGCGACTACCGTCAGGAAGTGCGTTTGCCGGCGCGCCCATTGCTCCGGCGTGAACGCCATCGGCACCCAGTAATCGCTTTTCTTCCGGTCAAGAAAGAAAAAATCCCGCGGCATCACGCCGGCCACTTTCGTTGGCGCTCCGTTCATCAGAATCGATCGCCCGATGATCGCGTCATCGCCGCCAAAGCGCCTCCGCCACAGGTTGTAACTCAGCACCACGACCGGAGTTTGCGACTTGTCTTCTTCCACGGTAAACGGGCGCCCCACGACCGGCTGCACGCCCAGGACATCAAAGAAGTTCGGCGTCACCCTCTTTCCGGAAAGCTGCTCCGGCGGGCCGTCACCCGTCAGGCTAGCGGTGTCAAACCGCGTCGCCAACATATCGGTGAACGCGTAGTTTCGCGTTTGCCAGTCCAAGTAGTTCGCCGGCGCGGGCGTATTAGTAGGAAACCCAACGTACGTAGCGTCCTCCCAAACCACCACCAGCCGGCCCGGCTGGGAGTACGGCAGCGGCCTTAGCAGCACCGCCTCTACCGCGCTGAAAATAGCCGTGTTAGCGCCGATTCCCAGTGCCAGGGCCGCGACCGCCAGCGCAAAAAAGCCTGGGTTCTTTGAGATTTGCCGGAAGGTATAGCGAAGGTTGGTGAGGAGGTTCATTCCAAAAGGACGGCTGGCAGCGCGAAATGTTTCCTTTATCTCGGTTCTGGGGCCGTCGCATCTTCCCTATCCTGAATTTCCTTGCGCAGTGCATCGCTGATGCCGCCAACGCGCGGTCTATGAAATACTTGGAAGTCTGCTTTATAGGAGCACTCATGCCACGCTACCTCACGCAGCACACACTTGCTTGCCTCACGCGGCAGGGCGCGGAAGCCCTGGCGCAGCGCATGCAGGCCGGAGGGCTCGCTCGTGCGGAACGCGTGCTCGTCAACATGCTGGAAGGAAAAATGTTCGTGGAGTTCCGCGCCGATTCGCGCGAAAACCTGGAAGCCTGGCTCAAGACGGAAGGCATGCATTTTGATTGGCTGGTTCGCGTGGAGTGGGAGATGCACGGCGACAAACTGGAAATCGCCGAATAAATGAGAGCTTTGCACGGCGACGTACCCGCTTCATCTCACAAGGATTCCAGGTTCATCCAACAGTTCAGCAAAGCCGCTCAAGTTGGCGTAGTGCTGCCGAGTAGGGGCGCAGCATCCCGACAAGGTCGGGACAGGTGCTGCGCCCTACGACCGAGCAACGACCTGTTTGGTGTACCATTCGCGAGAAGCTGGGACTGGGCCGCGAACTGCGCGGGACCGCCAAAGAGCCGGAAGTGGTGACCGGAATCGCCACCTCTTGTCCCAAAAACGGTCACTACTCACCGGAAAAACTGATTCCCGCGCGCTGCTAACAGCCTTATTTACATGTGCTTACCGCCGCCGCTCCGGTGGCGATTGGCCTGCCATTCTTTACGGCATCATGTGCAGCACATCTTTATGCCTTGATGGCCCGACCCGCTCTGCTTTGCTGCTGCAGGCGCGCAAGGGCGACCGGGAATCGCTGGCCAAGCTGATCCTGCCGTACGCGCCCAGCTTGTACTTGGGGGCGTTGCGGCTGACGCGTAATCCGGCGGACGCCGAAGACGTGCGCCAGGATGCGTTTCTGAAGGCCATGACGCGGCTGGAGCAATTTGCGGGCACGCCGGGCGAAAACCGCGATGACTTGCACGCGTGGGTTTCGCGCATCGCCGCAAACGCCTCGATTGACGTCATCCGCAAGCGGCGCGACGGCCGGCTCTTCTCGCTAGAAGAGCCTAACGGCGCGAGTGACGAAACGCTTGGAAGCAACGTGACGGCTCGCGAAGACAATCCCGAAGAACGCTTCGCGCGGCGCGAAATGCGCAAGTTGATGGCCGAGGCCATCACGCAGCTGGCTCCGGACCTGCGGCAAGCCTGCCTGCTGCGCGACGTTTTGCAATACTCGACGCAAGAAGTCGCCGAACGGCTGGGGATTTCGGCGATGGCGGTGCGGCTGAGGCTCTTCCGCGCACATCGCAGGCTGCGGGAGAAGTTGAGCGTGGCGCTGCAGCCCGTCAGGCGGCGGCAAGCGCGCGCGGCGGCAGCGGCGCGGATGGCCCGGCGCGGCGAAGAACACCAACGCGAACAGAGAGTTCCACTCGCGGCGTTTGCGGAGTGCGCCTGCGGAGATTGAGCACTGGACGACACGCCGGCCGTAAGCCTTCACGTCGGCAAGTTTTATCCCGGCGAACAATATAAATGAGATTTATGGAGCGCACTTGGGGCTGCCGGAGTAGAATCGTGCCGATTCTTGCCCAGGAGTCCCATGGAACAGGAGCGGCGCCGAACGCCCCGGTATTCGTTCGTTGGATCCATTGAGATGCGCGAAGGCACGTCCGTAGACAAAAGGACGGCGCGGGTCAAAGAGCTCAGTCTGAACGGTTGTTATGTGGATTTGGAAAGCCCTTACCCGATGGGTTCGTCGCTGTCGATCAAATTGTTTACGGAGACTGAGTTTTTTGAAGCCCAGGCAACGGTCATCTATTCCCGGCCGGAGCAAGGCATGGGATTGATGTTTCGAGAAACCAAACCCTATCACCTCATGGTGCTGCGGAAATGGCTGCTTTCGGCGATGATTTCCAAAAAAGGGACTAAGAGCTGAAATTTTTTCGAACGGAATATCGTCGAGCGCCTCTTCAGCGGAAAAATACTTTACACGGAGTTCACAGAGAGCGCCCCGACTGGATCGGGGCAAGCGCCGAACAAGGAACAGAGAGTGACGGCGGGCGCTTTTAAGAATGGGCTACTTCAGCGCGCGGTTGCCGACAAAGGTGCGGGCTTCGGGGCTCTTGGGAGTCCAGTCTTCGGGAGGAAAAGCCACGCGCCAGAAGGTTGGACGCGGCGTGGTGAACTCCAATCCAATCTCCGCCTTGCCGCTACGCACCGGACCGAGGAACGCCACATGGCATTCCTGCTCCTCTTCCGTTTTGTTGTGGCGCATGTGAACCAGGCCGCCGCTGGCAAGACGAACGGTAAGAAGAACTAGGGCCCCGTGGGCATTGATGGCCAGAGTCTCCGTGAGCTCCTCGAAATCTTTACCCAGAACGTCTTTGCCGCGTATGCGGATGGGCACTTGCATGAGCACGCGCTGGCTGCGGCGGCGCGCGCCGGTATGCGTGGGGGTATTCGAGACTTGAGCCATGCATCCTCTCTACAAAATAACTATACGCGACGGAGTGGGATTGTCGAGGGCCTCCCGCGAGGGAGTTTCGAGGAAAATACCGGGTCTCCTAGCCGCGCTGGTCGATGGGGATGTAATGGCGCGTGTCGTGCCCGAGATAGATTTGGCGAGGGCGGGCGATTTTCTGCTCGGGATCGAGGAGCATCTCTTCCCACTGCGCGATCCAGCCGGAAGTGCGCGGAATCGCGAAGAGCACCGGGAACATGGTCATCGGGAAACCCATGGACTGATAAATGAGGCCGGTGTAAAAGTCCACGTTGGGATAGAGCTTGCGCTTCACGAAGTAATCGTCTTCGAGGGCGATGCGCTCGCACTCCAGCGCGATTTCCAAGAGCGGGTTCTTGCCCATCAGCTCGAACACTTCGTAAGCGATGTGTTTGATGATGCGCGCGCGCGGATCGTAATTCTTGTAGACGCGATGGCCGAAGCCCATGAGTTTGACTTCGCCGGCCTTGACGCGCTTGATGAATTCCGGAACCTTCTGGACCGAGCCAATCTCCATTAGCATGTGCAGAACTTCTTCATTGGCGCCACCGTGGAGCGGGCCGTAAAGCGCGGCGATGGCCGCGGCGGTGGCGGAGTAGGGATCGACGTGCGAACTGCCCACGCCGCGAATGGTGTTCGTCGAACAGTTTTGTTCGTGGTCGGCGTGCAGGATAAAAAGAACGTCGAGAGCATGCTCCAGCGTGGGGTTGGGCCGGTACTTCGGTTCCGTGGTGCGAAAGAGCATGTTGAGAAAGTTGCCCGGATAACTCAGTTCATTGTCCGGATAGACGAACGGCATGCCCAGGGTGTGGCGATAGGAGAACGCGGCGATGGTGGGAATTTTTCCGACGAGACGATAGGTCTGCTTCTTGCGCGACTCGGCGCTGAAGATGTCCTTGGCGTCGTGATAGAAAGTGGAAAGCGCGGCGATGGTCGAGATCATCATGCCCATGGGATGGGCGTCGTAATGAAAGCCGTCGAGGAATTTCTTGATGCTTTCGTGGATGAAGGTGTGGTGCGTGACGTTGTAGGTCCAGTCTTTCAACTGCGTGGGCGTGGGCAGTTCGCCATGGAGGAGGAGGTAGGCGGTTTCGAGATAGGTGCTTTTTTCCGCGAGGTCTTCGATGGGATAACCGCGATAGCGCAGGATGCCCACGTCGCCGTCAATGTAAGTGATTTTGCTGATGCAGGAGGCGGTGTTATTGAAGGCCGGGTCGTAGCTCATCATGCCGAAATCTTTGGGGTCGACCTTGATCTGGCGGAGGTCGGCGGCGCGGATGGTGTCGTGAGTGATGGGGAGCTCGTAGGATTTGCCGGTACGATTGTCGGTAACGGTGAGGGTTTCGCGGGGCGTGAGGGAGCCCTCAGGCTTTCTGGTGGCAGTTGCGGACAATGGGGAGTCCATTGAAAAATCCTCGGAGGCCGCGGAGCGATGGCCGTGGGTTCCTTATCACTCTACACCAAAGCGGGGGCCTCCGGAAACCGGGCACATGTTTTCGGCTGCGGGCGCGGTGGAACTCGCACACAAAAGCTGGCGAGGGCGTCAACTCAGGCGTTGGGCATGCCGAGCGCTTGAAAGGTGGCCTTGAATTTGGGCTTGCGCGCGGCGTAGAGAGCGTATCCGGCTCCGACGAGCGCAAAAATAATCGTCAGCACTCCATTCCCTTCGCGCTCAATTTCCCAGAGATGCGAGAGGACGGCGCCCAGGAGCTTGGTAGAGAAGGGCGCGCCCTCGTGCTTCATGATGGCTAACGTATAGAAAATGGCATCGCCGAACAAAACGCTCGCAACAGTGAAAATGGGAATGATCACTTGCCCGAAGCGCGTCACCTTTCCGGTTCCCTTCAAAACGCCGCCGGCTACGAAGTACCCAATCAGAATCGCGCCGTACAGGAAAATGCGGTTGATGGCGTAGGCCACCAGTCCCCACGCGACCCCGCCAAGCACGGCCGCGCCGATCCCCAGTGCCAAGCCGTTGGGATAGTTGGGAACAATGGCTTCGTAGTTGATGGCTGCCTGGTCCAACTCGTGATGCACTTTTTCCTGGCAGCCGGCACAAATGAAAATAGGCACGCCGTTCAGGAGCGTCAACGCCTGTGTGGACGCGGAAGTGCAGCGCTCGCAGCGTCCGTCGAAGCCCTGCGCAACGGGCTTGATGGATTCCCGCAAGGCGTCTGCCAACTGGACGACATCTTCGGCCTTGGGTTTGGTGAACGAATATTTCCATTCCCATCGCAGGAAATCATTGCCGACCTCGGCGAGTTTGCCACGCTTTTTGGGGACCGCCGTACTTTGATTCACCGCCGACTTGACCACTTCCGGGTTTTCGACCTTCTTGAAGCGCACCAGAATGATAATCTTCGCTTCGCGGCTCCGCAGGAACCCAATCGCGGTGACATAACCATCGCGCGCGCCGATGACCGTCCCGGATTTTCTGCCCCACGGCCCCTGCTGCGGATAGTACTGAAGTCCCGTCAGGGCGGCAACCTGCTTTAGATAATCGTTTTCATTCATAAAGTTCAGCCGCGGGCGCGCTGGAATTCGCGCATGAAGCCGGTGAGGGCTTCGACGGCCGCGGGTTCGACGGCATTGTACAGCGAAACGCGCATGCCGCCTACGGAGCGGTGGCCTGGGGTGCCGACCAAGCCTGCGGCGGAAGCCTCGGAAGCGAACTTTTTTTCGACGGTGTCGTCGCCGCCGGCTACGCGGAAGACGACGTTCATTCTGGAGCGCGAGGCTTTTTCGACGGGGCAGGAGTAGAAGCCGCCGCTGGATTCGATGGTGTCATAGAGCAGCCGCGATTTGGCCTCGTTGCGCTTCTCCATGCCCGGGACTCCGCCTTCGGATGCGATCCACTCGAGGACCAGGCCGACGATGTAGATTGCGAAAGCCGGAGGCGTGTGATAGAGCGAGTTCTCCTTAATGTGCGTGCGGTATTGCAGAAGCGTGGGGAGATTCTTGTCCGCGCGCTCGGCAAGATCCCTGCGAATGATGACGACAGTGACGCCGGAGGGGCCGAGATTTTTCTGGGCGCCGGCGAAGATGAGGCCGTACTTTTCCACGTCGACCGGGCGCGAAGCGATGTCCGAAGACATGTCCGCGACGAGCGGAACGCCGCCGGTTTCCGGAAGCGTAGTCCACTGCGTACCCTCAATGGTGTTGTTGGTGCAGATGTGGACGTAAGAGGCGTCCGGGGAAAATTTGATTTCGTCGCGGCGGGGAAGGCGGGTGAACTTTTCCGACTCGGTGGAGGCCGCGAGATCGTGAAGAAACCCTTTTTTCAATTCCGCAATGGCCTTGGCGGTCCAAGCGCCGGTATGAAGAACGTCCACGGGCTTTCCGGGCAGGCAGAGGTTCATGGGGGCCATGGTGAACTGCATGCTGCCGCCGCCTTGCACGAAGATGACGGCGTAGTCGTCGGAAATGCCAAGGAGATTGCGGAGCTGTTGTTGCGCGCCCGCGTTGATGCTTTCAAATTCGCGGGAGCGGTGGCTCATCTCCATGACGGACATGCCGCTGCCGCGCCAGTCGAGCAGTTCCTCTCGGACGCGTTCGAGAACGGGAAGAGGCAGCGCCCCGGGGCCAGCGTTGAAATTGAAAGCGCGCTTGACGGCAGTCGCGCTGACGGTGGCGTGACTCACGGGGTCAGTTTCCTCTTTCGTCTGGCACTCTGTGGGAGCAGCAGGCAAGTTGCTCTCATTTCTGACGCTCCAGAATAGCAGATGTTGCTGACCTGAGAAGAGGGGTACCCCAATGCGGTCTTAAGCGTGCGCCACCGAAGGTGGACATCTTGTCCGCACGGGCATACGAGAATACGGCTGTCCCTAATCTGGACCTCTGTACAGATGGCAGGCACCTCGCCGCGGTCTAGTGTGGGGGACACAGCCCTATCTATTAAGGTCCAAGTTTGGAGGCACAATGCGCAGCCTCAGAGTTCTGCCAGCGATTCTGGTCCTTGGCGCGATGCCGATCGCCACAGCTGCCCAGCAGCCGGCGACGGTAAGCGAAGTGGTGGACAAGATCGTGCGCCAGGAGCAGGCAGAGGTGCAGCTACTTCGCCAATATTCTCCGCTGGTGGAAACCTACATCCAGAATATCCGCGCGGATAAGCAGTTGGGAGCCGTGCCTGACGGCGACAAATACTTTCTCGGGCGGGCCGAACTTGCCAAGGGCGTGGAGCTTGAACCGCTGGAGCATGACGCCGGCGTGAAGCACAAGGTTTTCGGGGGCTGGGCGGCCTTTTTCTCCACGGAATTTGTGCCCCGCGGCTTCCTGCAGATGATCTACCTGGACATGAACGGCTTCGACCGCGCGCATTACAGAATTGAGTATGTGCGGCGCGAGTTTTTGGGCGAGGTTCGTTGCCTGGTCTTTGACGTCGATCCATTGCCGAAGTCTGGCAAAGGACGTTTCGTGGGCCGCATCTGGGTGGAAGATCAGGATTACCACATCGTGCGGTTCAACGGCGCGTACGGTGGCTCGTCCTTGACCAGCAACTACTTCAATTTCGATAGCTGGCGAACGAATGCCGGGAAGAACCTGTGGCTTCCAGCCTTCATCTACAGCGAAGAAGGCAGCGTGCGAGACCCGAAGACCATGAGGCTGGGATTCCGCGCCTTTCGAGCGCAGACGCGCCTGTGGGGCTACGACCTTGGCAATGTTCGGGAAGAGCAAGAGTTGAACAAGGTGTTAGTGGAGGGGCCGACGCCCGTAAATGACCGGTCGGAAACGGCCAACGACTACTCGCCGCTTCAAGCAGAGCGTTCCTGGGACCGACAGGCCGAAGACAACGTCACCGAGCGGCTGGAGCGGCAGGGATTGCTGGCGCCAGCAGGAGAAGTGGATAAGGTGCTCGAAACGGTGGTCAACAATTTAGAGGTGACAAATAATCTGGACATCTCGCCGGAAGTGCGCTGCCGCGTGCTCATGACCTCCACCCTGGAGTCGTTCACCATCGGCCACACCATCGTCGTGAGCCGCGGATTGGTGGACGTGCTTCCAGACGAGCCCAGCCTCGCAGCTATCCTGGCGCACGAGCTCGGTCACGTGGTGCTCGGACATCGCATGGACTCGCAATTTGCGTTCTTCAATCGCGTGCGATTCAACGATAAGGAGACCTTTCACCACTTTGACTTCGCACGCACTCCGGAAGAGGAACAAGCAGCCAAGCAGAAAGGGATCGAACTGCTGAGCAACTCGCCGTATAAGGAACACTCTGGCACCGCGCAGCTCTTCCTGCAGGCGCTCAGGAACCGCGCGAAGGAAATTCCTAACCTGATCAGCCCGCACTTGGGTGACCGGGTGTCGACAAGCTGGACCATTGTCGCGGCGGTGTTCTCCGCGCCGCCGTCGGATGCGGATGCTACGCCAACGGTGAACGCTATTGCAGCGCTGCCCCTCGGCGGACGCATCAAGGTCGATCCCTGGAATGACCAGTTGCGGATGCTCAAGTCCAAGCCGGTAACCACTGTCGCGGAATCGGAGAAAATGCCCTTCGAGGTCACTCCGTTCGTCCTGTATCTCACGCGGCAAGGGGAGCGTTCCTCGACAGAAGCTGCCAGCGCTGTTGCGGCCAAGGCAGATCCAGATACAACGCCTTAGTTGATTTAAGCGATCCGCCACAGAAAGCGGACCCTACAGGATTAGGGCGAATTCGACGCGCTTGCGCATGGGGTCGACGCGCTCGGCGCGGACGCGAACTTTATCGCCGTGGCGCCATTCGAGCTGGCGGGGCTTTGCGCCGCGGCCACGGGCGGGCACGGCAAGCCTTGCCCCTCCGGGAGTGCGGTAAGCGCCGTGTGTTCCGCGGCGGCTGTCTCCGCCGGGCAGGGCGACGATGGCGTGATCCTTCTCGCGGTAGACGCAGCGCGCGTTGGCGGCTTCTTCGAGCGCGCTGATCGGCAGCAGACCTTCCACGAAGACTTCGAAAAGC
>Ga0210405_10005254_pt1 | contig 11896 bp, 12 predicted proteins | sample IncBWH11MmetaG_FD_155492 | JGI IMG/M metagenome (GOLD analysis project Ga0210405, IMG submission 155492) | Forest soil microbial communities from Barre Woods Harvard Forest LTER site, Petersham, Massachusetts, United States - Inc-BW-H-11-M | ecosystem: Environmental > Terrestrial > Soil >... | reverse complement strand
ACACCATGCGCTATCGTGAACCGGAAATCGAGCGCATTGCGCGCGTCGCCTTTGAACTGGCCCAGTCTCGTCGTCGCCGCGTGACCTCCGTCGACAAAGCAAACGTCCTCGATTGCTCCCGGCTCTGGCGCGAGGTGGTCACCCGCGTGGCCCAGCAATATCCCGAGGTTCAACTCCGCCACACCTACGTGGATTCAGCCGCCATGGCTCTGGTCTCAGCTCCCACGGACTTCGACGTCCTGCTCACAGAAAACATGTTCGGCGATATTCTCTCGGACCAGGCCGGCGCCATCGTAGGCTCGATCGGGATGCTGGGATCGGCCTCCATCGGCGGACCCGTCGCACTCTACGAACCAGTCCACGGTTCCGCGCCCGACATTGCCGGGAAAGGCATTGCGAATCCTCTGGGGGCCATCCTTTCGGTTGCCATGATGCTTCGCCACTCGTTCCACTTGAATACCGAAGCCGATTGTGTCGAAGCTGCGGTCACCTCTGTCCTCAGCACCGGCAATCGCACGCGGGATCTAGCAAAATCCGCCCAGGTCGCCATCGGCACCGCGGAAATGGGGCGCAAGATTGTAAGCGCGATAAGAGAACGTGCGCAGCAGGCCCAGCCGATAGCAGTTCATTGACCCAACTAATCGACTCTAACAATGAGGGTGCCCCATCTTTCCGCGTTCTGTGCGGAGGGTGGGAGGCGACAATGCAACAGGGCGAACAACCAGACCTTAACTTCGTCACCAATCTCAACCGATTGCGGTTCATTAACTCAATAAATATGAGGGTGCCCCACCCTTTCCGTTCTCTGCGGAAGGGTGGGAGGCGACAATGCAACAGGGCGAGCAGCCAGACCTTAACTTCGTCACCAATCCCAACCGCCCAAGACACTACTCACTCTTGGAAAACACCCCTGAAGCCTCCGCCTCCACATACATCGCATCGATCTGAGTCCGATAGCGTTCCTCCACCACCCGCCGCCGCAGTTTCATGCTCGCGGTGAGCACTCCATTCTCCGGTGAAAATTCTTCCGCCACCAGTATCACCTTCTTCAACTGTTCGAAGCGTGCCAGATCGCGGTTCAGGTCCGCGACAATCCCCTCATAGAGCGCCCTCACCTTAGGAAGCGAGACCAGATACTTTCGCGAGGAGAAGGCAATCTGGTTGGCCCGCGCCCAATCCTCCAACACCGGAAAATAAGGCGCAATCAGAACGGCGGGAAACTTGCGCCTGTCGCCGAGAACCACTGCTTCGCTGATCAGAGCATTGTGCTTAAGAGAGTTCTCGAGCGGTTGCGGCGCGATAAACTTGCCGCCGGAAGTTTTGATCAAATCTTTCTTGCGGTCCGTGACTGACAAAAAGCCATCGCCATCGATATTGCCGATGTCGCCCGTCTTGAACCATCCATCGGTGAGGGCAGCTTGCGTTTCTTGCGGCCGCTTCCAATATCCCTTAAAAACTGAAGGACCACGAACCAGAATCTCGCCGTCCTCTGCGATCCGAACCTCAACGTTGGCCAGTGGTTTCCCCACTGTCCCGAGCTTATGCGCCGCCGGGCTGTTGACCGCGATGACGGGCGAAGTCTCTGTCAGTCCATAGCCTTCGTCGATACGAACGCCAATGTCCGCGTACCATTCCGCCAGTTCACGTCCCAGCGGCGCGCCCCCGGAGATAAAAACCTCTGCGCGTCCGCCCATGCCCGCGCGCACTTTCGAATAAACCAGGCGGTCACATAGCTTCCACGCTAACGATCCCGGCCTGCTATCGGCGAGAATCTTACTCCGATGAGCCCGACCGACTGACAGTGCCCAGCGATAGATAAATTTCTTGGGGAAGCCTTTCGCCTTGAGGTCCACTTGCATGTGAATCTTTTCATAAACCCGCGGCACGCCAACGAAAATTGTGGGGCGAACTTCCAGCAAAGCCTGCGGAAGCTGATCGAGGAAGGAAACATACGCCAACGTGACTCCGCGGGAGAGCATGGCGAAATCCACATGCCGCGCGGTAACGTGGGACAAAGGAAGGAACGAAATACTGATTTCGCCACCACGAATGGCAAAACCGGAAAGTGAATGGGCGATGTTCGACGCCATGTTGCCATGAGTGAGCATGGCCCCTTTCGGTGTCCCCGTAGTTCCCGACGTATAAATAATGGTGGCAAGATCATCGGCCTTGAGGACACGCGCAGCCGAGTCGAATTCCACATCGCGCTCCTTCGGGCCGTCATGCATGAGCCGCTGCATGTGCACGGCGTGGGCCGTCTCCGCGCCATCCATTACGACGATTCGTTCGACCGCGGTTTGGTCCTGAATGCTTTGAACTTTTAGAAGCTGCTTTTCGCTCGAGACAAAAATCGCACGGGCCCCTGAATCGTGCAAGATGTATGCCGTCTGTTCACCCGTCAACGTGGTGTAGACAGGTACGACGACCGCACCGATGAGTAGGCAAGCGAAATCCGCGATCGTCCATTCCGGTCGGTTTTCGCTCAGAATGGCAACCCGATCGCCCTTGACGATGCCCCATTCCCGAAGGGCGCGAGCCACCCCCACAACGCTCTGATAGACCTCGGACGAAGAGATGGAGACCCACTGGATGGCCCGCCGGTGCATTACCACCACGCGATCGTTCCGATCCACCACCGCGAAAAATATTTCGTTGAGAGTTCGGGGACTCATGCGCAATCCAGGAATGCAACCGCTGGTCGAGCAATGACATGGCCCACCTTCAGCCGCGGAGCGGCGCAAGAATGCAGCCCACGGCGTAAGCCGTGGGTAAGACATCCGACGACACCCAGCCCCGAAGGGGCGAAAGAAAAGTCACAACCTGGAATTTCGCACGACAAGATTCGATCTCCGAGAGAAATGTACTTGTTTCACAAACCGTTGGCAACAACCCGTCCCACTGGTGTTACCCCCCCTTCTGCTGAGACAATGAACACCCGCACTTGCGAAAGGAGTGTACGATGCCAAGACTTACGATTACCGCAATTGCAGCCTGGCTTCTGGTGGGAGGATGTCTCACCATCCCGCTGCGAGCCGCCGACAACAAATCAGCGTCTCCACCACCTGCGCTGAAAGTCGGAGACGTCGCCCCCGACTTCAAGCTGCAATACTTCGACGGAAGCGATCTGAAAGATGTAACCCTGAGCCAGTATCGCGGCAAGAAAAATGTAGTGCTGGCTTTCTACGTCTTCGCCTTCACCGGTGGTTGAACCGAGCAAATGAAAAACTTCCAGAAGAATCTGCAAAAGCTGGAAGCCACAGACACCCAGGTCCTGGGTGTGAGCATGGATAGCCCCTTCTCCAACAAAGCCTTCGCCGACCAAATCGGCGTAACCTTCCCCCTGCTGAGCGATTGGGGCGGAGACACAACCCGCAAGTACGGCGTCTACGTAGACAAATACAAAGCCGCACGCCGCGTAAACTTTTTAATCGGAAAGGACGGAAAAATTCTCGAGGAGCAGATCGACAGCTCCGCCATCGACCCCACGAAAATCGTGGACGCATGCGAGCGCCCCAAGCTGAAAAATTGACGCTGCATAGCACCGGTTGTTATGATGGATGCGCGGGGTGGAGCAGTCTGGTAGCTCGTTGGGCTCATAACCCAAAGGTCGGTGGTTCAAATCCACCCCCCGCAACCAAAGGAATCATAAGCTTACGGGAATTTGGGTCGAACCGAGAAACCCCCAAAAACCCCCAATAAGAAAAATGCAGTGATCAGGGAGCCGCAACGTCGGCTCCTTTTTCATTGGTCTGCACCGAAACTGTCGGCTTGAGCACCATCTGAACGACCTTGCTGTTTGCTTGGCGCTTCGTGCTCGACAGAGCCTGCCCATAAACGTTCATGGTCGTCTGAATGCTGGCGTGCCGCATTAGCTCTTGTTGCACCTTCATCGGCGCTCCAGTTTCGTCAAGGAGAGTCCGATATGTGTGTCGGAATGTGTGCCATCCGATTCCGGTGCCCAGGCCTGCCGCTTCTGCAGCGGGTTTGATGTGCTTCTTCTGGATTCCTTCCTGCCAGTAAGGCTTCTCCGTCGCGGGATTTGGGAATACCCAATCCTCATCCCCTTGAAAGCAGCTCTGCTGTTTCCAGTTGAGTAACACTTCTGCCAGATCATCATCGAGCGGAACAAAATCGTGTGAGTATTCCGTTTTGACGAAATCAACACGGCAATGAACCGCGCTTCTCTGAACGAGCAATACCCGATTGTTGAAATCGAAGTCGCCCCACTTCAAAGCCACGATCTCGCTGACTCTGAGCCCTAGGCATTGAGCTACGATCACCATCGTCCTGTACGTTGGTTTCAGGTGCGGTAGTATCGCGCAAAACTGCTCAACCGTGAGCACTCGCGGGCGCTTCAATCGTTTGGTGCAATCTTTCACGCGAACCAGTGCGATGGGGTTCTTGCCCATTTCAATCAGGCACCAGCGCTCTGCGCATGTGAAGACCAAGTGCATTAGACCTCGGACGTGCGCCTTGGATTTTGGAGCAAGATTGAGAGCCCGAAGCCATTGCTCAACAGGCATCGGCTTGATCCGGTCCAAGGGATAATCGGCCCACTTCGGTCGAATATGTGTCTTGATGATTGACTCATACGACTTGCGAGTTGAATACCTGTCCGGCATCTCTTCTTCGGCATATTTGTTGAGAAGAGTGTCGAAGCTGGGGACTTCCAACTCGGCCCGTGGTGCCTCTGCATTGAGTTTGAGAAGAAGGGCTTGAACGGCTTTTCGCGCGAGAGCTTCGGTCGGATACTTCTCACGTGTACCGATCGTGACGTGCTGACGCTTTCGTCCGCCACCCGGTTGATCCACGTAATACCGAAACTCCCAGGCCTCAGATCCATTCCGCCTCTGCTTCAGCCGTAAACTTCCGAATTGATATCGTGTCCGCGTTAACAAAAGGTCTTGCTCCTTTCGTCGATACGGGCACGAGTGGCTGTGGGCAGCATAGCTTGAGTCACGAGCAGAGTCTAGGTTGTTTTTGCGACTAGCCGGCGAGTCGTGAAGCGAGCCACTCGTTTAGAGTGGACGCACGGAAATGCCATAGATCCCCAATTTGGACGCCGGGGACTTCACCACTGCGTGCCATTCGTTGCAGAGTTTTCTTGTGGATGCCAAGTAAGGCGGCGGCTTCGTCGCTATCGAGCAGCCGCTCGAAATGTCCGGGAGTAGGCAACTGGTGGATAGCGCTGTCTTTGTCGGTAGTGGGTTGCTTCTTGGTATTGAACACAACTGCTCCCAAATTGAAATGGCTGGATCTGGAATAACCGTAGCCTGGAATCGAGAGGCAGTCCAAGACTTCGTTGGCGCGAACCGATGAGGCATTGGAATCGCTGAGGTGATTGGACACGATTTCGGGAACGGATAGGAGTGCTGGGCGCTAGGAGGATCAAGTAGACCCGCGCGCGGGAGTTTCGTTTACCTAACTACTCAGAGTTGTAGAAGTGGAGAGCTCTTCGCTTACCACCAGAGCTTTCAGGATGTCAGGCCTGCCAACGATTAGAAGATACGAGCGAGCCCGCGTTAATCCGACGTACAGCAGTTCGTGCTCAGGAATTGTGCCCTCAGCTATGGCCAGAACAACGACTCTCGATTCCAAACCCTTAAAGCGCCGGACCGTATCTATGGTGATGCCAGGTTCACCTAAGGCTTCTGCATCGTGCGCTGATAACTTGCAGATTTTGTTCCCCTGTCTTAGCCGCTGGACAGTGCCCGGATCACAACAAAGAACTGTGATCGCTCGCGGTTCGATCCGTTGGATCTCAATGAGCTCTCGAAGTGCGTTGCAGAGGGCATTTCGCAGCCCGTCGCCATCGTAGGGGATCGGCAGCACATCGGGGCCATCAGGCCCCCAGCTACTGACCGGAGGTGCGCCAGTGATCCATGGCCGGGCTACGCGGAAGACCTGCTTAGTGTTACGAAGGTTCCGCGACAGTGTGAACGGAAATTTGGGCATGCCTTTTATGTAATTGCTCGGCCGTTCATAGAGCTTCTGACGATCGTCATAAAAAACGAACAACTGACCGTCTTGTTCGAGAATGGATTCAAGAATCGGCCACCATGCCGGCTCGAAGTCCTGTCCCTCATCAACGATAATCACGCGATATCGTTTCACCGATTCGATATACGTCCGTGCTTCATTGTCAGATGTTGACGTGCCGAATTCGGATAACAACCGGTGAATCGTCCTGACTTCAACCTTCGTGTCAGAGAGTTTCCGCCGAATCGAGGTTGCCAGCGGTGAATTAAAGCAGCAGAAAAGGACCGGGACCTTACCGTCGCGCGCTGATCGGCGAGCCTGTTCAACTGCAAGTATTGTTTTGCCGCTTCCAGCCGGACCAGCAATCGCCAGCTTCTCGAACTCGGCGAAACCCTCCATAATCTGAAATTGCTGATCTGAGAGAACGACGAAGCTGCTCTCATCCTGTTCCAATACGCGGCCTAGAGACAGTTGGAGGGTAAATTTCTTGGCGAGAAGATTGTCGAAGAATGCAACGCCCGCTTCTCCAAGGGCTACCTCTTTTCCCGTCAGTGGCGTTTGGGAGCCCATGCGCCCTCTGATGAACGTTCCCAGATTCTTGAGATTATTAGAAAAACAGATCAATTGACCAGACTTATCCCAGCCGAGCCTTTCGGTAGTACTCTCGGAGTCAGGAAAAATGACTGCGTGCCTCGCGCGTATGAATAAATGCGCAGTAGAGCTGTTGTTGCGCAACTCATCAAGGAGCCTGTGTTTGCAAGTCCTGGTTTGTTGAAATGGGTCTTTTATGTGGCTACGGATCTTCCATCGATTGATGGTTTGCCACGTAGAAGACGCTGGGTCGTAGGAAATACCGCCCCCCTTGACTTCGAGGGTGAGTAGACCGAATGTCGGATGAACAATTATGAAGTCAGCTTCACCATCTTTCTCAGCTCCATCAGGCGTTAAACCGAACCAATAACGGGAGTAGTAAGCGGTGAAACTGCTATCCAGCTGTGCCCGCAGAAGGTCGTACACCACACATTCGGCTTCGCGCAATGGGTCCTGACGGATGAAGGACGGCAGTTCAGCCGGAAAGATTCGTGCAGGCAAACAGCCTCCTTACAAGAGTGAACTGAAGAAACCCACCGTTTTATTCTTCGGGGTTCCTACCAGGAGAGCACGATCCAGGAGAGTGTTGAACTCTTCGCAAGAAGTCTCCGGGATCAACATACATGCGTGGCACGCCGCAATGTTGCACGCTTCTGAAAGGGTCGCTACTCCTTCAATGCAAAGGGGATCCGATGAACACCACTGTATGGCCCTGATGGCACTAGGGAGAATTGCGCCCATTCGGTCAGCTGTGCCTTGCCGAGTTAAGCCTCCTAGCGTGCCGTCACAATCGGGGGACGCCGTATAGATCAAAACACCGCACATCTTCTCTTCCGTATCACTATAGAGTCGCTCCCGCAGTGAGCTTGTTGAGTAGCCACATTCCAAAGAGAGCTGACGAATGAGGGCATGCGCCAAAGTGTGTAGCAGGAGGTATGCCGGTGAAATTTGTCGCTGCGGTTCTTTCTTGTATCGCTGTAAATAGACAGTCTGATACGCAGCGTTAATTTGAGTGGCGCGTTCTGCCACAGCTGGGGTGGTGCTCCAGGATCCGACCGCATCAGCTTCAAGTTCTAGAAATATACCTTCTCCTCGAACTTCGATTGCAGGAAGCCACGATTTCTTCTTGTCGTAAAGAGGCGCCATGAGCGTCGGCGTCTCATCATTTGGGTCAGGCGGGTGAATCCGGGTAAATCCGTTTATCGCGCGTACTTCTCGCAATCTGACCACCCGAACCAAGTGCGAGATGAAACGTGAGAGATCTTCAGGGACCTCTTCGATTCGAGTTTCAAACTCGGGATCAGTGGTTTGCCCGCTGGAGCTGATGAAGTGCGGATACTCATCAGTTCGGAGATTGTTACTTTGAGATAGCAGGTCTACCCTTTGCTGTATAGCCTGATGCAGCTCGTCGGGGGAGATCTCCAAATGGGCTAAGACGGTCTTAAGAAGTATCTTTATGAGTGCGAGGCGATCTTCCGGGGTCGCTTCGAAGATCGGCGCCCAATACTGGCCTAGTAGGTTTTGGAGAGAGTCAGACCAGGGTGGGATGCTCAGAGCTCGTATATTTCACCTTGGCGCGGATGGGAACGATGTCCTGCGAGTGATACTGCACAGTGCGCGCAGAGTCTTGGGCGAAAGCACCGATGGAAGAACAAACCAAAGCGCAATTGACGACGAATTTCAGGTGCCGCATACAGCTCTCCTTATCGGTTGGTGTTCGAAGTTGATACGGCCAGCGCGCGTGGCCGGAACGGATGATCTTCGGCCAGATGGCGAAGTCCATCCGCAATACTGAAACGGTCGAAATATTCCTGCTTCTTGAGGTTGTCGCGGGCGTTGTTGGTCGCCATCCAGTGCGAGACCGAATCGACGTTCAAGTGCACTTTCTTGGAGGTCTGCGCCTTGCGAATCAGCATTTGGCCCGGTGGAACAAGGCCGTCGATAAGGTCCAGTTCAGTGTCGTTTAGATGAAAGGCTTCGCGGTAAACGTCACGGTTCATATCCGGGTTGGCGAGAAAGATCTTTGTCGGACAACTCTCGGCCACTATCGCCAGCATCCCCGATTCCTCAAGCTCTTTGATGGATTGCGTCGCCAGGATCATCGCCGCTTTGTGCTTGCGCCAAGTCTTCTGTGCCTGTACCACGTAATTCCGGATCGTCTCGTTCTTGATGAAGAGCCACGCCTCGTCGAGCAGGAAGAACTTGGGTGTGCGGAGCTTCTTGGGGTCAGTGATCTCATTCGATGCCCGGTGCAAAACGTAAAACAGCAGTGGTTCCAAGACTTCCGGCGCATCGTTCCAGCCGTGGAAATTGAACGTCTGAAAGCTTTTGAATGAAAGCGTGTCCTCGGCGTTGTCGAAAAGGAAGCCGTACTGGCCGCCGCGGGTCCAGCGGTGCAGCCGTTCCTTCAACTCGCCGATGATGTTCCCAAAATTCGAAATCGTGCGCTGGTTCGGTTCCAGTACGTAGATGCGCTCGATCGCGTCCCACAGCCGGCGTTCTTCCTTGAAGTCCATCCGGTAACGTTGCTCGTTACCCTCAATGAGCACGCGGAAGAAGCTGAAGAGAAACTGCAGGTTCTCTTTGGTCTGTGGCAGTGAGAATGGGTTGATGGTGAAGTCCCGCGCTTCCTGGCCCACATTGAGATACGAGCCCTTGAATATCATCGTAAGCGACTGGAAGCTGCCGCCGATATCAAAGATGAAAGTCAGCGGCTTGTACTTCTGCGCGTTCTGCAGGAGAAAAACACAAAGATATGACTTGCCACTGCCGCTCATCCCGAGAATCAGGGTGTGGGCAACATCGCCGGTATGCAGGTTGAGATAGTATGGCGTGCTGTTGTCGGTTTCGAGCACAGCCAGGTACTCTGTGCCGAGATGCGCGTTCGTCTTCTCGCCGGGGAGGATCGTAAACAGAAAAGACAAATCGGCGTAATTCGTGTTCAGCAGATACAACTTGCGAAGGTTCAGCGGATAGTTGCCGGGCACGGTGGCGAAGTATGCGTTGAGCTGGTTGTAGGTTTCCGCAAACAGATTTCCATCCGCGTTGGTGAAGAGGCCAGTGAACTCGGCCCCGAGCTGCTCCAATTGGGCTTTTGAGCGGCCGTACAGCACAATGGTGAGCGAGAAATCGCCAAGCGATTGACCGTCGCCGAGGGCGCGGAGACAGTCGCCAAGATCTTCAATGTCGGCCTGTTTGGATTCGTCCACCAGCACATCACGCGGGTTCGTCTTCGTGGCATCGTTGCCCATCTGGGAGACAAACCCGGTCTTCGACATATTGAAGTGGCGGCGTCGCTTGTTAACTTCTTTGCGCGCCTTGTCCGCCGGAAGAGGCGCCCACTCCGTAACAACATAGAAGTTGGCCGGAATCTTTAGCAGTACATCGAGCACGAGGGGCCGTGTTTCGGTGATCGCCTCTTTCATCGTCAGGACACGGACGATGTGATCCCCCACGCGCAGGTGGTCGCGTTCGGCTTCGATGTCGGAGTTCACCACCTGATAGTCGAGAAACTGCGTGGACTGCGGTCGGCCGGCAACACGCCAGTCGTCATAATTCAGCAAGCGGCGGAAAAACGTGAATTGTCCTTGTTGATTTAAGATCTCGATTTGCATGAAATCCGCAAGCTGCCGTGCGAATGCCTGGACGCTCTGGTCGAGCCGTCGAAGATCGTGTTCAATATGCGTGCGCAACAGCGTCTTCATGCTGTCGTTGGTGAACTGCACTTTTAGTTCGCCAACGGCGCCCGCGGGATCGTGCAAGATTCGAGCGATTGCTGCGCCGACGCCAGTCTTCGACCTGGGGCCTTCGAGCAGAATGCAGTAGAAGATTTCAATCTGATAAAGATGGTCGCGTCTTGCTTCAAAGAACTTTCGCCGTTGTTCGATCGCTGCTTCCACAATCGGATCGTCATATTGTGCGAAGGGTATATCGGGGCGGTTCGATTTGAAAAGGTACTGGTAAACGTGGAAGCCAGGGCCAAACGCTTTGACTGCCGCTTCCAACCGCTTCACCGCGTACTCCTGTTCTGAGCGGTCCAGACTTTCGTAGTCCACGCCGGGAACGCTCAGAACCATCCCTAGATCGCCACTTTTGGTAAGGAACGTTGTCTCATTCCAGAATCCGTAGAGGTTGATATGGTCGTTGAGAGACGCACTCTCTTTCCACGGCTTGATGACTTTATCCAGGCGCAGCATCAGACGACCTCCACAAGTGGGACTTGCTGTTTGGCCGCGTCGTAGCGCAGCTTGTAGCGTTCGGATTTCGCGAGGATGCGGAGGAAGGCCGGATCGCTGTTCGTTACCCAATGCCCGAAAGCAAAACCCCCGATGAATACGGCTATACCGGCGAGGATGGAATTGAAGAGGTTGAAGGTGCCGACGGCGCCCACACAGACGAAGTAGAAGAGCGTTCGCTCGACGCCCAAATAGGTGAGCGGCTTGTGCAGACTCTTGAAGACTCGGTTTGTGCGATGCTTCTGCTGTGTTTTGTCGGGCATTAGCTCCTCGTTCCGGGTGCGGGTTGAATGTTGCGTTATACGCCCCAGAGCCAACTCAAGACATTCACCGCGAGGACAGCGATGCCCGTTCCGGCGGCAACACCAGCGAGCGCCTTTTTTGCACCGGGTTCGCCGTGCGCAAATCCGTAGCCGCCGATCACAATTGCAACCAGACTTGCAACCTTCGCGATCGTGCCGGTGAAAAGGCTTTGGATTGCGTTGAAGCCGGTGTCGAAGGGACTGCCTTGAGCGTGAGCTGCCACAGGCAAAAGAAGGAGAAGAGCTAGCCACAGGGATTTCGAGGCTGAGAAGTGCAAGTATGTAAAGCTCTGTCTCCGGTTCAAATTGTCAGTAGGCGCAAAATGCAGCATGAAAAACCTCCCGTACCACCTTTGGAATGTGCCCTGTCTATTAACCGTAGAGGCCAACAGGAGAGCAAGTCCAAGACTTACTTGGGCACGATCCATGCGTCTCGGCTATGGTTCAGTTTCGGGTAGACACCGTAGGGCATGCTAGAGGAGTTATCAAAAGGAAGAGGAGCGGTAATGCCGTTGGGCGCCGCTCAAGAAACATCATCTTTCGGTCAAGCGTCTGGCGCTGTCAATGATTGCGGCAATGTGAGATGTTTAATGCTCCTAGTTAGTACCGTTTTGCTTTCGCCTTCGACTACACGCCTTGGACAATTACTAGTTCCGAGTCAGCCGTGGCTTGGCGCAGGGCCTTTGGCTCCGCGTATTCTGGTGAAGCCCACCATTCTCGCGCCTGCTCCATGGTGGGGAACTCGGCGATGATTAGCCGTTCGCGCGGCCACTCTCCCTCGAGAACACT
>Ga0210405_10005251_pt1 | contig 11900 bp, 8 predicted proteins | sample IncBWH11MmetaG_FD_155492 | JGI IMG/M metagenome (GOLD analysis project Ga0210405, IMG submission 155492) | Forest soil microbial communities from Barre Woods Harvard Forest LTER site, Petersham, Massachusetts, United States - Inc-BW-H-11-M | ecosystem: Environmental > Terrestrial > Soil >... | reverse complement strand
CTGCCGGAGCCGCCGACCCAGGCCACGGCGCGCGGGACACTGGTGCACGCCGCGCTGGAGCGGCTGTTCGACCTGCCCGCGGCCGAGCGGACCCCGCAGGCCGCGCAGGCGCTGGTCCTGCCGGAGTGGGACCGGCTGGCCGCCGACGAGCCGGACCTGGCCGCGCTGTTCCCCGACGAGGCCGAGCGGGCCAGCTGGCTGCAGTCCGCCATCGCGATCCTGAACGCGTACTTCACCCTCGAGGACCCCCGCAGGCTCGAGCCCGCCGCGCGGGAGAGCTACGTGGAGACCACGCTGGATTCCGGGCTGCGGCTGCGCGGCTATATCGACCGGCTGGACGTGGCGCCCGGCGGCGAGATCCGGATCGTGGACTACAAGACCGGGCGGGCCCCGCGCGAGGCCTACGAGGCGAGCGCGCTGTTCCAGATGAAGTTCTACGCGCTGGTTATCTGGCGGCTGCGCGGCCAGGTGCCGAGGCTGCTCCAGCTCATGTACCTGGCCGAGGGCGAGGTGCTGCGATACGCGCCGGAGGAATCCGACCTGCTGGCCACCGAGCGGAAGATCATCGCCCTGTGGCAGGCCATCGAGCGGGCCCGGGCCGCGGGCGACTGGCGGCCGAGGCCGAGCAAGCTCTGCGACTGGTGCAACCACAAGGCGCTGTGCCCCGAGTTTGGCGGCACCCCTCCCCCGCTCCCCGTCGCGGACGAGGCTTAACGGCGGGTCGCGAGCAGGAATCCCGGGGGGACGAACCAGGTTCCGTTCGGCATCAAATGATTTTTGATCTTAGGAACTGACCCCGAGTACGGCGTAGTTATACATGCCGTAGAACGCCTGCACGTAGACGTTGGTGAGCCTCGGCGACCGGTACAGCAGGGTTTTCTGGTAGATCCCGGGCAAGATGGCCGCGTCCTTCATGACCTGCTGGTCGATCTGGGACCAGATCGCCGTCCGGGCCGTGCCGGTGACCGACGCGGACTGGACGAACAGGTTGTTCACCACCGGGTCGTTCTCTTCGGAGATATTGGTGTTGGCGGTGGGCGAGATGGCGTTCCCCGCGGTGAGGGAGTCGAGGAAGCCGTAGCCGTTCGGCCAGTCGCCCTGCCAGACGCCGGCCGCGATGCCGATGTCGTGGGAGTGCACGTAGGCGGTGGCGCCGGCTGCGGTGTTGTAGTAGTCGTCGGTCGAGGATCCCTTCAGCGTCACCTTGATGCCCGCCCGGGCCAGCGCGGCCTGCAGCGCCGTGGCCGCGGCGGTCTCCTGCGGATTGTCGTTGCGGTAGGCCAGGTTGGTGCTGAAGCCGCTGGGCTGGCCGCACATCACGAGCTGCTGCTTGGCCGCGCTGATGTCGCCGGCTGGCTGGGACAGCGCGTTGTAGTAGTCGAACGACTTGTAGCCCAGGACGACGGGCGGCATGACGGTGCTCGCGAGCTGCCCGTTCGTGGCGCCGCCCCACGCGGTCTGGATGGCTGCCTTGTCCGCCGCGTACTCCACTGCTTCGCGGCAGTGCACGTTGTTCAGCGGCGCGACCTTGGTGTTGATGTACATGAACCGCGCGAACCCGTTGAGCGGGTTGTCCGCGTGAGCCTTGTCCACCGGGCTGGACAGGATCCTGGTCTGCGTCGACGATGCCACGCCGTCGCCCTGCGCGTCCATGTCGATCTGGCCGGCCAGCAGCCCGTTGTCGATGTCGGCCTGGTTCACGTTCAGGTTCATGACGATCTGGCTGGGCAGCTGCTTGGCGTTCGGGTCCGTGGCCGGGTTCCAGTCCGGGTTGGGCACCAGGACGAGCTGCTTGCCCGGTGAGTAGCTCTTGAACATGTACGGACCCGTGGACAGCGGGTGCAGCTGGTAGCTGCTGCCCTTATCCGCGCTGGGCAACACGGGGGCGGTTTCACCGAACGCCAGCACGTACGGCAGGTCCGGGAACGGGAACTGCAGGTGGAACACGAGCGTGGTCGCGTCCGGGGTGTCGATCGCGGTCAGGCCGGTCGCGCTCTTGTCCTTATACGGCCCCGGGTAGTCCGGGTCGGTGAGCAGCACCTGGAAGTAGCTCGGCCCGTTGCCCAGGACCGACCGGTCGTAGGTGCGCTCGATCGCGTACTTCACGTCCTGAGCGGTGACGACCGTGCCGTTCTCGAACTTGACGTCGGACTGGATGTGGAACGTCCAGGTCATTCCGTCGGAGCTGACCGTGCCCAGATCCGTGGCCAGATCCGGGACGAGCTGCAGGCCGCACGCGCCCGGGCAGGACTTGTAGGTGAACAACGGCATGGCGAACAGCCGGTCGAAGTTCATCACCCAGGGGACGTAGGTGTTGCCGGGGTCGAACGAATCTGGTGTGCTCTGCGCGTCGAAGTTCAGCGTCCCGCCCTTGTGGCCAGACGGGTTGACCACGGTGGACAGGCCGCCGTTAAATGCCGCTGCGGCCGTGCCTGTGCTCGGCGGGGCAGCGCTGGTGCTGGCGCTGCTGCCGCCTGAGGCTGACTTGCCCTTCGCCGGGTGCCCGGACACGAGCAGGCCGACCACGGTGCCCGCGACCGCGACCGCGACCACGACGGCCGCCGCCAGCGCGGCGTAGACCCGGACCGGACGCCGGCGAGCCACCCGCGTCGAGGGCAGAGCGGGCTGCGGTCCGCGCGGGACGCCGTGATCCGTGGTAGCCGGCGCTGAGTCCCGCGAGTGGCCCTGGCCGGCGGCAAGCGGGCTGGCCGCGGGCGGTCGCCAGGTCTGGGCCAGGACCGTCTGGGTGGGAGCGTCGTAACCGCCGACCGGCTGCGTCGAGGTATGGGTCAGCTGACGCAGCAGGTCATCCGCGGTGGGCCGGTTCTGCGGCTCCTTGGCCAGGGCGGCCTCGATCCAGGGCCGCAGCGAGTCCGGGACCGCGGCGATGTCCGGTTCGGTGTTCATGATCCGGTAGAAGATGGCGGCGGACACGCCGGTGCCGAACGGCGCGGTGCCGCTGGCCGCGTACGCGATCGTCACCGCCCAGGAGAAGATGTCTGACGCCGCAACCGCCTGCCCCATGATCTGCTCGGGGGCCATGAACCCGATCGAGCCGACCGTCATGCCGGTGCTGGTGAGGACCGTCGCGTCCTGCGCCTGGGCGATCCCGAAGTCGATGACCTTGGGGCCGCCCGCGGTGAGCAGCACGTTGGACGGCTTGAGGTCGCGGTGGATCACTCCGGTCGCGTGAATCGCGGCCAGCGCCTCGGCGAGCCCGGTGGCCAGGCCGTACAGCATCTCGGCCCCGAGCGGGCCCTGCTCCTCGATGTAGTCGGCCAGTGAGGGCCCGTCAATGTACTCGGTGACCAGGAACGGCCGCGGCGCCTGGGTGTCAGCCTCGATCACCCGCACCGTGCACATGCCCTTGACCCGCGTGAGCGTGGTCACTTCACGGCTGAACCGGGCCCGGAACTCGGGGTTCTCGGCCAGTTCCGGGCGCAGCACCTTCACCGCCACCAGGCCGCCGTCCTTCGCGGCACCCAGGTACACCACGCCCATCCCCCCGGCACCCAGCCGGGCGGTCAACCGGTAGCGGCCGACCCGCGCAGGGTCGCCCGGCAAGAGCTGCGCCAGCGCCAACGAGACCCCCCTTCCAGCCCCGCAGACAATGGTCGCAGGGAGGGTTGCGCCGGGCAGCCGAACAGAAAATTGATTCCTGAACGTTACACGATGTCACCTTCGTGGCGCGTGGGATCGGTGGGCCGACCTCAGGCCGGCTGCGGCGCGCCTTCCGGAGAGCTCTCGGACACCTGCGGGGTGTTCTCAGGGAAGTGACACGCCACCTTGTGGCCAGGGATCAGCTCGGCCAGCGGCGGCTCCTGGGTCCGGCAGATCTGCTGCGCCTTCCAGCACCGGGTGTGGAAGCGGCACGCGGGCGGGGGCAGCAGCGGGCTCGGTACGTCGCCCTCCAGCCTGATGCGCGCGCGTCGCTCCCGCTGGCCCGTCGAGCTGCTGAGCGGCTCGGGCACCGGAACCGCCGACAGCAGCGCCACCGTGTACGGGTGCCGCGGCTTGGCGTACAGCTTGTCCCGGTCGGCGACCTCGACGATCTTGCCCAGGTACATGACCGCCACCTGGTCGCTGATGTGCCGGACCACGGACAGGTCGTGCGCGATCACCACGTAGGTCAGGCCCAGCTCGTCCTGTAGGTCCTCGAGCAGGTTGATGACCTGGGCCTGGATCGATACGTCGAGTGCGCTCACCGGCTCGTCGGCCACGATCAGCTTGGGCCGCAGGGCCAGGGTGCGGGCGATCCCGATGCGCTGCCGCTGGCCACCGGAGAACTCGTGCGGGTAGCGGTTGTAGTGCTCGGGGTTGAGGCCGACGAGCTCGAGCAGTTCCTGCACGTTGCGCTTGACCCCGCCGGGCACCTTGACCTTCTGCAGCCGGAGCGGGGCGCCGACGATGGCGCCGACCGTTTGCCGGGGGTTGAGCGAGGAATACGGGTCCTGGAAGATCATCTGGATCTCGCGCCGCAGCGGGCGCATCTGGCCCGGACGCAAATGCGTGACGTCGTGGCTGTCGATCACGATCTGGCCGCTGGTCGGCTCGTCCAGCCGGACCAGCAGGCGGCCGGTGGTGGTCTTCCCGCAGCCTGATTCGCCGACCAGGCCCAGGGTCTGGCCCCTCGCCACCGACAAGTTGATCCCGTCGACGGCCCGGACGGCACCGACCTTGTGCCGGAACACGACGCCGCGGGTGACGGGGAAGTGCCGGACCAGGTCGGTCACCTGGAGCAGCGTGTCGCCGTCCTGCCCGCCAACCGCGCCCGCCTCCGGCGCCGGCGGTGTCTGGATCTGTTCGGTCACACCGGCTCCCTGGCTTCTGGGTCCTCGGCTTCGGGCGCCTGGGCGTCGTCCGCGAGCCGGCTCGCCGGCAGTTCGGCCCATTGGCGGGTCCGTTGGTCGGCGGTCAGGTGGCACGCCGCCGTGTGCCCCGGCGTCACCGCCTCGCGCAACGGCGGCACCTCGGTCTCGCAGCGCCGGCCGCCGACCAGCTCGGTGTACCGGCAGCGGGGGTGGAACGGACAGCCTGAGGGGACCCTGATCAGGCTGGGCGGCGTGCCCGGGATCGGGACCAGCCGGGTGGTCCGGTCCTGGTCCAACCGGGGCATCGAGGACAGCAGCCCCCAGGTGTACGGATGGTCCGGCCGGCCGAAGATGTCGGCGGCGGATCCGTACTCGGCGACCCGGCCCGCGTACATGACCAGGATGTCGTCGGACAGCTCGGCCACCACGCCGAGGTCGTGGGTGATGATGATGACCGCCGAGCCGAGCTCGGACTGCAGGTCGGAGATCAGGTCCAGGATCTGGGCCTGGACGGTGACGTCGAGCGCCGTAGTGGGCTCGTCCGCGATGAGCAGTTCGGGGTCGCAGGACAGCGCCATCGCGATCATCGCGCGCTGGCGCATGCCGCCGGAGAACTGGTGCGCGTAGTCGTCGACCCGGGTCTCGGGCGTGGGGATGCCGACCCGGCCGAGCAGGTCGATGGCGTGCTTGCGGGCGACCTGCTTGCTCACCTTGTTGTGGACCCGGTAGGCCTCGATGATCTGGGCGCCGACCGTGTAGTAGGGATGCAGCGAGGACAGCGGGTCCTGGAAGATCATGGCCATCTTGCTGCCGCGTAGTTCCCGGACCCGGGCCGGGCTGGCGTTGACCAGGTCCTCGCCGTCCAGCCGGATCTGCCCGGTGATCCGGGCTTTGGTCCCTTCGTGCAGTCCCATGATGCCCATGCTGGTGACGCTCTTGCCCGAGCCCGACTCCCCCACGATCCCCAGGGTGCGGCCGCGTTCCAGGGCGAACGAGACTCCGTCCACGGCCCTGACCAGGCCGTCGTCGGTCTGGAAGTGGATCCGCAGGTCGCTGACCTCCAGCAGCGGCGCCATCAGAACCGCACTCTCGGGTCGACGACCGCGTACAAGATGTCCACGATCATGTTGGCGATGACGACGAAGAAGGAGGCGATCATGACCACGCCCATGATCTCGGGCAGGTCCTGGTTCTGGATGGCCAGGATGGTGAACTGACCCAGACCGGGGAAGGAGAACGTCGTCTCGGTGAGGATGGCGCCGCCGAGGAGCAGGCCGAGATCCAGGCCGAAGATCGTGACGATGGGCGTCAGCGCGGCCCGCAGCCCGTGTTTGACCACTACCTTGCGTTCCGCCAGGCCCTTCGCCCGAGCCGTCCTGATGTAGTCCTCCCCCATCGTCTCCAGCATCCCCGCCCGGGTCAGCCGGGCGTACAGCGCGGCGTACAGGAAGGCGAGGGTAATCCAGGGCAGCACCAGGTTACGCGCCCACAGCAGCGGATCGGTGGTGATGCCGACGTAGTGCACATTAGGGAAGATCGGCCACTTGTAGCTGAACAGCTCCAAGGCGATCAGCCCGGTGAAGAACACCGGCAGCGACACCCCGGCCAGCGCGACGCCCATCGAGAGCCGGTCGAAGAAGCTGCCGCGGCGCAGGGCGGACAGCACGCCGATGGAGACGCCGCCGATCAGCCAGAGCACGGCCGCCCCGGCCGCGATCGACAGCGTGACCGGGGCGTCGCTGATCAGCTGGGGCCAGACCGGCTGCTGGTTGCGGAACGAGTAGCCGAAGCACGGGAACGGGCAGTAGCTGACGTCCGGGCCGTTGTTGTAGTGGATGCCGGCCACGATGCCCTTGATGTACCGGCCGTACTGCAGGTACAGCGGGGCGTTCAGGCCGAGCTTGACCTCGACCGCCTTGATCTCCGACGGGATGGGGTTACGCCCCACGTACTGCGCGGCTAGCTGGTAGGTGGTCTGCCCGGCCAGCCGGGGCACCAGAAAGAAGATCGCGAACGTGATCAGGCTGACCAGGAGCAGCAAGAACACGGTCATGATCAGACGCCGGATGATGAAGTAGATCATCGTGCGGGAGCCGCCGCCGGGCGGGTGCTTGGTGGGTACCCGTCCGACGGCGGCGCCTTCACCTGCTTTCTAGGCTCGGGCCTTCACGGTCAGGAACTTACGCCCATCACCGCGTAGTTGTACATGCCGTAGTACGACTGCACGTAGACGTTGGTGACGGCCGGGTTCCGGTACAGCAGTACCTTCTGGTAGACCGCGGGCAGGATGACCGCGTCCTTCATGGCCGCCTCGTCGATCTGCGACCAGATCGCCGTCCGGGTCGCGCCGCTGACCTTGCTGGACTGGGCGAACAGGTTGTTGATCACCGGGTCGTTGATCTCGGAGATGTTGGTGTTCCCGGTAGCCGCGATCGCGTTCCCGTTGAGGAGCTCGTCCAGGAAGCCGTAGCCGTCTGGCCAGTCGGCACCCCAGCCGCCCCCGGCCAGCCCGATGTCGTGCGCATGCACGTAGGCGGGGTCGCCGGCGAAGTTGGTGTAGTAAGGACCGCTCGGGAATCCCTTCAGGGTCAGCTTGATCCCGACCGCGCCCAGCGACGCCTGCAGCGCCGTGGCCTCCGCGGTCTCCTGCGGGTTGTCCGAGCGGTAGGCCATGTTCGTGGTGAAGCCGTTCGGCTGGCCGCACAGCGCGAGCTGCTGCTTGGCCGCGGTGATGTCGCCGGCCGGCTGGGACAGCGCGTTGTAGTAGTCGAACGACTTGTAGCCCACAATGTTCGGCGGGTCGATCGTGCTCGCGATCTCCCCTCCCGCGACCGGGCCGCCCCACGCGGTCTGCATCGTCGTCTTGTTCGCCGCGAACTCCACCGCCTCGCGGCAGTGCAGGTTGGTCAGCGGCGCCACCTTGGTGTTGATGTACACGAACCGCCCGAACCCGTTGATCGGGTTATCGGCGTCAGCCTTGAGCGACGAGCTGCCCAGGATCCTGGCCTGCGCCGCCGGGCCCACGCCGGCGCCGTACGCGTCGATGTCGGCGTTGCCGGCGATCAGGTTGTTGTCGATGTCGGCCTGGTTCACGTTCATGTTGACGATGATCTGGGTGGCCAGCTGCTTGGCGTTCGGGTCAGTGGCCGGGTTCCAGTTCGGGTTATCCACCATCACGAGCTGCTTGTTCAGCGCGTAACTCTTGAACATGTACGGGCCGGTGGACAGCGGGTGCAGCTGGTAGTTGCTACCGGTGTCCGCGCTGGGCAGAACCGGGGCGGTGTTCGGGAACGCGAGCACGTAGGGCAGGTCCGGGAACGCGGACTGCAGGTGGAACACCAGCGTGGTCGCGTTCGGGGTGTCGATCGCGGTCAGGCCCATCAGGTTCTTGGACCGGTCCTTGTACGGGCCCGGATAGGTCGGGTCGGTGAGCAGCGCCTGGTAGTAGGTCGGCCCGTTGGCCATCACCGACCGGTCGTAGGTGCGCTCGATCGCGTACTTCACGTCTTGGGAGGTGACGACCGTGCCGTTCTCGAACTTGACGTCCGGCTGGATGTTGACCGTATAGGTCAGGCCGTTGTCGCTGGTCGTGCCCATAGACGTGGCCAGGTCCGGCACGAGCTGCTCACCGCACGAGCCCGGGCAGGACTTGTATCCGAACAGCGGCATGGTGAACAGGTGGTCGAAGTCGAGCACCCATGCGTAGTAGGTGTTGCCGGGGTCGAAGGAGTCCGGCGTGCCCCTGACGTCGAAGGTCAAGGTCCCGCCCTTGGTGCTGGAGGGGTTGACCACGTTGGAGATGCCGGCGTTGAATGCCACCGCACCGGTCGTAGGTGTCGTGCTGCTGCCGCTGCTGCTACTGCTGCTGCTGCAGGCGCTGATCAACAGTGCCGAGATCGCGCCGACTGCCGTCGCCGCGATGATGCTGCGTCTCTTCATGCCGTGAAAACGCCTCCTGTTACTCTTTCCGCCGGGCCGCGGGACTGCTGGTTTACCGGGTCCTCGGATCCAGTGCGTCGCGCAGCCCGTCGCCGAATAGGTTGAATGCCAGTACCGTGATGAAAATCGTCAGCCCGGGGACGAGCATGTATTCCGGGTCGATGTAGTAGTAGCCGTTCGTCACCGCGCTGGAGAGCATCTGCCCCCAGGTGGGCGTGGGTACGTAGAGGCCGACGCCGAGGTAGTCCAGGGCGGCCTCGAACAAGATGTTGGTCGGGATCAGCAGCGTCGCGTAGACCAGGATGGGCGCCACCAGGTTCGGCAGCAACTCGCGGAACAGGATGTACGGCGTGCGCGCGCCCAGGCTGCGGGCCGCGTCGACGAACTCCCGCTCGCGCAGGGACAGCGTCTGGCCGCGGATGATCCGGCCCATGTACGGCCAGTTGAAGAACCCGATGACGAAAATCAGGACCGCGATCCGCAGCGAGTTCCCGGACAGGCCGAACGCGGAGCTGGGGATGACCCCGGCCAGGGCCAGCGCGAACACGAGCAGCGGGAAGGCGAGGAACACGTCCATGGACCGGGCGATCAGCGAGTCCACCCAGCCGCCGACGAAGCCCGCGATGATGCCGAAGAAGGTGCCAAGGGCGACCGCGAGCACGGTGGACAGGAACGCGATGAGCAGCGAGTACTGGGCGCCGACCACGATCCGAGCCAGCAGGTCGCGGCCGGTCTCCGGCTCGACGCCGAGCGGGTGGGCCAGGCTGATCCCGCCGAACGCGCCGTTGGGGCGCAAGAACGTCGGGTTGATCAGGTTGGAGTGGTAGGTGTCGGGGTTCTGCACGAAGTGCGGTCCGACGATGGCGACCAGGATCAAGAACACAACGACGACGCCGCCGCCCATCGCGACCTTGTCCCGGCGCAGCCGCATCCAGGCGATCTGCCAGAGAGAGCGGCCTTCGATCGCCTTGCCCGGGACGGACAGCGGAACGTCCGGCTCCGGCCCGCCCGGACCCGTCGCCACGTCTATGGGCACGGCCATCGTCTAAAAACCACTCTCTGCGTTCGAAGCAACAGGCATCTATCGCGTCCGGGACCGGCCCCCACGGTTACCGCAACCTCACGCCTCGGCCTTTACCTAGTGAGATTCCGTCATTTCGCGCGCGGGTACCAGCCCCGCGCTGCAGTCGTAGCGTGATCGTGACTAAAACCCGTCCTAAATGTCATAGTGCGCTACGCACGCGGTCCATGTGACTACAGAGCTCGGCCACAGCCCACCGTCCCGATCACGACGCTACGCCTGAGTGACCATATACCCGATGGAATCTACGGCAACAGGCGGGGTTCGCGGGAAGATTTCCCGTGAGAGCGTACCGGCTGCGAGTGCAGGCCCTCTAGGTCTGCGCGAGTGGTCGGTGCAGGTCGCACGGGCAGCAACCTCAGCGGGTTCTTGCCTAACGCGAACTTTTTCAAAGACACTAGGTGATGCCGTGGCGGCGCAGGATGTCTTCGACATCTCCGAGGTCGTCGTCATCACCGGGCGCGTTCTTGCCCTTGCGCGCCTTGACCGGGGTCTGGGCCGACGGCGTGCCGGCGACCGGCGCCGTCCGGGGCGCGATCTCCCGCCCGCCGGTCCTGGTTGTTGCGGCGCCGACGGCCTGCTGGTCCTGGCCCCGCTCGCCCCGCTTTCCCTGACGTCGCCGTAGCGGGCCGGACACCACGAACAGCACTGCGGCCAGCGCGGCGACCGCGATGCCGGCCCATACCTCGGTCGAGAACACGAAGCCCTTCGCGAAGTCCGCGATAGATACCCCGATTTTCCAGAACATCTTGATCGAGCCGGTCAGGTACGCGGCTAGCGGCAGCAGCGACCACGCGGCGCCGCGCAGGCCCGCTCCGAGGCCACGACGCCGCATGACGAAGTAGCTCAGCACCAGGCCGAGTCCGGTCAGTCCCGCGCACAGCGGCAGCGAGACGATCTGGTCGTAAGTGGACATACGCACCTCCCCGCGGTTCTAGGAGAAGTCTAGGTCGTGATCCGTGCGGAATCCCTGGGGCTAGCCCCCGAGGTTAATCCTTATTCCGTAGGCGTATTCCGTCGGCGCCGGCGGTCAGGTCGAGCAGGGAGCGGACTACGGTCCGGCCGGGCGCGGGCGGGATGGGGACCAGCGACGGCACGGCGAAGACCCGGCAGCCCGCCGCCTCCGCCGACGCGACGCCGTTGGGCGAATCCTCCAGGGCGAAGCAGTCCCCAGGGTCCACGCCGACCAGCTTGGCCGCGAGCAGGTACGGCTCGGGGTCGGGCTTGGTGGCCGTCACGTCCTCGGCGCACACCAGCACGTCGAACCGCATGCCGGTACTGGCCAGCACGGCGTCCATGAAGCTGCGCTCGGACGAGGTCACCAGCGCGTGCGGCAGGCCGGCCTTCTTGACCGCGGCGAGCAGCTCGCGCGCGCCGGGCTGGACCGGGACGCCGTCGCGGCGGACGCGCTCGATGATGTCGGACATGAGCCACACGCCGATCAGTTCCGGCGGCGCGGGCCGGGTCGCCTTCGACAGCAGGTACCGCACCGAGCGCTCCAGGCTCCCGCCGAGCAGCTGCGCCTGGTCTTGTTCTGACCAGCTGGCCCCGAGCCTGGCCATGATCGCCGTCTCGGCTTCGAGCCAGAGCGGCTCGGAGTCGATCAGGAGCCCGTCCATGTCGAACAGGACAGCCGCGTTTGGCTCAGACACTGAAGTACTTCGCCTCGCGATGGTGCAAGACGATCGCGTCGGTGGATTGCTCGGGATGCAGCTGCATCTCCTCGGAGAGCTCGACGCCGATGCGGGACGGCTCGAGCAGGCGTACCACCTTGGCCCGGTCGGCCAGGTCCGGGCAGGCCGGGTAGCCGAAGGAGTACCGTGCGCCCCGGTAGTCGACTCGGAAGAAGCCATCCAGGTCCTCGGGGTCCGATCCGCCGATGCTGAGCTCACGCCGGACGCGGGTGTGCCAGTACTCGGCCAGCGCCTCGGTGAGCTGGACGGACAGGCCGTGCAGCTCCAGGTACTCGCGATAGGCGTTCTTGGCGAACAGCTCAGCTGTGGCTTCGGAGATCCGCGGGCCCATAGTGGCGAGCTGGAACGCGACTACGTCGGTCTGCCCGCTGCTCT
>Ga0210405_10005250_pt1 | contig 11902 bp, 11 predicted proteins | sample IncBWH11MmetaG_FD_155492 | JGI IMG/M metagenome (GOLD analysis project Ga0210405, IMG submission 155492) | Forest soil microbial communities from Barre Woods Harvard Forest LTER site, Petersham, Massachusetts, United States - Inc-BW-H-11-M | ecosystem: Environmental > Terrestrial > Soil >... | reverse complement strand
TGGTGCCGCGCACTCCGGAAATCGTCTTCCGATGGCGCCGTTTTCGGAGCGAGCGCCTGCACGGTTTGCCACGCCAGATGCGTTTGGATGGCGGCCAGGTCCTCGATCGCTCCCAGTTCGGTCAACTCCGGCCCTTGCTTGATTCGCTTAAGGTCCAGAATCCGGCAGGTGATACGCAGCGAACCCTTCGAGGGCGGGGATCCGGAGGCCAATGAATACTGGCCGAATACGACCTGTCCGGCGTCGAGCGACTCGCCGAGTTTGATCACCGAAGCGCGCGTCAGCAGCGCATACGGCCGGATCGAAAGGCGGCGAAACGCCTCCTGGCGGTCTTCGCGGCTCAGTGCCAGCACGCCCTGTGCCGCCAGCGACTCTCGAATGGTCTCGGCGAAACTCTCACCAATCCAGTCCAAATTTGCCGAGTTCGAGAGGTTGAAGAAGGGGAGCACCAAAACGGTGTCCGCTCGGGCTTGAATGAGAGCAGCACAAATGAATGCGAAAATGGTTTTGGATAGGCGCCTCATTCATATTCAAGTGTAGCGGACATTCGATGCTGTCATTGTAATGCGGGAGGTAACTGTGGACCTTCAATTGATTCCGGAAAGTAAGCGGGCTTTAGGCGTATTCCTCCGGAAGCCGGTCGCCGCCGGAGGCGAGGTCACGATTTTGGCCAATTTTGAAACCGGACGAGCTCTACGCCGCTTTGCAGTCGCTATTATCGGCCGGTCTGATTTCGGCCGACACGTCTTCCCTCGATCCCAACGGCGTGGAAAAGGCGTATTTCAATTTGAAGCCTTCTGCTCGAAGGTTCGCCGAGTTCACACTCCGATAGCGGTTTGCGCAGAGGCCATTTTTGGATCTGTCGTTATCGCCCGATCTGGAAGCGTACTGGGCCATTGCACAAGCTTGGATTCTTCTGGCCGCATACACAGTCGTTCCTGTTGCGCTGTTCTGGCTGCTCGACCGGGCCGATGCCATGCACGACACTTCCTTGTTTGCCGCGATCCTTGTGGGAGCAACCTATCGCCAAATTCTCACCGGAGGGTCGTCTGCCGTCAATGTGCCTGGAGGCTTCGCCAAGGCGTGGCAACCTTTCGTGGTTTGGAGTGATCACGTTGCCGCCGGAATCCGCGTTAGCATTGAGCGCAACAAGGGGCAATATGAGGCAAAAGTGATTCAGCACATCGCGACAACACCGGCCGTCTACGACAAAATTAGAAAGCTGGTGTTGAACTCGTCAACCAAACCTGCGGAGTTTCAAGCACGGTTGAATGATCTTGATAACTTGCAGCCGGCTCTCGACGAGCGGGAGTCCTCGAAAGAAAGGCGGCCCTTCTCTATACGATTCTGAAGGATCTCCCGGCAATAGACCTAAACCAGGTGTTACTGGATGAAGGCGTAATCTCCCGAACAGATTACTATTTGTACGAGGAGGAGTGGAAAAGTAAGATATTCGTGATCGCGATCGCTGCCGGCTTTTTCGTGAGCCTTGCAGCATTCTATCTCTCGGGTAAATTGCTCTCGCTGAGAACCGCGTCCGGTACGATATCTGGCGCTTCCAGAAGGACGCCACCTTCCAGCGCCACCGCAGTTGCGGGACTGGACACCTAACAAGGAGGATGCGCCCACTTGCGTCGATTCTGTCGCCAATACCTGGGCCAAACTCGCGGACACCGGAGCGATCGCGGACACCGCGAGTCTGGCTTGCCTTGCAACACCTGGCTCAATAACTCCACCGGCCTTTCCAGCAAAGAAGTCAGCCAAGTCTAATTGAACACCAGCTTGGTCTTTGTCCCGCCCAAGCGGATTTCCTGAACTCGATACTTCCCATCGCCGTTCTGATACCGCACTGTAGTGGCAGCATACTTCTGATCGCCGGTCTCGACTTTCACCTCGGCCTCGGCGCTTTTCTTTCCACTGTGAATTACTACTTTCGATTCGTTCAAATCGAGCTTATATTCGCCTGGCTGCAATTCGGAGCCGCCTACGACCGACGGCTGAAATAAGGTCACGGAGTACGTTTTTGCGTTCGCCAGGGCGGACACAGCTAAAATCGCGAAACTAAGCAGGAGTTTTCTTGTCATACAACTAAGTACGGGCGAGTTCCCGATTTGTTCCGAATCTTACGGTAAGGAGTTCGACGATTTAACATGTTGCCGAACGCGATCGATGGCCGCCTGCTGCACCGCCGGCTCATCGCCGAACCCGGTCAGCCACTCCAAGGCCGGCTCTTTGCGGAACCACGTGATCTGGCGCTTGGCGTAGCGCCGGGTATTTCTCTGCGCTTCGAGCAGCGCCTGCTCCGGCGTCAGCTCGCCACGCAGCATTTGCAGAACTTGGGCGTAGCCGTGCGACTCGAATGGTTTTGCCGATTCGGGCCATCCCATATCGAGAATCTGTTTGACTTCCTCCACAAAGCCCTCCGCGAACATGCGCCGGCAGCGAGTGTTCAATCGCTCGTACAACTCCTCGCGCGGCGGCGCCAGGCCGATTTTCAAGGGACGAAAACCCTCCAGAGCGTCGCGGCCTTCGGCGAACCACGCAGTAATCGGCCGGCGTGTAAGCAGGTAAACTTCTAACGCACGGATCAGTTTCGGAACGTCGTGTGGATGAATCGCTCGTGCCGCAGCCGGGTCGAAACGCCGCAATAGCCGGTGGATCGATCCTGGCCGCCGCCGCTCCCTCGCCGCCAGTCGCGCGCGCATTTCGTCGCTGCGGGACGGCGCGGGAAACAAGCCGTCGACCAGCGCCCGCAAGTAGAATCCGGTTCCGCCGGCCACAACGGGAAGCGCCGAGAGGCTGATGGAGGCGAGTAGCGGACGAGCGCGACCGGCATATTCACCCGCTGTGAAGGTCTCGTCGGGATTCAGGATGTCCAGCATATGATGCGGAATCCCGCGCCGCTCGGCCAGCGGCGTCTTCGCTGTCCCGATATCGAAGTAGCGGTAGATCTGGAGCGAATCGCAGTTCACTATTTCGCCGCCGAACTGCTCGCAGATGCATAGCGAGAGATCGCTCTTTCCGGATCCCGTGGGTCCCACGATGGCGATTAAGGGGGCGCCGCTCACGATTCTTAGTGTAGGTGGTGGAAGGTCATTGCGCCGCTGGTGTGATCGGTTTGTACACGTAAATTCCGGCCACGTAGGGTCCTGGAAGGTGATCCACGAGTTTATAGTGTTTTCGTATTTCTTCGATTTGCGCTTCAGGCAAGGATGGTATTTCCAGGTCCGGGTTCTCCTTTTGGCGAGCGTCCTCAAACAGGAGCACGGTCGAAAAAGCACTAGCAGCCAAGTCCCGGCGCACCGGTTCCGGATCGACAACGCCAGTGCTCAGCAGCATTCTATAAACTTGCGGCTCCACATCCATACGGCCGTGCAGACGGGCCATTGCGTTGTAATCCGCCGAAATCACTTTGCCTCCATCGGCGAGATACGGCCGTAGCGCGGAGATCTGATTGCGCAACTGCTTCTCTTTGTAAATCCGCCCAGACAAGATGTGCGCTTCGATCTGCAGGTTCAGAACTAGATGGATCAGCAGCGGAGCCTGTAGCAAAGTTACCCAAGCTCTGCTCCCGCTAAAGACCAATACAAAGAAATTCAGCTCATGCAGCGCCACACACGAGCACAGAATAAGGACCACCGAAGATTCGATCTGGTAATTGGAGTCCGATCCGATCTTGCCTCCGGTAAGCCCGAGAATAGTGACGGCCATCGCGAAGTAAACGTACAGCGCGACGCCGTGCCCGCGCATCGCCCGCCTCGCCCCAGCGGCGGCGACGATGAGGAGTTGTCCAATCGCTATCGCCGCGTATCCAGCGTGCACGCGAAGCTTCTCGAGCGCCATTGGATTCATGTTGGCAATCACGGTGTCGGCCAGGAAGCGTCCGTTCAGAGCCGTATTAATAGCGAGCGCGAGCACAGCCGCAATCGCCGTCAGGCTCATTCCAAATTGGAGCGCCACTTTGCGGTTACGGAACCACAACAGCACGAAAATAGCCGCGGGACACGCGAGCGTAGTCTGTTTCGTAAAGAAAGCGGCCAGAACGCAGGCCCCCGCCCAAACCAGCGTACTTTCCCCGCGGATGTAGTATCGCGAAAACTGGTAAAAGGCGGCCAAGGTCCAGAAGATAGCCAGGGTATCGACCTGCCCGACAACGCCCCATACCGAAATCAGCGCGGTCGAAGCGCAGATCACGGTGCCTGTCCAGGCGCAGTAACGATCCCGCGTGTACAGCATCAGCAGCCGCCAGGTCAGAACAAAAATACCGATCATTGCCGCGGAGCTCCACAGGCGGCCTGCCAGGAATACCGGAAACCCAAGCTTGATCAGCCCCGCCGACAGCCAATAAAAGATGGGCATGTAGGCAGCCACGGTGTACGGATAACGATTGAGATCGTAATATAGTGTGCCATCGCGCGCGAGCATCGTAGCCTGAGCGCCGACCACCGATTCCGGCTGCGTGAATTCGTTCTGCGCCCAAAATTGAATCACCAGGTGGCACAACACGGCGACACTGGCGATAATCGAGAGCACTAGAAGGATGCGGCGGACCTGGCTCTCGACGCGCGTTCGTTTGGCCGATAGCTCCGGCTCGGGTTCAGTGATGCAGGAGACTTGGGTCAATCAGGACTATCGGCCGTGGGCGGCCGCAACTTTACATCCACTCGAGAATTGGCGACCATGGCATCTTGTGAGAATACTATGCATCGGGGCTCACCCCGACGATTGCGAGTATCGTTTCGGCGGCTCTGCGGCGAAGTTTGTGACTCTGAAACATCAAGTGAAATTCCTCTCCATGACCTGCGGTGATGCCGGCCATCACCTGCACTCCGGAGCCGCGCTCGCGGAAATTCGCCGTGGTGAGGCGGAGCAAGCCCGGCGCCGCCTGGGTATCGCCGCCAGCGAGGTATTGTCGCATCACGATGGCGAATTGATCCCCTCTCTCGAAGCGCGCCACGAAGTGCTCCGCCAGATCCGAGCCTGGCGCGCCGACATTGTCATCACTCACCGCCCCTGGGACTATCACCCCGATCATCGTTACACCAGCCAGATCGTGCAGGATGCCGCCTACCTGGTGGTGGTTCCGAACGTCTGCCCTAGCGTCGAGCGACTGCCTCGCAATCCGGTTTTCCTATACTTGGAAGATGGCTTTCAGTTGCCGGTCCCATTTGCTCCGGATGTAGCCGTGGATATCGACGACGTCTGGGCTCTGAAAATCGCTTCTCTCGATGCCCATGCGTCACAATTCTACGAATGGTTGCCCTGGGTGGATGGTACCCTCGACGATGTTCCAGTCGCACCAGTGGCCCGCCTGGAATGGCTGAGCCGAAAACGAAGCCTACCGCCGAGCGACTTCGTCCGTGCCGCACTCGAACGCAGATATGGCGCGGCCAGAGGACGTGAGATCCGCCATGCCGAAGCATTCCAGATTTGTGAGTACGGTCGCCGCCCTTCAAGCGATGAACTCGACAAGATGTTCCCCATGTAGCGCAGGCTTTAGCGTGTTCTTTAGGATCGCGGAACGTTCAACGCCAGCACGTTGACGATCCGTCGAGACATCGTGGTAATCCGCCCGTAACCGGGAACTTGATCACGGGAGGCCGGAGCAATTGCGCGTTCAGCTCGAGGGCCGAGAACGTTATGCCCTGCTGCCCCGCCGGCAGTCCCGTCGGAACATGCGCCAGTGCGTTCTTTTCCGAAGGGTCCATTGTCATGCGGAATTCGCCCGTCATCGTCGGGTCGACGAATTCGATCACGACATTCGTTCCAATGCCCTCGATGTAGCGATATCGCCACTGCTGGAACGGATACGCTGACGTAGTGCCGCCACCCTGTTCCTGCGGACGCTGATAGGCGCCGCCGGAGGAGTGATCCTCGATCTCATCGGGCGGCCCATAGGTGATATAGATGCGGCCGCGGTCGGTCTTCCAGCCGGGAATTCCCGAAGCGTAGCGTTGGTTCGCGTAGGCGATACGCCGGTAGTGCTCTTCTTTGAATTCGTTCTCGACCGTGTCAGGCGTGGGATCGCGGCGGAGTCAGAACTGCTCGACAAACTGCTCCCGCTCGTCATCGGCGGCGAGACGCCTCCACGCCTGGCGCTCCTCATTCGAGATAATGTACGCCACATCCTCGTCGATCCACTTCCTATAAGGTGTTTCCAGCTCTTTGCGCAGCTTGGAATTTTGGAAGCAGAAAGCAGCCGGTTGAAGCAAACCGAGCGCGGGGCAGGAAGCAGCAAACACACGTACGTTCATAACCCCTCCCACTCTGCGCATCTCCTGAGACGGAGCGAGCTACCGCCGGGTTACAAACTCTTAATGCAAGCGCGAGTAGCGGCCGCTCTTAGTCCATCCCCAGCGACTTCGCCAGAAACGCCCATCGGTCCGCAGCCTCTTCGATAATCTTCGCAGTCGGCTTCCCTGCCCCGTGGCCGGCTTTGGTTTCGATCCTGATGAGGATCGGCGCCGGCCCTTCCTGCGCGTGCTGCAGCGCGGCGGCGTACTTGAAGCTGTGGCCGGAAACGACGCGGTCGTCGTGATCGGCGGTGGTGACAAGTGTGGGCGGATACTTGGTCCCCGTCCGGATATTATGCAGCGGTGAATAAGCCCGCAGCGCCTTGAAGTCCTCGGGGTTATCGGGCGATCCGTAGTCGGTCATCCAGGCCCATCCGATGGTGAACTTGTGGAAGCGCAGCATGTCCATCACGCCGACCGCCGGGAGCGCCGCTCCGTACAGATCGGGACGCTGGTTCAGGCATGCTCCGATTAGGAGCCCGCCATTGCTGCCGCCGCCGATCGCCAGCTTCGGCGTGGAGGTGTAGCGGTTGGCGATGAGCCACTCCGCGGCGACGATGAAATCGTCGAACACGTTCTGCTTGTGCTGCTTGGTCCCGGCCTCGTGCCAGGCCTCACCATACTCGCCGCCGCCGCGCAAATTGGGGACCGCGAACAGCCCGCCCCGCTCCATCCACTCGATGATGGGCACACTGAAAGACGGCGTCAAAGAAATGTTGAAGCCGCCATATCCGTAGAGATACGTTGGGTTCGCGCCGTTCTGAGTGAGGCCCTTCTTATAGACCAGAAACATCGGAACGCGCGTCCCATCTTTGCTGTTGTAGAAGACCTGCTTGGTCTGGTACACGGCAGGATCGAAGCTCAGCTTGCTTTCCCGCGCCACCGTCGTCGCGCCGGTCTTCAGGTCGTAACGGTATATCGCCGACGGTATGCTGAAGCTGGTATAGGAATAGAACAACTCGGTATCGCTCAATCGGGCTGGCGACCAGGTGACTGTCCCGATACCGGGCATAGCCACCTCGCGCACGAAGGAGCCATCCAGCTTGTAGATCTTGGCCGCGCTGTAGGCGTCTTTCAGATAGGCCAGCGTCAACATGCCACCAGCCATTCGGGCGTCCTGAAGGGTATCCTTCTGCTCGGGTACAATCTCCTTCCAGTCCCCCCGCGCCGGCTTGGTCACGTCGATCATAATTATGCGACCCTTGGGAGAACCGGCCGTCGTGCGGAAATAGAAGCGGCTCCCCTCATTGCCCAGGAAGCTGTAGGCCCCTTCGAATACGTCCACCAGCTCGACTACCTTCGCGCCGGGAGTCTTCAGGTCCTGGTAGAACAAGATGTTTTTGTCCTCCGCGCCTTTGCTGATTTCCATCACCAGATAGCGGCCGTCTTCGGTGCTTTGGCCAGCGAAATTCCAGTCCTTGTGATCGGGCCGTTCGTAGACGAGCTTATCGGCGGATTGCGGCTTGCCCAGGCGGTGATAGTAAAGCTTGGCGTATTCGTTGACACCGGTCAACTGCTTGGCGGAGGTGGGCTCGGCGAAACGCTGGTAATAGAATCCATCGTCGTCGTTTGACCAGGCCGCGTTCGAAAACTTCGACCAGTTCACCAGGTCGGGCAGATCCTGGCCGGACACGATATCGCGCACGCGCCACTCCTGCCAGTCGGACCCGGATCGGGAAATGGAATAGGCAAGCAGCTTGCCGTTATCGCTGACCGCCAGCCCCGAGAGCGCGACCGTGCCGTCTTTTGAGAGCGTGTTCGGGTCCAGCAGCACTCGCGCGTTCCCTTGGATAGAGGGCGCCGTGAACAACACGTTCTGGTTCTGCAGACCGTCGTTCCTGGAATAGAAGTAGCGTCCGCCGGCCTTGAAGAAGCCGGTGAAGCGCTCGAAATTCCAAAGCTCGGTCAACCGCCGCTCGATCCGCTGGCGCACCGGGATCTTCTTCAGATACTCGCTGGTAAGCGCATTTTCGGCGGTCACCCAGGCCTTTGTCTCGGCGGAATCGGCGTCCTCGAGCCAACGATAAGCGTCTTCGACCCGCACTCCGTGATAGATGTCTACCTGGTCACTTCGCCTGGCTGGGGGATATGTCATTTTGTTATTGGCAGCCTCGAGCAGGTTCCCGATCAGAACGGCGGCCAAGGCAATCAGCGACAGTCGCATAGATTTTAATTCTCCCACGAGGGGTAAAGAAAGAGGCAAGGATTCTACATTAAGATACGTCTAATCGGGGACGAGCGTTACTGCTTGATGATCGATCCGTCCCGCTTGCGCACTTCGCCCCAGCCGCCATTCAGCTTGCCGCGCTCGCCACCTTCGCGACCCGCGCCAAATGGATACTTCGCCGCCGCCTTCTCGTCGATCTCCACTCCCCAGCCCGGCGCCTCGTTCGCATACAGGTATCCATTCTTCATCACCGGGCAGCCATGGAAAACTTCTTGCAGTCGATCGTTGAAGGCCGAGTATTCCTGAATGCCGAAGTTGTAGCAGGTGATATCCAGCGCGACGTTGGCGCAATGCCCGATGGGAGACACATCGCCCGGTCCGTGCCAGGCTGTCCGCACGTTGAAGATCTCGCCAAAGGCGGCGATCTTGCGGCACGGCGTGAGGCCGCCGGCCTGCGAAACGTGGATGCGGATGTAATCGATCAGCCTGCCCGCGATCAGCGGCGTCCACTCGTGCGGGCTGTTGAACAGCTCGCCCATGGCGAGCGGCGTGGCGCATTGCTGCTTGATCATGCGGAAGTAGTCGATATCTTCCGGCGAGAGCACGTCCTCCAGGAAGAACAGCTTGAACTTCTCCAGGTCTTTGGCGAACTGCACTGCCTGCGTCGGTGTGACACGCTCGTGGACGTCGTGCAGCAATTCGATCTCGTCGCCAAGCTGCTTGCGGCACTCCTCGAACAGCTTGAGCACACGGCGAGTGTAATAAGCCGGCTCGAACACTGGGCCCGCGTGCAGGCCAGCTACAGGAGTGGCGCCTCGTCCGGCGCCATAGCCCTCCATTCCCGGGACACCTACTTGCACGCGCACGTGGCGGAACCCGGCAGCCATCAGCTTTTGCGCGCTCTCGATTGCTTGGGGGATTTCCGCGCCTGCGGCGTGCGAATAGCAATCCACCGCGTCGCGGACCTTCCCACCGAGCAGTTGATAGATGGGCAGACCGGCCTGCCGGCCCTTGATATCCCACAGGGCTTGATCTACGCCGCTGATCGCGTTGTTCAGTACCGGCCCGTTGCGCCAGTAGGAGCTGTTGTAGCAGGCCTGCCAAGTGTCGTCGATGCGGTCGGCCGGCTTGCCGATCAGGAAGGGCTTCAGGTATTTTTCCACAGCGGGCACAACCAGGTCGGCTCGCTGCGTGAAGGTGGCGCAGCCATAGCCGTAGAGCCCGTCCTGATCGGTAGTGATCTTGACGACGCACAGGCGCGACCCCGCGGGGGCCGTGGCGATCACGCTGACATCCTTGATGATCGGCGACCGCATCCCGCGAGCGGCGCGCTCCACCTTCTCCTGCGCCGCGGCTTCGCGCCTGGCCACCAGAGCGGCCACCGCGCCGCCGCTGATCGATTTGAGCAGATTACGTCTGAGCATCTATTTGCGCTCCTTCTCTTCCAGCATGCTTTTCAAGCGGGTGATCTCAGCTTTGATCTTGCGCTCCCTCACCAGCATGGTTATCGCATAGATCACGATCATCACCCAGGCGGCGGAGAAGCCGTAAAACATGTACTGAAAATTACGGGCATCCATACGTTTGTCAGAGCCTCCTATCCAGCATGCGCCAGCCGCCGGAGGCCGTCGAGCTCGCGGCGCATCTCTTCCTGCCGTAGACGCAGAAGCAGGAAGACAATCATCAACAGTATTATCGCCAGCCAGTTCCAGAGCAGCGCGTGCCACATTTCCGGCGGCAGGGTCATGGGCGAGGGATGCTGCGTGCGCCACAAGCGGATCGATAGCCAGACGATCGGAACGTCTGCATAGGCAAACAAGGAGAAGACGGCTGAGATCTTGGCGCGCTGCGTCGGATCGGCAATTCCGTTGCGCAGGATAACGTATCCGCAGCAGAGCAGCACGTATACCAGCGCGGAGGTGAGCCGCGCGTCCCAGGTCCACCAGATGCCCCAGATAATGCGGCCCCAGATCATCCCCGTGCTCAGACCCGTGAACAGGATCGGCAGTTGAACCTCTGTAAGAGAGACGCTGATGGCGTCGTACTTGAGCTTGCCTGTGGCCAGGTAGGCGACGTTGGTATAGCAGGCGATCGTCGCCAGCAGCATCGCGGTCCACCAGGAGGGGATGTGGAAGAACATGATGCGGTACATGGCGCCCTGCTGGGCTTCATCCGGAAGGACGTTGAGAATTACGTTAAGATTGCGAACGAACAGAATGGCGGCTACGGCGCCTAAAATATAGATCAGTTTTTCGCGCATATCTTTTAACCAACCAACACAATCTCCACCAACATCACCGCCAGCGATGTGAATATCACATCAAAGCCTATCAGAAACCGAATCCAGACCATAGCCTCGGCGTCCAGCGGCTCGCCCCCGATCAGTTGGTTCGAGACCTTCATTGCGGCCATCAGGCACGGGATCATCACCGGATAGACTAGCAGCGGCAGCATCACTTCACGCAGCCGGAGGTTCACAGTAAGGGCGCTGAACATCGTGCCGATCACTGTTATGCCCCACGTCCCCAACAAGACTACCAGCAGCAAGGGCCAGAATTGGCGGGTCCATCTCACATTGTAGAAGAGCCCGAAAGCTGGGAAGCACACCGCTTCCACAGCCAGCAGCAACAGCAGATTCGCCAGCGCTTTACCCAACAACACAGCGGACCCCGGAATGGGCGCCGCCAGCAGTGCGTCCAGGCAATCGTTGGGCAGTTCGCGCGCGAAGCTGCGATTGAGAATCAGGGCTCCGGCGAAGGCGAAGACGATCCAGAGCAACCCGCCCGAGAGATCGCGAACTGTGTCCTCGGTGGGGTCGAAGGCGAAGCTGAACAGGAGCAAGATCACCAGCGCAAATGAGAACGACGCGTTGATGGCCTCCTTGCTGCGGAACTCGGCCCGCAGATCCTTTTGCAGGATGGTGAAGGTCTGGCGCCAGAAGTCCATCAGGATTCGCCGTACTGCGCATACAGCCACCCGGGGTCGGCCAGCATTTCGGCGGTGCGCGGGCCCTGGTAGGCAAGGCGGCCGCGCGTCAACAGGGCGACATGCGTCGCCAGCTCGAGGGCCTCCCGAAGCTGATGGGTGGAGAGCAGGATCGTGCGGCCGCGCGCCAATGCCTCGCGCAGGACGGTCTGCAGTACCGTGATGGCGCGATCGTCGAGCGAAGTGAATGGCTCATCGAGCAGCAGCACTTGCGGATCATGCAGGAAAGCGCGCGCGATCGCCAGCCGCTGGCGCATGCCGCGCGAAAATTCCCGCACGAGGCCATCGCGCACGCGAGTGAGTCCGGCGCGCTCCAGCCATTCCGACGCCGTCTTGGCAGGGTTCTCCAGGCTATACAGCCGGCCGAACAGCATCAGGTTCTCGAACGCCGAAAGCTCCTCATATACCGAGATGCCATGACCCAGCACGCCGACACGCCGCCCCGCTTCCGGCTCGC
>Ga0210405_10005249_pt1 | contig 11903 bp, 10 predicted proteins | sample IncBWH11MmetaG_FD_155492 | JGI IMG/M metagenome (GOLD analysis project Ga0210405, IMG submission 155492) | Forest soil microbial communities from Barre Woods Harvard Forest LTER site, Petersham, Massachusetts, United States - Inc-BW-H-11-M | ecosystem: Environmental > Terrestrial > Soil >... | reverse complement strand
AGTCCGGTTCTCAGCCATCGAGCACGAAATCCGCAGCGTGATACCCGCGGACGAGATGGACACCATCATCGACAACATCGGTGTTCCAAATAGTTGGGGCAGCCTGGCCCAAGGCGACATTTCCACTATTTCCAGCTCCGACGGCGACATCCTCGTTTCGCTGAAGAAAGAGCATCACCCCACGCGTGATTACGAAGTTCAGCTCCGCAAGCTCTTGCAGGAAAAATTTCCGGACACCGTCTTTTTCTTCCAGCCGGCCAACATCACCACGCAGATTTTGAACTTCGGTCTGCCCGCGCCCATCGATGTCCAAGTGGTCGGACGCGACGCCGCCGCAAACTATAAGATTGCTCAGAAGCTAGCCCAACGAATTTCCCGCATTCCCGGAGCCGCCGACGTGCATGTGCACCAGGTGGTCAACCAACCAGAAATCGAGCTGAATGTAGATCGAGCCAAAGCCTCGCAAATGGGTCTGACGGAGCGCGACGTCAGCACCAATATGCTGATTTCACTGAGCGGAAATGGGGCCCTCGCGCCGGCCTTCTGGTTGAACTGGTCGAATGGCGTCAACTACAACATTGGGGTGCAGACTCCGCAGTACAAAGTGAACTCCCTCGACGCCCTGCTTCGAACGCCGGTATCGGTGGCCACGAATGCCGTGAACACTACTACACCGGGGTCCCAAGGCGGCGTATCCGCGGCTGGAAATGCGTTCGTCAGCGCGTCACCGAACGGGTCTTCGCAAGCTTACGGAAATCCCGGCGCCATGCCCGGCAGCACGCAATTGCTCTCTAATTTGGTCACCGTTCGACGCGACTACGCGCCGGTGATCGTGAATCACTACAACGTCTGGCCGGTTTTTGACATCTACGCCAACGTCGACCGTCGAGATCTCGGCGGCGTCGGTTCGGAAGTGGAAAAGATCATGCTGCAGGAGAGCGCGCATTTGCCGCGCGGCACCACGCTCGATCAACGCGGTCAGTATCAGACCATGCAATCGTCGTTCTTCCGCCTCGGTGTGGGCCTGGTCTTCGCTGTGGCCCTGGTATATCTGCTCATGTCCGTGAACTTTCAATCCTGGCTCGATCCGTTTATCATCCTCACCGCTCTGCCTGGCGCTGTGGCAGGTATTCTGTGGATGCTATTCGTTACCGGCACCACGCTGAGTGTCCCTTCGCTGATGGGCGCGATCATGTGCATCGGCGTCGCCACTGCGAACAGTATTCTGATGGTCACCTTCGCCAACGATGAGCGATCCGTTGTGCCTTCCGCCCGCGAAGCCATGCTGTCGGCCGGCCACGCGCGTATCCGCCCGGTGCTGATGACCGCATCCGCCATGATCCTCGGGATGCTGCCGATGTCGCTCGGCTGGGGCGAAGGCGGCGAGCAGAACGCGCCGCTAGCACGCGCCGTTATCGGTGGTCTGATGTTCGCCACCGTCACTACGCTTTTCGTGGTGCCGATCATTTATAGTTACCTCCGGACGAAACCTCCGGTCGATCACGAACGCCAACTAGAAGCCCAGAGGCGGGAGGGCCTTGCAGAATCCGAGTGGAATTTTGAACGTATCTAGAACATTGAATGCGCCATACCGAACCTGATCAACCCGAGTTCCAGGCACTCGACGAGACCACCGAAGAGCGGCTCCGCCGGGAAAATGAAGAGTTGAAACGCCAGCTTCAGGAACACCAACGCTTGGCCCACGGCTCTCCGCACGCGTCTGGGGCCGGGAAAGTGTGGCATCCATCGGCCATCACGATTTGGTCCATCACGCTGGTGGTCACTCTCCTGATTGTGGGCGCTTTCCTGGGCGGTTACATTCCGCTAAAGAAGCGCCAGGGCGTCATTCTCAACCAAGCCCGGGAACAAGAGGAGGCGTTGCCGCGCGTGGACGTGATCGAGGTGGGCCGATCCTCTGCAAGAAGCGAACTGGAGCTGCCGGGCAGTATCCAGGCGGTCACCGAAGCGCCTATCCTGGCTCGCGCTGACGGTTATGTCAAAACCCGCATGGTGGATATAGGCGATCGCGTCCGCTCTGGCCAACCCTTAGCCGAAATCGAAGCGCCGGAGCTGGATCAGCAGGTTCTGCAAGCCCAAGCGAACTTGCAGCAGAACAACGCGGCGCTCGATCAGGCGCTCGCGAATCAGCGCCAGGGCAAAGCCAATACGGAGCTCGCGCGCGTCACAGCCGATCGCTGGAAAAATCTGGCCGGCAAAGGCGTCGTTTCGCGCCAGGAAAACGATCAGTATCAGGCCCAATACCAGGCCCAGGTTGCCAATCTCGATTCACTCGATAAAGCTGTGGCCGCTGCTCGAAGCAACGTTGTGGCCGCCCAGGCCAATGTATCTCGTCTTAACGAAGTGCAGGGCTACCGAGTAGTCAAGGCGCCTTTCGATGGCATCGTCACGTTGCGCAACGTGGATGTTGGAACGCTGGTAAATGCCGGCAACACGCTGCTTTATCGCATCGCACAGATGGGTGTGCTGCGCACTTATGTCAACGTCCCGCAGAGCAACTCCGATTCTATACACGTCGGCCAAGTCGCGCAGTTGACCGTTTCCAACCTGCCCGGCCGCAAGTTTTCCGGCACAGTGGCTCGGACCGCGAATTCGCTCGACCCCAACAGCCGCACCATGCTGGTCGAAGTGCAGGTGCAGAACAAGGATGGCGTGCTGCTGCCTGGCATGTATGCGCTGGTGGATTTGTCGAGCCCGCGCGCCAATCCCCCGGTGCTGCTCCCGGGCGATGCGCTGATCGTCCGTGCCGATGGCACCGAGGTCGCGGTGGTTCGCGCGGATCATACCATCCATCTGCAGCGCATCCAAGTCGGCCGCGATTATGGCGACAAGCTCGAGATCATTAACGGGCTGCAGCCACGCGATCTGGTGATCGCTAACCCGAGCGACACTATCCACGAAGGCGTGAAGGTCGACCCCGTCGCTCAGTCGCGGTAGGGCCGGACACTCGTACCGACGCCGCTGGCGTATATGATAGTCGTACTGGAACGAGGGCAATAGCCACAATACTGGGAACGCCATCAGACGGCTCCGGAGGAAGCCGAAGATACTTTTTTCCATGAGCCATTGGTGCTGCGCAGTGATCTTCGGCATTCAAAGGGTGAGAAGCGATACTACGCCCTCGGGCAGACAAGTGCTGGCTGGCGCCTATCTATCGCGTTCACTGTCCGCCGGAAGCTCATACTAGTGATTTCCGCCAGGGACATGAAGCGGAACGAAACGGAGACTTGCGATAGATATGAAGAAGAAACTTCCTGAATTCAAAAGCGAAGATGATGAGCGCCGATTCTGGGCTACTGCCGATTCGACGCAGTTCGTGGCTTGGCAATCGGGAAAACGGACAAAACTCGTGCAACAAACCGACCTAAAGACGATGTCGCTTCGCCTGCCGGTCTCGATGATCGAGGATCTCAAAGTACTCGCGAATCGGCGCGACGTTCCGTATCAGTCTCTCTTTAAGGTGTTCCTGGCCGAGCGTCTGGCTCGCGAGCAAAAGCCGCGGCAAGAGTAGCGCTTGACCGCCCAAACGCAACTCACTAGACATCAATCCACCCGATCTCGCCAATATCCTGGTCGCCGCCGGCCATGGGCTACCGCAATAATCTCTAAGCCAGCGACTGTTTCTCGAAAAATGATGAGGTATGGAAATCTGCGAAGTGTGGTCTGCGAGTTCCGAATTCATGTAGAGGAAACTGTTCTGGGTTCGCACCAATGCGCTCGATCTCGCGGTCAAGCTCTTCGAGGAACATTTCCGCGGCTTTTGCGCTGCGTTGACCGTACCACGCTGTTGCCACCTCAGCTTCCTCCAAAGCCGCAGGATGAATTCGAACGGACTTGTTTGTCACCTGGTGACGTGAGTGCGAAGCCGGCGGCGCGCGTCCTCCCATGGGATGAGCTGAACAGCTCCACTGTCAATCTGCTGAAGACGGCGATAGATCTCCTCCCGCCAAGCTTCTTCAACGCCTTCGTCGACAATCTGATCGAGGCTCTCAATTAAAGAGTCGACCAGCGCGGCACGAGCCTCCAGAGGAAGCTCTAACGCGTCGCGTAGCACCTCTGCTGGATCTCTCACCATGACACAATTCTACCCTTTGCTGATACATTACCGATCTGTTACCGATCCATGCTTGATTAAGGAATGTGCCGCTGCGTACCGAAGCAATCTCTGCGCCGTCGCATTTCCCGGTTCCAACGCCACTGCCTTACGCGCGAACTCCTCCCCCTTCTTGTATTGTTTCAACGTGAGTAGCGCCAGCGCCAGGTTGGAGTAGATCAGAACATCCGGTGGACCGATTTCGAGTGCCGCGTCGAATTGCGCCACCGCTTCATCCAACCGGTCCGCGCGAGCGTATTGAACACCCAGATTGGCGTGAGCCTCCCGGAACGCAGGCGCGATCCGGATCGCCTGCTCCAGTTTGGCGATCGCGCTCTCGGTGTCGTGAGCCTCCGAATACCGCTGGCTCTCCATCACCGCCCGGATGGCCTGCTTCGGAATCGGATGTTGAAGTTGATGAAGTGAAACGCTTCCTGCCGGGGGCTGGGTGGTCTTCTGGTCCGGCAAATGAAGCACCAAAGAATTGCCCATGCCGATTGGGCGCGGCTCTTCTACCAACGGAGTTTCTCGCGGCGCGGTTACAACGCGAATCGTGTAGGACGAATCGGCACTGCCTTGGTCAAGACGGAAACTGCCGTCGCTCGAAACCGCGGTGCGCTCAACCACAACATGATTTCGCGGGTCATATAGTTCCACCCAAAGCGTGTTGAGCGGCGTAGAGCCATTAGACTGAATCTCTCCGCTGAAGCTCAGTTCGCCGGTCGCGGGCCCCATCTGCGCGAATAGTGCACCGCAAAAGAACAACGACGGAATCAATTTGCTGAAAGGCACACTTCCTCCGGATTAATGGTTTCGGAAAAAAGACGGTCAAGAACAATGACCGGATCAGACTGGACTACGAGGAGATGAGCGGGCCCACAAGGCTCGTCACGATTATATTAAGGGAAGCCGGCGAAGACCGTCAATCGAAAGTTTCTATGCGCTCAATGGGAACCCAAGAACGATCGCCGGTAGGCGCGTGACTTTTTCGCCCTTCGCCAGTTTATATAGTCAGAGGAACGGTGGCCGTCCAAAGACCGGCAGCACAAGTAGTCGCCGAAGAGCCAGACGAGCGTCTGCTGGTGGAAGCTGCGCAACGGGACCCAGTGAAGTTTGGACATCTGTATGAGCTTCATTTCGAGCGGATTTATGCATTTATCTCTCGTCGCGTAAGCGATCGGCAAACGGCGGAAGATCTGACCTCGGATGTTTTTCACAAAGCGCTGGCCAACTTGCCGAGCTACGAAGATCGAGGCGCGCCCTTTGCCGGTTGGTTATTCCGGATTGCCGCCAACGCAGTGGCGGATCAATTCAAGCGCACGGCTCGTGAGATCGCCCTCAGCTCAGAAGAGCCGCCCGAACCGAGTGTCCAACCGGATCTGGAGGCAATCGAACATCGGGCTCGCCTGTTTCGGCTGGTAAAAAAGCTTCCCGAAGATCAGCTGGGCGTGATCGTGCAGCGTTTCGTGGAGCAAAAAAGTATTCGTGAAATTGCGCGAGAGCTGAAGCGCAGCGAAGGGGCCGTGAAGCAGCTTCAATTCCGCGCTTTGCAGAGCTTGCGGGCGCAAATGGAGGGTGGCCATGCCTAAGCGCTCTCTGATCCACCAGACGGATGACGCGATACAAGGGCTGCTAATTGGGCGTCCGTCCGCCACCGTCGATCCAGGTATCGAGCCCCTGGTCGCAATCGCGCGCGAGCTGGCCGATCTTCCGCGCGAGAGTTTCAAGTCACGTCTTAAGTCTGAATTGGAAAGGAATGCATATATGTCAAGTCAAACTCAAGCAGCTATCACTATTCGTCAAACGGCGGCGCCACGTTTGCGCGTCAAGAATGCCGCGGCCGCCATCGAGTTTTACGAGCAGGCCTTTGGAGCCAGAGAGATTATGCGCTTTGACGTCCATGGCCACATCGCCCACGCCGAGCTTGCAATCGGGAACTCCACCATCATGCTGGGCGAGGAAGCTCCGGAATACGGCTTCCCTGGACCTGCGGCTCTGGGCGGTTCGCCAGTCAGTATCCGTCTCTCCGTGGACGATGCCGACGCCATAGCTGCCCAGGCGGTCGCGGCCGGTGCGCGGCTAATCCGGCCGGTTAGCGATCAGTTCTATGGCGACCGCTCGGGCTTAGTCGCAGATCCGTTCGGATACACCTGGGACATCGCGATGCGCAAGGAGGAGATGTCCGCCGAGGAGATGCATCGCCGCTTCGAGGCCATGGAGAAGGAACAGGCCGCCAAGAAAACCGCGAGCAACCCCATCCCGAAAGGCTTTCATACCCTCACGCCTTATCCCATAGCTCAGGACGCCCCGGGCCTGATCGATTTCCTGAGACAAACTTTTGACGCGGAGGAGAAATTCCGCGCGGTTGGCTCGGCCGGCGGGATCCATGCTGAAGTTCGCCTGGGCGATTCGATGCTCATGCTGGGTGGCGGCGGCGCGGGGCTTTCATGGCGCGGTGAATCTCAACCGATGGCCTTTCACGTTTACGTGGAAGACACCGATGCCGTATACCAGCGAGCCCTCGCCGCCGGTGCAGTTTCCATCCAGCCTCCGGCCGATCAGGTATATGGCGAACGCAGTGGAAGCGTGAAGGATCTCGCGGGTAATTACTGGTACATCGCGACCTATAAAGGCGACCGCCATATTCCCGAGGGCCTCCACACCGTCACCGCGTACCTGCATCCCTTGCGAGCCGAACCTGTCATCAGCTTCTTGAAGCGCGCTTTCGGCGCCGAAGAGCTAGAAAAGTACGCTTCCCCGGACGGTGTGATCCATCACGCCAAGATCAGGATCGGCGACTCCATATTGGAGATGGGAGAGGCCCATGGCCCGTACCAGCCGATGCCATCCGAGTTCTACCTATATGTCCCCGATGTAGACGCGATGTATTCGCGTGCCGTAAACGCCGGCGCCACTTCTACTAGTGAGCCAGCTGACCAACCCTATGGCGACCGTAGCGCAGGGGTGAAAGATGTCTTCGGCAATCAATGGTATATCGCTACTCACATCCGGGAAACGAGTTAGTACTTAGGCCGCCGGCGCGGAGGGGTTCAGAACCTTTGAACTAGCCCGGACTAAAATAATCGCTGCGCAATCGCTAGTGGCTTTTAAGGGTCATCTAAGGGGTTTCTCTCATTCCTCGTACCGTGTTTGGATGATAATTTAGCACCAGGGACAAACGTTCCGTTCACAAAATGGAGGCGAGGGAAAAATGAAGAAAATCACGAATCTGGTTTGGAAGCTGAGAATTTGGAAGGATACTCGAGGCCAGGACCTCATTGAGTATGCCTTGATGGCCGGCTTTGTTGCCGTGGCGGCGGGCGCGATTATGCCCAACGTTGCCAGCAGCATCAGCACCATCTTCAGCAAGGTCTCCAGCGTCATGACCGCGGCTTCAACACAGAGCTAACGGCAAGACGCTACAAAGATCGACATAATCATAAATTTCCTGGCTCCGCGAGGAGACCAGGGGTGGGAGCGGCGGCCGATCAGGTCGCCGCTAGTTTTTTGCGGCCAACCATTTTTGTAAGACCCTGGAGGATAATGGCTATAGGATGTCCTTCAGACGGCTCCTGCGGATCGCTCTGAGCCTTGGGATTCTCGTCCTGCTGTGGATGCGAGTGGGGCGAGAATGGCAATCCCACTCGCCCTTGTGGGTGGCCGGAAGCGTAACTCTCTCGCTGATCTTACTACTGGTGGTTATTTTTGAAGTATCCGGAATCCAGCATAAGTGGCGCAGCCAGCGCGATCAAGTCCCCAAGAAGCCCCTCGGATTAGACACCTGAACGCGGGAAATGAGAAGTCCCCGCGCTAAACTAGATCGATGAAATTGCGCGCCCGCTTCATCGTTCCGGAGGTCGTGCAGACCTCCAACATGGATTGCGGACCGGCTGCATTGAAATGCCTGCTGGGTGGCTTTGGCATAAACGTGCACTATGGCCGGCTGCGCGAAGCGTGCCAGACGGACGTTGACGGCACTTCCATCGATACTATCGAGGACGTCGCCAACCAGCTGGGGGTCCAGGCCGAGCAAATTATGCTGCCAGCGGATCACGTCCTGCTGGATGAAGCGCACGCGCTCCCGGCCATCGCTGTCGTGGTACTGCCGAACGGTCTTACTCACTTCGTTGTCGTTTGGCGGCGGCATGGCCAATGGTTACAAGTGATGGACCCGGCAACGGGGCGCCGGTTAACACACGCGAAAGAGCTACTGAAGGAGCTTTACATCCACAAAATGCCGGTCCCCGCAGAAGATTGGTGCGAGTACGCGCTCTCCGACAGTTTTATGGACCCGCTGCGGCGCCGCATCGACCGCCTCGGGTCGTCGGATCAAGTGGAGCGCATGCTTCGGCGGGTAATCAGCCACCCGGACTGGCAGCCCATCGCCGCGCTCGACGCCGCCGTTCGGATGGTCGAATCCATCGCAAGCTCAGGCGCTCTAACCCGTGGCCGCCAGACCGCTCGCGTGCTGGAAAGTTTCTTGAAAGAGACTGAAACGATCCCCGATCACTATTGGTCGGTCCGTCCCGCTAAGGACGAAGGCCAGCTTTTGTTGCGCGGCGCAGTCCTGGTTCGAGCGCTGGGGCGATGGCCGGAAGCCGAAAGGAAAAAACGCCCCGCGCTCTCGTCACCGGAGCTTATCGCGTCGTTACAACAACCACCCGCCCGCCCCGGCCTGGAACTCTTGCGTCTCCTCCGTGCTGACGGCATTTTCACTCCAGCGATTATTGTGGCGGCACTGGCGCTGGGAAGCGCCGCAGTGGTAGTGGAAGCGATCTTGTTTCGCGCTTTGATTCAAACTCCGCGGCTGGGAGTAATGTTGGCTCTGATCGCCTTTTCGCTCGGCTTGCTACTGCTCGAGATCCCGCTGACTGGCGGCTTGCTGCGCATGGGCCGGCATTTAGAGATCCGGCTGCGCCAGGCTTTTCTACGCAAGATTCCGCATCTGGGCGATCGCTACTTCCAGAGCCGTTTGAAATCGGACATGGCGGAGCGCAGCCACAGTATCCATCTCATCCGCCGCCTTCCGGATCTCGGCGGCCAACTGCTGCGCTACGCCTTCGAAATTGTCTTCACTACGGCCGGTATCATATGGCTTGATCCGCTGAGCGCACCGATTGCGGTGCTGTCCGCTTTGGCCGCGGTTGCGATCCCTATTCTTTCGCAGCCCCTTCTGATCGAGCGCGATCTGCGTCTGCGCACGCATGCCGGAGCGTTAAGCCACTTCTATCTGGACGCACTGCTCGGCTTGGTCGCGATTCATACCCATGGCGCACAACCTGCCGTGCGGCGCGCGCATGCCAGTCTACTCACTGAATGGACCAAGGCTGGATTGAACTTGCAGCGAGCTGTAATCTCGCTCGAAACCGTTCAGTTTCTCGCCGGCTTCGGACTCGCGATCTGGCTGCTGGCATCGCATCTAAGCAGGACCGGCGAAAGCGGCGGCGTTTTGCTGCTGGTCTACTGGGCTCTCAATCTGCCGGCCCTCGGTCAAGAGGTCGCGTTGATCGCCTGGCAGTATCCTTCTTATCGCAATGTCACGCTGCGGCTGCTGGAGCCGCTCGGCGCCGTCGAACAGCGAAGGGCTCAGCCGGCTCCGATACTTGAGTCCCAAGCCAGCGCGGCTGCCGTCAAGTTTGAGAACGTAAGCGTGACTGCCGCCGGTCACACTGTGCTTCGCGATATCGATCTCACCATCAATGCGGGGGAGCACATCGCTATAGTCGGTCCTTCGGGCGCCGGAAAGTCTAGCCTGGTGGGAATTCTGCTGGGATGGTATCGGCCGGCAGCCGGTCGCGTCATAATCGATGGAGTGGAGCTCGACGAGGCGGTGGTTGAGCGGTTGCGACCAAACATCGCTTGGGTCGACCCAGCGGTGCAATTGTGGAATCGGCCGCTGCTCGACAATCTCAAGTACGGTCTCGCCAACGGCCCGCGCATGTCGACCGAGGAAGCAGTCGATGCCGCCGACTTGCGACGCGTGCTCGATGGGCTTCCCGATGGGCTCCAGACGCCCCTCGGTGAAGGTGGCGGTCTGGTCTCGGGCGGAGAAGGACAACGAGTCCGGCTGGCACGCGCTTTGCTGCGGCCGAATGTACGGCTAGTGATTCTAGACGAGCCATTCCGCGGCCTCGACATCGACCAGCGTCACGTCCTGCTCCAGCGGGCGCGCCGCCTTTGGAGCGACTGTACCCTTCTGGTTATCTCCCACGACATCGCCGAGAGCATGACGTTCGATCGCGTGCTGGTGGTTGAGGCAGGCCGCATTGTCGAAGACGGAAACCCGAGCCATCTGGCCTCGATACCGGATTCACGTCTGCAGGCCATGCTCGTAGCCGAGCGTGCCGTTCGCGAAGAATTGTGGGCCACTGGCGACTGGCGAAGATTGAATCTCCAAAACGGCACGCTAAGCGAGCAATGAATCCGGAGCTGACAGCGTTCGTCTGGCCCGCCGCGCGCTTCGACGATGCACGGGTAGCACTGGCGCGCGAATCCAGTCCCCAGCACATAGCGCTGGAAGCGTTGGCAACCGAAATGTCCTATGCGGATTTCGAACGCCAACTCCCAAAAATCGGCCCGGCACTCCTGCATTTTCCAAGTGAAGATGGTTTTTTTGCCATTCTGACGGGTTCGATTTTATTGTCGCCTGACCACAAGAAGGTTGCGATGGATCCGGCCGCTGTCCGCTCGGCGCTCTGTTACGAAATGGAGACGCCGGTCTTGAAGCAGATTCAGAAAACACTTGAGTCTGCCGAGGTCCCGGTCTCCCGGCAAGCTCGCGCGCGCGAGGCTATCCTGCGCGAGCAACTCAGCGCCGAGCCCATCCGCGGAATCTGGCTTCTGCGTCTACCGCCCAGTGCGAATTTCTGGCTGCAACTCCGCCAGGGAGGAGTGCCACAGCGCCTTGTCACACTGGCGGGTGCGCACGCAATTCAGTACCTGTTGTGGATTCTGACGTGGTGGATGCTCGGACGAAACGTCTTGAGCGGGCGCGGCGGCCGGAATTGGCTGGCGCCTTGGGCGGTGTTGCTGCTCAGTCTAGTGCCGATTCGCGTGTTAATCACCTGGCTGCAAGGACAAATCGCGATCGGCGGTGGCGCCAAACTGAAGCAGCGGCTATTTTACGGCGCGCTGCGATTGGAGCCTGATAGCATCCGCCATCAGGGCGTGGGCCAGTTGTTGGGACGCGTTATCGAATCTGAGGCGGTGGAGGCCCTGGCGTTGAGCGGCGGGTTCCTCGGCGTGGTCGCGATCATCGAGCTCGCAATCGCGACTTTTGTGCTGGCCGCGGGCGCGGGCGGACTGCTTCATTCGTTCTTACTGCTGGTATGGCTGTCAATCACGGGAGTGCTTGCCTGGCGATACTTTGTGAGGAATCGCGCCTGGACCGATGTTCGACTCGCGATGACGCACGATCTGGTAGAAAGCATGGTCGGACATCGTACGCGCCTCGCGCAGCTCTCGCCCGATCGATGGCATGCGGGAGAAGACGAAGCGCTGGAGCAGTATCGCAAAGTATCTCGCGCCATGGACCGATCCACCATGGCCCTGATCGCCATTGTCCCGCGCGGCTGGCTGGTCATCGCTCTGCTCGGTCTCGTGCCGGTATTCATCGGCGGCGGCGGTTCCCCTCCGCGTATGGCTATCGCTGCCGGCGGCATGCTACTGGCCTATCGAGCTCTCAAACGACTATCGGTGGGCGCATGGCAAGTGGCCGGAGCAGCAGTCGCCTGGGAGCGCGTTGCTACGCTCTATAATTCCGCCACGCGTCCGGAAATTCAAGGCTCGCCAA
>Ga0210405_10005248_pt1 | contig 11904 bp, 10 predicted proteins | sample IncBWH11MmetaG_FD_155492 | JGI IMG/M metagenome (GOLD analysis project Ga0210405, IMG submission 155492) | Forest soil microbial communities from Barre Woods Harvard Forest LTER site, Petersham, Massachusetts, United States - Inc-BW-H-11-M | ecosystem: Environmental > Terrestrial > Soil >... | reverse complement strand
CGAGAAGGCGCAGCGAATTTACGATTTCGTATCTCAGAAAATCGCAACGGTGGATCTTCCACTAGGTGCAACTGGCTTCAAGCCCCGGCAAGTCGCCGAGATTCTGTCGTCCGGCTACGCAAATCCAGAAGACAAGTTCATACTTCTGGAGTCACTTGCTTATGCGGCTAAAATTGGCTTTGAAGGCTATTTGATTGGGCCTTCGAAGAAGATTGGACCGATCGTTAGCAGCCCCTCGGCTTTCACCCACTTGGTAGTCGAAGCCGGATACCCGAACGGCTGGGGCGACCCAGCCTGGAGGTCGCTCCGCTTGGCTTGCTTCCGCCGGCGTATCTGGGAAGCATGGCTCTGGTGATGGGAGAGTGGAGCGAAATCCACGACGTTCCTTCCCAGGTATGGAGTGGTGTTCCCAAAAGCTTGCCTTTTTCTTCCTCGCAGAAAGTGGACTTGACTGCGGCGCTCGACGCCGAAGGCAAGCTAACCACGAAAGCGAAGTACGTCATTCGCGGCGAAAATGAACTACTATTGCGCGTCGCGTTTCACAAAACTCCAAAAGAAAATTGGAAAAATGTCGCGCAACTACTAGCGCTTTCCGATGGTTTCCGCGGTCAAATCACGAACGTGGCCGCGTCGGATCCCTACCTAACGCACGACCCGTTCACCGTCGAGTACGAAATCACGCAGCCAAAATTCGTGGACTGGTCAAAAAAACCTCTTCGCATCCCAGCGCTTCTTCCCCTGCTCGGACTTCCTGATCCGCCAGGGAAGCCTCCGGCGGCGGGAGCCGCTCCGCCGATCGACCTGGGCACGCCCCTCGATGTCGAAGTGAACGTCACGCTTCGTCTTCCGCCCGGAACAACCGCCCACATCCCCACTGGCACGTCCGTAGCGCGCGACTTCGCCACCTATACTTCGCAATACTCCGCGAAAGACGCGACAGTCACCGCCTCGCGCCACCTCAACTTTATTCTGAGGGAAATCCCCGCCGACCGCGCCGCCGATTACAACGCGTTCCTCCGCGCCGTCCAAAACGATGAATCCCAAGTCTTCAACCTCGAGCGCGCCGACACTACGCCCGCCGCTCCCAAAAAGCCCTAAGTTTTTCTTTAGTTTTGCCAGAAGGTGACAAAAACTACCGGGAACTGTTCTCGAAGCCTGTCTCACTCTTCTCCGCGAACTCTGTGCTCTCTGTGACCTCTGTGTAAAAAATCCCCACGCGCAACAACCGCGACTCGGTCCGTCTCCACTCCCGCATCCTTACTTCATTACTTCATTACGTCTTTATTTCACTCACTTAATCTGCATCACTTCCTTTTCCTTCGCCGCGCTCAAATCCTCAATCTTCTTCGTCTCCGAATGCGAAAGTTTCTCCAATTCATCCAGCGCCCGCTTCTTCTCGTCCTCGCTGATCTTCTTCTCTTTCTCCAGCTTCTCGATCGCTTCCTTCAAATCCCGGCGAATATTCCTCAACGCCGTCCGGTGATTCTCCAGCACCTTGTGCAGCTGCTTCACCAAATCCTTCCGCCGCTCTTCCGTCAACGATGGAATCGGCACGCGCACGACTTTCCCATCGTTCGTAGGATTCAATCCCAAATCCGCCGTTCGAATGGCCTTGTCAATCAACGCCACCGCGCTCGGATCCCACGGAGCAATCACAATCATCGTCGGGTCCGGCACCGTCATGGTCCCCAGTTGATTCACCGGCATCGGCGTTCCGTGATAATCCACGCGCACGTTGTCCAGCAGCGTCGCATTCGCGCGCCCGGTTCGAATCGTCGCCAGCTCCTTGCGGAAATCGTCCACCGCCTTCTCCATCCGCGTCTTAGCCGCCGCCGCCGCGTCTTTCGTCGTTGCAATCGTCGTCATTTTCAAAGTCCTCGAAACTGCTCTATGCCGGAGTCACCTTCGACCCCACTCGCTCACCCATCACCACGCGCTTGATGTTCCCATGCTGGTTCATGTTGAAAACCACGATCGGCATCCCATTATCCATACACAACGAAATCGCCGTCGCGTCCATCACTTTCAAATTCTGATTCAACACATCGCGGTAAGTGATCGCCGCAAAAAACTTAGCGCCAGAAACTTTCTCCGGGTCCGCATCGAAAATCCCGTCCACCCGAGTCGCCTTCAGTATGACGTCGGCCTTGATCTCCATCGCGCGCAACGCCGCCGCCGTATCCGTCGAAAAGTAAGGATTGCCAGTGCCCGCGGCAAAAATCACGATGCGCTGCTTTTCCAGATGCCGCATCGCGCGCCTCCGGATAAACGGCTCCGAAACCTGGTTCATCTCGATCGCGCTCAAAACCCGCGTAAACACGCCTTCTTTCTCGAGCGCATCCTGCAAAGCCAGCGCATTAATCACCGTCGCCAGCATCCCCATGTAGTCACCCGTCGCGCGGTCAATCTCAAATCCCTTCTGCCGCGCCCCGCGAAAAATATTTCCACCGCCGACCATAATGGCGATCTCAATCCCCAGCGCATGCACCTCTTTCAACTCTTGCGCAATCGCCTGAATCGTCTCCCCGTGAATGCCGAATCCCTGCGGCCCCTGCAGCGACTCACCGGAAAGTTTCAGCAAAATGCGCCGGTACGCGAGCTGCGCATTTCTCGGCGTCTTCTTCACGGATTTCTTTGCAGCCTTCTTCTGTGCGGCAGCCATGACCCTCCGGTTAACGCTCTCCAAAATCCTCGGAATTGTAACAAACTATCCCCGCCCCCGCACAACGCGAACGCTGCAAAACAAAAAGAGCGTCCCGGTTCCCCGGAACGCTCGGAAGTGCAGTCTCTGAAATTTGCCCTACGAGCCGACAGGCGCTGGAACCGGCGCCGTCTCAGGCCCCGCCGCGCCCGGCCCGCCAATCTCGCCCACCTTGAATCGCACAAATCGTCGAATGGAAATATTCTCGCCAAGCTTCGCAATCGCCTGCGTAATCATCTCCCCGATCGTGACGCTCTCATCCTTAATGTAGTGCTGCTCGTAAAGGCAGTTTTCCTCGTAAAACTTCTCCATCTTCCCGTTGGTGATTTTCTCGACCACGTTTTCCGGCTTGCCCGTCGCCAGCGCTTGCGCCCGGTAAATATCCCGCTCCGCGGCCAGCATTTCCGGTGTTACTTCCTCGCGCCGCACGTAGCGCGGGTCGAGCGCCGCGATGTGCATCGCGATGTCATGGCAAAGCTGCTGGAATGCTTCCGTGCGAGCCACAAAGTCTGACTCGCAATTGATCTCCACGAGCACGGCAATCTTCCCGCCCGCGTGGATATAACTTCCCACGAGCCCCTCGCTCGCTTCGCGCTGCGATTTCTTAGCCGCGGCCGCCTGTCCCTTCTTCCGCAAAATCTCGATAGCCTTGTCGATCACTCCGTTGGCTTCCACGAGCGCCGCGCGGCAATCGCTGAAACCCGCGCCGGTCCTCTCGCGCAGCTCCTTCACAAGATGCGCCGGTATCTGCATAGCTGGCTGTTGTGTGCTCATCCTTTTTCTCTCTGTGAACTCGTATTCTCAATGTTTGCTCAAATGCTTGCAAAAAGGCCCGCTCCGAGCCGCAAGGAGCGAGCCTCGTGAATCTCTGTTGTAGGACCGCTCGATTATCGCGTCTCGTCGTCCGGCGGGACGGTAGCTTCTGCTCCCGCAGCCGCCTCAAGCGAAGCATCCGCAGGGGTTGTCACATCAGCTCCCTCGACGAAGTCGCCTTCCTGCTTCTCATACTGCTCGTACGCGCTGGTATCCACATACTCCACGCCGTCCACCAACGCCTGATCTTCCGCCGATTTCTGCTCCGCCACCTGCGATTGCTGGTACGCGGTATGTCCTTCGAGGACGGAATCCGCAATCTTCGTAGTGAATAGCCGGATCGCCCGCAAAGCGTCGTCGTTGCCGGGAATAATCCAATCCACCACGTCTGGGTCGCAATTCGTGTCCACGACCGAAACCACCGGGACGCCCATCCGCCGCGCTTCCTTCACCGCGATCTCTTCCGCATTCGAATCGATCACGAACATCGCGTCCGGAAGCTGCGACATGTTCTCGATGCCCTCGAGGTTCTGGTTCAGGTGTTTCATTTCGCGGCCCAGCCGCGCTTTTTCTTTCTTCGAAAGCTCGTTAATCCGGCCGTCTTCCGTCATGGCCTTCAAAAGCTTCAGCCGCTTGATCGACTTCTGCAGCGTCGCCCAATTCGTCAGCGTCCCGCCCAGCCAGCGGTGATTCACAAAAAACGCGCCGCAGCGCTTCGACTCTTCGGCCACCGCTTCCTGCGCCTGCCGCTTGGTCCCCACAAACAAAACCGCTTTTCCCTGCGCCGAAAGATCGCTTACAAATCGGCTAGCCTCGCGGAACATCTTGAGGGTCTTCTGCAGATCAATGATGTGGATCCCGTTGCGCTCCCCGAAAATATATTCCTTCATTTTCGGATTCCAACGCCGCGTTTGGTGACCGAAGTGAACTCCGGCCTCCAGCAACTCTTTCATTGTAATTTCTACTGCCAAGTTTCCTCCTAATAAGATAGTTGTTTGCGGTAGCTTCGCTTCTTCGTCTGTAGGGGAGGGGCTTGCCCCTCCCGCTTCACCGAAGCAGGACGCCACAGAACAACCTATTGCCGGCTGCTTGCCGGCCGTGATCTCGAAGGGTTTGCCCGCGCATTCCCTTCGGAGCTCGTTCTGACCAGTTCCCGGCTCTTCACGGGTCACCAATCACTTCTCTACCGCTTGGTGAACTGGAATCTCTTTCTCGCGCCCTTCTGCCCGTACTTCTTGCGTTCCTTCATACGGGAATCACGCGTCAAAAATCCATTCTTCCGCAACGCCGGCCGCAGCTCCGGATTGAACCGCGAGATCGCCCGCGACAATCCCATCCGCACCGCTCCAGCCTGCCCACCAACGCCTCCGCCATGCGCGGTCACTTTGACGTCCACCTGGTCCGCCAGGCTCGTAAACTTCAGCGGCTCGATCGCATCATGCTTCCACGCATGATTCGGAAAATAATTCTCCACCGTGCGCCCGTTTATCGTGAACTTGCCGCTGCCTGCGCGCAAGAACACTCGAGCTACCGACTCCTTGCGCCGGCCTGTCCCCAAGAACCAAGTTTGTGTGCCCGCAATGGGCGTACCAGTAGAACTCAACGTTCCTCCTAAAATAACCTGGTTCCAGACACCCGGAACCTCTTAACTCCACGCCGGTCTTGCTCCCTGCCTAAGGCACCACTTAGAGGTGACCACTACGCGGCCACACTTTTCAAGGAACAGCAACGTGCGGAAAACCATCCACCCAAAATCTGTAGGGGCACGATTCATCGTGCCCAGCGGTTTAAACCGCCCCACCGAACCCACAATCTCGGCAGCACGTCTAAACCGCAAATCCTAAACCCAACGGCGGGACAGACTTTCAGTCTCTCTCCGCCAACCCTAGGACGCAACTGCCTGCGGCCGCTGCCCAGCATGCCGCGCCAAACCCGCCGCATCCCGGTAAATCCGCAATTTCTTCGCTCGCCGTGCCCGCAGCTTGTTCTTGGGCAACATCCCCAAGACCGCCTCGCGAATCATCCACTCCGGCTTCGTCTCACGCACCCGCTTCGCCGGAACCGCCTTCAATCCGCCCGGATACCCGCTATGCGAGTAATAAATCTTCTGCTCGACCTTGTTTCCGGTCATCCGCACCTTGTCCGCATTGATCACCACAACGTGATCCCCCGAATCCAGGTACGGCGTAAAACTCGGCTTGTCCTTGCCAATCAGCATCCGCGCCACCTTCGTCGCCAGACGCCCCAAAACCTGGTCCGTAGCATCCACCACAAACCAGTTCGCGCCCACCTTCAGCGCTTCCGCTTCTTCTCCCTTAGCTACGTACGTCCTCATTGCGCTCAGCCACACCTTTCCCAATAGAGACAAACGCTAATCTTAAAGTACCTCCCTGCTCCTGTCAACGCGATTCCCACGCCAATAACGCACGTTCCTTGCAAGAGCACCTCGAAGAATCTCCCTCTTCGCTGCGCTTTCTGCGAACTCTGTGCGAAGAAAAACATTCAACGCAGCCCAATCGGCCGCGGAGACCGCTGTATTGACGCATATTCCAAAACGCAACGGCTCAAGCGAACGAGGCGTCCATTTGTTCCAGGCAAGAGTCCAGCTGAAGCACTAGTCCAGCACCCAGGGCCCGGTCTTCTCCTCAAATCGAAATCCATAGTGACCGAGTGGAGCGGCCTTCGCATCGGAATGCACATTCTTGGCTTTACCTACGTAGAGGAGGCTCGGGCTCGTAAGATACACCTCCACAACGGAACCAGGAGGCAGCTCAGCCCGGCTGATACACAGAAATCCGCTGAGACTCACGTTTTCCGTTGTCGTTTCCTCGTCAATCTTGTTGCCCTGATTGTCCGTTCGGCGAAGCATGAGGGGAACACGCAACCGCACGCGCACTTCCGTTCGCGGCGTGAAGCGCCGCACCTTAACCATTTGGGTGAGACACGTTCGCAGGGCTGCGAAGTCGATGGGTTTCTCGAAATAAGCAAACGCTCCAAGTTGCTTGCAATGCTCTTTGGTCTGCCCCCCCGCCTCCCCGCTGACAATAATGATGGGAATTTTCTGCGTGTGGCTGAAGGTCGTGAAAGTCTGAAGTAGTTCATAGCCTGAATAATTGGGCATGCGAAGATCCAGCAAAATGGCGTCCGGTTTGTGTTCCAGCGCCAGGGCCAAACCTCGTTCGGGTTCACCCGAGTCGATGACCTCGAACGTGTCGCACAACTCCAGACGCATCAAGCGTCGAATGGCCTCGTCATCGTCCACAATCAACAGTTTTTCCATCGTACACGTTCTCCTAAACCCGCGAGCGCATCTCGCTTCCGGCCAGTTCCTTCACTCGCAGTTCCGCGGGCGCCGCCTTTTTCCCGCTATCGAGCACCTCGCGTACCTTGCGAAGAAACACTTCTTCGGTGAACGGCTTGTGCAGGAGGTGGGTTCCGGGGTCCAGGACGCCGTGCCCGGCGATGAAGCTATCCGTATAGCCGGACATGTACAGCACTTTCATCCCCCGCTGCCCGGCCAACAAATGCTCTGCCAGGACGCGCCCGTTCATGCCGGGCATCACCACATCCGTCAGCAGGAGGTCCAGCGCGCAGCCGGTTCGCGTCGACACCTCCAGCGCGTCTTCACCGCTGTCTGCTGGAAAAACTCGGTATCCTGCGGAGTCAAGATAGGTCTTCACTAGCTTTCTCAACGGTTCGGAATCTTCCACCAACAAGATGGTTTCCGAGCCTCGGACCTTATCCTCTGCATATGGCTGCTGCTCTTCGGCCAACGGCTGACCCGCATCCCGCGGAAGATAGATTTTGAAAGATGTGCCCTTTCCTGGCGCACTCTCCACTCCCGTGTATCCGTTGCTTTGTTTGACGATCCCGTAGACCGTGGCCAGACCGAGTCCCGTGCCCTTCCCGCGCTCCTTGGTTGTAAAGAAGGGTTCAAATATATGTGTAAGGGTGGTCGCATCCATGCCCGTGCCGGTGTCCGTTACAGCCAGGAGCACATAGCTCCCTACTTTCGAACCTGGATGAGTCCGCGTGAAAGCTTCATCTAACTCCACGTTAGCCGTTTCAATTTTCAACTTGCCACCTGTCGGCATTGCGTCACGCGCATTCACTGCCAGGTTCATAATCACTTGTTCGACCTGGCTCTGGTCCGCCTTCACACTGCCAAGCTCTGGCTCCAGCACCATGGACACTTCAATGTCTTCCCCAAGCAGTTGCGGAAGCATCTTGGCCATATCGGATGAGAGCGTATTGAGGCTAAGGATGGCTGGCGTCAAAACCTGCTGCCGGCTGAAGGCTAGCAGTTGCTTGGTCAGGGAAGCCGCACGTTCTCCCGCCTTTTCGATTTCCAGCGCGTGCGCGGACATGGGGTTGTTCGCCCCCAATTGCCGTTTCAGCACTCTGCTGTACCCGATGATGACACCCAAGAGATTGTTGAAATCGTGCGCGATGCCCCCAGACAGCCGCCCAATGGCTTCCATTTTCTGCGCCATCCGTAGCTGCTTTTCTAGCACCCGCTTCTCCGTCACGTCCTCCGCAAAGACCTCGAAGTACGCTGGCACAGCGTTGGCATCGTCCACCCGGCGACCCGAACACCGCACCGTGATCCACGTCCCGTCCTTCTTCTTCCACTCCATTTCTACGTCTTTGATTTCTTCGGTGCGTGCGAGCAGTTGGATCAATCGCTGATATTCGCCCTCGTGGCGAAAGATTTCGCTCGGAAGATCCCTGGCAAGGAGTTCCTCCGTCAGCTCATACCCGAGCATTCTCTGCAGTGCAGGGTTTACTTGCAGAAATCGCCCATCGGCGCGCGCCCGGTAAATTCCGTAGGGTGCGTCTTCGACTACAGACCGAAATCCGGTCTCCGACCGCCGCAGCGCCTCCTCCGCTCTCTTGCGCTCGGTCACGTCGCGGTTCACGATGATCAGCTTCTCCGGCTCACCCTCGTCGTTGCGGATGACGCTCGATGTTGATTCCAGCACCAGCCACGCGCCGCTTTTATGCCGAATCCGGTACTCCAGCGTTGTTCCTATCCCGGATATGCGCGCTTCCTCGGCCGCCTTCTTCACGCGCTCACGATCGTCGGGGTGAATTTGCTCGAAAGCTGTCGAGGCTTGTAATTCCTCGGGCGAATACCCCAGCACCCTCTTGTACGAAAGGCTGTTGTAAATCCTCTTGCCGTGCATATCCACCACCGCGATCATGTCGGCGGCATTGTCGCTGATCAGATGAAACAGCTCCTCGCGTTCGAGGAGCTGGCGGCGGATTCGGTGAATCAATAGATACTGATAAATCGTGTAGAGGTCGAAGAGGAAGACCAGGCCCACCAGTCCGCGTATCGCCCCCGGCAAGACCGTCCCTGAGTAGTAGTCTTGATGCGCGTGCGAGTTAGGAAGAATAAACGAAGCCAACGCCGCCGTGAGCAGAAGCGTGATGATGGCCGCAATAGTCCATAGCCACCATTCTCGCCGTTCGATTCGCCGGAAGTTCGCGCGTGGGTCCTTGGATTGGGCGAATCCCGGACGCTTCACAGTTTTTCTTTGACGCCCCTGCAAGAGTCACCGATCGTGTCCACTTGTTCGCGCGGCACCGGATCCTCTGGTGCTCGCGCTTGGCATTCCATTTGGACGCAAAGCCTTCCATATCCCCCTGCAAGAACCTATCCATCGAGTTTGTTTTCTCCTCTCGCTCGGATCACATGTAAGGTATCGAAATATAAGTAGTTAGCGACTCAGGAAAACAAGAGGCCCGGTAATGCTCCATGCCCTGCACCATCGCGGACCGCTGGTCCCGATTTGGAACGTGCCAAGCACCTCGTTCCTTTCATAACGGTACCTCCATCAAGATGTCTGTGTCATGAAAGCAAAGCCTCTCTGATCCACCCGCCCTCTTGCCAACTCCCTCTTCTGTGCGCACTCTGCGAACGCTGGCTAAGAATAAAGACATCCCGCTTTCACCCAGATCGATCCCTTGTACGAGAAAGTCTGCCTCGAACAAGCTCAAGAACTTCCCCCTTATAGGAGCGCCCTCAAGTTCGTCTTTGCCAGATCTAGGATTTCATCACCTCTGCCGTTGAGCATCGCCTTGACCAAGTAGATTCCGAAGCCTTTCGCCTGCTCGAATTCAATCGTGGGTGGCATCGAGAGCTCCTGTCTTGCAACCTTGACGCTGACCAATGCGGGACCAGGATGGCCCAACGCAGCTTGCAAGGCTTCCTCAAGATCTCCTGGGTCTTCAACATTTCGACCGAAGATTCCGCAAGCCTCGGCGAGCTTGGCGAAGTCTGGATTGACGAGGTCCGTACCGAAGCTGATCACCCCTACAGCCTTCATTTCTGGTTCCACGAAACTAAGCGCGTCGTTTTGATAGACAATGATCTTCACAGGCGCTTTCAGCTGCCGCAAGGTGAGCAACTCCCCCATCAGCATCGCAAGTCCCCCATCGCCGGCAAGGGAGACCACCTGGCGGCCTGGATATGTTACTTGCGCTCCGATCGCCTGTGGCAACGCGTTCGCCATCGAACCGTGATTGAAGGAACCCAGAAGTCGGCGCTTGCCATTCATCGTGAGGTATCGGGCGGCCCAAACCGTTGGCGTTCCAACATCGCACGTGAAAATCGCATCGTCTGAGGCCATCCGGTTCAAAACCGCGCTGACATGCTGCGGATGCATCGGCTTCTTACCCGGCTCACCACTGGCCAGACCGTCTAACTCGTCACCTACGCCCTCAGCCTCGTGCTCCGCAGCGAAGTCGTCATGGACCGCAAGGCCGCCCCGCGAAAGCGAGGAGAACGGAGCGGGCGGGCACGGCGTGCCGCGCCCCTACGGGTGGTAGTAAGTGTTGCCACAGAAATGTACTCGCGCCTAAGGACGTAAGCCGCGACAGGCAACTTGCTTTCTTACGCTTCCACATGCGCCAAAAATCGTGGCGCCTTACGAAATTTCGTCGCCTGCTCAAACGCGTACGCTAGCCTAATCAAGACCGGCTCACTCCACGCCCGCCCAAAAAACGAAATCCCCACCGGCAATCCATAACTAAATCCAGCCGTCACGTTGACGTTCGGATACCCCGCCACCGCCGCAAACTCCGAACTTCCTCCGCCAAACGAATCGCCATTCACGATGTCCGTCAGCCAAGCCGGACCGCCGGTCGGCGCAACGATGGCATCCAGCTTCTGCTTTTCCATCGTCGCGTCGATTCCTTCCTTCCCCGCCAGTTCATGATTCTTCGCCATCGCCTGGACATATTCCTTCGTCGTCAGTGGCCCTTTCTCTTCAGCCTTCAGAAAATTTTCCTGTCCAAAATATGGCATCTCCTTGGCCGCATTTTTCTCGTTAAACTCGATGATCTCCTTCAGCGTTTTCACCGGAGCATTCGGCCCGAGCCACGCGAGGTACGCATTCAAATCTGCCTTCAGCTCATACATGAATCCCAAAAGCTCCGTCTCGCCAAATTTGCCGGACGTCAGAATCTCCACCGGATCAACCAGCGTCGCCCCTTGCTTCTTCATCACCTCGAGCGCCGCCTCCATCAATTTGTCGACCGCTGGATTGAAACCAAACGCTTTTCGCAAAACGCCGATGCGCGCCCCGCGCAATCCGTCGGCATTCAAAAACTGCGTGTAGTCCCGGAAGAATTTTCCGCTGCTCGCCGCCGTCGCTTTGTCGTCGGGATCGACGCCCGCCAAAGCCCCCAGCAAAATCGCCGCATCGCGCACCGTCCGGCACATCGGCCCCGCGGTATCCTGTGTATGCGAAATCGGAATTATCCGGCTGCGGCTCACCAGTCCAACCGTCGGCTTGATCCCCGCAAGTCCATTCGCGGACGATGGACACACAATCGATCCATCCGTCTCCGTTCCGATTCCGATCGCTGCCAGGTTCGCGGAAATTCCCGCGCCTGTTCCCGAGCTCGATCCGCACGGATTCCGGTCCAGCGAATAAGGATTTTTCGTCTGCCCGCCGCGCCCGCTCCATCCGCTGATCGAATGGTTCGACCGAATATTCGCCCACTCGCTCAAATTTGTTTTTCCCAAAATCACCGCGCCCGCTTCGCGCAACTTCTGCACAATGAATGCATCCGCGGGAGGTGTCGATCCGACCAGCGCCAGCGATCCCGCCGTGGTCTGCATTCGGTCGGCAGTCGCAATGTTGTCCTTGACCAACACCGGAATTCCGTGCAGCGGCCCTCGCGCCCCTTTTCCCTTCCGTTCTTTGTCGAGCGCTTCCGCAATTTCCAGCGCGTCCGGATTCGTTTCAATGACGCTGTTTACCATCGGCCCGCTCTTGTCTATCGCCGCGATGCGCGCAAGATATTTCTCCGCAATCGCACGCGCGCTGTACTTGCCGGATTTCATTCCATCTTGCAGTTCGCCAATCGTGATCTCATCC
>Ga0210405_10005247_pt1 | contig 11905 bp, 12 predicted proteins | sample IncBWH11MmetaG_FD_155492 | JGI IMG/M metagenome (GOLD analysis project Ga0210405, IMG submission 155492) | Forest soil microbial communities from Barre Woods Harvard Forest LTER site, Petersham, Massachusetts, United States - Inc-BW-H-11-M | ecosystem: Environmental > Terrestrial > Soil >... | reverse complement strand
ACACTCAGCCGCGGCGGGGCCGAGTGACGGTGAACTCTTCGACCACGCTGATCGCTCCGTAGGGGCCGTTGACCGCGTAGTGCGTCGCCTTGATCGACGTGTTGCCGCCCGGTGAGCCGGGGTCGATGTCGAATGCCACGAGACCGTAAGGGTTTTCGCGGTCGCGAAATGCCGACCACGGCGCGTCCTCCACCACATAGATCGGCGCCTTGCGCCCGATCGCCGGATCGAATAGGCCGACTTCGGTCAGCACGCGGCACCGGGGCTGCGGGAAGAACATGGCGTTCGACGGCGTTGAGGTGCCACCGCCCCCGATGACGAGGTGCACGGTGCCCTTGCTGGTGTCGATGACGTCGGCGCGATTATCGACGGGGGTCGGCGTTCTGGTTTGGGTGTCTTGTGCTCCGCGCACCGGATGCGAGCGTTCATAGTGGTGCTCGTGACCGCACACCACCAGGTCGACCTGGTAGCGGTCGAACAGCGGCAGCCATTCCTGGCGGATACCCAGGTCGGCGCCGTTGGTGTGATCGGCGGTGGAGAACGCGGTCTGGTGCATGCACACCACGACCCAGTCGACGCGCGGGTCGGCTCGCGCGTTGGCGAGTTCGGTTTCCAGCCAACGCCTTTGCGCGCCCCCGGAGTAGCCGTGTACGTAGAAGTTGCCGGCGTCCTGAAAGCAGACGTCGTCGTTGTTGAGGCTGATCACCCGTACCGAGCCGGCGGTGAACGAATACCACAGCCCGCGGAGCTCGGCGTCGGATCCCGAGTCGGGCACATCGAAGTAGGTCTGGTAGGCGGCGTAACCGACAGGCCCGTTGCCTAATTCGTTTTCATGGTTGCCCGCCGCCGGCATCCATGGCCGGTAGCGGGCCGAGCGCGTGTTGTTGTCGAACCAGTCCGACCAGGTGCGAATGCGGTCGTCGGTGAGGTTCGCGTAGCACAGATCGCCGTTGACGAGGTTGAACAGTGGGCCGAGACGTTCGATCGCGGTCGTGATATCTCCGGCCGCCGGGGATCCAAGGTTGTGGATGCCGTAGATGGGGTTTTTGAATTGGCCCAGCGTCGGGATGGCTTGGTCTCCGAAACTGGTGAAGCGCAACGGTTTCCGTCCGGACGGAGCGGTCCTGACGGTCCCCACCTCGGGGTTGGTGCCGTCGTGGACTGCCGCGTAGACATAGTCGGTGTCGGCAGCCAGGTTGTCGAGCCGGGCGTGGTTGACGCGAACTTCGGTCTTGGACTTCGCGTCCCGGTAGGTCCGGGTCTCGGCTTGTACGACGCGGCCGAAGCCGGATGTCGGGGTGCCGACCATCACCCGCGGGTTGTGAACCGCGTCGGTGGTGTGCCACGACACAACGACTTCGGTGGAGGCATCTTTGCCGAATTGCAGATGCAGGCCGCCGACCGGTTGCGCGCCGCTCTGATCCGGTCGGCTCCACACACTGGGGCCGCGACCCGGTGACCCAAGCAGCGCAACGCCGGCTGCGCCGGCGCCCGCACCGACGATGGCCGCCGTCGCACCCGTCGTCAATAACGCCCGGCGGCTGATGCCTGACGGTGATTCCGGCTGTTCGCCCATGCTTCCTTCATACCGGCCGCCGAGCGTGGGTACGTCGACGGCAGCTTGCGGGCCACCCGCGACGCCTGGCCGCCTACGGCACCAACGGCACGCGCCACAGCGGCATACCGGGATCGATAAACCACAGCCGTATCGCTGTCACGCGCAGGATCCGCACTACGCCACTGATCATGATCACCGCGAGCGGTAGGTTGCCGAGTGCGGCGGTCAATATCGGTAAAGCCAAATCTCGCCCCGGGCCGGCGGTCACGATGTCGAACCAGGCATCACAGATCAGCAAGACCCCCGTCGTGAAGGCGGGCAGCACCACCAGTTGGCGACCCAGCCAGCCCAGTACCGCGGTCGCGGCCATGAACACGATGAGCAGACAGTCGAAGCCAATCCAGGTTGCCGGCCAGTTTTGGGCAACATAGTTCGCGGGCAGATTAAAGCCGAGGTAGACGATCCACGGGATCAACCCGATCACGCCGCCCACCATCAAGGTCAACCGATTCCGTCGCATGCGATGTGCCACCAGCGGTGGATACACTTCTTCTAGCGGACGCTGCAGCCGCTGAATCAGGTCGCGCCGTTCAGCGGGCGACATCGCCGCGATGCGGGCGTCGGACAGCACACCATCGCTGCAGCCAGTCATGACTCTGGAGTATCGCCTACGACCGTAAAAACGACGCGGCGTGCGCACTGCGGGCAACAGGCCGGCGCCGACGCGGTGACAATCTTGCCGGCGTCGCACTGGAAGCTTTCGGAACGCGATTTTTTTAAGCCTTTTCTCAGCATTGGCGATGCGATCCGGATTTTGATGATGCACAACAACCCGGCCACAAGCGGGGTCGATATGAGCCCGGAACTGTTGGTGCGGATGTTTGAGACCATCGACAAACCTCACAATGGTCAAAGGGTCCACCGGTGACCTTTCCCGGATGCAGCGCGTCGACTAGCTCAGCGGCGGCCCGGCTGCCTTTCTACAACGGCATTAATCCGCTGGTGTTGGACGCGCGGCAGGCAGGGGCCGCCGGTTGGTGCACGGCCGGGCCGTGTCTGCGCCCACAGCCCTGCATCGACCTGTACAGCGCAGAAGCCCTCAGGCGAATTCGCGTCGGCGAGTGCGATGCGGATTCGTGCGCTCCGGTCCTCCCTGAGAAGATCCTGTACGCGTACGAAAAGAACTTATCGCGAGCTGAATGTCTTTGGATTTTTTCAGCACAGCACGCGCGTCCGTGATTTACGATTGGCCGACCGTTATGCGCCCGAGTGAACGCTCTTCCAAAATGTTAATTGAATTAACAGTTGCGAACAGCTGACCGGGGGCTTGACGTCTTCTGAAGGAGGTCGGAGGGTGTCGTTCGTAACTACGCAGCCTGAGGTGCTGTCGGGGGCTGCGGGGACGTTGTCGGGTATCGGTGATGCGATGGTGGCCCGGAATTCGGCCGCGGCGGCGCCGACGACGGGCTTGGCGCCGGCGGCGTCGGATATTGTGTCGGCGATGACGGCGGCGCAGTTCGGTAAGCAGGGCGTGGCGTATCAGCAGGTCGCCGCTCAGGCGGCGGAAGTGCATGAGCAGTTGGTGGCCGCGTTGCGCTCCGGGGCGGGGGCGTACGCGTTGACCGAAGCGGCGAATGCGACAGCTGCAGGCTAAGGGGGGCTTCGGTCGATGAGCTTTATGGTGTTCCCACCTGAGGTTAATTCGGCCCTGATGTATTCCGGGGCGGGGTCGGGACCGCTGATGGCGGCGGCGTCGGCCTGGAATGAGTTGGCCGCCGACCTGGAGACCACGGCCACCTCGTATCAATCAGTAATCGCGCAGTTGACCGGCGGACCGTGGTTGGGGCCGACGGCGACGCGGATGGCTTCGGCGGCGGCGCCGTACATCGCGTGGTTGCAGGGCAGCTCGATCCAAGCTGCGCAGACCAGTGGTCAGGCCAGCTTGGCAGCTGCTGCCTATGAAAGCGCGTTTGCCGCCACGGTGCCGCCGTCGGTCATCGCAGCCAATCGGGCACTCTTGGCGGCGTTGATTGCCACCAACTTCCTGGGCCAAAACACTCCGGCGATCGCGGCCACCGAGGCGCATTACATGGAGATGTGGTTCCAGGACGGCCTGACGATGGATACCTATGCGGTGACATCGCAGCAGGCCACCGCATTGCCGCAGCAGACCCCGGCGCCGACGACGAGCGATGGCGGCACGTCCGCCAATACGGCCGCGGCGGCTCAGTCGGCAGCGACTCCGGGCTCGGGCATCGGCTCGTTGGGCACGGCCCTAGAGTCACTTCTAACGAACGGCGAGTCACTTCTAACGAACGGCTTGACCAACGTGCTGGGCGATCTTGGCGTACCGACGAGCTTGGATTCGACGATAGTGGGTGCGTTGACTTCGACAGGTCTGGGCTCCGCCACGGATTCGATCCTTCCTGTTCAGGGCGTCTACTACGCGACGATGATGGCCAGCATGCCCGCCCGCATGTTGATCAGCATGGCCAACTCGATGAACGCCAGCCAGGCGATGCAGGCGAGCAATCAGGCAATGCTGGCCGATGTCTCCGCGCTCGTCGACGCCAAGATGAAAGCCGTGATGGGCGGCATATCCGGCCAGCTGCGGGGGTTTGGGTCGGCGATCAGCGCGCAGCTGGCGTCGGCGCATCGACTGGGCGGGCTGTCCATACCGAATGGCTGGGCCAACGCGGCGCCGGAGATGGCGTCTCGCGCGGCCCCGGTGTTGCCCCAGACCAGCGTCAGCCCGACGGCGTCGAGCCTGCCCAACAGCCCGTTCACCCAAGCACTCATGGGTTCGCTCAGCGGGCGCGGTGTGGGCACCCAGGCCGCCAAGACAGCCCCCGTGAGAGTCGAAACCCGCACGCCGGCCGGCGGCTGAGAGGTGGGGGATGCCTTGCCGCACAACGTATTAACACTGAAATGACACCGAGATAAGGGAGAAGGGGATATGCCTACGCGTTTTATGACGGATCCGCATGAGATGCGGTCGATGGCGGGCCGTTTCGATATGCACGCCCAGACGGTGGAGGACGAGGCCCGCAAGATGTGGGCATCGAGCCAAAACATCGCGGGCGCGGGCTGGAGTGGGACGGCCCAGATGACGTCCTACGACACCATGGGCCAGATGAACCAGGCGTTTCGCAACATCGTCAACATGCTGCACGGGGTGCGCGACGGACTGATCCGCGACGCCAACAACTACGAGCAGCAAGAGCAGGCCTCCCAGCAGATCCTGTCCAGCTAGCCCAGCACCGAAAACTTGTAGGAGGAAAGCAATGTCGATCAGCTACCAGTTCGGCGACGTGGATGCCCACGGCGCGTTGATCCGCTCTCAGGCCGCCTCGTTGGAGGCCGAGCACCAGTCCATCGTGCGCGATGTGCTGGCCGCCGGTGACTTCTGGGGCGGCTCGGGTTCGGTGGCCTGCCAGGAGTTCATCACCCAGTTGGGCCGCAACTTCCAGGTCATCTACCAGCAGGCCAACTCCCACGGCCAAAAGGTCCAGACGGCGGGCAACAACATGGGCTCCACCGACAGCGCCGTCGGCTCCAGCTGGGCCTGACAACACAAACCCTGTGGCCCGCACACCCAACGGTGTGCGGGCCACAACTTTTTTTATAGACATCGCCCTGCTTGCGCTGCTGACGAAACCGGTTGCGCCTCTTGATTATTCGATCTGCTGTGGACGATCCATGCCAGCTGGAATTCGACGTAACCGTTGCAACACAATGCATTGCTGTCTTAGTACGAGGCGTCTCTCAGGCTAATCTCAGCCCCTATTTAACTTGGTTCATTAGCGCAAATCGGGCGAAAGTCGGCCATCACCAAAGGTTGCCACGCGCATCGCGCTTTGGTCCGTAAAGGGCCGCAGCAAGCCGGCACCGAGCGTAACGCCGCGGCGAAGCCTCGCAGAGGTATTCGCCGCGGCGTTATCGTCGGCTCGGGTCGGATGACTACATGCCCACCGCGGCGCAAGCGCCGAGGATGGTGGTCGATGCGTAGTTAGCGGCGTTGGCTAAGTGGTTATCGGTTGGCGTGTAAGTGGGCAGCGACACAACGAATCCGCGGCGATACTGTGCGGAGAGGTTGGCCAAATCCTGCCAGACAGCGTTATCGCTTTGCCGGGCAAGCTGTTCCAGCTTGCCGGCATACGAGTTCATCACCTGGGCAACCCCATAGTTGACTGCCTTCTGCTCGCGATTCCAGTAGAGCGCGGGAATGTTGGGATCCAACTTCTGCCACGCGGCGGTGTCCTTGGCGAACTGATCTAACGCCGACTTCCAGTCATCGCAAACAGGATTGGTGGTAGTGAGGAAGGGCTGCGGGTTAGCGGGATTACCGACCGGGGCGATGTCCGACGGTGGCGCCGCGGGCGGCACCAGCGGACCGCGCGCAGCCGCGGGACCATCGGTGATAGCAGCGCAGATTGACCCCAAAGCGGATGACGCGCTGTTCGCGGCACCCGCCAGGTTGTTGTCGGCCGGCGTGTACTTGGGGACGCGTTCGGCGTACGCGCGCGCGTAGGCGATGAACTGCTGGTACAGCTCGCGCATCACCCGATGTGGCGTCAACTTGACCAGGCCGACCGCCTGCGCTGCGGCACCGCGCATCGACTGCGCCGCCGCGATGAATTGCGCACGCAGCTTCGGCGTCCACGCCGAGGCCGGAACCGATCGATCCCGCTCGTTCCAGAGGCCTTCGCCGCTGTGCGCGAGCTCGTTGTTGATCGATGTCCACGCCGCGCAGCTGGGGTCCTCGGTGATCACGGCGACCGGCCCGGTGTCTTTGGCACTAGCGACCGCGGCCGCTCCTTCCTGGCTCGAGCCGTTATCGGGCTGAGCCCCTTTCGGCCCCCCCGAACCACCCCCGCCGAATAGCAACACCACCGCGACGACCGTCGCCAGGACAGCGACCGCGCCGACCGCGCCCATCGCCCACTTGAGGTTTTTATTGTTATCCGGATCGTCAGAATCAGACGTCACGGTGGTCCAGCTTAAATGACGACCTGGCCGCCGCAGGCAGATTGGCGAGGCGCGGGTCGACGAATGTCGCCGCTGTCAGGCGGCGCCAGGGTTGACAGCTAGTCGAACAAGAGTTCGAATAGAGGGTATGCGGTGGGACAGCCAGAACATCGAGGTCGATGACGGCGCGCTGCCCGGATTGGAACGCATTGGTTTCGTCCGCAGCGTGCGGACGCCCCAGTTCGATGGCATCACATTCCACGAGGTTCTTTGTAAGTCCGCGCTGAACAAAATTCCCGACGCCGCTGCCCTCCTGCCCTTTAAATACACAGTCAACGGCTACCGGGGTTGTTCGCATGCGTGCCGCTACTGTTTCGCCCGGCCCACTCACGAATACCTGGATTTGGACTGCGGCAACGACTTCGACACCCAGATCATCGTCAAGACGAACGTCGCCGACGTGCTGCGCCGCGAGGTGGGCCGAAGGTCGTGGTGCCGCGAGACCGTCGCGTTAGGCACCAACACCGATCCCTATCAACGCGCCGAGGGGCGTTATGCGTTGATGCCGGGCATCATCGGCGCACTCGCGGGGTCGGGCACGCCGCTGTCGATTCTGACCAAGGGCACGCTGCTGCGGCGTGACCTGCCGCTGATCGCCGACGTTGCCGAGCAGGTGCCGGTCAGCCTCGCAGTCTCGCTCGCGGTCGGTGATCCCGAACTGCACAAGCAGGTCGAGCCGGGTACGCCCACCCCGCAGTCCCGCCTCGGGCTGATCGCGGCGATTCGCGACGCCGGCCTGGACTGCCACGTGATGGTGGCACCGGTGCTGCCGTACCTGACCGATTCCGTCGAGCATCTCGATGGTCTGCTGCGCCAGATCGCATTGGCCGGGGCCACCGGTGTCACGGTGTTCGGGCTGCATTTGCGGGGATCGACCCGTGGCTGGTTCATGTCCTGGCTGGCGCGCACCCAACCGCAACTGGTCGGGCAATATCGCGAATTGTACCGGCGCGGAGCGTATTTGCCGCCGTCGTACCGAGACGAGCTACGGGCCCGCGCGGCACCGCTGATCGCCAAGTACGGGTTGGGCGGCGATCACCGACGATTCGACGCCGCCCCGCCGCAGCGGGTCGCCGAGGCGTCCCCGCCGATGCTGTTCTGAGCTAGTTGAGGTTGGGTTCGCTGAAGGTGTCGCACTGGTTGGGGTCACCGGTCTGATAGCCGACGGTGAACCAGTGCTGCCGCTGCTCAGAAGAGCCGTGGGTCCACGACTCGGGGTTGGTGCGCCCGGTGGCGGCTTTCTGAATCCGGTCGTCGCCCACCGATGACGCCGCTGACAGCGCATCGGCAATGTCCTTGTCACTCAGCGGTTCCAGGTATGGCACGCCGGTGCTCTCCTGCTTGACGGTGGAGGCGTAGTGTGCCCACACCCCGGCGTAGCAGTCGGCCTGCAACTCGGTGCGCACGCTGCCGCCGGTGGCACCTTGGGCGCCCTGCTGGGCGCGGCCGAGAGTTCCCTGCAGATCCTGCACGTGGTGACCGTATTCGTGAGCCACCACGTACTCCTGCGCCAACGGGCCACCGCTGGAACCGAATTGGGTGCGCAGCACGTCGAAGAAGCCGGTGTCGAAGTAGGCGGTCTGATCCACCGGGCAGTAGAACGGCCCGACCTCGGTGCTGGCCGGTCCGCAGCCGGTGTTGACCTGGCCGCTGAACAGCCGCGTGCGCGGGCGGGTGTAGCCCCGCATCAGCTGCTTCCATACCGCGTCGACGGAGTTGCCGGTAGCCACCACACGGCACTGCACGTATTGGTTGGCGTCGGCGCCGGTTCGGCACTTACTCAGATCGAACCCGGGCGCTGCGTCCTGGCTGGTGCTCGCCGGCAGCTGAGTGGCCACCTTGCCGGGGTCGACCCCGAGCAGCAGGGCCACGACGAGGAACAGCAGTCCGCCCAGTCCGCCGCCGATCGCGATGCCCCGTCCACCACCGCCGGATGCCGACGTCGTGCTGGTGTCGATCTGCATACCCTCGTTGAAGGTCATCGCACTCTCCGTTGCGTCTATGGCGTGGCGCGCAGCCCGGCAAGATCAGCTTTGCACATTACGATTCAGGCGTGCCCGCGGTTGCCGAAGTTCTTGCTCTCGCGCACACCACCGTCGGTGATCTTCGCGGCACCGTCGAATGCGGCGTCGCGGTGTGGCGCGGCGTGCCGTATGCGCAGCAACCCGTCGGCCAGCGTCGATTCGCCGCGCCGGCGCCGCTCGTGCCGTGGACGGGTGTGCGCGACGCCGTCGAGCACGCGCCGCTGCCGCTGCAGAGCCGCTCGTTGGTCGCGGGCGACCGCAACGACCCGAAGATTCGCGACGAGGCCTGCCTGACGGTGACGGTGTGGTCACCGGATGTGTGTGGCTCGCTGCCGGTGATGGTCTGGATTCCCGGGGGAGCGTTTCTCAACGGCGCCGGACAGCTGCAGCTCTACAATGGGTCGCGGCTGGCCGCCGACGGCAACGTGGTCGTGGTCAACGTGACCTACCGGGTCGGGGTTTTCGGCGGTTTCGAGCTCGGCGACCTCGGCGAGGGATTCGAAAATAATCTGTGCCTGCGCGATCAGATCGCGGCGTTGGCCTGGGTGCGACAAAACATCGCCGCGTTCGGAGGCGACCCGGACCGGGTCACCCTGTTCGGTGAATCCGCCGGCGCCACTTCGGTATTGGCGCTACTGGCCAGTCCGGCCGCCGACGGGCTGTTCGGCCGGGCGATCGCGCAGAGCCCTGCCTTGCCGCTGATCGCCGATCGCGCCACGCGAGCCGAGCAGGCGCAGCGGTTCCTCAGCCGGCTCGGTGTAGCTGCGGGGGAGCTGAAAGCGCTCAAAGAACTGCCGCAGCGTCAGTTGCGACGGGCCGCCGGCGAGCTGCAGGTGGCGAGTATCGCGCCGACGCCGACGCTGGCGCATGGGCTGACCTACGGGGTCGATCTGCTGCCGCTGCATCCGATCGAGGCGGCGCGGGCGGGCACGGTGGCCCGGATCCCGCTGATCATCGGAACCAACAAGAACGAGGCGTCGCTGTTTGCCAGGGACAAGCCGCCGATGCTGCCGACGACGCCGGCAAATATCGATGGCTATTTCACCCGGGTGGCGCCGCAGGCGCGGGCGCGGGTGCGGGTGCGGGTGCTGGCCGCCTACCCCGGCTACCCACGCCGCCGCGCACTGGAAGCCGTCGGCGCTGACGCCATGTTCGTCGCACCGGCATGGGCGTTCGCCGATGCCTACAGTGCGCGCGCGCCGACCTATGTCTATCGGTTCGACCACGCGCCGTGGACGCTGCGGGCGCTGGGCCTGGGCGCAGCGCATGGCAGCGAGATCGTGCACATCCAGCACAGTTACGACTCTCGCCTGGGCCGACGGCTGCACCCGTTGGGCCGGTGGCTGCCACCCGCGGTGGGCCGTCGGATGCAGCGGAGCTGGCTGGACTTTGCCACCGTCGGCTGGTCAGGCGGTCAGGTCTGGTCTGATGACTGGCCCCGCTACGACACACCGCGGCGGGCCACCCGCGTCATCCGGTCGGCGTCCGACGTCATCGTCGACGATCCCGACGCCGCACGTCGCTCGGCGTGGGCAGGTTTGTACTGATCCAAGTCTCTGGACTCAGCTAGCTGTGGCACGACCGGCGGAGTCGCCGCGCATGTCGACAGTGCGGGTGGTGCCTACACCACGAGGCTCGGGGCTCGTCCAGGTCACGTTGGTGATCACACTCGCCCAGCGGGGCCAGGCCTCCGCGTCGGCGAGCACGTCGAACAGCTGCTCTGGTGTGATGCCGACACTGCGCTCTACAACGCCCTATCCACCGCTGACCAGTTGATTATCCCTGACCAGATCCTGGCCATCGGCGACTTCATAAGCTATGGGCTCTGACAGCCCTGGCCGGCTAACCGGGGCCGTCGCTGGCCGCCGCGAACAGCGGCACCAGGACGTCGCTGATCGGTGTCGCGATGCCGTGCGCGCGTGCCTTGCGGATGATCACTCCGTTGCGGATGTCCCACTCCAGCGGGTGGCCTGCCTCGCGGTCGGCGAGTATTGAGGTGCCCATGTCCGTGGGTGCTTGACGGAACATTTCGACTGTCCCACCGGCGACGTCGTCGGCCAGTTTTGCCCCCTCGGCCCGGGCGACCGCCAGGCATTCGGCGGCGTAGTGGCTGGCCAGAGCGGACACGTCGTCGCGGTGGAACATTCCCGCACGTCGCCCGGTGAGCGCCATCAGACCGGCCACCGCGTTGAGCAGCAGCTTGCGCCAGGCCGCTGTAACGAAGTCGGGGTCGCAGTCGGCGGTGCCGCCGGCGCCGCGCCACAATTCGGCGAACGTGGTTGCGGCGGGCCCGGTCGGCAGCGCCAGCCGGGCTTCGCTGCGCAGCCGCACCCAGCCGTCGGGCTGCGTCTCGGCCGAAAACCAGACGATGCCCGGGATCACCGTCGACGACGGGCAGTGCGGCTGCACTTGCTCCACCTGCTCGACGCCGTTTTGCAGGACGACGACGATCGTGTGCTCATCACACAACCGGGCCAGCCAGCGACCAGCGTCGTCGTTCTGGGTGGCTTTGAGCGCCAGCAGAACCACGCCGACCGGTTCGGTGATCTCGGCGGGGTTGGTGCAGACCGGGCCGGGCACCACGATCGCCTCGGCCTGATCGGGCCGCAGTTCGATCTGTGATCGCGGTGTCCGCCCACATATCAGAACCGAGTGACCGACGGCATACAGGTACGCGGCGGCCGTCGTACCGACGGCGCCGGGACCGACAACTGCCACTTTCCCGACGACATCCATGGTGATCCTTGAAGTTAGCGCCTCTAGACTGGGCTGTCGTTTCAACCGTTTACGAGGAGTGTTTGTGCTGCGCAGTCACGCCGCGGGTTCGTTGCGGGCCGCCGATGCCGGTCAAAAGGTCACGTTGGCCGGATGGGTGGCGCATCGCCGCGACCACGGCGGGGTGATCTTCATCGACCTGCGCGACGCGTCGGGGGTGTCGCAGGTAGTGTTCCGCGCCGCCGACGTGCTGGCCCAGGCCCACCGGCTGCGCGCCGAGTTCTGTATCGCGGTCGAGGGTGTCGTCGAGATCCGGCCGGAGGGCAACGCCAACCCGGAGATCGCCACCGGCGAGATCGAAGTCAACGCAACGTCGCTGACCGTGTTGGGTGAGTGCGCGCCGCTGCCGTTTCAGCTCGACGAGCCCGCCGGTGAGGAGACCCGCCTCAAATATCGCTACCTCGATCTGCGGCGCGACGGCCCCGGCGGGGCAATTCGGTTGCGTTCCAAGGTAAATGCCGCGGCGCGTGCGGTTCTGGCCGCGCACGACTTCGTCGAGATAGAGACCCCGACGATGACG
>Ga0210405_10005246_pt1 | contig 11906 bp, 10 predicted proteins | sample IncBWH11MmetaG_FD_155492 | JGI IMG/M metagenome (GOLD analysis project Ga0210405, IMG submission 155492) | Forest soil microbial communities from Barre Woods Harvard Forest LTER site, Petersham, Massachusetts, United States - Inc-BW-H-11-M | ecosystem: Environmental > Terrestrial > Soil >... | reverse complement strand
GCCATCGTCGTAGAGATACTCCATCTCCACTTCTTCCAGAATGGCGCGCTCTACTTTGTCTTCCGATGAGAACCGATGTTCGATCATCGTGCCGCTGCGCAGGTTTCGCATCTTGGCTTGCACAAAGCCGCGCAGGTTCCCCGGCGTGCGATGAGCCACGCTGAAGACAGAGAACAAATCATTGTTAAACTTGACGACCATGCCAGGCCGCATTTGTGTTGAGGAAATCATGAGTGTGAAATTCAATTATAGCTTAAGCCGCCCCTGCCTCCAGGCTTTCCCGATAGACCACCATGAGCTCGCGCAAGTCTTCCACATCCTGCGCGCGACACTTCGTCAGCGGCGGCCGCACCGGACCTGCCGGATACCCAAGCATCTCCATCGCCTCTTTCATCACGGCCACCTCGTAGCCTTTCATGCGCTCCCGCAGCGCGTAGAGCGGATGAACGTACTTGGCCATGAGCGCGTTGATCCGCGGGAAGTCCCGCGCGACGCCGGCTTCGGCCAGCGCCAGCGACACCTTTGGAGCGATATTCGAAATGCTCGAAGTGTAGGCCTGCACGCCGATGGCGAAGTACTCCGGCACGCAATCGTCGCCGAGGCCGCCGAACCAGGCCAGCCGGTCTCCCACCTCGTTCATGATGCGCTGGTACTTCCGCGCGACCCCCTGTCCGTCCTTCCACCCGGCCAGCGTCGGGACACGATCGGCCAGACGCGACACCATCTGCGGCGTGAACACGGCCCAGTCGCGGCTGTAGACGAACAACGGCAGGCCGCTGGCCCGACCGATCGCCTCATAGTAGTCGAACAGGCCGCTTTCCGGCGCATTGATGTAATAGGGGGGAAGCGCCAGCAGGCAGTCCGCGCCGGCTTTTTCCGCCTTGCGCGCAATCTCCGCGCCGATGGCGGCGTTGTAGCCGGTTCCCGCCACTACCGGCATCCGCCCGCCGGCCGCCTGCACCGTGACCCGCACCACTTCCACGATCTCCTCGACCGTCATCGAGTACAACTCGCCGGTGCCCCCGGCCGCCACCAGCCCGCAGAAGGGATGCCGAACCATGTCGGCTACATTCCGCTCCAGGCCGTCCAGATCGAGCGAGAGGTCTTTGCGAAACGGCGTGATGGGAAATCCGAAAACGCCCTTGAAACGATTGCGAACATCTTTTGCGGTCATAATTGGCTCATTCTACCAGCGCGGCAAAACTCTTTTCCAGTTTGGATCCACGTGCTGCCGCATTTCGGCCTCATCGTCGCGCTTGCGATAGGGGATCTTCTCGTAGCGCTCCCGCCCCCGCGCGAGCTGATCGTAATCGAGATCGACGCCCAGGCCCGGCCTCTCGGGGATGCGCACGGCGCCATTGCTAAACGGAATGCGTCCGCCCGCTACAACTTCATCCTGAGCGGTCTGCCACGGATAGTGCGTGTCGCAAGCGTAGGTGAGGTGCGGACACGCAGCGGCCGCGTGCGTCATCGCCATCAAGCTGACGCCGAGGTGGCTGTTGGAGTGCATCGACAGCCCCATTCCCAGCACCTCGCACAGATGCGAGAGCGATTGCACCTGCCGCAAGCCGCCCCAATAGTGCGGATCGGAAAGCACGATCTGCACCGCCTCCCGCCTCTGTGCGACCGGCACATCCGCAAAGCAGGTCACGGCCACGTTACTGGCCAGCGGCGTTCCAATTCCTTCAGCCAGAAGTCTGCGCCGCACCTCGCCCATTCCTTCGAGAGACGCGCACGGATCTTCCAGATATCCGCCGCCCGACAGCTCTTCCTTCAGCGCTCTGCCAACCTCGACCGACTTATCCACCGACCAGGCGCAGTTAGGATCGATCCGCAGCGGATATGCCGCTCCGAACTCCCGCCGCAAGGCGCGAATGGTCTCGATCTCGATGTCGGGATCCAGCACGCCGCCCTTCAGCTTGATCTCGCGAAATCCGTACCTGGCGATCATCTGCTTTGTTTCGCGCACGGTCGATTCCGGCGATAATACCTCGCCATATTCGTCTTCGCGGACGTCGTCTCCCACGCCCCCTCCGCCTCCGTGCTTGTAGAACAGGTAAGCGGAGAACGCCACTTCCCCCCGAGCGCGCCCGCCGATCAGGTCGCAAACCGGCTTGCCGACCGCCTTGCCAATCAGATCGAGGCTCGCGATCTCCAGCGCCGCGTATGTCCGCGACGCTTGATCGAGCGGATTCTCGCCCGGTACCAGATAAGTTTGAGTCCGGTCGCCGGAGCTCGTGGATACGCCGGCCGTCACGTTTTGGAATAACCGAGTAAGTTGGAACGGATCGCTGCCGACGATCTGCTCTCGCGCCGCTTCCAGGCCGGCCAGTGGCCCGTCGCCGCCATAGGTCTCGCTGATGCCCGTCAATCCGTCGGTCGATACCAGCTCCACGATCGTTCGCAGCGCAAACGGCGCATGCCGTCCGTAAGAGCTGCGCAACGGCGGGTCGGCAATGGCGATCGGGTGCAGCTTCATTTCTTTGATTCGCATTTGGACTTGATCGGCGCCACGGACTTCACGGGCGCGCCGGCGTTAAAAGGGGATTCCTCCAATTGAGAATATCAGAGCCACGACCGTCAGGTCACCAATACATTGCTCGATTGGGCGCCGAAATAATCCGCCAGTGCGCTACAGTAATTCCAATGAGCAGGCTGGATGAATTACGCCGCCGCCACGCTGCCGCCGAAGCCGGTGGCGGAACTGAGCGCCGAGCGTCAGCATAAAGAAGGTAAGCTTTCCGCTCGCGAGCGAATCGAGCTGCTTCTCGATGAAGGCTCTTTCGAGGAGCTCGACAAGCTCGTCACCCACCGCTGCCGGGATTTCGGCATGGACGAGCAAATCGTCCCCGGCGACGGCGTCGTCAGCGGCTATGGCCGCGTCCACGGCCGTCTCACTTACGCCTTCGCCCAGGATTTCACCGTGTTCGGCGGTTCGCTATCGGAAACCAACGCGCAAAAAGTTTGCAAAGTGATGGATCTCGCGCTGAAGAACGGAGCCCCGCTGGTGGGCCTGAACGATTCCGGCGGCGCCCGTATTCAGGAAGGCGTCGGATCCCTGGCCGGCTACGCCGATATCTTCCTGCGCAACACGCTCTCGAGCGGCGTCGTGCCGCAGATTTCCGCCATCATGGGACCCTGCGCCGGCGGCGCCGTCTACTCTCCCGCCATCACCGATTTCATCTTCATGGTCGACCGCACCAGCTACATGTTCGTCACCGGTCCCGACGTCATCAAGACCGTCACTCATGAAGACGTCACCAAGGAACGGCTGGGCGGTTCCATGACTCACAACAGCGTCAGCGGCGTCGGTCACTTCATCGCGCAGGATGATTCCGCCTGCCTGCGCATGATTCGCGAGCTGCTCAGTTACCTGCCCCAGAACAATCGCGACGATCCGCCGCGCCGCGCCTCCAAAGACCCCATCGGCCGCATGGACGCGAAGCTCGATTCCCTGGTCCCCGCCGACCCCTCCCTGCCGTACGACATCAAGGACATCGTCCATTGCGTAGTGGACGACGGCGAGTTTTTCGAAGTGCACGAGCATTTCGCGAAAAATATTGTGGTGGGGTTCGCGCGCCTGGATGGCCGCTCCGTCGGCATAGTGGCCAATCAACCGGCGCACCTGGCTGGCTGCCTCGATATCGATTCCTCGGTGAAGGGCGCTCGCTTCGTGCGCTTCTGCGATGCGTTCAACATTCCACTCGTGACCTTCGAGGATGTGCCCGGCTTCCTTCCCGGGACCAGCCAGGAGTTCGGCGGCATCATCCGCCATGGCGCGAAGCTGCTGTACGCGTTCGCCGAAGCCACTGTCCCCAAAATCACCGTGATCGCGCGGAAAGCCTACGGTGGCGCCTACTGCGTGATGGGATCGAAGCACCTGCGCACCGATGTGAACTTTGCCTATCCCACCGCCGAGATCGCCGTGATGGGCGCCGAAGGCGCGGTGAATATCGTGTACCGTCGCGAGCTCGCCGGCGCGCCCGACTCGGCCCAGGTTCGCGCCGAAAAGATCGCCGAATTTCGCGATCGCTTCGCCAATCCCTTCATCGCCGCCGAGCGTGGCTTCGTCGACGACGTAATCGAGCCGCGCGAAACGCGCCCGCGCGTCATCAAAGCGCTACGCATGCTGGAAAATAAGGTCGACACCATGCCCAGGAAGAAACATGGCAACATCCCGCTTTAGCCTTCTCCTCGCACTCTCGACGCATCAGAGCCGCGCGCGTCAGCGAGCGGTTTTTTGGCCGGGAGAATTATTCAGTCGCTTGTGAGCAAGACGCGTTTTCGTGGATTAGCCTCAGACTGATTCCTTGACGGCAGCCGGTCTGAGCCTGGACGTGGAAGCTGAAGGGTTCTATCATCGAGAGGTGACTCAAGTCTTCGGCTCCCGCGGTTCGAACCGCTGGAAGCTAGTCCACTACGCCCTTGCGGCAGTTCTGACCGCGCCCGCCGTTGGCCGCGCGCAAACCGATTACGACCTTGTGTTGAAAGGCGGCCATGTCATCGATGGCAAGAATCGTCTCAACGCTGTTCGTGACGTCGCGATCAAAGACGGAAAGATCGCCGCCGTCGAGCGGGACATCGCGGCGTCACGCGCTCTGAAGGCCGTGAACGTCTCCGGCCTCTACGTCACTCCCGGGCTGGTTGACATACATGTGCACGTCTATGCGGGCACAACCAAGAATTCCTACGCCAACGGGGATTGGGGGTTGTTTCCCGACGGTTTCACGCTTCGCGTCGGCGTGACGACGGTGGCCGACGCCGGTTCCTCCGGCTGGCGAACCTTCGCCGATTTCAAGGACCGGATCATCGATCAATCGAAAACACGCGTTCTGGCCTTTATCAACATCGTCGGCGCCGGCATGGGCTCCGGCCCGATCGAACAGAACCTGGCCGACATGGAAGTAAAGCCCACCGCGGACGTGGCGTTGAAGTACAAAGGGCTGATCGTCGGAATCAAGAGCGCGCATTTCGCCGGCCCTGAATGGACGCCTTACGAAAAGGCGGAGGAGGTGGGCAGGATTGCCAACATTCCCGTCATGGTGGACTTCGGCAGCAACGTTCGCGCCGGACGAACGCTGTACGATCTGCTGAACAAGTATTTTCGGCCAGGCGATATTTTCACGCACATGTATGGCGGCCGCCGTGGCGAGCAGGATCCGGAAACCAAGGGACCGAGCGCCGCGATGATCGATGGCCGCAAACGCGGCGTGATTTTCGACGTCGGCCACGGCGGCGGCAGCTTCCTGTGGTCCTGCGCCGTGCCTCTGATGAAGGCGGGCTTTATCCCCGATTCAATCTCCACCGATATCCACAATCACAGCATGAACGCCGGGATGAAGGACATGCTGAACGTGATGGACAAATTTCTGGCCATGGGCATGCCGCTGGACGAAGTGGTCCTGCGCTCCACCTGGAACCCGGCGCGGGAGATTCAACATCCGGAACTGGGTAATCTATCGATCGGATCGCCGGCGGACGTGGCTGTGCTGCGTCTGGAGATTGGTCATTTCGGCTTCGTGGATCAGATCGGCGCGCGGCTGGACGGTACGAAAAAGTTGCTGTGCGAGCTGACCGTGCGCGATGGCAAGGTCGTCTATGACCTGAACGGGTTAACGCGCGAGCGATGGGACAAACTGCCACCCGACTCGCGCGGAACCGGTGACCCCCGCTGGGATGGCTTCGCGCCAACCCGCGGAGCCGCTGGCCAGCGGCCCGCGACAAAGAAATAGACCGCAACGTGCGAAACTGGCTCTTAATAGTAATGTCGATCGTGTGTCGAAGTATCCACAGAATCCGGGAGACGGGCTGGCCATGCCGAAACTGCTAGACAATTACGTTTTGGGCTGGTAATTCCGCAGTTAATCGGGCTGCTTGTGGGGCAGGTTGGAAACCTGCCGCCGGTTGCCAACCGGCGCTCTCTTGACGCGCCTAAATGCTTGCCCTCGCCGCTAATCCGGCATTATGATTCTCAAATGCCTACTACTTTCTCTTTGACCAATCGCGATTTGGATCTCCGCCATCTCTGGCACGGTAACGTCCAACATCAGGGCCTCGATCAGCGCCCGCCGCTGGAGATCGACCGCGCCGACGACGTCTGGGTCTGGGACGTCGAGGGCCGCCGCTATCTCGACGCCATGGCTGGCCTCTGGTGCGTCAACGTCGGCTACGGCCGTCGCGAAATCGTAGACGCCGTTGCTTCGCAGATGGCGCGGCTCCCGTATTATCCCCTGACGCAGTCCCATGGGCCCGCGGCGCAGTTGGCTGCCCGCCTCACCTCTCTTTTGCCGCACGAGCTCAGCCGCGTGTTCTTCCTCAATAGCGGCTCTGAAGCAGTCGAGACAGCCCTCAAGATGGCCCGCCAATACGCGCGCCGCGCGCATCCCGGCCAGAACCGCTATAAGATTATCTCGCGCTACCGCGCCTATCACGGCTTCACGATGGGCGCGCTTTCGGCGACAGGCCAGGTCCTCCGCAAACAGGCGTTCGAGCCGCTGGTTCCAGGCTTCCTCCACGTCGCGCCGCCTGACCACTATCGTTGCAACTTCTGTTCGGGCGAGCCTTGCTGCACCCTGCTTTGCGCCGACGAGTTCGACCGCGTGATCCGCATGGAAGGACCCGAGAGCGTCGCCGCGGTGATCCTTGAGCCGGTGATCGGCGGTGGCGGAGTGTTGCCGGCCCCGGATGGATATTTGGAACGCGTGCGCGAGATCTGCGATCGCTATGGCGTGCTGCTGATCCTCGACGAAGTGATTACCGGCTTCGGACGGACGGGCAAGCTCTTCGGATTCGAGCACGCGGGCGTGCGCCCGGACATCCTAACCGTAGCGAAGGGATTGACGTCCGGTTATCTGCCGCTAGCCGCGGCCGTCACCACTGATGAAGTGTTCGCGGCGTTCAACAGCGACACCGACGAGACAGCCAAATTCGCCCAGGTGAGCACATTTGGCGGCCACCCCTGCTCTTGTGCCGCGGGCCTCGCGAACCTGGACATACTGACGCGCGAACGGCTCTGGGAAAACTCGGCGCGTATGGGCGCTTACCTCATCGATCGGCTGCGAGGATTGAAGGCAAAATCGATCGGCGAAGTGCGCGGCCGAGGTCTGCTGGTCGGCCTCGAGATGACGGCCGCCGACAGCCGTACGCCGATGCCGGAAGCCCAGGTCGTGCGGATCCAGAAGGCGGTCCGGGATGCTGGCGTTCTCATTGGACGGAACAACGATACAGTCCCAGGCTTAAGTAATGTCCTCACGTTATCGCCTCCATTGACGCTCACCAGCGAGGGCGTCGATACCATCGTCACCGCGATAGAGAAGGCTATTGCGCAAGCCTGAATTTAACAGAACTGCATTCTTTAACAGTTCGGCGCCGCGCTCAGTGATCTGGGTCACCCTGTCCAGAGTTTGCCGTTCCAGCCCTCCGTAGGGAGCGCCCTTGGGCGCCGGCGCGGGTGAAGATGATTCGCACCGACCAGTCGAGCGGCGTGATGTTCGGCGGCGCCAGCCCCGGCCAAGACAATTACGTGTTGGGCTCGTAATTGCACCTGCGACCCCACGTCGGCGTTCTCGGGCATCTTTCCTAATTGGTAACTCCTCGCAAGGATTCTAAACCGGCTCACCGTTCGCCCTGTCACCGTTCGCCCTGGCGTGAAGGCCCAGATGATGGTATCTTGACGATCTTGATTTATTTGGCGGAGAGTAACTCATGTGGCTTTGCTTCAATGATGGGTTCTTGAGCGCTGTTGCCGACAAGAACAACCCTGCTAGGCTGATGGTCCGGGCACGACGCAAGAAGGACCTGCTGAACGTGTTCGGTGACGTGGAAATCATCGAGAACGCCGGAACTGACTATCGCTGGAGAACGTTCATTGAGCGAAAGGCGTTTGCGGCGTTGGTCGCTAGTCGTGTAGAAAATATCAAATACACGAACTTCAAGAACAGCGTTGGTGACCACGATATGCATGACCTTTACTTGAAATTCTGGAGTATGCACCATCGTTACCAGGAGCAAGACGTGACGAAACGTTCTCCAAGCAATCGGAAGACGAAGTAGATTCCGTATCCGACGCTCTTGTATCCGCCACCAACGGCGGGCGATTCGCTTTTCAAGGCGTGAGTAGCAGATTATGGAAGCATGGCTACCACACAATCCTTAATCACAAAGTATGCACGGATGTGGCCGAGGGAAGTGTTTTATCATTCCCGTGCGGGTGATCCAAAGAAGCTGCTGGCAAAAGAGCTTGCGTTCCTGGATCATCCCGGTGTCTATGTTCTCTACCGAGATGATGTGCCGTACTACATCGGTAGAGCGACAAGAACCCTTCGAAGCCGTCTGTTGCGACACGCAGATGCACCAAAAACTCGGTATTACAACTTCTGGAACTTTTTCTCTGCGTTTATTATCGAAGACAAAAAACACCTGAACGAAATTGAAGGAATCCTAATCGCAGCGATGCCAACAGCAAATAGTTCGGAGCCACGATTTTTGAGGGAGAAGCTAACCAAACCGGTCATAGACATGATTCGGGATATTCGACGGACTCAAGCGAATCCCATTCGTTCTTCAAAGCAGCCATTCCGATGGTTAGGCGTTCGCCTCCTTGGCGCTATGGCGACCTCAACTCCAAGGCTCACGAGCCGCTGCACGAGTTCCAAATGATCTTTTCGCCCGTTTTCATGCGCTCTAATCAGACGAGCGTAGCGTGCCCTGATCGCCGGTCACAGCGGGCCGTGCTCCCAGGATGCCCGCCAGCGATACTCGCTGAGCGGGATCTACGCTCTGCCCTTTGGAAAAGGCCGCGCCTTCCGGTCCCAGGCCTCGCGGGCGGAAGACGCTATCCTCGGCGGATGGCAATTCAACGGAATTCTGACGCTGCGGAGCGGACAACCTTTTACCGTCGTCATGTCGAGCGACGTCGCCAACGTTGGCGGCACTACCTGGGCGAATGCAGTCGGGAATCCGAATGATGGCGCCCCCCGTACGATTTACCAGTGGTTCAATAAGGCTGCGTTTGTTTCTCCGGCTCAATATACCTTCGGCAATGAGGGGCGCGATATGGTGGTCGGCCCGCCGGTGAATAACGTGGACGTATCCTTATTCAAGGTCTTTACCGTTACCGAGCGCAAGAGTTTTCAGTTTAGGGCTGAGTTTTTCAACGCTCTGAACCATAGCCAATTCGCTTTGCCGGCCGCAACGTTGGGTGTTCCGACTTTCGGGCAAATCAGCTCCACCCTGCACCCGGCGCGTCAAATACAACTTTCCTTGAAGTTCCTGTTCTAATGAGGCGCATGAGATGAAGGGATTTGGTATTTTTCTTTTGCTGGCGCTGCCCTGTATGGCGCAGACCGTTTGGAAGGCCGGGGTAGCAAAGGCGGTGATCACTCCAAGCGAGTCCATTTGGCTAGCGGGCTATGGCGATCGAACCCGTCCCAGCGAAGGTGTGCTGCAAGACATCCATGTCAAGGCGCTGGCGCTGGACGCGGAAGCCGGCAAGCCGGTTGTAATCGTGACGGCGGATCTGGTGGGTTTCCCGCGCGAGATTTCAGATCCAGTGGCCGCGCGATGCGAAAAAGAGTTCGGGCTGCCGCGCGATCGTCTGCTGTTGAACGCTTCTCACACCCATAGCGCGCCGGTGATGTCTCGCAGCGCCTCGCCTCGCGAACTGGACAAGCAGCAATGGCAGGCAGTCGACCGCTACACGGCGTTCCTGATCGAGAAGACGGTCGGGGTCGTCGGTGCTGCGCTGCACAATATGGCGCCGGCTAGCGTGAAATTCGGGCAGAGTTTCGCCGGCATAGCGGTGAACCGGCGGCGTGCGTATCCCAACGGCCGCAACCGTACCACGCAGGTGGACCCGGACGTTCCGGTGATGACTGTCACCGGGACCGATGGCGCGCTGCGAGCGATAGCAGTGGGGTATGCTTGCCATGCGACCGTGCTCAACCTCTACCAGGTAAGCGGAGACTGGCCAGGCTTCGCGCAGGAAGATATCGAGAAGGCGCACCCAGGCGTCATCGCAATGTTCGTGCAGGGGGCCGGAGCGGATGCCAATCCGTTGCCGAGGCGTTCGGTGGAACTCGCCCGCCTCTACGGGCAGGTGCTGGCGGCGGCGGTGGAGGATGTCCTGCGCGCTCCGATGAAGCCAGTCGAAGGCCCCATTCGGACGGCGTATGAGATCGTCCAGGCGCCGTTCCATCACGTGCCGACTCGGGATGAATTACGCGCTCAATATCCGACGCGGCCGCGGCCGCGCATCGCGCGCTGGATGGACGCCCTGGACCGTGGCGAAAAGTTGCCTGGTTATTACCCCTACGCAGTACAGGTGTGGCAATACGGCGGTTCGTTGAAGCTCATCGCACTGTCCGGAGAAGTGGTATCGGATTATTCGCTGCGATTGAAAGCCCAATACGGATGGGAGGACACCTGGGTGGCGGGTTACTCGAATGATGTTTTCGGCTACACCCCCTCGGCGCGCGTCTTGCGCGAGGGAGGGTACGAAGCGGACCAGTCAGGTTACGTCAGCCAGTTCAGCCCCGCGATTGAGGAATTGATCGTGGAGAAGGTAGCTGCATTAATGGCCCGCACGGGAGGCAAGCCTGGCCATCAATAAGGGCGGTTGTCCATGTATCCCACCGAACTGCGCCCAATCTCCGCGATCGATCTGGCTCCGCACTGCTTCATCACCAGTTCCAGCTCAATCCTCAAAATGTCGAGCACGCGCTCCACGCCAGGCTGTCCGAACGCCGCTAGTCCCCACACGTAAGGACGGCCCACAAAAACCGCGCTGGCTCCAAGGGCCAGGGCCTTGAAAACGTCGGTCCCGCGCCGGATGCCCCCGTCGATGAACACTGGGACCTGGCCCCCAACGGCATCCACCACCTCCGGCAGGCAGTCGATCGTGCCTCTGCCGCTTTCCTCAGCCCGTCCGCCGTGGTTGGAAACGATGATGCCATCCACTCCATTTTCGACGCACAGTTTCGCATCCTCTCGTGTCTCGATGCCTTTGATGAGCAGCTTCATTGAGGTCAACTTCTTGAAGTTGCGCACATGCTGCCAGTTCAGCGCGGTGTTGGCCGTACGAAGTCCCTTCACGTCGATTCCGGTGAACATCGGCTTGCGGCCGAAGAAATCTTCCGGTGTCGTACCGTGGCAGGATACACAGGGCCGCTTGTCCAGGAGCTTGTACCGCTCTTGTGTTTCGGTGTGCCGGCCCGCCTGCGTGTCGACGGTCAATGCCAGGACCGGGCATCCGGCCGCTTCCGCGCGGCGCACGAGCTTTTCGGTGACTTCCCAGCGCGACGTTGGATAGAGCTGATACCACGGTGGCCTTCCGAGCGTCGCGGCGATATCCTCCACCGACGTATTGGTGGCGGTGGACAGAATCTGCAGTGTACGTTTCGCCTTGGCCGCTCGCGCGACCGGCGCTTCACCCTCGGGATGAAACGCCATCTGATTGCCGATAGGGGCCAGCCCGATGGGCATGCCCCACGAAGTTCCGAAGAGCGTGGTGTGCAGATCGGCTCTCGAAATATCCACCAGCCGGCGGGGACGAAGGTAGATGCGACCGTATCCTTCCCGATTCGCCCGGAGCGTTGCATCATCATCGACGCCGGTAGCCAGATAACCGAAGTGCGCCGGCGGCAATACCTTGTGGGCGGCCGGTTCGAAATCCATGACGTTGAGCGCCTGTTTCGGATCTGCGATCGCGTCGAGGTTCGGCTGAGCGAGCAGCAGCGGGCTTCCAGCGATGAAGGCCAGGAAACGCCGGCGATTCTGATCTTGATCGGACACGTTACAACCTTGGCTTCGGCGGCTTCACCGCAACCCAGGGCAGGGTTCCCTTCCGGCGGATCGGGCGACGAAATACCTTGTCGCCCGAAGTGACGTACAGAGTCTGGAGATCGGCG
>Ga0210405_10005245_pt1 | contig 11908 bp, 10 predicted proteins | sample IncBWH11MmetaG_FD_155492 | JGI IMG/M metagenome (GOLD analysis project Ga0210405, IMG submission 155492) | Forest soil microbial communities from Barre Woods Harvard Forest LTER site, Petersham, Massachusetts, United States - Inc-BW-H-11-M | ecosystem: Environmental > Terrestrial > Soil >... | reverse complement strand
TCAATGCATTGGTTGCCAGCCACCCGTAGCAGCCACCTGGGGAACGGTATCGAACCGTCGTAACTCTCGATGGAGCGCTGCAGCTTGAGGAAGACTTCGCTGGTGGCATCTTCTGCGCTCTCCCGTGAGTCCAGCATGTAACGGCACAATCCGAATACGCGCCGGACATAACGGCGATAGATCTCCCCCAGGGCCTCCCCATCGTGACCCCGCGCGCACTCGATTACGCTCTCCAAATCCATCCCCTCCATCTGCCTGGTTCCGCCCTCGCGGGGCTGCGGTTCTTTCGCCATGTTCCTCTTGGCATCCATAAAGCAGTACGCTGCAGATCGAAGGATGTTACACATATTTTAGGGGACGAGGAGAACCCAAGGCTGGGACGCCTAACTCACGAGGGGGAGTAGCAGATAACGCTCCACCGCGGCCCGCTCCTGCACGCTGCTGAGACTGCTCACCGCCCGGAACTTCGAGCCGTCGATGGCAATCCATTCTCCGCGAATCAGTCCGACCGAACGCGCGAACTTCACCAACTCGGCGCCCGCTTGCGTCACCGCCTGGCGATGCATCCGGCGAAACTCCGCGATGCTTTTGTGATCGGGGCAGAGCCGCCCCAGCAGCCACATCAACTCCACATTGCGCCGGCACTCGCTTTCCAAACGCCGCGAGGATCGAATCTGCTGCAGGTATCCATACAGATACAACTTCAGCAGATCTCGCGGATCGTATCCCGGACGCCCCGTCTCCGCCGCCTCCGCCTGCGCAAATCCCAGCTCCTGCATATCGAGACGGTCCACGAAAGCATCAATCACCCGACAATCCTCGAAGCCGACTTCTAACCCGGAATAATCTTTGGATAGACCGCGATCCGACGGGAACCGGCGCAGACGACGCCCCGATTGGCGTAACTCCCAGATCAGGATTTCTGGACAACGGACAACGTCTCACCGGAAGGCGCTGCGCGGACCCGGTCGTGAGTTTAACCGCGATCTAACAACAATTAGAGCAATAAGGATCGTTTCCGGCATCGGTCCCTGAGGTTCACGTCAATCTAGCGCACACGGGCCACGCCGGCCTCACGGGATCTCCGCGACAGACCACGCCGACGCGATCCATGCGTCCGCACCACAACGAGGACGTGCTCGGCGCTCGCGATCTGTTCCGGACAGCGTGCCGTCTTGTCCACAAGATCGAGCAGCTTCGCATATTTTTCCTCGGACGTTGCCCACTCGCATAGCGGCACATCCATGAACGCGCAGAAGCTTTCCGCAGAGAGCGTGTCGACGACCCGGCACCGCGCGCGGCGGAGGGTTGCGCGGAACTCGGCGAGGTCTGCGAGATATGCGTCGGTAAAGAACCCCACGTGCTCGAAGCGGCCGGTCGCGAGGAGCGCGTCCCAATCGAGCGCATCGAGGACGCCGAAGGCCTCGGCGGTCGCTTCGCGCAAGAGATAGCGCAGAGGATGCAGGCGCGGCAGCACCGCGAGGACGATGGTGCCGCCCGGCTTCACGACACGCACGATTTCAGAGAGCGCGCGGCGGCGGGCCGTGTCGTCGAGGAGGTGATAGAAGGGGCCGAGCGCGAGAGCCGCGTCGAAACTCGCCCGGGCGTAGTGCTTGAGGTTTGTGGCATCGGATTGCCGCACTCGCCGCACGACGTCCAAGAGGCCGAGCGCGGTCGCGTGCTCCCGCGCCGCAGCCACGTTCGCGTCCGACAGATCGCAAAGCCACGGGTCGAATCCGCGGCGGGCGAGCGGCTCAAGGTAGGCGCCGGGCCCGCCACCGACGTCGAGTATGCGCGCGCCTGCAGGCACGTGGCGGGCGATCGTGCGCAGGGTCATGTCGTGCTCGAGGCGGCGGTAGACGTTTTCCTCGAGGCGCTGCGTTTCATGGGCGATGGTCGCGTCGTAGTATTGGCGGACGCGGGCGACCGATGCGGAGGCTGAGCCAAGGTCGAGACTCCGCTTTCTCGCCCCTTTGGGCCTTGAGCGTGCGGAGCCAGTCACGCGATCACCTGATACGCCGGGAAGTACACGGGCGATGAGGCGAAGAAGGAGGAGCGGAAGGGTAGATCGAGATAGGTGAAGCCGAGGCGCTCGTAATGCGGGCGGAGCTCGGCGACGGACGCGCCGGCGAGGAGTCTGGCGCCTCGCCGCTTTGCCGCTTCGCGCGCCTCCTCGTACATGCGGCGGAAGAGCCCACCGCCGCGCAAGGGCCGATCAATCATCACGCGCGACCACTCCGCAGCGGGCGCTCCACGGAGCTCCGGCGGCAACGCGCTCTTCCAGTCAACGAGATCGCTCACCTCCAGCAGCCCGTCGTGCTCGACTGTGAGGCGGCCGCTTGCGACGAGGCGCGCACCGTCGCGTACGACGAGGGCGGTCGACACGCGGTCGTAGGCGTCCCATGCAAAGGTCGCGTCCCCCTGGTCGACCCAGGCGAGCTCGCCCCCGTAGATCGCGCAGCGCATCGCGACGAGATCGTCTGATGCCTCACCGATCGTCAGCCAGTGGAATGAGAGCCTCGCGTCAGCGGTCGGCGAGGATACCGAGCAGACCATCGATCTCCTTCCCGGTCGTCGCGGGATTGACGAACACCGCACGCAAGAACTCGCCGCGCGGCGATTGATAGCGGCTCAAGTGGCGGCGGACGCGCGCGGCAGCGTCGAAAATTTGTGCGGCCCCGTTCTCTCGAAACGCGACGAGATTCATCGCCGGACGCGCGTAAAGCTCGTACCCTCCCATGCGCTCGAGCCCCTTTACGAAGCGGTCGGTCAGCGCGAAGAGGTGATCGACGACCTGCTCGTACCCGGTACGCCCGAGGTGGCGCATGAGGATCCACGCGCCGAGAGCCTGAAGCGGACGAGTGCCGTCGAGCGTGAAGCGCGCGAACGACGGCGTGTCCGGCGCCGATGCGAAGTACGGCGAAGGATCTTTCGCGACCGCTCCGGAGTCGGCGTAATCTCGAAGGAGCAGCGCGCCGAGTCCCTGGTTCAACCCGAGGATCTTGTGCGGGTCGGCCGCGACGCTGTCGGCGAGCTCGATCCCGGCGAGGCGGGGGGCGTACCGCCGCGAGAAGAGGAGCATGGCGCCATGCGCTGCGTCCGCGTGGACGCGCGCGCCGTATCGCCTTGCCACGGCGATAGCTTCCGGCAGCGGGTCGATCGCCCCGACGCCCACCGTCCCCGCGTTGAGGACGACGAGCGCGATCTTGTCTCCCTCGCGGGCCGCCGTGTCGAGCGCCCCCTGGAGCGCGTCGAGGCGCACCGCGTCCGCAGCGTCGACGGGGAGCATCACCAGGTTCTCGTCGCCGACGCCTGTGTGGCGCACGGCCGCTCGGACGCTGCCGTGTATGGCCGATGATGCGAGCACCTTGAGCGAGCGCGCACCGGACTTGCGCATGGCAGCCGCGATCCCGAGGCGAGTGGCGTCAGGCAGCGCCAGGTTCCGTGCGAGGAGGACGGCGTGCAGGTTGGCCTGCGTGCCGCCCGTACAAGCGACGCCGCCAGCATGCTCCGCCTGCGGAAAGACCAGACTCGCGAGCCAGCGCAGTACCTCTTGCTCGACGAACGTGCCTGCGCGCGAGGACGTCCACGTGACCGGGTCCTGTGCGAGCGCGCGCACGAGGACGCCTGCGGCGATCGACAGGTCCGCGGGTGGAATGTCGAGTTGAGCTGCGTACGTTGGCTCGCGCTTGTCGTGACAGAACGGAAGCAAGTCCGCGCGGAGCGCGCGCACGATCGCAGACACGCGCTCTCCCTCGTCGGGCATTCGCGAGCGGTGAAAGCCGCGCGATGCGCGCTCCGGCGTCGCCTCTTTGAGGGCACCCCCACCTGCGGCGAGGTGTTCGAGGGCGAGCCCCTCGAAGGCCCGGAGGCGGCGGCCCAAGGTAGCCGGTGAAGGAGAGCGCCAGATGCGCTGGAGCGCGGGCGCTAGCTCGACGGCGTCGCCTCGCGAGGCATACGATTTCGCGCCGGGAGCACGCTCTCGCGTCGCCACCACGTTGAAGTTCGACGAGCTGTCGACCACGATTCCCGTGGCGAACGGAATCGAACGTACGTACGCCCCCGCGTACCGTCCCTCAACGAGGAAGATTCCGAGCGTTTCGATCTCCTTGCGACGCCCGACTCGGCCACTCCGCCCTTCGACATACGCGGTAAGCGTCGGGCGCGGCGAGGCTAGCCTCTGCGCGACCCAGCCCGGTCGTCGGGTCGCGCGCTCGACCGCCGTACGCCAATCGGACGCGCCCTGCTCGCTGCCCACCAGCACTCCTTCACCGGCCGCCCCTGCGTGCGGTTTGAGAACCCACTTGTCCTGCTGACCGCGCAACTCCCGCACGACGTCGCGCGCAGCCCGGGTCTCGGGGACTGCTCGCGCGAGATCGCTCTTCAGGTTCGCGGCCGCAGGCACGCGCGCGAGCCACTGCTTGTCGCCCCACAGTTCGGTATCGAAGCCGTATAGGAGCTTGATCCGCCCGTCGCGCGAGGCCTCGACCAGGCGTGCGACCTCGGCGCGGGCGCCAGCCACGTGCTCGATATGAAAAAAGCGCACGACGCCCCACGGCAGCGCCCCCGCCTCGGACACGTAGGTGAGCTGCTCAAGCGGCACGACACGAGAATCGAAGCCCGCCTCCCGTGCGATCTCGGCGAAGCGCTGCGCGTTCAGTTGCCATCTCGGCAGATCCGCTTTGCGGATCGCAACTAGGACGCCACGCACCTGGCCGGCGAGCCGCGCGAACGTGGGCACCAGCGCGGCGGCGGGATCGCAATACGACAGACCACGGGTTGCGCCCGCCAGCCCGAAGCAGTCAAAGAGCATTCGCCCCGCGAGCCCGCCCAGGCACGGGTCGACATTCCACTCGACGAGGCGGTACCCCTGGCGTGTGGGAACGAAGTCTGCCCGAACGGGCGGTGCGAGGATCGACGGCGTCGCAGCGATGAGATCGATCTCGTGCGGCTCGAAGCCGAGCGATCGCGCCAGCGCCGCCGCACCCTCGGACTCGAGCGCACGGCGCACCTCTGCGTCGAACGCCGACCAAAGACACTCGGCCGTGTGCGCGACGCGCTCGATGGTGCGCGACGGGAAGACCCGCGGCCCCGCCGGTAGGAACGCGTCCGCGCCGGGGGCCTCCGCACCGTCGATCCCGGCGACGCGCGCGAAGGCCTCACGCAGGGCAATGGGCAAGGCGTGAGACGCGAGATCGCCGGCGGCGATTGCGAGCGGCGCAGTCACTGGACCGCCGTGACGGTCGCCACGATGGACAGCGACATCTCGCTCTCATCGTCGACGTGCAGGAAAGCGTGCTCGACCCAGTGCGAAGACTTCGTGCCGACGACGAAGCCTTGCGGACCCGGCGTCATCGGGACGACGAGGACGGGCATACCCACCGTGACGAGGTGCGGCGCCCCCGCGGCGGTCACGTGCGAGGTCCCGCCGACCGCAGCGATGTTGTTGACGTACGCGGTGCCGTCGAAGATTGGGCCGGCAAGGAGAGTCATGGTTTCGCACTGGGGACCAGCAGAACAGCGTGCGTTTCAAAACCGCGCACGAATCCCCAGGTTGCAATCTCCCCGTGATCGTTCATGTTAAGCGCGAGCATCAATTTAGTGGCAGACCCGTGGGTAAGCAGTTTGTTCAGATCGAACATGGTACCGTTCTCCCACAGAAACCCGTGCGCGCATACGCTAAAGTCGCAAATGCATCCCTTATTAAGGTCATTCGTTAGACACCCTACGACCTGACTCTTTGAGTTAATGCTAAATGCCATACTGTGCTTGTACCCCGGCAGTACGCCGAGGTCATGGGGCTTCCCATTCTTCCAGAGAACCGCGTGGAATGCCTGATTTCCGGTTGTCCAGGCCCCGCCGACAATCTCTCCGGCATTGTTGATCGAGGTTGCGGTCCCCGAGTCTCCTCCGAGCGTACCCAGGTCCTGCATTGTCTTGCCCTTCACCCAAAGGAATGGATGGTATTTCGTGTCTCCCTCCAGGTTCGATTGACCGACCAACTGGCCCATGTTGTTGAGCGAGGTTGGATATCCCAAGGTGCCTCCGAGCGTACCCGTGTCCACCATTGGGTTTCCTTGCTCCCAGAAAAACGGGTCCTGAGTGGGAATTCCAGTAGTTTGATTCGGCATTGTGTTGGTATAAGAGACGCCAGCGACTTGCCCATTTGCATTCAGAAGTCCGGCGACGGCATCGTTACCCGTACCCAGTGTGCCCAAGTCCGTCATCACGCCGTTCTGCCACAAGAACGCACGCCATTGGGTTGCTGCCGGCCAACAGTTAAGGCTCCAACATGGTCCCAGACCAGCTGCGTATTGATCGGTGGTCTTGTTCGTTGCTCCTCCAACCACCTGGCCCAGATTGTTGACAGACACCGCCTCGCTGACATTTCCTCCGAACGTCCCGAGATTTTGGATCCGGTGACCACGCTTCCAAAGGACAGCATCATATTCCGGAAAGTTGGTCAGTGGATCGATGGAACCGTTTTCGGAAAGTCCGACGACAAACTGTCCGTTATCGCTGACGGAAAACGGGGCACTGCTGGGGTGGTTCCCGGGAAGCGCCCCCAGGTCGGTCAAGACCCCATTCTGCCATCGGGCCGCATGATTCACCGAGCAGTCTGTGAAGCACGGCTGGTAAGGATCACCAATGTCTGAACCCGCTGCGTCCACGGCCATTCCCAGATTGTTCAAAAGATGGAACGACGGTGGCCCGGCAAAGAAATAGCTGTTGAACCCCCTTGTCAACGTGCCCAAATCTTTGAGGATGTAGCGAGGGGGCGCTGCCCGGTGATCCTGTGCGGCGAGCAAAATTGGGATGACCAACAGAATGATTAACGCGGTAGCTGTAAAGAGCCATGTTCTGGATTTCATTTTGCCTCCTGTAGGTGCGAGCTAGGAACCGAGGTCCGGGACTGTGGAACCACTGAGGGAGTGAGGGGGTTCCGCTAAAGTGGCCACATTCTATTCCAAAAACGGCTTTTGTCAAGGCATCACTTGACGCGCTAGAGGCTGTTTTGAAATGCAAAACAGCCCTTTACCCTTTGCATATGGTGCGCTACAGCACACCGCCATCGTGATTGCTCCATCCGGCGCGGGATTCAGCATCAGCTCGCAATCGACGGTAGGTTCCCGATGCCGATTTCAATTTCTCCCAAGCCGACTTCTGGACAACGTCGGAGGCCGTGCTTAGACGTAAGTTCCGCTTAGCTCGTTATCCACCCACAATGGTCAAGTCGAAGGAAGCGTTAGCCCCCGCTGAAGTTGGGGACTGAGGCGCACCCGTGTGCAGACTCGTGGTGTGATGGTCCACGGAGCGGGTGCTGCTGTTGTCCTCTACATCAACTCGTCTATAAAAGCGCGGGTCACGTCCCCGGGTATCCGTGTGTCAGCATGTGCGAGGGGGCCCGCATCCAGCACCGGCTCTGCTCCGTGCAGAGTCGGCACATCGGTGCGTTCGAAGAACTTCCCGATTGGAATCTCTTCACCCCAAAGGAGAGACTTTCCCATCGCGGCCATCCAGTCTGCGGGATCGTACGCCGTGTCGTCCTCGAGCTTCTTCACGCGAGGACGGAACCATTGGTAGGTGTTGTCATGGTTGTAGGTGACGCACGGGCTGAAGACATCCAAGAACGAGAAACCCTTGTGCCGGATGCCTTGCTTGATCAGTTCCGTTAAGTGTTTCTGTTCCGCGCTGAACCCGCGGGCGACGAATGTGGCTCCGGCGGCGAGAGCCAACGAAATTGGATTCACCGGCGCTTCGATGTTGCCAAAGGGCATGCTTTTGGTTTTCATGCCGACGCGGCTGGTGGGCGATGTCTGACCGGTGGTGAGGCCGTAGATCTGGTTGTCCATCACGATGTAGAGGAGGTCGACATTCCGGCGCATATTGTGCACAAAGTGATTGCCACCGATGCCGAAGCCATCACCGTCGCCGCCGGTCACCAGTACGGTGAGATCGTGATTTGCAAGTTTCACTCCAGTCGCTACAGCCAGAGCCCGGCCGTGGAGGGTGTGCATGCCGTAGGTATTGATGAAGCCGGGGAGGTTTGACGAACAGCCGATACCGCTAATGGTAACCACGTTGTGGTTCGGTATCTGCAACTCGACCAGGGCCTTCTGAATCGCGGCGAGCACACCAAAATCGCCGCATCCGGGACACCAGTCGGGATCGACTTTGCCTTTCAAGTCGGCCATTGCCACGTGGTTGGTAGCTGCTAGAGCCGTCGCCATTTTGTGTTCTCCTCAAACCAGGATTTCATGTGCAGGTACAGAGAGCTTGGACTTGCCGCTCAGTTGTTCTATTACCGCTTCGACAATGTGGTGAGGCATGAACGGTTCCCCATCGTACTTTCGGATGTGCCCATCTGGCACGAAGCTGGTTTCGCTGCGCAGGTATCGGGCGAACTGGCCGCTGTAGTTGTTCTCCACAATGATCGTGTGCCGGGCATCTTTGAGGATGTCCAGAATTGCGTTGCCGTGGAGCGGCACAAGCCAGCGGATCTGAAGATGATTGGCTGAAATGCCTTGCTCAGTGAGGATTTCGCAGGCCTCCTCGATCACGCCTTTGGTGGAGCCCCAGCCGATCAGCGTGACATCAGCGTCACCCGGGCCCCACAGCACAGGCAGAGGCACCGCGGCTTCAATACCAGCAACCTTCCGCATGCGCTTTTCCATCATGGCGCGACGCTTTGTCGGGTTCGTGAATTCGTCACTGATCAAGACGCCGTCTTCATCGTGCTCGTCACTGGCAGCAGTGTGGGTATGACCAGGGACGCCGGGAATGGCCCGCGGGGAGACACCGCTTTCGGTGATCTTGTAACGTTTGTAGGTGCCGTCACTGTTCGCCCCGGATGCCGAAGACGCATTGGTGATCAGCTCACCGCGATCGATGACGGGGACAAAGTCCAGGTCCTTCGGATCGACGCTGAGCCTGCCTTCCGACAGCAATAGATCGCACAGAACGATACCCGGGCATTGGAAGCGGTCGGCAATATTGAAAATCTCAGGGATAATTTTGAAGCAATCTCCAATATCGAGCGGTGCGGCCAGCGCCCTCGGATAGTCGCCGAAAGCAGCCCCCAACATCTGCCAGAGATCGCCTTGCTCGGTCTTGGTGGGAACACCTGTGGATGGGCCAGCCCGTTGGCAGTCGATCACTACCACGGGAGTTTCCATCATGGCTGACAGGCCGAGGCCCTCGCTCATCAAGGCAAAGCCGCCGCCGGAGGTAGCGCACATGGACCGGACGCCGGCATGGGCCGCCCCGATCGCCATATTCACCACGCCAATCTCGTCTTCAACCTGCCGGACCATAATGCCAGCCTTACGGGCGTGGGCCGCCATCCAATGGAGAACCCCGGTCGAGGGGCTCATGGGATAGGCGCAATAGAATTTCACTCCCGCAGCTGCCCCTCCCATGGCCATCGCGGTGTTGCCGCTCAGCACGGCATAGCGGTTTCCGGTCATGGGAAGTGGCCAGGCGAATGGCCTGAAATTCGCGGTGGCGTAGTCATAGCCGACTCTAGCGATCCCGACGTTTTCCGACACGACGGCTTCACCTTTTTTCTTGAACTGCTCGGCGAGAACCTCCTCCAGCGCCTGGAAACCAACGCCCATCATGCTGAGACCAGCGCCGACCGCGAGCGTGTTCTGGGCCACCTTGTTTCGCGTGATGTCCGCCAGCTTGGAAACGGGAAGGGGGCAGATCTGCGCGCCCTCCGCGGCGACACCAGGCTCGATAGTGTCAGAGTTGTAGAGGCATGCAGCGCCGTCGGTAAGCAGTCCAAGGTGGCGATCCATCGCGTCCTGGTTCAGAGGAATCAGCAAATCCACGCGGTCGCCCATGTTGGTAACATTCTCCGGTCCAGTACGGATAGTAAGAAAAGTGTGACCACCGCGGATGATCGACTGGTAGGCGTTGTAAGCATTCAGATGCAAGCCCCGGCGGCTGAAAATCTTAGCGAAGATGTCCCCCGGCGTAGCGACGCCCTGACCGGCGGCGCCTCCGATGCCGATGGCAAAGGTCTGCTTCATAGCAATCTCCTACCCGGGATACGCTCCCGTAATATAGCCTTCCAACTCCTGAATGGTTTGCGCCTGACCGGAGATAATCCACTTCACCAAGTCGCCAATTGAGGCCACTCCAACCACGGCGTCACCCTGCACGACCGGAAGATGGCGAAAATGGTGCTTAGTCATAATGGCCATACACTCGTCCACGGTCTGTTGCGGACCCACGAAGACCACTGGGCTGGTCATGATCTGGCGAACCAGGGTTTCCTTTGAAGAATGGCCCATGAGGATTACTTTGCGAGCGTAGTCACGCTCTGACAGGATACCGACCAGTCTATGGTTGGAAATGACCAGCAAAGCGCCAATCCCGTGCTCGGCCATCTTCTCAATCGCTTCATAGACCGACTGATCGGGCTCTATCGATAGGACTCTATTCTCGTCTTTGCTCTTCAGCACTAATCCAATCGTATCCGAAAGTTTCATCAGGCCCCCCCTACCGATGCAGTCACTTGCCGGTTCGCGGATCCCATACTGGGCTGCCTTTGTCGTCGCGGAACAGGAGTGTTTCCGTACCCTTCACCAGCTCTCGAGCAAGGATCACGTCCGACGCGTGTTGCTTTACCTTGAACCTGTAACCGCAACTTGGTCACCTTTGCTGAAACTGACGCCCATCTCCTCTTGAAATGGTTTGGGGCACACGTAGATGTGGACCTCGTCATCTCCGCTCTTAATGATCAGTTCCGTGAAATCTTTCCTAGTTCCGACAGATAGCAGATTCACTTCATCGATTATTCCCTTGGTTTTCGTCTCCGTGTGAAGGTCATACCTGGGCAGGCTGCCTTCATCCTGTTGTGCCCTTTGCGAGAGCCCCGCGGTCACACACACGGGTAGAAACAAAGCGATGCAGGATAGTGCTTTGACGGCTTTGCGTAGCAGGATGGAAATTTCCCGACTGAGTAGCACGGCTCCTCCTCGCTGCTCAGGGAACACCCAATGCGGAGGGCGAGGTGCCTCTCATCTGCGCCACAGCCCCGGAAAGATCTTGCATCGGATTCCCGGTTGCCTGATAGTTTTCGCGAACGATAAGGCCGTTTACTCAGTCGCTTTCTAGAAGGACAACAGAATCGTACACCCTTGTGGCTATCTCAGGCCAGACGCAACTAACTAACCAAACGCTGCGCTACGTGTTAGGTGGGCCCTTCGCGCTGATGCAAGGAAAATCGTGCTTGGGCCAGTGCGCCACCGAGAACGTTTAGACTGACTTCCATCAATAGTGCCTTGGTCTTCGGGCTTCTTGATGGAAGAACATGTTCGGGGCGAGTGGTCGGCTACTCGGAAGTTACCCCAAACTAGCCAACAGGGCCAACCTCTAAGCCGCCTGCTTAAGGATTACTTCCGCTTTGCCCGTAATCCACTCAGTGGGTCTGACCGAGCTATTTCTTGGCGGCACGAGCGGGAGGTTCGCTAGCACGGACAAGAACAGCATCAGTGAACATGGATCGGAACCACGATTTGCGACTGAGCGACCGCCGCCCGCGCCGGGCGAAAGACTTCGAGCCGGAGTTCAGTCGCAGATCGTGCGTCGAATTCGAAATCATATGTTTCACCCACTGACACGGTTTGCCGCGCGGGACGCTCAGTCGCCCGGGCGACCGGCAAATCAGCTCCATCCTTTGCGATCGCGCGCCACGTGACCGGGGACGAGCCCGCCAGCAGCGATACGGTGAGAAGGGGATCGTGTGGGGTGATGTTGATGAATCGGAACCGATATTTAACACCTTGTTTCAGTTCGATCGGACCGGGGTCGGCGTCACCATTGAGCAGGATCGGCGTGTTGTCGGACGGCCCCCTGACGCTGACGAGCATGATCCGATCCCTTTCGGGGTCGAGGTTCC
>Ga0210405_10005243_pt1 | contig 11912 bp, 10 predicted proteins | sample IncBWH11MmetaG_FD_155492 | JGI IMG/M metagenome (GOLD analysis project Ga0210405, IMG submission 155492) | Forest soil microbial communities from Barre Woods Harvard Forest LTER site, Petersham, Massachusetts, United States - Inc-BW-H-11-M | ecosystem: Environmental > Terrestrial > Soil >... | reverse complement strand
TTACGTGATCACGCGTATTGTCTTGGCGTACTCTTCGCGCCTGCGGGTTGAATTTCGGTCCTTCCGCGGCCAGCAATGGGGTTCTGCTGTAAGTGATTGAATATAAATGGCGTGCCTGCGGTGATCTGTGCGAATCGACTTCATCGCCCGCCCCAATGCTCTTCCCGAGACCCTAGGAACCTATAAAGAGGATAGACGTCCAGAACCGACTGAAACGGAGTTTCGGCAGGGAAGTGCTGAGTTTGGAAGAGCTTAGCTAGTATTTCCGCGAGGCCTTTCCGGGGTTACTTCATGATGGATGCCCCCGTTACATTGCGCCTTCCCGCTGTGGGGCTCTCCGAAAAGCACGCGAAGCCATCCAGCACCATCGAACTTTCTGTCGCGACCAATGATCCACCCGACGAAGCCCTCATGGCACAAATCTGTCAGGAGAGCAGGGAAGCGCTGGCCATCCTTTTTCGTCGCTACTCCCGAGTTGTGCGAGGGGTGGCTTATTGCATCCTCCGAGACGCGTCAGAGGCAGATGACCTCCTCCCAGACATTTTCATTTTGATTCATCGTCGCTGCAGAACCTTCGACAGCTCGAAAGGCTCCGCACAATTCTGGATTCTGCAAATGGCCGATCGCCCGTGCCATTTCGCGCCGGCGTTACCTGAATTCGCGGCATTTCTATACGCGGGCGGAACTCGACGACCCCGCAATCCCCGCTTTGGAGCCCCGATTTGGTGGGGATGACGCTGCAAGCAACAGGATGCTGGCCGGAGTGGACTTGCAAAAGATGTTCAGAACCCTATCGGAGGATCAGCAGAAGACTCTTCGGCTTCACTTCATCGAAGGCTACACGCTGGAGGAAATTGCGAGGATGCTTGGCCAGACTAAAGGCAATATCCGGCACCATTCCTTTCGTGGACTGGAACGGCTCCGAAAACAGATTTTTGATAGCAAATTGCTGGGCGCGAGAGCAGTATGATACAAGGTTTGCCCAAGCTAGGAGCAGGGGCGTTGTCTCAAAGCGAACCCCATGACGAATTCCTAGAGCTCTGCGCCGCTTCAACCTCCGGCGATCTAACCGACGACGAGCAGAAACGGTTAAAAGAGCACCTTGCCATCTGTGCGTCTTGCCGGGAAGCCCTTCGACAATACGAATCGATCGTCAGTGACGTAATTCCCGCCATCGCCGCCAGTGAGGAACCTATAGCACGCAGACAGAAAGCCGACAATTGGTGCCCCGAACAGCAAGAACACTCTGAAAGGGCACTGTTCGACCGACTCGCGCTTGAAGAGAAGCATCGACCAGGAGAGACCAGGAAAAGCAATGGTTCGTCGATCCTCCCTCACCGCATTCTCCCATTTTCAAGCGAGTCCACCTGGCGGAATGTCTGGATGCTGTACGCCGCCGGCATTCTGCTTTTCTGCGCGCTCAGCTTCTTCGCCTATCGCGTGGGAATGCGTCGCGGAACTGGCGTCGCCAGAGCCCCTCAACCACAGCCAACCAAGCAGGAGCCATCTTCCGCCCAGGCGCCGCTCGAAGAGCAACTGAGCGATGCCGGGCACGACCGGGCAATCGCCAACACACAGATTGCCCTACGCGACAAAATGATTACGGACCTTCGCCGTCAATTGGCCCGACAGTCCGCTGAAATAAGCGCAACGAAGGCGGCGCAGGACCAGCTTGAGAGTAATCTCCGCGCTGGCGATGCAAGCCGGCAAGAGCTCAGCCAGCAAAAGACTGATCTAGAGCAGAAACTCGAATCGGCCCAGAACCATTCCAAGTTGCTCGAGCAGAAATTGGACTCACTCGCCCAGCACTCTGCGCAGGATGCTACCCGTGCGAAGGCGTCAGAGGCCAAGGTCGACGATCTTGCCCGTCAGCTGCAGAAGCGGCAATCTGCCCTCGAGCAGCGCGATGAACTCCTGAGCCATGACCGGGACATACGCGAGGTAATGGGTGCGCGCGATCTCTATATCGCGGAAATCTATGACGTCGCCGGGACCGGCGAAACCAGGAAGCCTTACGGTCGTGTCTTTTATACCCGAGACAAGTCGCTGATTTTCTATGCCTACGATCTGGATCAGCAACCCGAACTGAAACGTGCCAGCACGTTCCAGGCGTGGGGCCGGCGGGGCCCGGACCGTCAGCAGGCCATCAACCTAGGCGTTTTCTATGAGGACAATGGCACGAAGAAGCGCTGGATTCTTAAGTGTGATGACCCGAAAACACTGGCCCAGATCGACGCGGTATTCGTAACTATCGAGCCTAATGGCGGCAGTCGCAAGCCCAGCAGTAAGCCTCTTCTGTTTGCCTATTTGAAAGTCAACCCCAACCATCCGTAACTCCGTCTGTCCGGTATCCCGGCCACTCCCTGCAATCTCTCCGTCCTAAAATTAAATCGAAGTCTCGTGGTGTCCGCCGCGGATCTTCCTGCGAATTAACGGATGGAGTGGCTTGAAAATCCGTTGCTCGCTGGAGAGCCCAAATGCGCTTCCCCCGTTTTGTTCCGTTCGTCATATACCTCACGCTGAACACGTTCTCCCTGTTCGCGCAGTCCCCCAACGGGAACATAAACGGTCTGGTCTCTGATCCTTCCAGTGCAGCGGTCCTTGGGGCGGAAGTCGTGGCGGTCAATGATGTGACGGGTGTGCAATACATTACCAAAACCAACAGTGAGGGGATCTATGTTTTGCCGAACCTGCCTCCCGGTCCCTACCGTCTTCAGGTTTCCAAAATTGGTTTCAAGACAATGATCAAACCGGACATCGTGCTCAATGTTCAGGATGCACTCTCGGTGAACTTCACGTTACCCGTAGGTGCGTTTCACGAGGTCGTTACAGTACAAGGGGGAGTACCGCTGATCAATACCGAGAATGCAGCTGTGGGTACGGTCGTGGATCGACAGTTTGCTGAGAACCTGCCGATGAACGGCCGGAGTTTTCAAACCTTGATTGAGTTGGTGCCGGGTGTGGTTACAGTGCCGACCAGTCCTGCTGATGCCGGCCAGTTCAGTGTGGATGGCCAGCGCGCCAACGCCAACTACTGGACCGTCGATGGCGTTAGCGCAAACGTGGGTATCAGCGCGACCAATATCCCAGGCAGCGGACTTGCAGGCTCTTTGGGAGCATTCAGCGCATTCGGAGGAACCAACAGCTTGGTATCCGTCGATGCTATGCAGGAATTCAAGATTCAGACCTCCAGCTACGCTCCTGAATTCGGGCGCTCACCCGGAGCTCAGATATCCATTGTGACGCGCTCCGGCGTGAATCAATTTCATGGCACGGCTTTCGACTATCTGCGCAATGACGTATTCGATGCCAACGACTGGTTTGCGGACTTCGCGAGGCTAGCCAAACCAAAAGAAAGACAGAACGATTTCGGCGGCACCTTTAGTGGTCCCCTTATTCACGACCGTACTTTCTTCTTTCTCTCGTATGAGGGTCTGCGCCTTCGCCTCCCACAAGTTGCACTCGACACGGTTCCAGATGAAAGCGCTCGGCAGTTGGCGGTACCCGCCATTCAGCCTTACTTGAACGCCTTTCCGCTTGATCCCGGCCAGCCAGACCTGGGTAACGGTGTGGCACAGTACAATGCCAGCTATTCGAATGCCGCTACGCTGGATGCTTATAGTCTCCGCCTTGATCATCGGTTAACCGACAAATGGTCCCTTTCGGCCCGGTACAACTACTCGCCGTCGAAAATCGTAGATCGGGGTGCGAACGACGGCCCGCTGAGCGTTGTGGCACCCACCGGGATCTCGCTGCAGACTTTGACGGTCGGGATGACCACAACCTTGACCTCACTACTCGCCAACGAATTTCATTTCAACGTCAGCCGAACCGATGCCGCCAGCACAAGTCAGATCGACAATTTTGGCGGGGCCACTCCGCTTAGTTCCTTCCCGTTCCCCAGTTCCTTCACACTTGAAAACTCAAGCTTCCTGTTTGGACTGTATTCGTTGAAGGGCGGCCAGCAGTTGTCGGCGGGCCGGCAGCAGCGGAACGACCAGAGGCAATTGAATTTTGTGGACTCCTTATCGATCCAGCAGGGTAGGCACAGCCTGAAAGTGGGGTTCGATTATCGCAGGCTAACCCCCTCCGTGAGTCCCCCGTTTTACCTGCAAAACCCGAATTTCTTGACCATTCAATCGGCAGAATCGGGAACGCCTGACTTTAGTTTTGTCGAGTCGAACCTCCCTACGACGTTTCTGTTCCGCAATCTGGGAGTGTATGGACAAGACGCTTGGCACATCACTCCTGCGCTGGTCGTGACCTACGGCGCGCGGTGGGACATAGATTTTACGCCTCGGACGTTGAGCGGTCCTGATCTGGCAGCGGTCACTGGATATGACTTGGAGAACCTGGAGAAGTTAGCTCTGGCTCCGCGGGGCGTTGCTCCGTTTTCCACTCGATTCGCCAATCTGGCTCCACGCGTTGGAGTCTCATATCAACTTCAGTCCAGTCCTGGCTGGGAAACCGTCCTGCGCGGCGGTGCTGGCATTTTCTACGATCTTGCCAGTTCCGTCGTCGGAACCAGTGTCATAAATGCGAACTATCCTTTTGGGAGCTTTAAGTTCGTCTCGGGAGTCACTTTTCCTTTCGAAACGGCAACCGCCGCCCCGACACCGATCAGTGCCGCAAACTTGAGTCCCGCTGGCGGTGACACACTGTACGCCTTTAATCCCCATTTGCAGTCACCCTATACGATCGAATGGAACGCGGCGATCGAACAGGCGCTGGGTAAACAGCAGAGTCTTTCTCTTTCGTACGTGGGATCCGGCGGGAGACAGCTTTTGCAGTCGTCCTACATTCTCTCGCCAAATCCAAGTTTCTATGCTGCCGATTTGGTCGACAACACTGCCAAATCGGACTACGATGCACTCCAAGTCCGGTTCCAGCGACGCGTTGCTTCCGGGTTGCAGGCGTTGACCTCATACACCTGGGCCCATTCCATTGACAATGCCTCCTCCGGATCTAGTTTTCTGGGTTCGAACCTCAACGTCCCCGCGCTTGGAGCCAATATCAACCGAGGGCCGTCTGATTTCGATATACGGAACGCTTTCACTCTGGGCACGACGTACGACCTGCCTTCCTTTCAGGCGCCGCGCACAAGACTCTTACTCCAAGGATGGGCGATCCAGAACTTTGTCGTAGTATTCTCCGCTTCGCCCGTCGAGGCCTCCTACAACACGCTGGCCGATACGCTGTTCCATTCCGGCGCTGATGTGAGGCCGGATGTCGTTCCAGGTCAGGATTTCTATCTCCACGGCTCCGATTGTGTTGCAGTGCTAGGCCCTCCGTGTGCTGGCGGAAAAGGATTCAATCCGATGGCCTTCGTGCCGCCCCCGATCGACTCCACTACCGGGAATCCTCTTCGGCAAGGGGATCTCGCCAGAAATGCTCTGCGTGGCTTCGGCGCAGTTCAGTGGGATTTTGCCGTGCATCGTGAATTCCTGATCCACGAACGATGGAAACTGCAATTCCGCGCGGAACTCTTCAATATTTTGAACCACCCCAACTTCGGCCAACCCGTGGGAGCACTGGGAGGCCCCGGTGCCCTGAATCCTCAATTCGGACAGTCTCAGGCGATCCTGGCGCAGGCCCTGAGTGGAAGTCAGTACGCGGGAAGTGTCGGCAACGGTTCCTTGAGTTCGCTCTACCAAATGGGAGCGCCCCGTTCGATCCAATTCGCGCTGAAGTTAATGTTCTAAGCAGTCCAACAGGAGACTGCCGGTGCTCCTGAGTCTCCAACAATTTATGGCCTCGGAGTGATCTAGCATGTTTGTGCGGAGATTTCGGCGTTTGCATGCAATGACAGGTATCGTTCTCTGTCAGATTCTTGTCTTGGCTGTGTACATGGTGGCGCAGGATGCGAAACCGTTGGGGCTTGAGGACGCTCTTCGTTTTCGGAGCTTTGCTGATCTCACGCCAATTTCGCTCTCGCCCGACGGAAAGTGGGCTGCATTTACCGTTCGAGACAATCTGAGATCGAGGACCGTCGATGATCGAACCTGGAGGTTAACCGGGGTTCGTGACATTTTTACTGGCACCGATGTCTATTTACTGAACTTAAAGTCGACGTCGGTTGTGGCGTTGACGGAAGGGAAATCCGATAGTTTTCAGAGTATCTGGTCTCCGGATAGCAGATACCTGGCATTCATTTCTGACCGAGACGGTTCGCGCCAGGCGAAGTTGTGGGTCTGGGATGCCACCAATGGCGAACTGAGTAAGCTCTCCGATTTGGGCGTCCGCCAACTGGGCCCCGTCGCCTGGACTGCTGACAGCAAGAGCATCGTCGTGCCCGTGCTGCCGAATGGGATCTCGGCCGAGCGTTATGCACAGGAGCTGGATTACGGTTCCACCGAACAACAAGACCAGCGAGGCGCTATGACAGCAGGCTCAACCGTCATAGTGTTTCGCTCGAACAAGGCCGACAAGCGAAACGAACCTTCTGAAGAAGCGAACCCGTGGAGCTTAAAGATATTTTCCCGCGATCTGGTTCTGATCGATGCGGTCGGAGGAGAAGCACGAACCCTCGTCCAGGGAAAGGTGGCCGGATATGCTGTTGCTCCGGACGGGGAACGAATCGCGTATTCGGTACCAAAACGGTTTGAAAGTGCCGGTTCTCAGCAAACTCTGTTCGACCTGTTCACAGTTAACCTGGATGGCACTCACAGGCGGTTGCTCGTCTCCGATGCAAGGCTCGACTATGATGGCGCCTCCTTCTCTTGGTCGCCGGACAGTCTTTCTCTGGCTTACTACGCATTTCGCCCAGGCGGCCTCGAAACAGACACCGCGGACTATTTCATCGTCAGCGCTCGAGGAGGGCCATCGGAGGATGTCACCACATCCGTGCCGAATCAGACACTACCAGCGCGCTCCAGCATTCCTCTCTGGAACTCCAGTGCGAAGCAGATTTACTTCATCCGTGACGGGGCGCTATGGACAGCCGGGGTGCACATGCAAGCTTCGGAAGTCGGAAGGATTCCTGGCCGTCAGATTTTGAAGCTCATTCCTCGATCACAAAACCAAGTGTGGATGCCTCAATTGGGCTCAACGGTCGTGGTCACCCACGATGCCGAGAGAAAGCAGGATGGGTTCTACAGAGTGGATTTGGAGACGGGCCGGATAACGAGATTGCTCGAACGAGACGATTGCTACACCTGCGCAAACATGGATCGCCAGTTCGAGGTTACTGCCGACGGACAGAACCTACTTTACCTTGCTGAGAATGCGCAGAGTGCCAGCGATCTCTTTCTTGCCGACGCTGGCTTTAAGCAGGTGCGAAGGCTGACGCACCTCAACCCGCAATACGACGGTATCAAAATGGGGATGGCCAGTCTGGTTCACTGGTTGAGCGATGACGGAGACCCATTGGACGGAGCTTTGCTATTGCCCTCCTCCTACATGGCAGGGAAGCGTTATCCACTGATTGTGTGGGTTTATGGTGGCAGAAACCGCTCGGATCACCTGGATCACTTTGGCTTGGAAGGCTCCGGACCCTTCAACCTACAACTATTTGCAACCCGCGGCTACGCCGTCCTCGTGCCCGATGCTCCTCAGCATCTTGGCACACCCATGGTGGACTTGTTGAAGACCGTGATACCCGGAGTCAACAAGGTGATCGAAATGGGAATTGCGGATCCGAACGAGTTGGGAGTCATAGGTCATAGCTATGGGGGATACAGCACACTCTGCTTGATCACGCAGACGAAGCGCTTTCGGGCGGCACTGGAAGCAGATGGAACCTCGAATCTGCTTGGGGAATACGGCCAAATGGACGACAACGGCGCAGCCTACGGCATCGCCCTCAACGAGGAAGGCCAAGGCGCGATGGCCGGCACTCCCTGGCAGTATCGAGATCGATATCTCGAAAATTCCCCTGTCTTTTATCTCGATCGAGTGGAAACTCCGTTGCTGATTGTTCAGGGCGCGGACGATACCGCGGTTCGCCCATTCCTCGGTGATGAGATCTTTGTTGACCTGCGCCGCCTTGGCCGGCAGGTCGAGTACGCGAAGTACGCACACGAAGACCACTCGCCGCTGGGTTGGAGCTATGCGAATCAGTTGGACTTTGTAAATCGAATGATTGCCTGGTTCGATATGCATCTCCGATCAGTCCACGATGACCAACGTCAGTAGTGAGAAGGCTGGGAACCCATGGATGTATGGCCGTTCCGCAGCGAAGCGCAATGGCTTTTCAACCTTCGAGATGTGATCGCGGCGCGCCTAATGATTCTCAATCGAAAACAAGCGGAGCGCCCCTAGGAGGCGCTCCGGCCATGTATTACTCGTCGGCTTCGTACGCAGTAGCCGTTTCTTTCGAGTTGCTGTCAGCCCGAGCCGGTGTCGGCTTCTTGGAACTCTGGATGGATTCCAGGGCATCTGCCACTGCAAGAATTTCTGGCTTGTTGTATTCCATGTTGCTACCTCCTTTCCGTTAGTTTTCGGTGCTACCCAGCTAGCTCTAGCTGAACTTTTGCAATTCGATGAGACCTGCACTGGTGCGGGGGTCCCGGGGCGGTAGGGTCTTTGCCGTCCACCCGGAGGCGATTTCCGAAAGCCTGCAACCATCGTTCGATGATCAGGAGTCGCATAAGGGGCACAATCGCAGTCTCCTCTCCTGCCCGAACTCGGCCCAAATATCGCGAGAATGACTCCGGATCGAGAATTCCGAGCGAGGCCGTGATCATTTTCCGGTTGTCGAACTGCTTAAATTGCGCAGCCACGGCTGTCATCGGTCCGCGGACCACGAAGGATTTTCTCCGCTCAAGGATCTCGGCGGGCACGATTCCCCGGAGGGCATTGCGCTGAAGAAAACGTCGCCGTCCCGGGCGAACCAGTTGATCTCGTGGGATCGCAAAACAGAACTCGATCAGCTCGCGGTCAAGGTAAGGATAGAGCCTTTCGTAAGCAGGATCGGACCCCGGGGTGGTGCACGCAAGATGTCTCCGCAACGCTTCAAGCGTGTTCCGGTTTTGCTGGAAGCTCGGCAGGCTTTCGCTGGGAGACAATCGTGGTTCATACCCGGAGAGAGCTGACCAGAACCGGCCCTTGAATTCCGGGAGCAACCACGGGATCGATCTCTCAATCTCCCGGGAGCGTGCACCATGGGGAGGCGCAAAATCACGAAGCGCCTCCCATAACAGGTAAAACCACGGCCGGCGTTGGGACAACGCCCAGGCTTTTAGTTGCTGGCAAAGACGCCGGAATTCCAGTCGCACGATCAGATCCTGCAATTCAGGGTTTGGCGTCGGTACTCCTCCCAATACCTCATCCCCACCGAGTCCGGATAAAACCGTCCGACTGTCTTCTCTGACCAGGAAATCGGCGAATGCGCGGGCAGCGTTGTCTTTGTCAGGTGCCCCGCCGGGGAGACAATAGAAGGGGGACGCCTCAAACCTGGCGGTCGAAGCTGAGGAAGAAGCATCAAGGTGACAGCCTCGTTCGCCTCGCTTGGCTTCAACGGCAGCTACGTAGGGAAGTTCGTTCCAGCTCGGTTCGGAATTGTCGTAGTAGGAGAGTGTGCACAGTCTGCTCGCTGCCGCGGACCCTTCGGCAATGAGCCGGTCCGCCATGCATACGATCGCGGACGAATCCATCCCTCCGCTTAGTTCGGCGACGACCGGACGGTCGGAGCGCAGACGTCGCCGCACAGCGTTCGAGAATACTTCGCGGAAGTGCTGCTCATAGTCGGCATCCGAGCGATGGCGGATTTGATTATTGCCATCAAACTCCCAATATTTGTGAACCGTTTGCTTTTCGTGGCTCAGCGTAACGAATGAGGATGGCGGAACGGAACAAACGCCGACGTACGGAGTGAGAGATGCCGCGGGAAAGAATCCCAGCCATCCTGCAATATATTCGTGGTTGAGCTCAAAAGAATGGCCCGCAAGAGTTAGCAAAGGATCAAGTATTGTGCACCACACAACCTGATCCTTCTTCACAAAGTAGTAAAGTTGACGGGTTCCAACGAAATCTCTAGCTAAGATCAGGGATCGCGTTCTCGCATCCCATATCGACAGTGCCCAATCGCCGACCAGGCGGGCGAATAAGCGAGTTCCAAACCTTTCGAAACCTGCGGCAACGATTTCGACCGCAGTCGATGCGCGCGAGATCTCTGGCCTGAGAACATGGGCCAGTTCATCACGATTATCCAGACGCCCGTCCCAGGTGATCACCGCACCGGAGGGGCAAATATATGGCTGCATTTCGCGGCGAGCCTCCTGGGTTGTGTAGAGAGCGCGATAGAGTATCCCGAAGTTGTCGTGGCAGAACGAACCCTCGGAGTCGGGTCCGTAAGGGACCAGCACCGGCCGAACCATATTGAGATACTCGCCGCTCCGCGGTCCGCTCTCGAAGTTGCAGATTCCAAATTGTGCACTCATAGTCCCCAGTACCTCGGCATTTCAGCATCGGTCAAGCACTGCGTACACTTCAGGCATATAAGCCTTGTCGTTGACGATATGACCGTCCACCTCGACCCAAGCGTGGGTTTTAAAAGGCATCTGTTGTGCCCCGATCACCATCTGGGCGCGCACTCCAAATCTCTTCAGTAAGCACGCCGTAGCAGCGGACCTCTGCAGACAGAGCACTTGTTTCCAATACCAAATGCAGGCGATGTCGACGGCTGAGCAGACCTTCTCCGTTGCATCAGCAATCCCGGTGGCACCGCCTACCGGGGAGTTGCGAGCCTGCTCGTATAGAGCACGAAAATTCCCGCGCGCCAAGAAGAGATCGAAATAGAGGAGCATCAGATAGGCTCTGACAATCAGGAACGACATGGGAGTCACCTTTTGTTACACGCTGAGGCCGAGTTGATCGCACAAGAAAGCCATGCGGTCGGTGAGAGCTTCGATCCGGGTATTGAGCGGCAGCACGGGAGAATGTCCGCGCTGGCGGTTGTAGTCGAGGAAAATGGGGTTCTCGCAAATATTGGCAGCCTGCAGGCGCGCGGTCATTTTCCGAGCGTGCATGGGATTGCAGTTCTGATCGGACTCGCCTGACACAATCATCGCTGCGGGATAAGCTGTGTGGTCGCGAACGTTGTGGTACGGCGAGTAGGCGAGAAGAGCGGAGAAGTCTTCCCGGTCCTCAACGGTCCCATATTCTTCCTTCCAGGCATGCGCGCTGTCGAATAAGTGATACCGCAGCATGTCGAGAATCGGGACCATGCAGACGACCGCACCGAACAGGTCCGGCCGTTGGGTTATCGCTGCTCCGACTAGCAATCCGGAATTTGACCCACCGAAGATCGCAAGTCTCCCTGGCTCTGTCCGCCCCGTCTCAGTGAGACATTGCGCCGCGCAGAGGAAATCATCAAACGCGACCTGCCGGTTTCGCCGTCTGGCTGCCTCATGCCACTGGGTTCCAAACTCGGAACCTCCGCGGATATTTGGGAGCGCGAAGATGCAACCTCGTTCCATCAGAAACGCCACAAATACGCTGAATTGCGGCGTCATTGCGACGCCATATCCGCCGTAAGAGGTCATGATGGTCGGGTGGGAGCCACCTTCAAGAACATCGCGCCGTGCGACTAAGTACATCGGAACATGGGTTTCGTCCTTTGCTGCGAACCAGACTTGGGTATGAGCGAAATCCCTGGAATTAAAAGGTACGACGCGCTTCGCCCACAGATTCACCCGCCGGCTGGTGGGGGAATATCTGCAAGTTTCGGTGGGCTGGGTGAAGGACTCCCGTTCAAAGAGCAGCTCGTCTGTGCATTCGACGCCGCCGGTCAATCGAACGGTGCTTGATCCGTCAACCGGCATCCGGCCGAGTCGTCTGCCTGCCATATCGAAAATGTGGACTTCGGTTTTGAGTTTGCGGCTATAAGAGACAAAGATCTGTTCGGCGACAACCCCCCAGTCTTGAATCACCGCATCACTTTCAGGTACTACGTCCACGAACTCCGGCTCCTG
>Ga0210405_10005241_pt1 | contig 11916 bp, 13 predicted proteins | sample IncBWH11MmetaG_FD_155492 | JGI IMG/M metagenome (GOLD analysis project Ga0210405, IMG submission 155492) | Forest soil microbial communities from Barre Woods Harvard Forest LTER site, Petersham, Massachusetts, United States - Inc-BW-H-11-M | ecosystem: Environmental > Terrestrial > Soil >... | reverse complement strand
AAAGACGAAAACCGTTTGACCTGGAAGGATGTACTTTTGGGTGAAGGTCCGCGATTCGAAATCCCGCTCCCCAAACGTGGCACGGTCAAATCGCGCAAGCCTGCGGGGTTCGATTGATCCGCTACCTGATCGACACGAACGTGGTGTCCGAATTGCGCAAGCCCAAGCCTCACGGTGCGGCAGTCGCTTGGTTGCATAGTCTTGAATTGGGCCAAGCCTTCTTCTCGGCGGTAACGTTCGGGGAAATTCAAAGGGGTGTGGAACTCACGCGTCGACAGGATCCTGTAAAGGCGAACGAAATCGAGGCTTGGGCGGCACAGTTGGAACGCACTTCACAAGTCTTGTCGATGGATGCCGCGTGTTTTCGAGAATATGCCCGCCTAATGCACCGCCGTTCCGATACCCTAGGTGAGGATGCTATGATGGCCGCCACGGCGCGCGTTCATGGCCTCACCGTGTCCACTCGGAACGAACGTGATTTCGCGCACTTCGACGTGGCCGTCTTGAATCCCTTCAAACAGAAAGTGATGTAGTGCTGCGCCGAAGCATCCTAGTCCTGTAGGCAATTCGGCTTTCCGGAAGAAGGAAGCCCGTTAACAGGAACTCCAGATCGCCTAACCTTTTCTCTTGGACGAGTACGCGACTTCTGGCCCAGAATAGTTACAGGATGGCCCGTCCGGACAGAATTCTGGGCTCTCTGCGCTTTCGGACTATGATCCGGGCTAGATCCCGTCAGCCTGTACATTCTGGCTATTGGCTCAATGCGTATCCGAGCAGGTGCTCCATCTTCCCCAAGTTTTCGCAACTGGATTCGCTTGATACAAAATGCGATCGGTCTCCCGCGTTGTAACAGCGGTAGAGCGGAACCGTGTGCTCTTGCGGTTTGCTATAGACCCATCCCGCCGTACGCAACCGCTGGTAGCGTCCCGCATCGCACTCGTACTTCTGGTCGAGCATGTGGTCCGGATGGCCCGGCCAATTGCTGACGCAATCCTCCAACTTCACCGTCTGCTTGCCTGGTTCAGCGATCGTCATCAGATACCCGAGTTGCTTCTCCGACTTGTAAGTGCTACCCCTGGGAGCAGGGACCGCTGCCGTCGTCGCCCACCTGTCCTTCAATTTCCCGTCGTACCAGCGCGCAAGCAGGATTCCCACTTGCGGCACCACTGGCGTGTCCGAGATCGAAACCTCTACTCTGCGAAACACCAGGTAGCGCTTATCAAATCCTTCGTTGGGTTGCAGGTACATGTAGGCCATGAACCACGAATCGGAAAGCTGGTTGCTTCCTGTCTTTGCGTCCAGCAGGTCTTGATACGCCACGATCTCGCACGGCGCGGGACGGTTCCACGTGCACGAGTCGAGATCCATCAACGGCTCCGGTAACGGCGTAAAGTCCGTGAACGTCTTTTCGTCCTTCGAGAATTGGAGTCCCATGCCTCCGCGCATCCCTCCAAAGAGCAGTATTTCGCCGTTCCTTGTCCATCGCGAGGCGCTGCCACCCATTCCTTTCGGCAGGCCGGTCGATTCGCCGCGAACGCCAGACTGGTCCCATTTGCCGTTATAGAATTTCTTCCACTTCGCGGGTTGCGGATCGGACACAGGCGCGCGCGCCACAATCTCGGCCGGGTTCGTATTTCGCCAGCAATAAGCGTAATAGTAGCCGTCCTCTCCATTCACTGCCGTGCAGTCGCCTTCACCGGTCACCCGGCCATGCGTGACAGAGTCTGTCCCAACGATGATTTGCCCAATGTCGTCCCAGTTCAGCCCGTCGTCCTTGGATATTGCGATCGACATCGATTTCAATCCCTGTCCCGGCGCGTCCCCGGTCTCGTCATGAACCCAGCCCCAAACAATATTCCCGGACCGCTCTGCGTGGTTGATCCACTTCCCGCTCTCGCCGTACTCTCCGCGTGGCGCCCGCCCAAGAACCTTGCGCAGCGGCCCGCTCATGTCCATGGGATTCTTCCCATCAATCGCGTACGTTTCGCCCGCAGCCGTAAAGCCGCGGAGTCTCCCACCGGGAAGCTCAATCTCCGTGAAAACGTTGTCGATTTTGTCTGGAACCGGGCCTTGTTCGACAATAGGCAGTCCGACTCGGACTTTCAGACAGGCAACGCAAAGGGAGACTTTGGGTGAGCGAGCCGTGAGGTTGCTCGCTTTTGAGAGGAAAATCCAGACGTAGAAAAGCGCGACCAGCACGAAAAAGGTGAATCGGGCGCGCTTCGCTCGCATTCGCATCCATCCTAGCGTTCGGGGCGTTTAACCCTACATCGTGGCATAAGTTCCCGGGGAACCCAATCTTTGTCGAACGGCGGAGAGGAATTCGCTCTGCACCGCCCGTGTCTCGTCGCTGTCTTCCAGGCTCTTTCGGTCCCACGTTGAGCTAGCGCAATAAAGATGTCAAACGTTGATCGCAGCAGATAATGTAATTAACTTAGGAAGAGAATGTTTCGAGAATTAGCAGGGAATCTATGGACGAAAAGCGATCTGACACGTTATTAAGAACTTCGACCGCAGACCGACCACAGAGGGCGTCTATGCAGAAATTCTGGATCTCGGTGTCGGCATGCTTTTTGCTCGGCACCCTCGCTACTCACGCGGCTCATGCAGATAACCTCATCGTTGGGGTGAACGTCACGAACAACGACGGTTCTCTTTCTGCAGCGTTTCAGGACGAGGAGATCAACCAATTAGCGGAAGGCCATGTAACAACGATCCGTGTGGGACTGGTGTCTTTCAACACTGATTTCATAATCAAAGCTTATCAACATGGAATCGGCTCCGTGGTCATCGTGCTCCCTTTTCTTGGTTTAAGAGGCTGGTCGGATGTAGTTTATTCCAAAACCACACCGGAAGTATTCACCGAAAGGGTCAAGCCGATACTCGACAAGCTTGAGGCGTCAGGCGTGCGCTTGACTGCGTTTGAACTCGGAAATGAAATCAACAATTCTCAATTTAATGGTGATCTTCCCAGCGTGGGTGAGGGACGCGAACTACGATTGGCCGACCTCAACAATCCGAATGATCCGCAAGCAAGCCAAGTTGCTACAGGTTACAGAGCTTATATACGGCTTATGGTGGCTCTAAAAGATTTGCGGGACACTTCCAGGCTCAATCGGCGCACACCGATTATCTCCGCTGGGCTATCGCAGGTTCATTCCACTCCGTTCGAAGTTACTCTCAAGGACGCCATTGAGTTTTTGAATCAGAACGGCCTGGACAAGCTGGTGGACGGCTATGGCATTCATGTCTATCCCAGCGGCGATCCTAACCGGCCGGTCTCGGCGCGCATTGCTTCGCTTGACGAAGGCATGTTCTCGGCATGTCGCCTCAAACCTTGCTGGGTTACGGAATGGGGTTTTCGCAACGATGGTCAAGATGGTCAATATTGCCCCGGCAATAACCCGGTTCTCACCAAGGTGGTTCAAGATATGCGCATGTCCTTCCTGCATTTTGCGACGAAACGGCAATTGGCCGCGCTCATCTACTACGACTGGACTGCCAGACCAGGACTAAAAGATACTTTTAGTGTTTCCCGATGCGGTGGGCTTACAGATGCCGGCAAATTAGCCTTGAGCCCGTTGCACTAACTTTGACTTCAACAACCATAGGACATCCGATGAAAGAACTCGCATATCCCCTCCTCCTTTTTACCTGCCTGTTGATTTCTCGCTCTGCTCACGCGGAAGGCGTGGTCGTCGGGGTAAACACCGTGGAGGTCGCACGCATGAACGAGCAGCAGCAGGACGCCTTTGTGGAGGAGCTGCGGCAGAACGGCGCGAATACGGTTCGCGTCGGGATGGATGAAAAATACACACATTTCATCACCCGCGCCTATCAACGCGGCATCGGCGTCGTCGCGGTCGTATTCCCCTGGTTCGGCAGCGAAAAGAAAGCGCGCATGCGTCCATCCGACCTGTCCAAAGGGCTGATATGGGGACAAGCGGCGTTTTCGACGATCGATCCCGAGGCCTTCCGTACTTGGTTTAGCTCCCGCCTCGCCGCTTTGGAAACGGGAGGCGTGCGCCTGACTGCCTTTGAGTTTGGCAATGAGATCAATAGCGCAGGCTATGACGGCGATTTCCCGCTCCAGGCCTCAGGCCGCGAGTTGGGGCTCTCCGATCTCAATAACCCCATCGACGCCGAGGCCGCCACTATTGCGGCAGGGTACCGCGTCTATTTGAAGGCGCTTGCCGAACTTAAGCACGTCCGCGACGCATCGAAGCTGAACAAAACGACACCTATCATTTCGGCAGGACTGGCCGATAGCGGACCGCCCGGCAAGCGTCCTAACGCACATCAGGATGGTGTAAGCATTCCTGATACGCTCGATTTCTTGCGCCAGAATGGCCTGGACGACTTGGTAAACGGCTATGGCGTTCATTTCTATCCCCCCAACCAGGATCCCAACACTCCCGTTATCGCCCGCATCAATTCGCTGAGCGAACGCGCTTTCGCGCGGTGCACTCCTGCCAAGCCCTGCTGGCTGACGGAGTGGGCATTCCCCAACCGGGATCTGTCCTGCCCGATTCACGATGAAACGCGGGTAAAGCTGATTCAAACGGAGCGAGAAGCGTTCAAGAGCTTTATCAAACAACGGCGCCTAGCCGCGATCATCTACTACAACTGGACGGCCCTGCATGGGTATGAATCCCAAGCCATCTTCCGCTGCGGCGGGCTCACCGACGCCGGCAAATTGGCCTTAAGGCCGATGTAGTGCGTGACGTTCGGCTTGCACGGCAACGCGAGTGCGAGTGAAACATGAGCCGACTCACCGGAGTTCTGGACCACGACGCGAGCGTCTAGCCCGAGGGTTTCTTTATGTTCAACAAAGCGTATTCATCGCCTCACGAACGCGCCCGCGATTTCGCTAATCGTTTGGGAATTCGGTTGCCAATCCTGTTGGCACCCATGGCAGGAGCTTGTCCTCCGTCACTTTCAATTGCCGTAGCCAATGCAGGTGGGCTTGGGGCGTGCGGAGCCCTGATGATGAAGCCGGATGAAATCAGGGCTTGGAGCGCCGAATTCCGCGAAGGCAGCCAGGGGGAGTTTCAGGTCAATCTCTGGATTCCAGACGCACCGCCGACACGAGACTTCGAGTTGGAAGAACGGCAACGGGAGTTCCTCGCGAGGTGGGGACCTCCTGTTCCAACCGAAGCGGGCGATGCGATGCTGCCGGACTTTGAGGCGCAATGCCAGGCCATGATAGCCGCAGCCCCGAAGGTGTGGGCGAACCAGTCTTCAGTCCCGACGGAACCAGCATTGCCTATTGGGCCAAGAAAGGCGAAAAGGAGTTCGTGGTCATCGGCGACAAAACAGGGCCCGAGTTTGACGAAGTTCGAAGCCCTATCTTCAGTCCGGACGGTCGCACCATCGCCTATCAGGCCAAGCAAAGGCAAAAGCAATTTATCATCCTCGGCGACAAAAGGGGTCCCGAGTTTGGCGAAGTAGGAGTGCCTGTCTTCAGTCCGGACGGAGCCAACGTCGCGTATCGTGCTCGACGCGGCAAAGAGTGGTTGATTGTGGCTGGCGAAAAGCTCAGCCCGGAGTTCGATGACGTCTTTCGTCCTTACTTCTGCTCAGACGGCAGCAAAGCGGCCTATGGCGCCAGACAGGGAAGAGAGTTCTGGTGGAAGGTTATGGACGTTCGCTAGCCGGAAGTTTAATAAGCAAGAAAAATACGTTTACATGACACTATGATTTTCTGGAAGCAAATTGTGAGAATGCAACTCCATAAATGCTTCATTGCAAGAGAGTTGGCTCCCCGGGCTAGATTCGAACTAGCAACCCTTCGGTTAACAGCCTTGAGACCAACTTAATCACAATTTGCCGGAGCCGAGACAAATCGAGGGGAATCAGCAAGTTCTGATCAAATGGGGTTAACTCAGATTCATTTTCTCTTTTCAGTCTTCATCTTCATTTGCCGCCATTCCTCACAATTCGCATGACGCCTACATGACACCACGACCCTGCGAGGGAAGGCTGAGCGGCTGGCATCGATTGGTTAGGCGATGTCGAGAACGCTGCCTGTGACGAAGGGTGTTTCATCGTTTCACCAGTAGTGGGGACCGGAAAAAAGGCCGGAGAGTGCCGGCCCTCGATAGGGGAAACGTGGTCCGGCGGATGGTGGCTAGCGCCTGACGCGATCAGGCCTTCTTGATCAGGCCGACTTGTGTGAGACCGGTGACATCGTCGTCCAGCCTGACCTCAAGCTTTGGTAGGAAGGAAATCATTCGGGCACCGAAGCCGTCCTGATTAATAGTCGCGAATGAGGTCAGAGACGAAGTGCTCTAAATCAAGTGCTTCTACCCCGCCAGCGACGGCCTTGGTGGCCAGGGTTGAGCGCGACTTTCCGTGGACTATAGTCAGCCGGGTTGAGCGTTTTTCTAAAGTGCGGCGCAAAGAAAGAAGCGGAGCCGCCATTGCAGGCCGCACAGTTTTGCCAGCCTTACACTCTATGAGCCATAGTCCGGCATTCGGCCTTGATATCAGAAAGTCTATCTCCAGACCCTGCTGATCGCGAAAGTAATAGAGCTCTTTTCTCGCTCCCCGATTCACCTGGCTCTTGAGTATTTCTGCCGCCACAAAACCCTCAAACAACTGTCCCAAAAAAGGCGAACGCTGAAGCTCAGCCTCCGAAGCAATTCCCAAGAGATAGCAGGCAAAGCCAGAGTCACCCCAATAGAGTTTCGGCGATTTGATAAGCCGTTTCCCAAGATTCTCGAAGTACGGCGGAACAAGGATGACCTGACCGGTGATTTCGAGAACCTGCAGCCACTCGCCTATGGTCGGCACGGAAACCCCGAGCGGCGCAGCAAGATCGGTCTTATTCAGAATTTGACCGTGCCGACTAGCCAGCAGCGCCAGAAATCGACGGAAGGTAACTAAGTCTCGTATGTTCGTAATTGCACGGACGTCTCGCTCCAAATAGGTTTGAAGGTAGGAAGCAAACCAAAGTGCTCGCGATTTTGGGCGAGCCAAAACCTCTGGAAAACCACCGTGAAGCATATTCACTCTTGCAGTCTCGACGATACTGAAAGGCAGAAGCTGCAGAATGGCAGCCCGGCCGGCCATCGATTCCGTGATGCCTTGCATTAACGGCGCTTCCTGCGATCCGGTGAATAGCCACCGTCCCATCCGGCGTGGCGCCGCATCGATAAGAGTGCGCACATAACTGAGAAGTTCGGGGGCATTCTGAATTTCGTCAAATAGAACAGGAGGACGAAGGTCTTCGAGGAACGTACGTGGGTCATTGCGAATCCGTCCCTGGATGTCAGGATCCTCTAGGAGCACATACTGAGCCTTGGGGAACAATTGGCGAAGAAGTGTCGTTTTTCCGGAGCGGCGCGGTCCGGTAATGACCACTGCTGGGAATTGCCGGGCTGCTTGTCGAGCCACGCTATCGAGATTTCGAGGTATATACAGCATTTGAGTATTCTAAGATGGAACTTTAGAATAATCAATAATTGAGCAATGGACTCCTTGCCACAGTTCTTTAGCTAGGACCACCTTAATCACAATTAACCGGAGGCGACACAAATCGCGGGGAGTCTATTCTACCTTCTCTCTTTCAGTTCTTGGTGGCCTAAACGGGAGCTCTCTGAGGGAGTTTCAGACTCATACAACCACCCCGCCGGGGTGGCCACCGCTCAAAGTTAACCCAATGTCCTGCGAAGTGTGCCATTTCCGTCTGCCTCAAAATAGCCGTTTGTATTTCCGGCGGCACGATGATGTAGAACCCGCGTGCAGGACTGGCCACCAAGCCGCGTTTCGCCAAACGATACAGGGACAATTTCGCGGCATCCGCTGACACACCCAGCGCTTTGCGCATCTCGTCGGCTGCGAAGTGGTAGCGGCCGTTGGCCGCCAAATCGCTTATGTAGTCGCGGGCTTTCGACACCGTTCTCCGGTTCTACTCACATAACGTATCACTTTTCGATACGTTATGACGGTGTCGCCGGCTAACTGGATCCCCGCCTTCTGGAGTGGAAGCATTAGTCCATTGTTCCGTACGAGGAGAGTAACAGCTTCGTCACACATGTGCTGGGCGAAGTCCATGTCTTCGGGGTTGCTGTCGGGCCGTGCTAGTTTAAGGAGGTTTGGTTCGACCTTTTGGGAGCACTAGCCGCGTGGAAGACTTGCTGGCGACAGTGAAAGTCCGCTGGTAGCTGTTCATAGCGCGCCGCAAGCGCAAACACGAGAAGTATGCAGAGCTTTGCGTTCTTACGCGAGAGCACTCGAAATCGCGCCAAATTATGGCTCACGCCTACATGGGGCTCACCTATTACGACCTGGGGCGATATGGGGAGGCTGTTGAGTCCCTAAATCGCACAATCAGGATGAAGCCTAGCCTGGTGAACGACCCGTACTGGCTTCACATGCTCGGGTTAACAAGTGGACATGCTGAATAATGGGAACAGTCGCTTGCGGCATTCGCGAAATTGACTGAGTCCAAGAGTAGAAAGGGAAACGCCTGGCATGGACGCAGTCGGTGCCGGCGCTGGCCCGAATTGCGACGCAAGTTGCTTCTTGCCTTCTGGATGACAACACAGTTGCTGAGCTGACGTTGTGCAGGGTTTGTTGCAGCGCGCGTGAGGAGCAGAGGCGCGAGGCGCACAAGGTTCTTGACAGCGAACCCCTTCTGAACTAAACTAACTGAACTAAGTTCTATGGAGATTTCGTGATTACGATCAACATCCATAAAGCCAAAACGCAACTGTCCCGTCTGGTGGACGAGGCAGCGGGCGGAAAGCCGTTTATCATTGCTAAGGCAGGAAGGCCGATGGTCAAGGTCACAGCCCTGGACACGCCGACTGGAAAACAGGTACGGAGGCTCGGGTTTCTTCGCGGCCTGTTTTCGGTACCCGATGACTTTAACACGATGGGTAGCTCTGAAATCGCGCGGATGTTCCAAGGTGAAGCGTGAAGCTGCTGCTGGATACTCATCTGCTGCTATGGGCAGCTCATGATCCGAAACGGCTGACAAAGGCGGCGCGTGCGCTTATCGAGAATTCCGAGAGTGAGCTCGTCTTCAGTGCTGCGAGCCTATGGGAAATTACCATTAAGCACAGCTTGGGACGCCAGGATTTCCGTGTGGACGCAAGGCGGTTGCGCCGTGGGCTGCTGGATAATGGCTATGCCGAACTCCCAATCACTAGCGAACACGCGATCAACACGGACCAGTTGGCACACACACACAAGGATCCCTTTGATCGGATTCTGCTGGCTCAGGCGATGGTTGAGGGAATGACACTAGTCACCAACGACCGCAAACTCGCGACATATCCAGGCCCGGTGCGCAAAGTGTAAGGAACGAGTCGTCTGGAACTAGTTGAACGAAAAAGGATTGGCTCCCCGGGCTAGATTCGAACTAGCAACCCTTCGGTTAACAGCCGAACAACCAATTTAATCAGAACTTGCCGGAGTTGGTGCTAATCGAAGGAATTCAGCAAGTTGCGATGAAACGGGACGAATCACTTTCTCCTTCTTTATTCACCTTTCGTTCGCATTTTGCCGCCATTCACCACCACTAGTATTACGTTTTTATGACAGCGCGTACCGTTACCGATTCTCATCGATCTGTGGTTCGCAAAATGAAATAATGAAATCGCAGTTGAGGCTGAGGATGCCCGTTCATCGCTGGGCATCTTGCTTAAGCGACATAACTGATTTCGACGGTCGGTCAACGGCGCAAGAAGCAGACTCGATTGGTCCAGTCCCATTTGGCGGTTTTCCTCAAGAGATTGCTCAAGGCCCGTACGAGGCCACCCGTATCCGATGGCGATATGGTCTTTTCGTCAACAAAAATCACTCCGCCGTGCTTTCGCTCTTCTTCCGCCCAGGCTTTGAGCAACGGGGGAATCGTCCTTCGATCGTAGGTAACAAACGTCAACCCCTGCAAGGCTGCCTGTTGCAGGCAGGCAGAGTCTTGCTGTCCTAGGAATTCTCCCTCCTCCCATTCCGCCAAACAAGAAACTACAAGCAGCCGATTGCGACGGCGAAGGCCATCCGCGACCCTCGGCGAGATATGCTCATCCAGAAGAAGCCTGAGCATCTCAGTCCCTCGCTGCTCCTCCGGAGGAGAGTTCGACAGCCTGCGGCAACATGCGCTTTAGTGCCTCGAAATCTGTTGCAGCATTCTCGGATAGTGCACCTTCAATCTCTTCTGGAAACGCCTTTGCATAGTTGATGGCGGCTTGGACTTTCGCTTCTGGCCATTTGAGATGCTCGCCCACGGCGGAGACATCAGCCTTATAGCTTTGAACGAGGAGCAAAACCTCCCACACAGCGAGCGTACTCCCTTGGATGTAGGCTTGTCGGCCCACCGGAGAATCGCGGAAGTCGATAAACGCGAATTCCGACCTTCTGAGCCCTTCTTCCACCAACCGAGCGCTTGCATCGCTAGGTGTCCATCCATGGCGATTGGCCATTCGCTTGAGACGTTTTCCACTCTCTGCCGGCAGACGCATGCTGATGACGACGGAACGAGTCGCTCTCATGGAGCCTCCCCTTCTGCAACGTAACTGTTGTAAGCATTGTAGCATTTCTGGATTGATCCGGACAGACTATGAGTCGACCTTCAAGCAAGGTGCCATTCCTATTGACACATATAGATATCGAATGATATAGATATTGGCATGACTAGAGTCGATCCTCAAAAGTTTATTCCACTCAAGACCCATTGGTTTCACATCATGCTCTCGCTTGCGGGTGGGGAGCAGCACGGTTACGGAATAATGCAGGAAGTCCTGAATCGCAGTACCGGAAAAGTGCGGTTGTGGCCAGCGACATTGTATGGATCGATTAAGCGGCTAATCGAGGCGGAACTGATCGAAGAATCCGACGAGCGGCCCGCGCCGGAACTGGACGACGCGCGACGCCGCTATTACCGGCTGACGACCCTCGGCAGGCGTGTGCTCGACGCGGAATGTGAGCGCCTACAGGAATTGGTTCGTACCATTCGAGTGAAACAAGCCGTGGTGACGGAATGAAATTCGCATGGCGGATCTACCGGCGACTGGCGCAAGCTTTTCCGCACGAATTCAAATTGGCTTATGGCACAGAGGTGATGCAACTCGGTGAGGACGTCGTGGAAGAAATTGCCAAAAGGCATGGAGCCGCCGGGCTGATACGGCTAATCGCGGATATCGCGATTCGTATACCGCTCGAATACCTGAGTGAAATGCGCGGCGATATGAGGTATGCGTTGCGAGCACTGATCAAGTCGCGCGGATTTGCGCTGGTCGGCATCATTTCGATGGGACTCGGAATTGGGCTGACGACAAACGTGTACAGCTCGAAATGGGCGTTGCTATTTCGTGATCTGCCGGCAGCGGCGAATGCCAAGAAGTTGGTGATGCCTGAGAAGCCGGTCTCGTATTACTACATCGAGCGATATCGGGATCACGAGAGCCTTTTCGCCGGGGTCACCGCATTGCAGACCGGCATCCCATTCAATGTCACCCTCCAAAGTGATAGTAATGCGAAACCGGAGCGCGTCTTCGGGCAACTTGTATCACCCGACTATTTTACCGTGCTCGGCGTCCAACCCCAGCGTGGGCGAGTGCTCAGCGCCAGACTTGACAAGCCCGGCGACGCGCCCGTTGTGGTGATCAGCGATCGTTTCTGGCGCAATCACCTCAATTCTTCTCCCAACGCCGTGGGGAAAATGCTTCGCCTGAATGGGCAAATCGCGACCATCGTGGGAATCACACCGAAGAATTTTAATGGTGCCCTTTCCGTGAATCCGGCTGAGCTGTTCGTCCCGATCACAGTGCCAGGAGCGCTCGCTCAGGAGCTCGCGAACGACGTGCTGCATCAACGCAATGCCAAGGAGTTCCTGGCAATGATGTGCATGGCGCCTGGCGTCACGATTGACTCCGCTGAAGCCGCTCTCGATGCGATCACCCGTCGTCT
>Ga0210405_10005240_pt1 | contig 11918 bp, 13 predicted proteins | sample IncBWH11MmetaG_FD_155492 | JGI IMG/M metagenome (GOLD analysis project Ga0210405, IMG submission 155492) | Forest soil microbial communities from Barre Woods Harvard Forest LTER site, Petersham, Massachusetts, United States - Inc-BW-H-11-M | ecosystem: Environmental > Terrestrial > Soil >... | reverse complement strand
TCAGGCGCGTGACGGCATCCACGATGAGCGCGGCGCCCAATTCGCCGCCGGAAAGAACAAAATCGCCGATCGAGAGTTCGTCCGTGGCGAGGTGCTCAGCCACGCGCTCGTCCACTCCTTCATAACGGCCGCAAAGCAGGATGATCCGATCGAGTAGGGCAAACCGTCGCGCCGTCTCCTGGCGAAACAATTGTCCGGACGCGGAGAGGAGAACAATCGCAGTGGCTGAAGGCTCGGCAGGCGTTGCTTCGCCTTTTAGCGGCGCATCACGGCGTGCTCCCGCATCGCCCGCAAGCGACTCCACCGCCTCGAATAGGGGTTCGGGTTTCAGCACCATGCCCTCGCCGCCGCCGAACGGGCGGTCATCAACGGTGCGATGGCGGTCATGCGCGAAGGCGCGCAGGTCGTGCACGCGGACGTCCACGAGACGCGCTTCGCGCGCCCGGCGCACAATTCCGTAATCCAGCGGGCCGGCAAAGAATTCGGGAAATATTGTGATGATCTCGAACTGCATGGCAGGGACAGTGTAACGCAGCCCGCGTCAGGAGCGATTCAAATCGAGCAGGCCATCCGGCAGGGAGACTTCGATGCGTTTCGCTTTCACGTCAATCTGAATGCAAAATTCCGCGGCGAGCGGCACCAGGACTTCGCCCTGGTTGGTGTCAATCGCCAGCAAAGGCGCGCCGCCGGGAAATTCGACGTCGCGCACGGAACCCAGCGCCGAAGTAGCGCCCGCTTCCCACACAGCGCAGCCAACGAGATCACTGACAAAATAATTTCCCGCGGCGAGTTGCGCGCGCTCTTCGATCGGCACTTGCACTTCCAATCCGCGCAGGCTTCCCGCAGCTTCCACGCTGTTGATATCCGCAAAATGAAAAACGGCGTGGCCGCCCCGGCCCGGTGAAAGCCAGCAACGCTGCACGCGGACATGCCGGGGCGTGCTTCGCCCGTCGGCCAGCCACACTTCCTTTAGCTTCGGCAGACGCTCAGGGAAATCGGTCAGGATTTCGGCGGCCACTTCGCCACGCAGGCCGCGAGGACGCAGAATTCTGGCAAGCGTTACGCCGGTGAATTCTTCCGCGGGCAATCTATTCGAGGATTTCAAGCGTCAGGCGTTTCCGAATTTTCATCCCGGCGGCGCCGAGGATGGTGCGGATGGATTTCGCCGTCCGTCCCTGCCGTCCGATCACTTTCCCCAGGTCTTCGGGATGTACGCGCAATTCAAGCACGGTTACTTGCTCCCCATCCACAGATCGTACTTGAACTTGTTCGGGATGATCGACCAATGCCTTCGCAATCGCTTCCACAAGGTCCTTCATGGGGCCCTCCACCAGTCACATTCGCGGGTTCGACTCGAGATCTCACTTGTGCAGGTTCCGAGGGCCAGGGGAACCTTCCTTGAACCACCGCGTGGCGGTTCAAGCGATTTTTTGGGCCGTCAAAAAGCTGCGAACGGTGTCACTGGGTTGCGCACCGCACGACAGCCAATACTTCACTCGCTCGGCATCCAACTGAATGGCCGCCGGATTTTTAAGCGGGTCGTAAGTTCCCACGATTTCGACAGTCCTGCCATTGCGGGGTTTGCGTTTGTCGAGCACGACAATGCGGTAAAACGGTTGCTTCTTCTTGCCAATTCTAGCCAAGCGGATTGCCAGCACGTTTCACTTCCTCCTGGCCCAAGATTATAGCTGGTTCCCTCTGTTTGCGATACCCCGCAGACGATCCAATCTCCTGATTAGCCCATTTATAGAGATGCACTGAACGTGCCAGGGGTTTGTCTGGCTGGGTAGCACAGGCACTCTTGCCTGTGTGGTTTTGTGGGCGTACGCACAGGCTACCGATCCAACAACGATGGCAAAACCCGCACAGGCAAGAGTGCCTGTGCTACTAAAACCCACATTTCTTGTAACGCGACCAAGACCCACACAAATGAGGGGGAATGCCTGAGAACTTACGACACTCCGCTGAGTTTGCCGAGGCCTTTGAGGCGGCCCTGAGCAGCGAGGGCGCCGTACTGCTTCATCATCTGGCGCATTTGCAGGTACTGCTTCAATACCTGATTCACTTCCTGCACCGAGGTGCCGCTGCCGCGGGCGATGCGCTTGCGCCGTTTGCCGTCAATGAGGTTGTGATCGTTGCGCTCGGAATTGGTCATCGAATTGATGATGGCCTCGATGCGCTTTAGGTGCGATTCGTCGACTTGCACGTCCTTGGGAACTTTCGCCAGCGGGCCCACTTTGGGGAGCATGCCGAGCACCTGTTCGAGTGGCCCCATCTTGCGAATCTGCCGCAACTGGTCGCGGAAATCCTCGAGCGTGAACTCGCTGCGGCGCAGTTTGCGCTCGAGTTCGGCGACTTGCTTGGAGTCCACGGACTGCTCGACGCGCTCGATCAGCGAAAGCACGTCGCCCATGCCCAGGATGCGCGAAACGATGCGCTCCGGATAGAACGCGTCCAGCGCGTCGTATTTCTCGCCCGTGCCCACGAACTTCACCGGCGCGCCGGTCACCTTGCCGATGGATAGCGCCGCGCCGCCGCGCGCGTCGCCGTCGAGCTTGGTCAGGACGACGCCCGTAAGGCCGAGCCTCTTGTGAAATTCTCCCGCGGAGCGCACCGCATCCTGCCCGATCATGGCGTCGGCCACGAACAAAATTTCCGCCGGGGTCAACTCGCGCTTCAGCATGCCCAGCTCTTCCATCAGCGTGTCGTCGATGTGCAGGCGGCCGGCGGTGTCCACCAAAATCACGTCGTGGGCGGAAAGTTTTGCTTCGCGAATCGCGCCGCGCGCAATCTCAAGAGGCTTGTCGGAGCCCGCGCCGGGCCAGCACGGAGCGTGGACCGCTTTGGCCACCTGCAAAAGCTGTTCGCGAGCGGCAGGGCGGTAGACGTCGGTCGAAACCACGATGGGCCGGTGGCCGTGCGCGGACAGCCACTTGGCCAGCTTGCCGGTGGTAGTTGTCTTGCCCGAGCCTTGCAGGCCGACGATCATCCACACCGAAGGCGGGCGCGATGAGAAAAGAGGCTTGGCGTGCTTGCCTAGCAGTTGCGCCAGCTCATCGCGCACAATCTTGATGACCTGCTGGTCGGGAGAAAGTTGCAATAACACTTCGGAGCCGAGCGCTTTATCGCGAATGTGCGTCAGCACTTCATCGATCACGCCGACGTTAACATCGCCTTCGAGCAGCGCCTCGCGGATTCCCGCGAGCGCTTCGTCCACGTGTTCCTGCGTGAGTTTTCCCTGCCCGCGCAGGTTCTTGAAGACTCGCTGCAGCTTGTCTGTCAGGTTCTCAAACATCGAGGTCTGTCCTTTTGAATCGAATCTTTATTCTAGCAGGATGAGCGGGTAGTTGCTGCGTGTCATGGGGTTGAGTGGCACAGGTTTCAGCCTGTGGGGGTCGAGTCCTTGCATGGATCAAAATCCACGGGCTGAAGCCTGTGCCACTTCAGCTCTCAGCTACACGTACAGTCCATTGCAAAACAGAGGGAGCGGAAAAAATAAAGCGCGAACTGCTTTTTTCCTGACCAAACCGTTGAAGCAGGATTGGTTTGATGATCGCCGTCCACATGGCGTAGAGCTTCGGCGTTGGGTGCAGACCGTCAAACTTGAACAGGTCGCGGGGCAGATTTCCATTGGCATCGAACATGGGCGTGGCGATGTCGATGTATTGCACGCGCTGTTGCGTCGCGGCGTAGTCCTGCATCAGCTTGTTTGCCGTTTTCATCTGGGGCCACTGGTTCCAGCGTAGCTTGGAAGGCTTGATGGCCAGAATGTAAATCCAGGTCTCGGGCAACGCGGCATGCACGGTCTGAACGAATTTCCGGAAGTCCCCTGCGACCAATTCGGGAGTTTTGGAGGAGCCTTCCGCGAGATCGTTATCTCCTTCGTAGACGACCACGGCGCGCGGGTGGTACGCGATCACGATGCGATTCGCGTACAGGTCGAGATCGGAAAACTCCGAGCCTCCAAATCCTCGATTGATCACCTCCAGCGGCTTCATGTCCGCGACGAGCGTGTCCCAAAACCGAAAGCTGGAACTTCCGGCGAACACAATGCTTCCAGGTTTCGGGGGATGAATCTTGTCCTGCTCCTCAAAATCGCGGATCGCCGGCTCCCACCCCTGCGCTGACACAGCCGGCAAAAAAAGCCGCAAAGCCAGGCCCAGGAGCAGCGCGGCAAATATTCCGACGCCGAAGAAATGTTTTCTTGCGGCAGGCACGGGAGGTAATCGCATCGTCCCCTGACTATACCTCAATCTCCCGGCCGCGGAAAAAGACATTCGCAGGCGAGCGGTGCGAACGTCCTTGTAACGTGGCCAGGGCGGGACTATGCTTCGCCGCAAGACGGGTGGGGCGAACACGTAAATCCGGCCATTGACCTATCAAACCAGATCGCGAAGAGGAGGACAGAGCCATGGAGAATGTGATCGCGAAACTTCTGCACGACTTCGAGGACGGAAGGATGACCCGCCGCCAACTGATCCAGAGCCTCGCGCTGGCAGCAACGGCGGCTTCGGCAGCGAGCGCGGCTCCGGCCGGGGCCCCCGGGGGCGGCGTGCTCAAAGCCACCTACCTGAATCATGTTGGTTATCAAGTCGCTGACTACGGCAAAAGCCGCGATTGGTACGCGGAACTTTTCGGAATGAGAGTTCAGTTGGACGACGGGAAAAAGGCCAATCTGGGTGTGGGAGAATCGCTGCTCATCTTTCATCCGCGCAAAACGCCCACAACTCCGGTAGTCGATCACGTCTGCTTGACCCTTGCCAACTGGGACACCGACAAGAATGTGAGAGGAGAGGTGGAAGACGAATTGAAGCGGCGCGGCTTCAAAACGCGGACAACGCAGAACAGCTTCCACTTCAGCGATCCAGACGGATTTGAAGTGCAGGTGGGGGGAAAGGACCAATAGGGTTCTGATTCGCGCGGGCAAATGCGCTTCTCGAATTGATTATGGTCCAACACCAAGCCCTGCGGCTTAGAGCTTGAGGACGCGCTCGGCGTTGCCATGCGAAATCTTCGCCATGTCTTCCGCGCTGACTGGAAGCGCGTCCAGGAAGGCTCGCCCTGTGGCATTCGAGTCGTATGGGTAGTCCACGGAAAAAAGCATCCGGTCGACTCCGACGACCTGCAAGGCGCAAAGGAATGGGGGCAGAGTGAAACACCCACTCGTCGTGACGTAGAAATTTTCGTGGAAATACTCGGAAACGCGGCGCTTCAGGTGCGCCGCGCTCCGGGCCAGGAATACGTCGCTGCGATCCAAGTAGAAGGGCAGGCCTTCCCCCAGGTGCCCGATAATGATCTTTAGCCGGGGAAAACGGTCGAACAGGCCGGAAATGATCAGACGCAGACAATGCATCCCGGCCTCCGCGTGCCACCCCCATCCGGGTGCGGAAAGAACAAATCCCAGATCGCCGGGTAATCCGCCGTAATAGGCTTTCCGCACATCGTCCGGAGGCAGCCACGGATGGAGGTACACCGGAGCGTCCAGCGCCTGCGCCGCTTCAAAGAAGGGCGTGAAGCGACGATGGTCCAGGAATTGGCCTTCGGTCGTTCCATAGACCAGTGCGCCCTTGAATCCCAACTGCCGGACGCAACGTTCGAATTCCAGGGCCGCCTTTTCCGGTTCCTGCAGCGCGAGAGTCGCGAAGCCCGCAAAGCGGTCCGGGTGCGCCCGCACGGCGTCCGCAAGCCGGTCATTTGTGTCATGCGCCAGCCCGGTGGCCATTGCAGGATCAAGTTTGTCCATGCTCCCTGATAGCGACAACACTTGCACAGCAATCCCGGCCGCGTCCATATCGGCCACTCGATCCTTTCCGACATCGAACAATTTGTCCCGGTTGGCCCGCCACATATCAACCACCGGATCGCCTTGCCGCACTTCAGCCATAGCTTCCAGGAATTCAGGCGTCGAAAAGTGCTCTTCCAGCGTAATGGTTCGCATTGCTCAACCCCCCTGGTGCCGCACGCCATTTGTGACCGCCGGCATTATGCAACAGGTTCTTGCCTGCCGTGATTGTCTTCTTGGGAGCGCGCTAGCGCGGCATCGCCGGACAACACAAAACAGAGTTTTCGTACGGCGGCTTGGCGCTGCCAAGTCCGCAGGACAGCGCGACGATTCCTTTGCAATGCCGCGATGGAGTGAGAGAATGGCAGGCTAGATTTTGCATCCTTTCGACAAAACGGGGAGCTGCCTTATGAAGAAACTCGTTCTGCTGATCCTGCTGGCAAGCGCGGCAACTTTCGCGCAGCAACCGGGCGCCGCGCCCGCTTCCAAAGCGAAGATCCTCACCCGCGCGGAATTTGACGCGCTGCTCGCAACGCCCGGGCGTGTGCTGTTGATCGATGTGCGGCGCCCCACTGAAATTGCGCAGAACGGCGGGTTTCCTGTGTACCTCAACATTCAGGCGGCGGACCTCGAAAAGCATCTGGCCGAAATCCCCAAGGACAAACCGCTCATTCTGGTATCCAATCACGCGCACCGGGCGGGAATCGCGGCCGACTTGCTGGAAAGCAAAGGGTTCAAAATTGCTGGCGCGATTGGCGCGCAAGTCTACGAATCGGAAGGAGGCAAGCTGATAAAGTACGCGCCCGAGAAGCCTGCGGGCAACGCGGAGAAATAGCCGGTGGCACAGACTTCACAGGTTGCGGAAAAACTCAAAGCGCTGTCATTCTGAGCGAAGCGAAGAATCTCTCCTTGTTTCTTTTCTTATGCTCAAATCAAAGAGTGATTCTTCGCTTCGCTCAGAAAGACAAAACTAGACATTTTTCCCGCAGCCTGTTCAGTCTGGGGGCTTTCATTTGATCTTGGCTGGCGCTCGTGACCTGGGCGACTGTGGCGGAAACCCACAGACTGAAGTCTGTGCCACTGGCTACTTGCTGATTTCCTGGATTTCTTTATTGTCGAAATTTTCCTCGCAGACATATTCCGAAATGTGCCAGTCCGGACGCAGCTTGAATTGTTTCGTCCCGGTCCACACCTTCGTATAAGCCTTCGGATCATCAAACGTAAAATCAATTTGCAGCAAGTCCGGCGCGGTGCGATGGATGCGCTCGATGAGGTGTAACGCGTCGGAATGCGGGTGGCCGACTTGATCGAGCCAGGTCCTGTCATTGAAGCCGATGGTATCGACGACGAGAGTATCTCCCTCCCACCTTCCGATGGAGTCGCCCATCCAGCTGGAATTGAGATCCTTGGGATGCGGCCGTCCGTCGGTCCAGATTTGGCGGATGAAGTGGCCGAATTCGTGGACGATGAGCACGCGGCCGGGAACCACGAAAATTTCCATGGGAAAATTAAAAAGATAAATCCGCGGCACGCCGGGAGGGTAGCACCGCAAAGTTGTGTCGTCCGATTCTCCCGTGTAACCGCCGGTGTGAGGCGCCTTCGTGGACTTGAATTTTGCTTCCGCCCAGGGCGTCATCGGCGGCTCCTCTTTGCTGAAAACAAAGCCGCCCTCGCCCGCGCTGCGGCCGCCGATGCGCGGGAACTGCGTCCACACCCCGGTAAGACCCGCTCCCGGTGCAGCCGCCGCCGGAACTTTTGCCGCACTCGAGTGGTCCCCGTTCTGAGCCCGCGCAAAGGCCGGAAGCAATAGCGCCGCAAAGAGAGCAAAGCCCAAAACCGTCGAGCATTTTCGCATCACAAACTCCTTCGCGATCGTCTCATCGCGTCACCGCATTCCGACGGGCCGGGATCAATATTCGTCGCCCTCGCGCGGCTTCAGCTCCCGGCCATCGGAGAAAATTACTTTTTGCAGGCGCATGACTTTTGCGCCGTCCTTCAAGCGGTTTCCGACGATGGTGACGACGTCTCCCGGCTTGAGCGAATCTCTCGTCCAGCCGGCCCTGGCGAGGTTGTTCGGGCTATCGGCTTCGATGAGCCATTGTTCGGCGTTGCCGTGATCGTCCTTCGCATCAAGATGGATCGCGGAGTGCGGGTTCATAAACGCAAATTGAGTAACCGTTCCCTTCACCGAAACGGATTTCGACATGTCGTAGTTTGACGATCCGTGGTGCGCGTATGCCTGCCCGCATTTTAGAAATAGGATAAGTCCTATAGCGAGAATGTGCACAAACCTGTTCCTCATGGCTTTCTCCGATGTTCTCGCGGTGACGATTTTACCCGCCGTCGCGGCACTCATTTACTTCGTCACTTTATATCAAAAAATCGCGATTTTTAAATGCACGGAACAAGTGGCACACGCTTCAGCCTGTGTGCTTTGGCCATTCCATGGACGAAACCCCACAGGCTGAAGCGTGTGCCACTGAAAACAAACCTCGTGATGGAATCCCGCGAAAATTGTAAAGTGTCTTGAATCCCAAATCGCGCAAAAAGAAATTCCAGTTTCACCGAGGAGGGCTACGTGAATAACGATCGCAGCGGCAGGTCCGCCACAACGGACGGCTCGTACCCCGCGGTCCTGACGCGCCGCCGCATGTTGCAGGCCGCGGGCGAAGTGCTCGCGGCCACCGCCCTCCCAATAGAGCGGTTGACGAGCGCCACTCTGCGCCCCCGCCAGGAATCTTCCAAGGCGGCCGCGCCGGCGGCAACCGATCTTACCGGCCAGTTGGCGCGCTACATGGTGCAGGCGCGCGACCGCGCTCTCCCGCCCAATGTTGCGCTTGAAGGCAAGCACCATATCCTGGACACGCTGGGCGCAATGGTATCGGGCAGCCGCCTCAAGCCCGGAGAAATGGCCATCGCTTACGCGCGGGCGCAAGGCGGCGTCCCGGAATCTTCAGTCATCGGCACGAATATCAAGACCTCGGCGGTCAACGCCGCTCTGGCGAATGGGATGTGCGGCCATTCCGACGAAACCGACGACGTCGAACTGGTCACCAAGACGCATCCCGGCTGCGCTTCCGTGGCCGCCGCGCTGGCCATGGCGGAACGCGAAGGCCGCTCCGGCACGGATCTCCTGCGCGCCGTTGTGCTGGGCTACGACGTGTGCTGCCGTTTTCTCATGGCGCTTGGGCCGGACCTCGTGCGCGGCACGCACCGCAGCGCGGAGGGCGTCGGCTCCACGTTCTCCGCGGTGGGAGCCGCGGCGTCGCTCGCTCACCTTGATGAAACAGGGATGCGCTACGCGCTCTCCTACGCCGCGCAACAAGTGTCCGGCTTGTGGAGTTGGACTTCTGACAACGAGCACGTGGAAAAAGCGTTCGACTTCTCCGGGATGGGCGCGCGCAACGGCGTGACCGCGGCCACCATGGTCCAGGCAGGGTTTACCGGCGTGCGCGACGTCTTCGACTGCGAGCACAACGTTCTCGAGGCGCTCTCCTCGCAGCCGCATCCCGCGGAAATTGTGGCCGGCCTGGGCAGCCGCTATTGGATCGCCGAGACGTCCATCAAAACTTATTCCGTCGGCTATCCCATTCAGTCCGCCCTGGACGCGTTCCTCACCCTGCGACGGGAAAACTCGCTGCGAGTGGATAACGTGGAGCGCATCGTCGTCCGCCTTCCGGCGGACGGCGCGGCGATCGTGGACAACAGTTCCATGCCGGACGTCAACCTGCAGTACATCATTGCGGTGGCCTTGGTCGATGGCGCTGTTTCCTTCGCGGACAGCCACTCGCATGAGCGCATGGCGGACCCGCAGATCCGAGGCGTGAAGGAGCGTGTGCAACTCGTGGCCGATAAAAAGCTGGTGGATCCGGCCGCGCCGCGCAGCGGCATGGTGGAGGTGACGCTCAAGGATGGCCGGACGGTGAGCCACTTCACCCGCTTTCCTCCCGGCACAAAGGAAAACCCGTTGAGCACCGAGGGCCTGAACGCCAAAGTGCGCGACCTGATGGCCCCGGTGCTGGGGGCCGAACGGACGGCAAACCTCATCCAGCGCGTGAACGCTCTTGAAGAAGTGCGCGACGTGCGAGAACTTCGGCCATTGTTCACGCTGTAAATGATTAGAACATGCTTCAAGTCAATCCAATTATTTGCCAATGCTTTGTAGGGCACGGCTTCAGCCGTGCCGAAAAGTGTGCCGATAGAATGCGGCTTTAGCCGCTGGCCCGTTCGAGATCGAATTGGCACATGGCGACTTTGGCTTGGTTGAGTTTCATGTTGCTGCAAAATCTAAACCCGCAAGCTGAAGCATGCGCCACAGTGGAACTACCCCTCGCACTATGCTACCGTGCCAATACATAGCCTCTGTTTGAACCGCTGGAGGTCGCCATGCGCGCGCTTCGAAATTTCCTGTTGCTTCTCGCCATCATTTTGGGGATCCAAGGGCTCGCGCTGGCGCAAACGTCCGACGAGAAGCGCCTGTCCATCACCAAGGACGTCATGGACAACTTCGCCCAGGGTGGGTTGGCGTCCATTCGCGAGCGCTTCAGCGCCGACCTCAAGGATTCCGTGAGTGAAAGCGACTTGAAAAGCGCGCGGGAAGAATTGGCCGCTGTGGCCGGCGCATTCCAGTCGCAAATTTCGCAAACCACAAGGACCGTGCAGGGCGCGCCGGTTTACGTTTCGAAAAGCCAATTCGAACATTACAAAGTCGAATTGAGGCTGATGTTTGACGACACAAACCAGATCATCTACTTCCGGATCGCTCCGGTTTCCGACGTCAGCGCGGAGACCATGGAAGCGTCGGCCAAAGCGATCACCGATCTCTTGCGGCAGCAGCAGTTCAAAGAGGTGAGCACGAGATTCGACGATCAGATGAAACAGGCCATGTCCACCGACCGTTTGGAAGCGTCCTGGACGCACGTCATGATGCACCTTGGTCCGTTCAAGACCATCCGGGCGGCGCGCAAGGATCCTGAGTTTGATCGCGTGGATGTGCGGTGCGAATTCGAAAACGGGCCCATGATCGTTCGAATCGCCTTCGATCCTTCCGGAAAAATCGGGGGCCTGTGGATGCTGCCCGCCGAGACGGAGAAGGACTCTCAGATTTAAAAGTGGGACGGGATTCAGCCTGTCTGGTTTGAGTTTGCGAACTTTGGAACCAAAACCGAGAGGCTGAAGCCCATCCTACTGGCGGCGTCTCGCGAGAAACGCATCGACTGAAAAATAGTCGTATTCTTCCACCGCCAGCAGGATGAAAACAAACAGGAGATAGATCATCTGGTGAGAAACGACGGTCCAATCCGATCGCAGCGCGGTGCCGAATAGCAACACAGTGACCAGCAAGCCCTCCGCCGTGATCGCCCAGCGCGATAGAAATCCCACTATCAGTAGTACTCCGAGCAAGCCCTCAAAGTAAGGAAGGATCGTCAGGAAGACATGCACCCACGACATGGGCAAGAGATTGCCCTCGAACATTTTTTCCGTGACGGGAACGAAATCCTTGCTGATGCCCCAGGTTCTTACGACGTAGTGCATGAGCATGTCGACGCCCAGCGAAAGGCGCAGGATGAAATACCCGAGCGAGCGGCCAAGAGAGTTGTCTCCCGTCCTGCCTGCATAGCGCGCGATGCGAGCCCCGCGTTCGGGCGCGGCGGACTCGATGCGTTCCTGTGATCCGACTGGGTTCATCGCGTCACTTCCTGTTCTGCAATTGCCGGTATTTGAACGTCGTCTTGCGCCACAACATATGCCATTCACACTCCCCGGTCAACGTAAAGTAGGACGGTCCCGCCGCGGCGGGACTGTCGCATTTGAATTTAATTTCAACAATTGAAAACCAACAGGCTGAAGCGTGTTCCACTAAAATCTTCAGGCGGGCAAATGCTGGCCTTTGGTTTCTTCGCCAAAAGGAACGAGGGCGAGGCCTACGATGAAAGCGAGGGCCATCATCGCCACGGGGATTCCGAACGTCTGGAAGTGGCGAATTCCGGCGCCGACCAGAAAGGTGAAGCCTGCGGCGAAGAAGCGTCCGAGGTTGGTGATGAATGCAAAGGCGCTGGCGCGGCACTCCGTTCCGTACTGTTCGGGCAGCCAGAACGAATACACGATGAAATTTGCCCCTCCGAGGCCGAGCAGC
>Ga0210405_10005239_pt1 | contig 11920 bp, 8 predicted proteins | sample IncBWH11MmetaG_FD_155492 | JGI IMG/M metagenome (GOLD analysis project Ga0210405, IMG submission 155492) | Forest soil microbial communities from Barre Woods Harvard Forest LTER site, Petersham, Massachusetts, United States - Inc-BW-H-11-M | ecosystem: Environmental > Terrestrial > Soil >... | reverse complement strand
CACAAGCTGACAGGGTGCCGCTAACTGTGCATCTGATAGTTGGCTGATAATTCACTGATGCTGAGCCGCAAGCGAGTTGATTGACTGATGTCTCTCTGATGTTTCTCTGATACTCAGCTGACAACTCTGATGTTTCTCTGATGTTTAGCTGATAACTCGCTGATGCGACGCCCGTGAGCTGATGTTTCACTGATGTTTTGCTGATGTTTAGCTGATAGAGAAGCGAATTGCGTGAAGGCAGGATAGGCTGCGCCGCCGTTGATGTGCGACACTTTTCCGAATGAGTGTGCGAAGCGGTCGAATGAGCGTTGACCTTGGCCCGCTAAAGGCGAGCCTGTATCAAGCCGCGCATCGCGCCGGCGTATCTCCGTCGGCGCTCGCGCGAAAGGCGATCGCAGCCCTCCTAACTCCAACTACGAGCGAGAGCGAAGTGGAAGTTTCGCAGCAAGGGCCATGGGCCGGGGTCGAGCGGCACGAGCCCGAGGCCAAGGTTCTCGAGGTGCGCGTGAAGTTGCGCGAGGGGGACGCCAGGAGAGCATCCGGATGCGCGCGTGCCGAAGGCCTCAGTCGTTCCGAATATCTAGCTGTGCTGGTGGTCGAGGCAATGCGGGAAGTAGAGAAGCGCGGCGGCACGTCGGCGAATCGAGTTGGACTGTGGTCGCCTGGGCAAACGAGGGGCTTGGTTGGCATGCGGGAGGCGCTGGTCGGATCGACATCCCAGATCGCGGCGCTCGGGCGCAATGTCAATAAGATCGCCCGCTCCCTGAACGGAAACTCTGGCATGGTCAGTAAACAGAATCTGGAAACACTAGCGGCCGTTGCCGCCAGAGTGGACAGGCACGTCGAGCTGGCCGGAGCTGTTTTGCTAGCGCTGCGACCGGTGGTCGCAGCTCGGCGAGCGATGACAGGGGCGAGCGATGACGCGCGAAGCTGACTCGGAACTGCAGACGTGGGGGCGGATGCTGTTTGCGCGTGCCAAGCCCGGCCCGCGGCATCCTAGCCGAGGAGTACGTATTCCCGCGTCAGACGTGGTGCGGCGCGAGGTACGACTTGTGGTGAGGCGGGCGCCACAGGTCATGGTGAAGGTGACGGGCGGCGGGCGCGGTATGGCAGTGATCCGGGCGCACATGAATTACATCGATCGGGAGGGCGATGGGCTAATCGACCAAGATGGTGAGCGGCACGAAGGGCGCGAAGTTCGTCGCGAAATTGCCCGCCAGTGGGCCAGGGAGGGCACTCCGATCCCTGAGGTAAGTGATCGGCGCGAGGCGTTCAACATCATGTGGTCGATGCCAGCCGGCACCGACTCTAAGAAGCTGCTGGCGGCCGTTCAGGCGCTGGCAGCGCGACAGTTTGCAGGCCACAAGTACGTCATGGCGCTGCATACGCACCAGGCAAATCCTCACGTACACCTACTTGTGCGGGCCGAGTCGGATCTCGGTGTACGGCTGAATCCAAGGAAGGCGGACTTGCACGAATGGAGGATGGAATTTGCCGCAGAGCTGCGGGAGCGCGGCATTGCGGCGGCGGCATCGCGGCAGGCCGCACGGGGCGTTGTCAAAAACTACCCGCGTATCTGGCAGGTCAAAGCGCAAGAGGAAGCCCGGCTGAGAAATCACCGGCCCAGCCACAAGGACAGCCAAGTGGCGCGCGATACGCGGGCGGACGCACTGCGAGCATGGAGCGGAGTTGCCGCAGCTCTGGCTCAATCAGACAAGTGGGCGGACCGAGATTTGGCGAAGGAAGTGTTGGAGTTCGCGAATACCATGCCAGTGGGGCGCGAGGGGGCAATTCTGGCGCAGCACAGCAGGGCGCCGGTGGAGCGGGGGCTGGAGCGCTGACTGGGATGCAGCAAGCACATTGCCTTGGGACGCTACTGACACAAATCTTCCCTAGATGTTTGGCGGAGACGGACACCTGTCAAGCCAGCGTCGGTCCTCGTTCTCCAAGGCGCGTCCCATCCGGTCCGCCAATTTGTCTGCCTGTCCACAGGCCATCCGAGTCGTTGGCGCGATTCGTTGACCATCAGTGCGGGTAAGTGCACACGGGCTCGATGTCGTTCATCTCCTGCAAGTCCTTCGACCCGCACCTGACGGCGCCCCACGTCCCAGAGTCAAGCCGATCGACGCGTTCGATCCTCCAGGTCTTCGATGATCGGACAGTCCGGCCGCGAGTCGCCGTGGCAACGTCGGATCAGATCGGAAATGGCCTTTCGCATGCCCCGCAGTTCCCCGATCTTGCGGTCGAGCGCGTCGACGTGCTGCAGCGCCAGCTTTTTGACGGTGGCACTTTTCCTATCCTTTTTGCGCCAGAGATCGAGAAGCTGGCGCACTTCCTCGACCGAAAAGCCCAGACCTCGTGCTCGCTTGATGAACGCGAGCGTTTGCGTATCGAGATGCGAGTAGCTCCGATACCCGTTTTGCCGCCGCTGCGCCGCATCGATCAGCCCAATGCTTTCGTAGTAACGGATGCTCTTCGGCGGGACGCCGGACGCCTCCGCCACCGTCCCGATATTCATGTTCTGAATGCTCATTGCGTTTCCTTCGCGTGTGCCGTTCCTTTCGGCGGCAGTGGCTCCGAACTGCAATGCAAGGATAGAGATTCCAGCCACTGGAATGTCAAGCTTTCCGGCAACCGCCAAGTCCAGGCACAGCTCGAGCCGCACGCCCGCAAGAGGCCTTGACTTTCCAGTAACTGGAATGATTATGCTGCAGCCAACTCGACCTTGGAGTCCACGAGATGGACAGGAACGTGCAAACCGCAAACGCAACCACGCAGCCCCTGGCGGCGGCGTTCGGGGGTTGGCTGCGACAGTACGTTGGCGGGCGCTGGTCCCTGGTCCTTCTGTTCGTGGCGATTCTGACCGCGGCGGCATCTTTGAATTGGGGTTGGCTTGTCGCGGCGGGGATTGCTCCCCTGATTCTCGCGGTCGTGCCGTGTGCCGCAATGTGCGCGCTCGGACTGTGCATCAACAAGGTGGGCGGCACATCATGCTCGGGCGCGACGAAGCCCGCGGACCAGGCCAGTGAGGCGAGCACACGATGAACCAGGTCATAGAACGAGGCCATTCGACCGCACCGGCTGCTCCAAGCGGGGTTCGCGATCCGGTCTGCGCAATGACGGTCGACCCGGCCACTGCACAGCATCGCGCCCATCACGGCGGGGCCACCTATCACTTCTGCAGCGGGAGCTGTCGGACCAAATTCGTGGCCGATCCCGGCAAGTACCTCGACCTGAGCAGCCCCGCACCGGAGCTGCCTGCGCGGCCTGATGCCATCTACACCTGCCCGATGCATCCGCAGATCCGGCAGCCGGGCCCGGGCGCCTGCCCGATCTGCGGCATGGCGCTGGAACCGGTCGCCGGCACCCGCGATGACGGTGCGAGCCCCGAGCTCACCGACATGACCCGCCGCTTCTGGATCGGCGTCGTGCTGGCTGCGCCGATCGTGGCGCTCGACATGGGCGCGGACTTGGTTGGCTCCACCCTCGGTGTCGCCCTTTCACACGGTACCTCGGTGCTGATCCAGCTGGCGCTGAGCACGCCGGTGGTGGTGTGGGCCGGATGGCCGCTGCTCGTGCGCGGGTGGGCCTCGATCCGCAACCGATCGCTGAACATGTTCAGCCTGATCGCCCTTGGCGTCGCTGCCGCCTATCTTTACAGCCTCGCGGCGACCGTCGCTCCCAGCATCTTTCCGGACGCCATGCGGCTCGAGGGAGGCATCCCAGCGGTCTACTTCGAATCGGCGGCCGTCATCACGGTACTGGTGCTGCTAGGACAGGTGCTCGAGCTGCGCGCGCGCGAGCGCACCGGCGGCGCGATTCGGGCGCTTCTGAACCTCGCACCGAAAACTGCTCACCGCATCCGCAACAACGGTGGGGACGAAGAGGTGCCGCTCGATCAAGTACAGGTCGGCGACCGTTTGCGCGTCCGCCCCGGCGACGGCATCCCGGTGGACGGCGTGGTACTGGAAGGCAGGAGTTCCATCGATGAGTCGATGGTCACCGGTGAATCGATGCCGGTCGAGAAAGCGCCAGGGAGCCGCGTGATCGGCGGCACGATCAACGGCACCGGCAGCCTGGTGATGCAGGCGCAGAAAGTCGGTTCCGACACCATGCTGGCGCGCATCGTCGAAATGGTGGCCGAAGCGCGGCGCAGCCGCGCCCCGATCCAGGGGCTTGCCGATACGGTCTCGGCCTGGTTCGTCCCCGCGGTGATCGCTGCCGCGATCGTCTCGTTTGCCGCCTGGATGGTGTGGGGCCCGCCTCCGGCGCTGGCCTACGCTCTGGTCGCCGCAGTCTCAGTCCTGATCATCGCCTGTCCGTGCGCACTCGGCCTGGCCACGCCGATGGCGATCATGGTAGGGGTCGGCAAGGGCGCGACCTCGGGCATCCTGATCAAGAATGCGGAAGCGCTGGAGCGCCTTGAAAAGGTCGATACCCTGGTAGTCGACAAGACCGGAACCCTGACCGAGGGGAAACCGCGTGTCGTCGCGGTCGTGCCGGCGGCAGGGTCCGACGGAACCAGTATGTTGGCGCTCGCAGCAAGCCTGGAGCGCTCGAGCGAGCACCCCCTCGCCGCCGCGGTGGTCGCTTCCGCTCGGGAACGCGGGATCGATCTTCAGGACGTTGCAGGATTCGAATCGCACACCGGCAAAGGCGTGACGGGCGTCATCGACGGCCGAAAGGTGGCGGTTGGCAACGCGATACTCCTCGATGATGTAACCGCGCCCAGTGCTGAGCTCGCTTCAAGAGCCGAGGAGCTCAGGCGCGACGGAGCCAGCGTGATCTTCGTCGCCGTGGATGCGCAGCTGGCCGGAATCATCGCTGTGGCCGACCCGATCAAGCCCACCACCGCATCGGCGCTCGACCGGCTGCGGGCCGATGGCGTCCGTATCGTGATGGTGACCGGGGATAGTCGGACGACGGCTCAGGCGGTCGCCTCCCGTTTGGGCATCACCGAAATCGAGGCCGAAGTTCTGCCGGAGCGAAAGAATGAAATCGTTCAGCGCCTGAGAAGCGAAGGCCGTGTGGTAGCCATGGCGGGTGACGGCGTCAATGACGCGCCCGCGCTCGCGCAGGCCGATGTGGGAATCGCGATGGGAACCGGAACGGACGTCGCGATGCAAACCGCGGCAGTAACGCTGGTCAAGGGCGACTTGGCAGGCATTGCGCGGGCGCGGGCGTTGAGCCGCGCGACGATGAGAAACGTTCGCCAGAATCTGGTGCTCGCGTTCGTTTACAACAGCCTCGGCATACCGCTGGCGGCCGGTGTTCTCTATCCGGTGTTCGGATTGTTGCTCAGCCCGGTTGTCGCAGCGGCCGCGATGAGTCTGAGCTCGGTCTCGGTGATCGGTAATTCGCTGCGCCTGCGGGGCGCTCGCCTGTGAGGTTCGCGCAGCGGCACGTTGCCGGCGCATCTGTTACGATAAATGCTATGCGTAGGCTACTAATGCTCGTCGTCTGTTTTGCGCTCGCCCTGCAGGGTGCGGCGCAGGCGAGCGTCGTCGAAAAGCCCTGCCCGATGCAAAAGGCAGGGCATGTGGACGCTACGCACACGGCGAACACCGCCCACGACTGCTGTAACGACGCGGACACGATGGCCAAGACTGGCAAAGCCTGCAAGACGGGGCAGGCCTGTCCGGCTGCAGGCGCCTGGCTGATGAGTCCCCTGGGTTTGTGTTCCTTTTTGCCGACCGCTGTTCCGCTTGTTTCCTCCCACGAGCCCTTCGCTCTTTTCATCGATCCGGGTAGCCGCTGGCGGCCACCCGCGCTGAGCTGACTCCCCTCTGACCTGGTGCCGTGCCCGCCTGCGTTGCAGGTTCGGGCGCGGGAATGTTTGCGTGCGCCCCGCCCATGAGGGCCGCGGGCATCGCCTGGGAGTTCAATCGTGAATCTGTCGCTCAGACCGTTTCGGCTTCGCCGTCGGCCGCCGCGGTGCCGCTCCGCGCTCGGTGCGCTCGCTGCCATGACATTAGCCACCGCGCCGGGGTTAGCGGTTGCACAAACCGCAGCCAGCGCGCCTGTCCTGACCCTGGACCGGGCGCTCCAGCTCGCGCAGCAACGCTCGGCGCAGCTTGTCGCCGAGGATGCCGCGGCCGCATCGGCGCGGTCGATGGCGATCGCCGCCGACCAATTGCCGGATCCCACATTGACCGTCGGGCTGAACAACCTGCCGGTCACCCGCCGGGACCAGTTCAGCGTGGGACGGGACTTCATGACAATGCGGTCCATCGGCATCACGCAGGAGTTCACGCGCTCAGGCAAGCGCGAGGCGCGCGCTGACCGCTTCGAGCGCGAAGCACGCACCGCCGATGCCTCCCGGGAACTCGCGCTGACGAACCTGCAGCGCGACACGGCGCTCGCCTGGCTCGACCGCTACTACGATGAACGCGTCGGCGATCTGCTGGCGGCGCAGGTCAAGGAAGCGCAACTGCAGATCGATGCGGCCGAGTCCGCCTTCCGCGGTGCGCGAGGCGCGCAGGCCGATGTGTTCGCGGCCCGATCGGCAAAGGCGCAAATCGAGGACCGGCTCGCACAGAGCGATCGCGACATCGGCACCGCGCGCACGCACCTTGCGCGCTGGGTGGGCGAGCCCGCCAACGATCCACTTGGACCGCTGCCGAGCCTCGAGAACGTTTCATTGCGACCGGAGGACCTTGAAGGCGACCTTCCCCATCACCCGGAAATCGCAGTGATGTTCGAGCAGGAGGCGATGGCGCGGGCCGAGGCCGACGAGGCGCGCGCCAATAAGCGGCCGGACGTTAGCGTCGAGCTGATGTACAGCCAGCGCGGATCCGCCTATTCGAACATGGTCTCGATCAATTTCTCGATGCCACTGCAGTGGGACCAGGGGCACCGCCAGGACCAGGAACTCGCCGCCAAGCTCGCGCAGGTGCGCAAGATCCGCGCCGAGCGCGAGGAGGAAACGCGCATGCACGCGGCAGAGGATTTGGCGATGCTGCAGGAGTGGCACAGCAACCGGGAGCGCCTCACCCGCTACGACGCCTCGCTACTGCCGCTCGCGGCGGATCGGATCAATGCCGCTCTGGCTGCCTATAGCGGCGGCACTGGGCCACTGTCGGCGGTGCTGGAGGCTCGCCGCGGTCAGATCGACACGCAACTGGACCGCGCTCGTCTCGAGCAGCAGACCGCGCGCCTGTGGGCACAGCTGAACTTCCTGGTGCCTGAAGGTCACTCTCACGAGGGGAGCCCGCGATGAAGCGCGCCCTGCTCGTCATCGGCATCGGAGCAGTGGCCGTGCTGGCAGCCGGGGGTTATGGCGGTTACCGGTTAGGCGTGAAGCACGGCATGGGCCAGGTGCACGCGACATCCGGGACTGCATCCGACCCGCCCGCAGGCATCGCTGAAGGCGAGGACGCCACCCCCCGCCACTTGAAGACGGGCTTGAAGGCCGGGGATGTGGACCCGGCCAACGGCCGCAAGATCCTCTACTACCACGACCCGATGGTGCCGGGCAACAAGTTCGACAAGCCAGGCAAGTCGCCCTACATGGACATGATGCTGGTGCCCGTGTACGCCGGCGGCGACGGCGATGACGCGACTGTCACGGTGAGCCCCCGCATCGAACAGAACCTGGGGTTGCGCACTGCGCAGGTCGTCGAGGCGACCTTGGCGCCACGGGTTTCGGCGGTGGGCAGCGTCGCGTTCAACGAGCGCGACCAGGTGATCGTGCAGGCGCGCGCCACCGGCTTCGTGCAGCGCCTCTATGTGCGGGCGACGCTGGACCCGGTTCGCAAAGGAGAACCACTGGTGGACCTGTACGTGCCCGACTGGGTGGCCGCGCAGCAAGAGTTTCTCGCGGTACGCGACATGCAGGGGGTGAACCTCGCAACACTGCTCGACGCAGCGCGCGAGCGAATGCGGCAGACCGGTATGACCGATGAGCAGATCCGGCTGGTCGAGTCGACCGGTAGTGTGCAGCCGCGACTGACCCTGACCGCGCCAATCGGTGGCGTTGTGGTCGAGCTGATGGCCCGCGAGGGCATGACCATGATGGCCGGTGCGACGCTCTTCCGGATCAACGGTCTGGCCACGGTCTGGGCCAATGCGGAGGTGCCCGAGAGCCAGGCCGGGCTGGTGCGTCCCGGCGCCAAGGTGCGGGCCAAGAGCGACGCGGTGCCCGGGGTGGCGTTTGACGGTCGGGTGCAGGCGATCCTGCCCGAGGTGAACCCGGCAACGCACACGCTGAAGGCGCGCATGGAGCTCGCCAACCCCGGTGGGCGCCTGGTCCCGGGCATGTTCGTGACGATGCAGTTCACGGACCTGCGGGCGGAGAAGATGCTCATGGTGCCCACCGATGCGGTGATCCAGACCGGGCAGCGCAGCCTCGTGATGCTCGCCGAGGACAACGGCCGGTTCCGCCCGGTCGAAGTCGAAACCGGCATCGAAAGCGGCGGCCAGACCGAGATCAAGCGGGGGCTTCAGGCCGGACAAAAGTTGGTCGTGTCGTCGCAGTTCCTGATCGACTCGGAGGCCAGCCTGCGCGGGCTCGAAGCGCGCGCGAACGAGTCGCCGGGAGGGCCCAACCAGGCCGCGGCCGCTCCACACCATCACGGCGAAGGCAGTGTAAGCGCGATCGGGCCCGACGCGATCACGCTGTCACACGGGCCCATTGCGTCGATCCAGTGGGGCCCGATGACAATGGCCTTCAAACTGCCGCCGCAGGGCCTGCCGCCCGGAATTTCGGTCGGCGAGCGCGTGGATTTCGAGTTCACGATGGGAGCCGACGGCCTGCCTCGACTCACCAGTATCCGCTCGGTGGCGCAGGCTCCCATGACGGCGCAAGAGGCATCGGCAACCGGGAGCCAGCGATGATCGCGCGGGTGATCCACTGGTCGATCGCCAACCGCTTCCTCGTGCTGCTGGCGACGGCCATGCTGGGCGCCTGGGGCATTTACGCGGTTATGCGGATTCCACTGGACGCGCTGCCGGACCTGTCCGACGTGCAAGTGATCATCCGCACGACCTGGCCCGGGCAGGCGCCGCGCATCGTCGAGAACCAGGTCACGTACCCGCTGGCGACCACGATGATGTCGGTGCCGGGCGCCAAGACCGTGCGCGGCTATTCGATGTTCGGCGATTCGTTCGTGTACATCCTGTTCGACGACGGCACCGATCCGTACTGGGCGCGCTCGCGGGTGCTGGAGTACCTGAACCAGGTGCAGTCACGACTGCCTCCTCAGGCGAAAACCGCGCTCGGCCCGGACGCCACCGGCGTCGGCTGGGTCTACGAATACGCACTGGTCGATCGCAGCGGCCGCCACGATCTGGGAGAGCTGCGCGCGCTGCAAGACTGGTTCCTGAAGTACGAGCTGAAGACCGTACCCGATGTGTCGGAGGTCGCGAGCATCGGGGGCATGGTGCGCCAGTACCAGATCGTGGTCGACCCCAATCGGCTGCGCGCCTACGGCATTGCGCTGGGAAAGGTGATCGACGCGGTGCAGAAGGCCAACCAGGAAAGCGGGGGGTCGGTGCTGGAACTCGCCGAGGCCGAATACATGGTGCGCGTCTCTGGCTACCTGCACGGCCTCGACGACTTCCGCAGGATCCCGCTGACGACAACTGACACGGGCGTCCCGGTGCGCCTGGGCGATGTGGCGAGGATCCAGGTCGGCCCGGAGATGCGGCGCGGTATCGCGGAGTTTGACGGCGAAGGCGAGGTGGCCGGGGGCGTGGTCATCATGCGCGCCGGAAAGAATGCGCTGAAGACGATCGGGGCCGTCAAGGCGAAGCTCGAGGCGCTGAAGCCGAGCCTACCAGCGGGCGTGGAGATCGTACCGACCTACGACCGATCGAGCCTGATCCTGCGGGCGGTCGACAACCTGCGGCACAAGCTGATCGAGGAATTCGTCGTCGTGGCGCTCGTATGCGCCGCGTTCCTGTTGCACCTGCGCTCGGCCTTTGTGGCGATCGTTTCGCTGCCGCTGGGCGTGCTGATGGCCTTCATCGTGATGCGCTACCAGGGGGTCAACGCCAACATCATGTCGCTCGGCGGCATCGCCATCGCCATCGGCGCGATGCTCGATGCGGCGGTCGTGATGATCGAAAACGCCCACAAGCATATCGAGGCATGGCAGCACGCACATCCCGGGCAGCGCCTCGAGGGCGACGAGCAGTGGCGGGTGATCGGGGAAGCGGCGGCGCAGGTGGGGCCGGCCCTGTTCTTCTCGCTGCTGATCATCACGCTGTCCTTCGTTCCGGTCTTCACGCTCGAAGCGCAGGAAGGGCGCCTGTTTGCGCCGCTGGCCTACACCAAGACCTACGCGATGGCGGTGGCCGCGGGGCTCGCCGTGACGCTGGTGCCCGTGCTGATGGGGTATCTGATTCGCGGCCGCATTCCGCCAGAGCAGAAAAATCCCTTGAACCGCCTGCTGATCGCGTGGTACCGGCCGCTCCTCGAGCGCGTGCTGCGCGCCCCGGTGCCGACGCTCGTGGCCGCCTTCGCGATCGCCGCGGCGACGCTGTGGCCCGTGAGCCGGATCGGCGGCGAATTCATGCCACCGCTCGATGAGGGCGACCTGCTGTATATGCCTTCGGCACTGCCCGGAATTTCCGCCGGCAAGGTCTCGCAGCTTATCCAACAGACGGATCGGATGATCAAGACCTTTCCGGAGGTGGAAAGCGTCTTCGCCAAGGCTGGCCGCGCCGAGACCGCGACCGATCCGGCGCCGCTGGAGATGTTCGAGACGACGATCCAGTTCAAACCACGCGAGCAGTGGCGCCCTGGGATGACGCCCGACAAGCTCGTGCAGGAAATGGACAACGCGGTCAAGGTGCCGGGCCTGACCAACATCTGGGTGCCGCCGATCCGCAACCGGATCGACATGCTGGCCACCGGCATCAAGAGCCCCGTCGGTGTGAAGGTGGCGGGGATGGATTTGCAGGAGATCGACCGCATCGCGGCGCAGATCGAGCGCGTGGTCAAGCAAGTGCCGGGCGTGACGTCGGCCTTTGCCGAGCGGCTGACCGGCGGCCGCTACGTCGACGTGCAGATCGATCGCGACGCAGCGGCGCGCTTTGGCCTGAACATCGCGGACGTGCAGGCTGTCGTGTCGGCCGCAATCGGCGGGGACGACATCGGTGAAACCGTCGAGGGATTGCAGCGGTTCCCGATCAACGTGCGCTATCCGCGCGAAGTCCGGGATACCGTGCAGAAGCTGCGCGAGCTTCCTGTGGTTACCGACCGCGGCGCGCAGATCCTGCTGGGCGACATCGCCTCGATCCGTATCGACGACGGTCCCCCGATGCTCAAGAGCGAGAACGCCCGTTTGTCGGGCTGGGTCTACGTCGACCTGCACGGCCGCGACTTGAGCTCGGCGGTGCGCGACATGCAGCGCGCCGTCGCGCAGCAGGTTCAGCTTCCGGCCGGCTATTCGATCTCGTGGTCCGGCCAATTCGAGTACCTGCAGCGGGCCGCCGAAAGGCTCAAGGTCGTGGTGCCGGCGACCTTGGTGATCATCTTCGTGCTGCTGTACCTGACATTTCGCCGCGTTTCCGATGCACTGCTGATCATGGCCACGCTGCCGCTCGCGCTGGTGGGGGGCTTCTGGCTGATGTATCTGCTCGGCTACAACCTGTCGATCGCCTCGGCGGTGGGCTTCATCGCGCTCGGCGGGGTCGCCTCGGAAATCGGCGTCGTGATGCTGGTGTACGTGAACCAGGCGGTCGCCGCCAGGGCGGGCGCGGGGCGCTTGAACGATAGGGACGAGTTGGTGCAGGCAATCGTCGAAGGGGCGGCGCTGCGCGTCCGCCCGGTTGCGATGACGGTGGCCGTGATCATTGCGGGCCTGCTGCCGATCATGTGGGGATCCGGGACCGGCTCCGAGGTGATGCAGCGCATCGCCGCACCGATGGTGGGCGGCATGATCACCGCCCCGCTGCTGTCGATGTTCGTGGTTCC
>Ga0210405_10005238_pt1 | contig 11920 bp, 8 predicted proteins | sample IncBWH11MmetaG_FD_155492 | JGI IMG/M metagenome (GOLD analysis project Ga0210405, IMG submission 155492) | Forest soil microbial communities from Barre Woods Harvard Forest LTER site, Petersham, Massachusetts, United States - Inc-BW-H-11-M | ecosystem: Environmental > Terrestrial > Soil >... | reverse complement strand
ACCTACTTACTCCGGAGTTCGTCAGCGGCGATAACTTTCGGTTGTTCTCCTCTTTGAGGATTCCACTTGGCGAAGGATTGTCCGGTTGGGTTGCGCAGAACAGCAAGCCGATTCTGAATGGCAATCCATCGGTCGAGCCGGGATACCTCAATGATCCGACCAAGTACAGCACGCTGCGCTCGGCGCTGGCCGTGCCGCTCGAGGGAGTGTCAGGGGTGGTCGCCGTGCTGGCGCTGTATCGCACTCACCAGGACGCATTCACTAAAGATCACCTGCGAATTCTGCTCGCAATCAGCTCTAAACTCGGATTTACCATCGAAAATGCGCTGAAATACCGCTTAGCCGAGGATTCAGCGACGACTGATTATCTGACCGGGCTTCCCAACGCACGGTCGCTCTTCCTGCACCTTGATCGCGAGATTGCGCGATGCAAACGCTCCAATCTGCCGCTGGCGGTTTTCGTTTCGGACCTCAACGGTTTCAAGCAAGTGAACGACCGCTTTGGACACTTTCAAGGCAACAAATTGCTGCAGATGTTTGCCGAAGCTTTGAAAGAGTCCTGCCGCGAATACGATTATGCGGCTCGCATGGGCGGCGACGAATTCATCGTCATCGCACCGGGTCTCAACTCGGAAGCTGCCGCAGAAATGGCGCAACGTGTCGAAACCATCATCGCAGACGTCGGAAAAGTCGTTTGCGGCGAGGGTCTGGTTTCGGTGAGCATCGGCCAGGCTTTTTATCCGGCGGATGGCACGAACGCCGAGCACCTGCTGGCGGAAGCTGACCGGCGCATGTACGCGGTGAAGAACTCCCACTACGCCAACGCCGAGCGGCATGCCGCGGCGCGATCGGCGGGTGCGACCAGCTAAGAGCCCTTGGCCCGGGCCCGTCGCGTTCGGCAGCCCTGATCTTTCTGCACACATTCTGGTGCAGAATTTATCTCAAAAAAAACTCTCGTTTTGGCGCAAAATCTAGAAAACAAAGGACCGGAAATTCTCTTGCCTTCTAGATCTATGGTTCTAAAGGTAGTTAAAGGCAAAATCTTGGAGACATTAGAGTTATGTGCTTCTCTAGGCCTGCGGTTCCGTTTCGGATTTGGTCGGACTACCCCCTGGAATGGCCAGGAAGCGTTCGCGGTTAGGTTGTCAAAGATCGTATATTATCTTACAGATAATCTGTACATATGTATGTTATCGGAAGTGGGAGGATGAGATCAAGGAGAAAATGGAGGGGCTGCGGGCGCGGTTCCAAATTGGGAATCTGATACCACGCTCTTGCGCGGAAAGCGAAGTGGAAAGCGAAAGGATGGGCGATGGGCCAAATAGTACTCGCACCCGGCATCAACCCAGTCAAACAAAGGCATTCGCGACGTTTTTGCGACAGTAAACCGGGACGAAAATCTTATGCTTTGCCAGCAGGAAAACGGGGATATACTTGTCGGCGTTTGCTCGAAAGGGGATTCCGGTTGAAAACTTCCTGGTTTTTGCTGAACCCGGTCAAACTGGCTAGGCTTGATTCGTGGAGATCGGCCAGCGCTGTGCTTCTGTTTTCCGCTGCGATGGCCATTGCCGCAGCAGCACAGACATTTGATACTCTGGCGGATTTCAACGGAACCGACGGGTCCAATCCCTCTGGGTCTCTGGTGCAGGGCAGAGACGGTAATCTCTACGGGACAACTTACGATGGCGGGGACCCGACTTGCAGTGACACGTCCGGCTGCGGAACGGTATTTAAAGTCACTCCCGCGGGGACGTTAATTAGGCTGCGCCTTTTCGAGTCCACAGATGGCGCCAACCCCGGCGCGCAATTGCTATTGGCCAACGATGGCAAGTTCTACGGGACAACCCTCAGGGGCGGGGCCGATGGTTACGGTACGGTCTTCAACATCACGCCAAGGGGCACACTGGCAACTCTGCATAGTTTCAACGCCACTGACGGCGCAATGCTCTTTGGAGGGCTTATTCAGGCTAGCGACGGTAACTTCTATGGGACAACTTACCAAGGCGGGAATCTCGCATGCAATGCGCCTTATGGCTGCGGAACGGTATTCGAAGTCACGCCTGCAGGCGTATTCAGAACGCTGTATACCTTTACTGGTTACCCCAATGATGGAGCTCAACCCGCGGCGGGCTTAGTTCAGGCTGCCGATGGGTATTTCTACGGAACGACGGAAATTGGCGGAGCCATGAACCATGGAATCGTTTTCAGAATCACTGGATCTGGCGCATTGACGATGCTTCACAGTTTTTGCCCTCCACCGGACTGCGAAGAGGGGTCCTATCCAGAGAGTGCACTGGTTCAAGCCAGCGATGGGAACTTGTACGGAACGACTAACGGCGGTGGGACCGGCGGAGATCTCGGCTATGGTACGGTCTTCAAGATGACTCCGGGGGGTGCGCTGACGACGCTGCACAGTTTCGACATTACTGATGGCGCGTTACCACAGGCGGCGCTGATTCAAGCAACCGACGACAAGCTGTACGGGACGACTTTCGGTTACGAACCAACCAACTACGGCACAATCTTCACAATTACGTCGTCTGGTAGCCTGACGACCTTGCATACTTTTTGTACTGAACACCCTTGCCAAGACGGCGGCAATCCTATCGGAGGACTACTTCAAGGTACCAATGGAAACTTCTATGGGACCGCCACCGGTTATCAAGGTGCAAATTATGGCACGATCTTTAAGCTGTCCGTAGGGCTCAAACCGTTCGTCAGCTTTATCCGCAGCTCAGACAAGGTCGGGAAAAATGTGGAGGTCCTCGGGCAGGGATTCACCGGAACGACCAGCGTTTTGTTTAGCGGAAGGTCCGCCCAGTTCGTGGTGAAGTCCGACACTTTCCTGGCGGCCACGGTTCCGGCCGGAGCAATGACGGGTTTTGTGTCAGTTGCGACGCCAGGCGGTACGCTGAAGAGCAACCAGAGATTCCGGGTGACGCCACAGATCGCGAGTTTCACGCCGCCAACTGGGATTGTGGGTACGTCGGTGACAATTACGGGGGCGAGTCTCACACAGACGAGGAAGGTGACGTTTGGCGGAGTCGCAGCAACCAGCTTTACCGTGGACTCGGACACGCAGGTGGCGGCGGTAGTACCAAGCGGAGCCGAGACGGGAAAGATTGTCATCAATACTCCGGGCGGAAAGGCTAGAAGCGCCACCAGTTTTTTGGTGACACCGCAGATCCTCAGTTTCTCCCCACCTAGCGGGCCGGTGGGAACGCTGGTGACTATCACGGGAGTCAGTTTGTTGCAAACCACGAAAGTGACGTTCGGTGGTGTAGCGACAACCCAATTCACCGTAAACTCGGACACCCAAGTGGCGGCAACCGTACCCACTGGAGCCGTGACCGGGCCGATCGGTATCACCACTCCGGGCGGCACGGCCATTAGTGCCACAAATTTTGTAGTGACAGAGTGATATTCAAAGCAGTTTAGGAAAGTAGTACGAAGCCGCCGTTCGTTGCGCACCCCGACGGAACTTTTTTTCTGGCGGATTTCTTCCAAATGAGATTTCTAACGTTCCCGGCCCTCACACTGACGGACGATCGCCCGCTAAAAAACAATGATGGCCCACCCATTACCTTTTACAGGTCCGTGTACTCGGGGATGTAGTCCTTGAAGAGACCGGAACCGACATTCATGGTTCGTACCGGGACGCGGTCCGCGTTCTTGCTGGTGCGGACCCACTCCCATGCAGCATTGATCTCGGAGCTTGTGAAGTAGCGAGTCTCGGCCTGAAGAACGGCGGTTCCGGCGAGGACCATGGCGACTACTTCTTCCCACTTGGCGGCGCCGACAACCGCCATGCGCGCAATGTGGTCGGTGTATTTCTGCAGAAAGCGCATTTCATCCCAGCGAGCTTTCCAATCCGCACCCTGCATTTGCGATAGGTCGGCGAGAATCCCGATGGGCCGCTCTTTCCGTTCTGCAATGACAAATTCAATTTGCGGCTCAAATGCTTTGACTTCGTCGGCGGTAACCCTTCCGACAACTCTGAAACCGATGGCCGCACCGTGGCTTTCCTTGAGTCGTTCAATCATGGGGTACGCATCTCCGCTTTTCTCCTAAAGTTTATCCTAAAGTTTGAACGGTGGATTGTGGTGGCGACCGCCACTACGATCTGTAGGCCAATATTTCTTGCGTGCACGAAAAACATTTTACGATTTTAGGGTAGGAATTGAGCGGCCCGTGCACCCGCCCCTTGCAAAAAGCGCAAGGAGCGGGGCACCCTAACACTTTCATGTGTTCAGGATCGGGCCACTCCACCTCAACCAAATGCTACAGCGTCTTCAGATACTCGATGATCTGCATGCGTTCTTCTGTTGTGAGCCTGCGGCCGATGATGCCGTTGCCTTTCGGGGCGTCGTTGAATTCGTGTCCGGCGTTGGAGTTGCCGGGTAGATCAACCTTGAATTCGCTGGCGCCTTTGAGGGGATTCGTGTCGAGACCGAGTTTGACTGGATCGAACTGTTTGTTTCCAAGATAGAAAACTTTGGACCGCTCGGCAACCGGCGACAGCAATTCAAACAGGTTGGGCACCGAACCATTGTGAAGATAAGGAGGCGTCGCCCAAATTCCGTTGTGCGGACGCGCCTTGTAGGCCAGCGGTTCGCGAAGTTCGTTCTTCCTGTATCCGTTCCATTGTTCTTGCTGTTCAGGCGTGAGGTTGAGCTGCGCGTAAGCCTGCTCAATCACTGTTTGCGTAATGAATGTGAGGCCGTCACCGGCTGAGATTATGCCCTTGCCTAGTGGACCGCTATCTGCCTTGCGGTCGTGAAAGTTCTGAGCTTCCTTCGGGTCGGTTCCGATTTCCGCCAAAGGAATCATCGTTACTTTAAAGAATTGTCTGCCTTGGCTGTCGGTGAAGTTCGTCCAATGCTCTGGCTTGCGGCCCTCGTCGGAATTCATCGGGGGCTGGTGGCAGTGCTGGCAGAGTTGGTTGTAGAGTTGTTCGCCCTTGGCTGCCGTTCCTTGATCAATCTTTCCCAATATTTCTTCCGGCCACTTCGGAGACCAGACTCCTTTTCCCGGCTCCGAGCCACCGAGCAGAGTCTCGATCTCATGCAGGTTCTCTACCCGAATGGTGTTCTGGAACTGTAGGCCGGGATAGCCTAGAAGATTGATGCGCGAACGCACACCCAGCGCTTCGCCAACATTCCTGCCCATGGGTTGTTGGATCGAACCGTTATACTGGACCCAGTCCATCCAAGATGCATCCCAGATCGGCGGATAGTTTACGGGCGCATTCCCCACGATCAGGTTCTTGTTATTGTTCAATTCCGTTCCGAAAACGAAGTTGCCGATTCGTGCCAGCGCGTCAGTGCGGCCGTAACCCTCGGGAGTTGGGAAGAGGGGAAGGGTTGATTTGACCTCGGTGAAAGTCGTATCGAGATAGTATTTGAGCGCCTGCCGCAGCCGAACCTGATCGGCGTGCGGGTGGTTCGGACCAAGCACGCGAGCGGCAAATCTGTGGAAGCGGAGGGGATCGTAATAGGTCCAGGTCACCGCGAGACCGAGCGCCTCGGTAAACTTCTGCAGATTGATCAGCGACGGACCGGCGTCGATCCTGATTGCCTTGCCGCGGTAGAAAAGTTCGCCGGTGTGACAAGCGGCGCAACTGATTGCCAGCACCGCGAGTTTCTGTCCGGTGTACGGATCGACGAAACGATCATCGCGGGTGAAGCCAACCGGCAGGCCGTCGGGGTTCAGTTCGTAGACTGGGTCCGGGATAAATCCGAAGCCTTGCAGGTAGCGATCGTCTTTGAACGGAGGCGCGCCGCTAAGACTGAAACGCGGTTGCTCCAGCGCCAGAAACCAGGCGTACGGCAGGAGTTCGCTTCCCTGGGCGGTGTGGTAGTAACGGCGGCGCTGGTCTTCGGTCCAGTTCTGCGGCAGCCAGACGACGTCTTTGGGCCGTTCGATCCGGGGCACCTCAAGGCTGTTGTGTATAGCGAAGATCAGAACCACTGCTGCGCATGCGACCAGCGCTACGAGCAACGCAACGGCCGCGATCACGCTCTTTCGCCGAAGGAATCCGGTCTTACTGTGCGCTTTCGTCCTTTGCTGCTCGGTCATTGGCCACCTCGACGGTTGAACATTTAGGCACTGCACAAGAACCCATCTTGGCAGGCTGGCCTGGCCCGGGGATCACGCTCTGGGAGGTAACGTCAGATGGAAGCGCGATTCTTGCACGAAAGCGAAGCGCTTGCAAGCTCTCGAGGTTTGCCAGTCGCTCGGAGTAACCATATTCGCGGCGCACGCGAGCCGATGTCATTGCACCCGAGGCGTTAACTATCGCGACCAGCAGCGGGGGCCGCGGCACTAGGAGAGAACAATCTTCTCCAGCGCAGTGGTATTACCAAAATCGCCTGCGCCGGTGCCGTGGCCAGCAGGCGCGGCTGGCGAGTTCGCGGTGCCAAACGCGAGAATCTTCCCGCGCCGTTCTGGCGAAACCCATTTCACTCTTCTTCGGAAATTATTCGGTACGTAAAACTCAATTACTTTAGCCACAGCCATCTCCCTCTTTTTTGTTTTTCGTCTCTCCAGTCGTCCCGCTCTACCACTCCCACCCACATTGACAGCGAACGGACTTGCTCAACCGGAGCTTGGTCAAAAGTGCCTTACAAACTGCGCATGACCTCATCCACATGGCTCTTCTCCTACGAATTGTGTTCCTGCCGATCGTGCTTTCCAAGTTGCAATCAGGGTTACCCGCGTCACCCGGTTCACGCTCGAAAACCGCACCAAACTCGTACACATGGTTGGACGCGCCGGTCGTATTCGGGATGCCGTACAGTTGTCACTTTATTGTTAAGAGATTATTCGTGTATTTTCGCGCCAGCGACATGAAGAGGCCGCCGTCAGCGAGGGAAAACGGATCGAGCCCGCACGAACCAGCTCCAATATCACACGGTAACTCGGTGCCGGCGTAGAATGTGCGCTACTGCCCTACGAAGATTTTAGTAGCTGAAGAAGTCGAAACCAGAACGCGAGGAAAAACGACGATGACCTGGAAAAGCAAACTGATCCTCGGAATACTCACCGCTGTGGCGATGTTCTTCCTCTCTCTCGCCCTTCCACGAGGAGGCTCATTGCGCGAAGCACAAGCGGCTTTGTTTCCCATGACGGTTGGAGTCTGGGCGATCTTCGTCTTGCTTTTTGTGAAACTGAAATAACTGGGAGGCCGGTTGCGAGGCGCGATCGCCGCCGATGGTCACCGATTCAGTAAGCCGTAAGGTCCTAAAGCCCGCAGATCACTTGGTCGAGAACTTGTAGACAGTCGTCGACTGAAAATATTGTCCGGGCTTGAGCTCCGCAGTGGGAAAGTTGGGATGATTCGGCGAGTCCGGGAAATGCTGGGTTTCGAGGCAGAACGCGTAGCGGCGGTTGTAGACTTTGCCATCCTTTCCGTGAATACCGTCGAGAAAATTCCCAGTGTAGAGTTGGATGCCCGGCTCGGTGGTCAACACTTCTAACACGCGCCCAGAATGCGGATCGTAAGCTTGCGCCGCGAGAAACAGGGCTCTCATGGTATCGCCGTTCAGCACAAAATTGTGATCGTAGCCTCTTCCAAGTTTTAGCTGCTGATCGTCCTGATCGATCCTGGCACCAATGGCGGTCATTTTCGTGAAGTCGAACGGAGTTCCCTTGACGCTTCGCAGTTCTCCTGTAGGAATCGAGGTTGCGTCAATTGGCGTGAATCGATCCGCCTGGATCATAACCTGCTGTTGCAGAATGTCTCCGTTGCCTTGACCCGCGAGATTGAAGTAAGCGTGATTGGTGAGATTGAGTACCGTGTCTTTATCGGTGGTCGCGCTGTAATCGATTTTGAGTTCGTTCTGATCCGTGAGCGTGTACACGACTTTGACCGGCAGGGTTCCCGGAAAGCCTTCTTCTCCATCCTTGCTTAAATAAGTTAATTCCAGCGCCTGCCCCGCGCTGCTGGAAACGTCTTTCGCTGTCCACACCCGCTTGTTGAAACCGCCGTGCAGATGGTTATCGCCATCATTCTTCGCCAGAGTGTAAGTAGTGCCGTCAAGCGTGAAGGTGGCGTGGGCGATTCGGTTCGCGTAGCGCCCAACCGTCGCGCCGATGTAGGCTTTGCCGGTCGCGTAGCCGTCGAGATTATCGTAGCCGAGTACGACGTCCTCGAACTTGCCGTTCCGGTCAGCAACCTTTAGCGAGACGACGGTGCCTCCGTAGTTGGTGATGGCCGCTTCCATGCCATTCTTGTTGGTGAGGATGTAGAGATTCACCGGTTGCCCGTCTTCAGTCTTACCAAATGATTGCTTTTGCATTTTCGATTTCGCCTCGGCTTGTAACCCGGATACAAAGATCGTTGCGACGGAAACAACGACCATTACGCTTGTCACTACGCGCATCCTCACCATTCATCATCTCCTGAAACTAGAATCCCGTATCTATTTGGAGCCTGACGCAGGTTCGATTTTGTCGATGACCAGGGCACGCGAGCCACCTCGCTCGAAAACCTTTCCCGTGGCCGTCACCTTCTGGCCGGCGAATGGAAGGAGTCTCTCGTTCTGGCCGGATGAGGGTGTCGCGTCAGAGATGGGCCAGTAAATGGTCCCGTCGTCGGACAGAATTACGAGCGGCGAGCCGGCTTTCGCGCATGCGACCGCACATTCGGGGCTTATTGGCTTATTGAGATTCTTGGTGAAAGCGCAAGCAGAGTCGAGGACATAACCTTTGATCGTGTCTGGCTTTCCGTTGCCGCTGGCCGCGAAAGCGACCGCAAGAAGCGCAAGCGGGAGTGCTAAGTGTAGGAGAACATTTCGAAGATGCATGGCATCCCTCCGTTTAGAGGCTTATTTCGTGGCATGAGAAAGACCCATTCAGTAGACCACCGATTCAGCCGCCAGCCAAGTCTTGATTGACCGCTGCCGGGAAGCTCCGCGCAAACTTGTCTTTTCAAAAGGACGCGGCGGGTGTGATTCCTTCGCTCTCCACGCATTCATAGGCTTTGCCAGCCGCAAGGTTTTTGTATTCCTCGGTCCTTCCGTTCGGCCACTGAATGACTACGCGTTCGATCTTGTCGCGCTTTCCCAGACCGAAGGTGACTGAAAGTTCGGATTGTGACAGATAGCTGGATCCGCTCTTGACCAGACGGGATTGCGTCGTGCCCTCGTGGTAGATCCGGACGATCGCGCCGATTGCGTCCCGATTCGATTGCTTGCCCACCAGGTGAAAGCGGATGCTTCGGTTTCCCGCAAGTTGGTCGTTGCGATAGAGATGGGCTGGGCCATTGTTGGTCGTGATGAGAATGTCGAGATCGCCGTCGCGATCAAAGTCGCCGCAGGCCAGGCCGCGTCCGACCTTGGGTTGACCGAAAGCATCGCCGACCTCCGAAGTTACGTCGCGGAAGGTCCGCTTCCCCGTGTTTAGAAAAAGTTGCGGCGGTTGAGCATATCCGACATTGCCGCGGATGCTGCGGACCGTATCGTCGATGTGGCCGTTGGCTGCGGCCAGATCCAGTGCACCATCGAGATTGGCGTCGAGGAACATGCAACCGAATCCTAGCGTTGTCTTTGAAGGAAGTCCGACACCCGCCTGGGTTGCGATATCTTCATAGGTGCCATTGCCCAGGGCTCGATACAGCCCGATCATTTCGTTATCAAAATTCGTGATGGCCACCCCGGCAGCGCCTGAGTTATCAAAATCCGCCACGTCGACACCCATTCCCGCCCGCGCCTTACCGTCGGCACTGAAAGCAATGCCTGCCTCAACCGCGACATCTTTAAATGTGCCATTGTGCGCGTTGCGATAAAGTTTGTTGGGCTGCGTGTCGTTAGCCACCAGCAGATCGGGCCAGCCGTCCTGGTCGTAGTCGAGCATAGCCACGCCCAGCGACTTCGAACTGCTATCGAAAATGCCGCTGGTCGCCGTTACATCTTCAAATGTTCCGTCGCCGCGATTATGGAATAGCCAGCAGGTTTCGCCACGATAAGCCTCGGGCGTGCAGTAGGACTTATGTTTCCCATCTAAGCTGCAAAATACGTCGTGCTCGGGCGACCACTTCACGTAGTTGCAGACGAACAAGTCAAGCCGGCCGTCACGGTCAAAATCAAACCATAGCGCGGACGTGCTAAGGGCTTGGCGGTGGCCGAGACCGCTGGAGTTGGTAGCGTCGACGAAAGTTCCCTTCCCAGTATTCTTGAACAGCCGGTTCTGGCCGACACACGTAACCAGGATGTCGGGAAAACCGTCGTTGTTGCAATCGCCCACGGCGACACCCATTCCGTACATCTCTACATCGAGACCGACCTTGTGGGTTACGTCGGTAAAAGTACCGTCGTGGTTGTTGTGGTAGAGCCGCAGCGTGGATGTTTGGTGCTTGTGGCCGGGCCAGTCCATTCCATTGATAAGGAGAATGTCCTGCCAGCCGTCGCGATCGTAGTCGAGGAAGGCGCAGCCCGAGCCAAGCGTTTCAGGAAGAAGCTTGCCTCCGTACGCGCCACTGTTGTGTTGAAATTGAATGCCGGCTGAACGGGTAACGTCGACGAGGCGGAAGCCTGGATTGAAGGTTTCCGGCGTGGGCCCGGCGAACAATTCCATCGGCAGAAACGAAGCCGAGGCAGCACCGGCGAGCCCACGCAAAAAGGATCGCCGGTTCACCGAATGTTCACCAGGCCGCTGCGAATGGCGTAGACAACGAGATCGGCTGTTTTATGGATTCCGAGCGCATCCATAATGTTGGCACGGTGAACGGCCACAGTGTTGGCGCTGAGATCGAGATCGGCTGCAATCTCCTTGTTCGACTTGCCGGCGACGATCAACTGCAACACTTCGAGTTCGCGTACCGTGAGTCCGGATTTTCCCTCACCCTTCAAAGTTGCGGCCCGAGAGAGTTGCGGATCGAGCACGACCTCACCCGCCACGACGCGGCGAATGGCTGTGACTAACTCCATGTCAACCGCGCTCTTCAGAATGTAGCCGCGGGCACCGGCAGCCATCGCCTGATGGACCCAGGTGTCTTCGGAATGCATGCTCAGCATCAAGATAGCGGTATCCGGCAACTTCTGCAGGATGCGGCGGGTCGCGTCCAATCCGCTCATACCCGGAAGAGCGCAGTCCATCACGATCACTTGCGGACGCAACTGCTCTGCCAGTCGAACCGCTTCGGCGCCGTCACTGGCTTCCCCGACCACTGTAATGTCGCGTGCGTCCTCGAGGAGGCGTCGAAACCCGCGGCGCACCAGGCTGTGGTCATCGACCAGCAGGATGGAAATCTTATTGGACATGCGGCTCCGCTTTTTCGATTGGGACCCTTAGTCGAACCAATGTTCCACCCTCCGGTGGCTTGAGAAACTCGATCCTTCCGCTCAATAACTCCGCGCGCTCGCGCATCGCCACAAGTCCAATGCCCGACCTGGCGGACCGTTCCACAAATCCCACACCATGATCCTCAACCTCAAGCTCTAAAGCATGGGCCAGGAAACGAAGCCGCACCCACGCCTGGCGAGTTCCAGAATGGCGGGCGACGTTGTTCAAGGCCTCCTGCAGAATGCGATAAATATGAACGCCAACGCTGCCGTCGACCGGAAAGGGCGTTCCTGATTTCTTGTAGGATATTTCAATTCCGGTTTGCCTTTCCACCACTGGAATGTACCAGTCGATCGTACTCTCGAGACCGGATTCATCCAGCATGACCGGGTGCAGCGCCTGCGATAGGCTGCGAACCTTATCGAGCGTGGACTGCGCAATCTCAGAAACTTCCCGTAGTTCAGCACGCAGCGGCGAGTCTTCGGGCACATGGTTTCGCGCCCGGCTCAGCATGGAACCAATCGCAGTCAGGATCTGTCCAAATTCGTCGTGAAGCTCACGTGATATGTGCAGCAGCGTGGACTCCTGGGTCGAAATCAGTTTCTGCGCCAGTTCGCTGCGCTGCTCAGAGAGACTC
>Ga0210405_10005237_pt1 | contig 11920 bp, 16 predicted proteins | sample IncBWH11MmetaG_FD_155492 | JGI IMG/M metagenome (GOLD analysis project Ga0210405, IMG submission 155492) | Forest soil microbial communities from Barre Woods Harvard Forest LTER site, Petersham, Massachusetts, United States - Inc-BW-H-11-M | ecosystem: Environmental > Terrestrial > Soil >... | reverse complement strand
CTGGCAGCGAGTTGAGCCCACGACAATCGGATGCCCACGTAAGGTTCACGCTCGAATATTAAGGCAGGCTCATCTGGGCGCTCGCGTGCGAGCGCTGTACAGATGTTGAGAAGGTTCATCATATTTGCGTATGCGCTTCCTCGCTGTATGGTGGTTCGGCCACAGTAACGGGCGACTCGGTTCGCATGCCATCGCGAGGCTGTCGAGCTTCAAGGAACTCCTAATATCGCTTATGTACTCATTGAGTTCGGCCCATAATCCGGGTTCATGTTTTGTCATTTGCGACTCGATTCCGAGGGGGTCTCGCGATCATCGGCCGGAATCGGACTGCAGGTGTTTCTCGAACCAATGATGGGCGTAAGGTTCGTCGTTGAAGGCGTCGACTTCGATATATCCTTCTTTTCGGTACAGTGCCTGAGCCTCGGCGAGGGTCCGATTAGTTTCAAGATGGAGCACTGTAAGTCCCGCTTCCCGAGCAATGGTCTCAAGCGTATGGAGAATTTTGCGTGCCACGCCGCGCCTGCGTGCGTTTGAAGCTGTCCACATTCGCTTGATCTCACCCGTCGTTGGATTCTTGCGCTTGAGCACGCCACATCCAACCGGATGGCCATCAAGCCGGGCCACAACAAAGTAACCCCTTGGGGGAATTAGGTCCTCGTCGGGAGCAGGATTGCTCTTGATCGGATCGAAACCGGTGTCGAAACGCTCCGCTAGTTCCAGAAAATACTGCTCTACGCACCAGCGCGCGTCGGCGCTATCCGGTACGTCCACTTGCACCTCGACCGCGGTCGTTTGGCTCAATACATCTTCTAGTCCGTGGCACATAGCAGTTCAGGATAAAGCAAAACTCTAAACAGCCATCCTCCACCTGTACACTGACCCGTTACCAATCCATACATGCAGTGACGTACTTCCAGCGTGTTTGCGACTAAGGCCGCAAAGTTTCCGCTTCCAACGAATCCACTTGCTGAACATCTGTGGACTGGAAAACTTCAGCGCAAATCTCGCGCAAGTGGGCGTCACTGACTGCTCTCTGGGTGTCTAGCACCTGTTTCACTCTTATGGAGACTTGGTCGAGCTTTTCGCCTTCCACGTGATATCCGAGCTTTTCAAGTTTCGAGCGCAACGCGTTGCGTCCGCTTAGCTTGCCGAGTACCAGAAGGCTTTCGCTGACTCCCACGTCCGAGGGGTCCATGATTTCATAGGTGCGAGGATTTTTGAGCATGCCGTCCTGGTGAATCCCCGCCTGGTGCGCGAATGCATTCGCCCCCACAATCGCTTTATTGGGCTGAACAACCATGCCGGTCAAGCCACTTACTAACTGGCTCGCCCGCCAAATCTCCTTCGTGATGATGTTTGTCTCTAAGTTGAACAGGGGCGCCCGTGTGCGCAGCGCCATGACAGTTTCCGCCATACACGCATTGCCGGCTCGCTCCCCGATGCCGTTAACGGTTGCCTCGACTTGGCGGGCCCCATTTGCGAGCCCGGCCAGTGTATTCGCGGTGGCCAAGCCCAGATCATCGTGGCAATGCACACTCACGGTGACACCGGCAGAAGCGAAGTGGTGATGAAGAAAACCGATCAATGTGCCGTACTCTTCCGGCATTGCGTATCCGACTGTATCCGGAATGTTGAGAGTTGTGGCGCCGGCTTCTACCACCGCTTCCAGCACCTGCACTAGAAAATCGCGGTCGCTCCGGGTTGCATCCTCCGGGCTGAACTCAATATCCTTGCAGAGATCGTGAGCGTAGGCGACTGAACTTCGGGCCATCTCTATAACTTCGGGTCGTGTCTTGCGCAACTTGTATTCCATATGAATATCGCTGGTTGCAAGCACAATATGGATGCGAGGATAGATCGCATCTCTGACACCGCGCCACGCGCTATCGATGTCCACGCGATTCGCACGCGCCATCGCAGCGATGCCGGGCGGGTCCGCTATCGAGCCATGCTTGTTGTTGCGCTTCGCTTGACCTACGCTTCTTGCGATCTTCTGCACGCCGCTCATATCCCCTGGACTGGAAACTGGAAATCCAGCTTCGATCACGTCGACACCCAACTTTGCAAGCTGTTCTGCGATTTGCAACTTCTCGTCAGCGGTGAGTGAGGCGCCGGGACTTTGTTCCCCATCGCGCAGCGTAGTATCGAAGATTCGTACGAGCTCAGGCTTGGTGGGTTGCAGGCTGGGGTTACGGACTGGCAAGTTATCGCTAGTTGCTTTCATCTTCGTCTCCCTGTTAATGGTGATGCTCAAGCCCTAACCACCGATCGGTTGGTGAGCCATCAGTGTCGTTAGCTCCTCCGCAATCCTGGAGAGCACGGGTTGTTCAGCGCTGTGCAAAAAGAAGTGATTGCCAGCAAAGCGAAAATATCGCACCTCTGCGGTGGTTTGAGCGCGCCAACCGTTCACGCCCGCTTCGGTGCTGAGCTCGTCCTGGTTTCCGACCAAAACCACAATCGGGCACTCTAACGGATCCTTCTCGAAATACTTGTACTCAGCCGAGATGGTTAGATCGGCTCGTATCCGCGGAAGCAAAATGTCGCGCAGCGCCAGGTTCTCCAACAAAGACTCGGGGATGCCCTTGTAGGCAATCAGGGCGGCCACAAACTCATCATCCGGCAGCAACTGCATTCCGGCATCCCGCCACTTGAATTGGGGTGCATTCCGCCCCGAAGCGATCAACATTTCAGGTTGCCGAAGCCCTTGTTCACGCAACAGTCGTGCCACCTCGAATTCGAGGAGCGCGCCCATGCTATGACCGAAAAATACGAATCGCTTGTCCAACGGTAGGATTTCGGTAACCAGGCCCGCAATTCCATGCAGGTCCGTCAACAGCGACTCATCAAGTCGGTACTCTCGCCCGGGAAGCTGGACGGCCACCACTTCAATCCCGTCCGGCATCGCTTCATCCCAAGACCGAAAGATGGAAGCTGATGCGCCCGCATAGTGAAAGCAAAACAGGCGGATGTGAACTTGCGCTGCATTCTTGGAATGAAAGCGGATGAACCACGGAGAAGCGGACTGTTGCTCGAGTACTGTCACACTTGCCTCAACAGAGTCGGCACCAGCGTCAGCCAATTCCATTGGTCCGGACGCTTGCCCTCTAGAATTGCAAAGAATATTTCCTGGATTGCCTTAGTCACGGCGCTCGAAGTGCGCCGGACCACAGAAGATGAGGACATTGCCGCCAACTTCGTAAGACCTCAAGCAGTGCGCATTCCATTCATCGAGATGAATTTCGCTCGCCGGGGGGCACTCGGCCTCCTTACATCACCCCATACTTCTTGAAAGCATCAACCACGCCTTGACCGGATTCGATATCTCTGCGGACGTTCTTTTCCAATTCAGCTTTGGCAAGGGCCCGGTCAAGGATCTCCCTTTCCGCCTCGCGTGGAATGACACAGACACCGTCGCCATCGCCAAAGATCAGATCGCCCGGCCTGACCCGAACCTTGTCGATTGTGATCGAACAGCGAAAATCCACTACATTGTGGCGGCGCTGCAGACCATAGGCGTGACAACCGTGAGCGAAGGCGGGAAAGTTCAGAGACAATATGCCGTTGCCATCGCGAAGATGTGCATTGATCACCACGCCCGCCGAACCTAACTTCTGCGCCCGCGTCACGAGCATGTCCCCCAATCGCGCAGCATGCGTTGGCCCACCGCTGGCGATATATACCTCGTTGGGACGAAGCGCCTCGATGGATTCGAACAACAGACCGAACGGCTTCGCATCGAAGCGCACTGGTTCCCCGTACTCGACCGGTAGCTCATCTTGCACCGGCATAGCACGGCCGATCAGCACCATGTCGCTTCGTAAAGGGCGAATATGCGGCGGCAGCATTGGATATCGAAAACCAAGCTGCTCCATCACGTCGCTGATAGGTGGAGTTGAAAGTTCTTTCCGAATCCAGGTAAATAGTTCTTCGTCCGATTTCCACTGTGCCATATCTTCGTCTCTAGACAGAGCAAATTGATTTACCAGGAAACATCTGTAACTTGCACTTGACTTGGGAAGTTCGACATGGTCCAGCAATCACTCCTCTAGGTCGGAAGATAGGTCTGCCGTCTGGGTAAAGTAAGTAGAAATAGGCAGAACTGCGTGCCCCGCTCATTCTGCCCATCGCAAAGGATAAACCAAGCGCTTGTATGTACGTGTTTAGAGTCGCGTTAAGCTGCCGTAGTCGCCGCCACCTGCATGGGCGGACGCACGTGATTGTGGTGATAGCGGTCTTCTCCCAAAACTAAGACCGTTGAATACCTGTCCAGCGGCAGTTCTTCCCCAAAGTGGTGGAAAGAGTCCTGACCGGCGTACACCTTCACGTGGGTTGGCACGAAACGGGTCGCCCAGCCGAAGCGTGTCGAGTCCTTGGTCGAATTGGGATTGGATCCATGCATACACCGCGAGGTGAAGATGCAGAACTGGCCAGGCTTCATCACCATATGGACCGCTTTCTCCTCGTCTGGCTTCCAAGTTGGATCGAGCTTCAATTTGTCGTAATCATAGCCATAGAATCCAGCCTTCTCGCCGGTGTCGATCACCTTCTTATTGAAATTCTCCGGTTCAAAGGGCACATTCCGTTTTTCATCGAAAAACCACGTCCGATGGCTTCCCGGCATGACTTTGAGACAACCATTTTCCTTAGTTGATTCGCCCATCGAGATCCAAGCTGTAAGCTCCCAAGGCCTGCCCTCCTCTGCCGCGGTTGGAACCAGCTTTTCCGTTCCCTCAAATTCGACAAAGCTTTCCGCTTGGTGCCAATCGGTGCCTTCGTCTCCCGGGTACTTGGGAAACCACTCGGTGCGCCAGCTCAAAACATCAGGTCCAAGGATGCTTGAAATGCGATGAACTATTTTTGGATTGTTGATGATCTGATTTAGCGCAGGCAAATCGAGGTGCCGGTCATAGTTCAATTTGCTCTTCGGGAAAGGTGCGTTATGGGTGTCCAGCAGGTCCATACGTACCTCTTCGAATAGACTTGTCATTTCGTCTGGTTGACACAGCGTGAACGGACCCAGATAACCATTCTGGTAAAAAAAGCTTGTTTCCGCTTCGGACAGATAATAGTCGTCCCTCATACTACTCCTCCTTATTTGTAAGTCCCGGCTGTTGTTACTGGCTGATTGTTAACGCCGCTTGGCTCTCCTGGAGCTGAGAGTCAATCTTGGCGGTGATGGCTGCTATTGTGGAGTCAGATTTGTGGAAGAACATGCGCGCAGGCACAGCTACTCCGGTCTTATTATGGATCTGTGTCAAGACTGCACCCAGATTCAGTGAGTTACCGCCGATGTCAAGAAAGCGAGCATCGCGGCTCACCCCTCTGACTCCGATTACATTTTCGATGATGTTAGTTACTACAGCTTCAGTGTCCATGTGCAGTTGTCACCTCCTCAGTTTCCTTTGTCATGCGAACAGTAAGAATGGATGCGAGCGCCTTACGATCCGCCTTGCCCGACGATAGTTTCGGAAAATCGTCGAAAATTGCAAGATAACGAGGCACCATATAACTTGGTAGCTCGTCCAGAAGACGAGCACGAATCCGAATGATCTGCTGATCGACGTCGAGCGCCCCCATCTTGCCGCTCTCATCGAGAAGGATTCCCGCCGCTAAGACTTTTTCTTCATACTTAGAGTCCACCAACCCTTGTTCCTAAGTATTGTAGCGACTACATGTTCGTGCTTGGATTTGGTCTGCAGCGCGTACCAACAAGGGCCTAACTTAGAGGGATCCATTTTACACCTATGGCGCAACTGTGACGCTTTCATAAAGAGAAGCGACTTCCAGCGTACAGAAACGTGAGTGGACGAATGCTCGTCTCTTCGCTAGCATGCGTATTATCCTGGGACGCACTTCAGTGAGACAATTCCGGCGCAGCCGGAGGGTAACATCCGATTACCCAAGACAGGCTGCCGCCATAGTACCCGGCATTAAGTATCGGTTACTAGTGAGCGCACACTTCAACATCTACCACTTACTATTTACGAGCTTTCTGCCACTAGTTCTTTACTGCGCACACGTATATGCCAATAATCCCTAGTTGCACCTTGAGGCTGGTGAGCAGCTTAGTCACGTGTTCGGATCCGCACAACCTACTTTTCGCAGAGAAATGGCCTAGCCGAATAGTCGAGGTCTCGGACTAACATTTTGTTATGATCGCGAGCCTCGATGGGAAAAACCATACGTCTCAGGAAGCTATTGACCATGCCCATTTTCAATTGCCAAAGGCCAAGTGTTATTTGTAAGACATTTGACATAAATTCTGTTTTTAAATCTAGCATAGCGGAAGAGAGCTGCGATTCCGCGCCTATCAGTTCCTCCCAGATCACGGGCAACTCTTCCCTGATCTGATAAAGGAGGATTGCCGACGACCCAGCCACAATCGCTCGTCTGCGTTCTACGCCAATTTCATTCGCTTTAAGCATGCTTGGAAATGAGAATCGGCCTTGTGTGGGTCCTCGCCGTGAGCAGCGTGCTCATGACCCGAAGTCCTGCGATGCGTGCTGAGTGGTGATGCCGACGCTGGCCCGCGACTAAAAAGGCGAGCTGCGCCGGCTGGGTGCTGCTCGCGGGTTTAACCCGACAGCGCGGATGCAGCCTTGGGGGTATGCATCCCCGCCCACAGGCCACCTGTGCTTGCGGTTGCTACTCTAGTCTAAGTGTTACGCTGCTGCTTCGCTCACTGCTCCTTTCAGAAACGTCAGTAGGTCGGCGTTAATTGTGTCGGCCTCAGTCGTGGGCATACCATGCGGAAAAACCCTTGTAGGTTTTCATTGTGGTGTTCCGCAGTAACTTTGCCGACAGCGGTCCAGCCGCGACACAAGGCACGATCCGGTCATCCTCGCTATGCATCACTAGAACCGGCACAGTGATCTTCTTCAGGTCTTCGGTGAAGTCCGTCTGAGAGAACGCAGATGCCGTCATAGTGCGCCTTGGTGCCTCCCATCATTCCTTGGCGCCACCAATTCCAACTTACGCCTTGAGAGGGTTTCGCACCAGGCCGGTTGTAACCATAGAACGGACCAGCCAGCACATCATAGTAGAACTGGGCTCGGTTGGCGGCGAGTTGCGCCTGCAATCCGTCAAACACCTCCTTGGGCTGCCCGGTCGGATTGGCCGCCGTCTTGAGCATCAGGGGCGGCACTGCGCTGATGATGGCCGCTTTTGCCACCCGGTTTTCGCCGTGACGAGCCAGGTAATGCACCACTTCGCCCCCGCCGGTCGAGTGGCCGACGTGAATCGCATCCTTGAGGTCGAGATGTGCGGTCAGCGCCGCTAGGTCGTCGGCATAGTGATCCATGTCATGGCCGTCCCAGCCCTGGCTGGAGCGCCCGTGTCCCCGCCGGTCGTGAGCAATCACACGATAGCCACGTTGGCCGAAAAACAGCATCTGGTTGTCCCAATCATCGGCCGACAGCGGCCAGCCATGGCTAAAAACAATGGGCTGACCTTTGCCCCAGTCCTTGTAATAGATCTCCGTTCCGTCTTTCGTCGTAATCGTCGGCATGGTTTTTCTCCTTTGTTCCTTTGTGATCTTACAGGTCTCAGGTATTTCGAGCGTCAGCGTTGTCCAAGCCTCGGTAAAAGGCGTTAGAATCCCAAATCGTCTCGTCTATACGAGGGTTGTAGCTACAATTCGGATTTCTGCATTTGAACCCTAAACTGGCTGCATGCAAATGGGCAAAAACGACAAAGTGCGGGGCAAAAACGACATCGCCCTTGCTAACAGGGAAAAATACAGGGAATTTGTGAGATTTTGCCCTCTGAAATCGCATTCTTTCTCGCTAAGTCACACATTTGGCAGGAGAAGTAGCCGCTGCAGGCGTAAATCGGAACAGGGAATTATCAGGACGTAACAGGAAGGTATCAGGGAATTTATTTGCCTGATCAGGGAATTTGATGCAGGGAGATTTTCCGGAGATCATGGAGCGATGGATTGCGGCCCGCCGAGCCGCTGGAGGCCATCGTGCGAAGAAGAAAATCTGCCTGCAAGTTAATCGTGGAGACTGGCCCGCCACCACAACATCACGCCCGACCCGCTTTTGTTCTGCACGAAACGTTTGAGTAGTTTGAAGTCGCCGGTTTTCCAATCGCTCAGGTGGGTTTCTTGGATCACGATCGCTGTGCCGATGCTCCAACAGAGTGCCGTCTTGTCCACGAATTGAACGTCTATAAATGAGGATGCCTTCCTCGAATTTTGTGTTCCACACGATCCATGACTTTGCCGTGAGCATCAGGATATTGTTTCCCGTGCGCGAGAGGCTTGGGTTTCTGCGTTTTTATCTTCTCAACTCGACGTTTGGTCATTCTGTGGACTATTGTTCTCGATAATTTCTGCGGCGTGGGATCGACGATTCTGGCCGCAGAACGAGTCGGCAGATCTTGCTATGCGATCGAGATTGATCCAGTGTATGTCGATACAGCCGTGAAACGATGGGAAAAACAAACGGGAAAACAGGCCGTCCGCGCTGCGAGCGGCAAAGACTTCGAGCAGGCGGAGGTGGCCAATGGCTGATAATTGCGAACTTGAAGTCGGTTACAAAAACCCACCCAAGGCAACTCAATTTCAAAAAGGAATATCTGGAAACCCGAGCGGGCGGCGTCGAGCAGACCCAAGCATCCCAGCCGTGTTCCGAAGGGTTGCAAAACAGACCGTCCGAACCAACGGACAAAACGGTGCTCACAGGATGACAAAACTGGAAGCCAGCATAACGCAGCTTGTGAACAAAGCTGCGACCGGCGATTTGCGGGCGACGAAGGTTCTTATGCAGATGGCGAGCCGCTTCCCCGAACTCGTTAAAGACCCTGAATCTATTAAGGTCACCGTTGAAATTGTTGACCCTCAAGCGTCACCAGGTGCGAATCCAATGGCCGAGCAAAGCTAGCCTCTGTTCGGCCTCGGTGAGTGTAATCGCGATGTTTCGGTGTCCGACCGCGTTCGCAACAAAAGTGATTCCATCCTTGAATCTCGGGCGAGTATTTGCCGAGCACAGCACGCACAGCAAAGTCACTGGGCGTCGGCCGATGACAAGACCGCGGAATACATCATCGACATGGAACGCAAGTGGGCTGAGGGTGTAGCGTTGATAACGGCGTGGTCGCCAGTCTGCTTGCGGACGATTTCCAAGGCACGTCAACGAAAGGGGCGCGCTTCACAAAAGCCGATGAATTGAAGGACGAGAAGGGCGCACGCACCGCGCATGATTGCGGGCTCGATGAGGCCAAAGTGCATTTCTTCGGAGACAGTGTCGCCGTTGTCTATGGCCGCGAGTATGCTCTCGGCAAAGACAAGTCCCAGCCGAGCGCAAAGGTGTGCCAAGTTTGGACCGATACGTGGCTGAAACGCGGCGGTACATGGCAGATCATCGCTCGCACGATAATCGCGTGGAATGTAAGTAGCTAGAGAATTCTCGCGGGTGCCCTACCGAGCTATTGTGGAAAATAACAGGCGAATAGAGCTCATTGACGAGTTTGGAGTGTAATGGAGATGTTTTGGTGTGTAACGGACTACGAAGGGTGGCGGAGGCTGGGTGAGTTCGATTCGGGCTGAGCATTACTTGATTCTCGCTGCCTCAATCCGAAGTGTACTTCCGGCAGACAGACTGGTTTGGTGATGAAATGGCGTGTGTTACTTTACGTCAGTCAGACTGCTGCGAGTGGCACATCCTGGACAACGATCATTCTTGACGTAACGATAGAAGCGAGCGTGTCCTCGGCTAGTCCAATAAGGAGCTTCATAGTCGTCAATCCCTGGCCCTGTACGCAACAGGCTGAAGAAGACGTGCCGCGACGGTCTGATCACAATTCCCACGTGCCCGCGCCACACCACCAGATCGCCGAGTTGAGGCTGCGCAACTCGGTTGAACCCTCCGACCCCATCATAAAGATCAGAAGAACTAGCGTAAGCATAAGTGAAGCCTGCTCGTTCGTAGATCGCATGAACCAGATGAGAACAATCGTGCTGAGAAAATTGCCGTGTTTTGGAATCGAGCGCAGCCGCAATCACGGACAAGCGCTCGTCTGTACTCAATGTGCGATCAGCCTTCCGTCCATAATTGCCGTTCGCGCCCTGCCGTACAGTGCTCGACATTCCGGTTTGTCGAGGTACTTCTTGTGCCCACGAGAGACCCAGAGCAAGTCCAAGAAGCAGGATCGCAATTGAGGGTTGAACCCGAATCCGCATCGCCCCATTTTGATGCAGATTTCGGTTGCGGCGTACATTACGGTTGGACAGAGGGGGTCACAAATGGAGCCCTCCCTCCGGAAAGCTCTGGTAACGCCTTGTTCATAGCTTTTTCCAGTCTGTTAGTGCCACCAATTCGTCTAAGATTTCCTGCAATCTCTGAAGCCGACGTTCATGATCTCCAGCTGAGCCCGCTATCTTTTTCCCGCCTCCGATGTACAAACGATTTGCTTCACTGATTTGCGCTATTTCCTCTCGTAGTTTTACGATGCGGTCTTTGACGGGATTCTGCATCTCGATAGGCAATTAGAATCCACGAACTTAGGGACGGTTTGCTAGCTAAGCTGCCTTTGCATCACTCTCGGACTCTCGGCTGCCAACCAATTCTTGTCGCAATCGCTCCACTTGTGCCGCTGCTTCTTTGATTTGCTCGGCATATTCCTGCCCGTGTCGGGGAAGAAATCCCCCGTAAGTCTCCAGCAGCAACCGGGAAATCGTGTTGATGGTACTGATATCGGAACGCGCTGGACCGGAAAGGGCAGACGTTATCTTTTCCAGTTGCAAATCCCGCACGGCTAATTCTTGTTTGCTCTGCGCTGCTTCTTTTGCGAGCACCCGCGCATGGTGACCCATCAGCCCGAACAGGCATGCTGCCAGTACAAGCAAGACGGAATTAACAACGATGGTCGCCCGCACCGCATGCTTCAGTGCGGCAATCCTCTCGTTATCGAATCTTGCAAAATTGCTGCTTTCCATAGACGATAGCGAGGAAACGATGCGGCGAATCTCATCCATGTAGCCCTCCCCCTCGTTTGTATCCACCAGTTTGAATGAGCGAAGGCGATATCCCCGCTGGCGCAAGCTAATGGAGCGCTCCATCTCCGCCTGTTTCGATTTAGCCAAAGTCGCCAACTGCGGCTCCAGCGATTGGTCAGTCTGCGTCCGTTTGGCGAGCTCCGCCCGGAGATCAGAAAAATTACTTTCGATCCTGCCCTTCGCATCATTGTAGGGCTGCAAATACTCGGGGTTATCGGTAAGCAGGTATCCGCGCTGACCTGTTTCCATATCAGTCAAGTCTTTCAAAACACCGGAAAGTTCCGCTTGAATGGCGGAGCTATCCAGCGTGAGCGTGGCGATATTCTGCATACGCTTTAGGTAGCCGACACCGAAGTATGCATTGCATACGATGAAAGCAAGCAGTACGAGAATTCCGATTTGCAAAGCAACTCTCCGAATCATTCTTGGGCTCCTGCTGATTGTTCTTAGAGGATGATAGGCTGTTTCACGCGAAGAATGCCTGTTACCTTTTCGGATACCCTGATCTTCTACGACTTTTTGTTCCTGCGGGCTTTGGACCGAACAATACCGGGACGATATTCAAGATTGATACAAGCGGAAATTATTCGCTCCTATTCAGCTTTCCTTCTCCTCCACAGGACGGCACCGAGGCCCGTCGGCCGACTGTTGCTGAATAGCACCGGTAACATTTACGGAGTGACGTGCTGCGGTGGGACCAATGACTATGGGGTTCTGTTCAGCCTTACGCCGGCGGGCGAACAGACTGTCCTGCACAAATTCACGGGAGGGGCCGACGACCGAAGCAGCGCCCTATTCTGGCGTGATATTCGGTCCGGAAAAGAGTTGGAGTGACCCCTTTGATTGAGACAGAAAGGAAATTCCCCGGTTGCCGTTCGCTGAGTTTTGCTCGACGAACGAGGTTGTTGGTTGGAGCATAAG
>Ga0210405_10005236_pt1 | contig 11922 bp, 6 predicted proteins | sample IncBWH11MmetaG_FD_155492 | JGI IMG/M metagenome (GOLD analysis project Ga0210405, IMG submission 155492) | Forest soil microbial communities from Barre Woods Harvard Forest LTER site, Petersham, Massachusetts, United States - Inc-BW-H-11-M | ecosystem: Environmental > Terrestrial > Soil >... | reverse complement strand
GAAGCACGCCGAGGCGCCCAAACCTGATCCGCTACTCTCCGCGTACGACGCGGAACCCGATTGGACCGACGCGCAGAAAATTATTCCGCTGAGCTATCAACAATCGCAGGGTAAACGCATCTTCTACCAGCAGTGTGTCTGGTGCCACGCCGATGCCACACCGGCCGGCCCCTCCAATCGTTCAAACCTCACGCCCATCCCGCCCTTGCTGAACGACGGAGCCACACTGAACGCCGAGAGCGACGAATTCATGCAGAACATCATCACTCTTGGCGGCAGCGCCCTCGGCAAATCCGCCATGATGCCGCCCTACGGCAAAATGCTTTCATCGGACGAAATTCGCTCCGTGATTGCCTTCGCGCGCGCCGTAGCTCAGCCACCCTATCAGCCTCCCGTCCACCCAGCGTCACAGTATTCCGCAAAATAGGAGATACTCACTTTGCGAAGCATGAAACGCAACATCGCTGAAAACGTTTGGCGCCGCTTGCTTCTTCCAACTCTTGGAATAGCCATCGCTCTCTCGGCGCAATCCGCCTGCGCGCAGGTTAGCCCCGCCGAAATCCTCAACCCCGATTTGAAAGCGCTCGAAGAAACCTATTTCCCCCAACTGAAAGCGCTCAACCAATCCATCGCCAGAATCAAATTTCCCTTTCCTTTCTATCTCAGCCGATACGTGGGCATTGACCCCGCGAAGCAGGCGGAGTCCGATTCCCGCGGCTTGGAGTTTGTTCGCTTCCAGGATCGCGTCATCCTGAAAGTCACTGGGAATTACAATGCCGCCTATGACACCGCACGGATGAACCAGAACGAGCGCGCTGCTGCCACTTTTCGCATGGTAATCCTGCCCATCTTGAATTTAATGACCGCCGCCCTGCCGCAGGACGTGGCTTGCGACGGAATCGGATTTGAAATTTCTCATCACGCTCATACTCGGGCGCCCGGCTACGACTATGAAGGCAAGGAAAACCTTGTCGTCGTGCTCGACCGCGCCGACGCCTGGGCGCTCTCCAGCGCCAGCAAGGATTCCGAGCGCCAGGAAATCGTGAACCGTTCCAAAGTTTTTGTGAGCGGCGCCGACTTTGGCCTTTCGCTCAGCGAGCGCGATCCCCTCAACGTCCAAGCTCTGCCTCGCTCCATCCCCGCCAAGCCCGATGCCACTTCCACGGCGCGTTCTTCGACTCTTGTGGCTCGTTCTCCCTTTGTTAAATCCACTCCCGCGCCGCCAGCCGTCTCTCCTGCGCTTGCCGCGTCTCCCGAGCCCGCCACCGCTAGCGCCACTCCACCGATCCCTTCGCTCAATGCGGCGGATCCACCGCCCGCGACTCCTCCTCCCACCCCAGCGGACGCCGACCGTCTCAACGATAAGTACCAATCACAATTAGCCGCCCTCGCCAAAGAAGGCGCAGACAAATATCATTTCGTCGATTACTCCCCGCCCACCTTTATGATCTTCCGCAATCAGATTGTCCTCCAGATGACCCTTCGCAACTCTCTCCAGTTCGGCCCTGCCAAAGACTCCATATACAAACGCGCCGCCCAGAGCTTTGACCTCTTCCTTGCCCCCCAGATGAAAGACCTATCCGACAGGATCTCCCTGGACGTGGAATTCCAGTTCTTCGACTTTTCCGTCCTCAACAAGCTCTCTCCCGGCCCCAAAGGCACTTCCGAAGCCATCGAATTCATTTGTCCGAGCGCCGCCGTCAAGCGATTCGTGAACGCCGAAATCACGAACCAGCAGCTTCTCGATCAGAGCATCATCCTCGTCAATGGCGTGCGCATCGCCTTGAACCTGCAGCTTGTTGAGTAGCGAACCTAATTACAGATGTTTCGTCGGCCAGCCATTTGGGGTTTGAGCACGACTGGCAAAGCCACATCGCGGACGGAGTCTTCCGGGCCGACGCTCGCTTTCAATGATGAGCGCATAACCACGCGTGGAGTACTCTTAGGTTGGTCTTGCGCCGTAACTGGACTTATCGGGCGTCAGCGAGACTGTGGGTCTCCAATATCCGGGCGTCGCGTACCCCACGCGGATGAGAGTGTGCCGCGCTGCGTCATGAACGCATAAAGTGCTTTGGCTCGCGCCAGCGCATCCGCAACACTACGGGAGATGTTTTCCGCTCCGACATGCTGCTCGAATTCGGCTTGCTTCATCAACTGAGCGGGCTGCTCGCGTGCGCCACACAGGATCAGTCCCCTGCCGGAGCTGTGAACGACGTCCGCAAGTTTCTCAAGAGCTTGCAAACCCGTCGCGTCAATCGCGGTCATGTTTCGAAGCCGAAGGATAATGATTGGTGGCAGGATCGGGACTTGCGAAAGGAGTTCGTCGATTTTATCAGTGGCGCCGAATAGAAATGGTCCATGAATGCGGAAGATCGTTACGTAGGCGGGAATTTCCTTGTGTTGGAGAATGTGGTCGTAACCTTCGCGAACGTACTCGTCCGTAACCTGGGAAACAGTCGTTGTTGACGTTACTTTTCTGATGAACACGAGAGCGGCGAGGATCATCCCCACTTCCACCGCAACGGTAAGGTCGGCAAAGACCGTCAATAGAAATGTAATCGCCCACGTCCCGATTTCCAGGCGGGATAATTTCAATAACTCTGGAATTTCTTTCCACTCTCCCATGTTGTAAGCGACCACGAAGAGAATCGCGGCCAGCACCGACAGCGGAACAAACCGAGCGAGTGGAGCGGCAAACAGGACGATAGCGAGAAGCGTAAGCGCGTGGACCATTCCGGCTACTGGTGTCCTGGCGCCAGAGCGGATGCTGGTGGCGGTGCGAGCGATCGCGCCTGTTGCCGGAAGCCCTCCGAAAAGCGGTGAAAACATATTGGCGACGCCCTGTGCGACGAGTTCGGCATTCGGGTTGTGTCTGTCACCGCTCATACGGTCCGAAACCACAGCGGACATCAGCGATTCGATCGCCCCCAACATGGCGACGGTGACGGCAGGTGAAATCAGAAGTCGCACTAGATCGAGCCGAAACTGCGGAATCTGCAATTTCGGCAAGCCGGAAGGGATCCCCCCGAATCGGGTCCCGATCGTTTCGACAGGGAGCTTAAAAAGCGCGACGATTACCGTGCCCACAAAAAGAGCCACAATGTAACCGGGAACTTTTCTTACGTAGCGCGTGAACAGAATTATCAGCAAGAGCGCGAGCACACCGAGAGAAGTTTGAACGAGCGAGAGAGAGTCGAAATTGCGGAAGAGAACTTCTAAGCGCGCGAGAAATTCGCCCGGGACTTTCTCGACTTTGAGCCCGAAGAAATCCTTGATCTGTGTGCTGCCAATAATGACGGCGATTCCATTCGTAAATCCCACAACGACTGGCCGGGGAATATACTTCACCGCCGTACCGAGGCCGGTCACTCCGAGTATGACGAGCAGCACGCCCGCCATCAAAGTGCACATATACAGGCCGTCCAACCCGTGCCTTGCCACGATGCCGTAGACAACCACTACAAAGGCCCCAGTGGGGCCGCCAATTTGAGTCGAGGAACCACCCAAAGCAGAGATCAGGAAACCGGCAATGATGGCGGTGTAGATTCCCGCCTGCGGCGAAACGCCCGATGCAATTGCGAAGGCCATCGCGAGAGGCAGGGCGACAAAGCCAACGGTGATCCCGGCCACAGCATCTCCAAGAAATCTCTGCCGATTGTATCCCTTGAGACACTGAATCGATTTCGGAAGCCAATCGTTGATTGTCATCGCTCCCGTTCAGTATAAGCGGGGATTGACGAGATAGAAAAGACGCTGCTGTCGGCGTCGAGCAAAAGAAGCATCGGCAATTGGCAGGGCCAAAGCGGATGATGGACTCAATACCCGAATAACGCCACATTTACCGGTCGCGGGCCAGAAACGCGGTTCGGGGAAGTCTGCGAAACGCGCAGTACCGAAGGGCTGGATCCGATAATACGCCTATGGCGGCAAGGTGAGATCAAAGACGTGCGAATAAACATTAGCGAATACCAGACAGAAGAGTATCCCGTATGTCCTCTCAGATTACGGCTCAAAGCACCCAGAAAGTTGTGAACAACTTCTGAACAAAACTAGCCAAATACCATGCAAAACCATAGAGTATGGTGAGGAATAAAGCGCGTGAATCCAACAACATGATATCGGCGGAGAAATCGGCAAGATTACGATCCAGCGCGTATTAAAGGGGTGCCAACCCGTTTACCGCGTGGGAACAACTAAAGGAACATTAAGAGTTTCTGACTGCTCTAAACGCTACCAAGCGCTGCGGAGGATACCTTGTAAGTTCTTGAATCGGCATCCAGACAGGCGGCTAGTAGTGGATAGGAGTGCCTGCTAGTTGTAAGTTGGGTGGGAAACCTGTTGTTCTTTCCCGGCCCCGCCATTCGGCAATCTTCGAATGCAGGCGGCCATAGTGTCCTTCGATCAGACGGAATGTTTCGCTGAGTTAACGCTCATGCTTGATCTACACACCTCCCCTCGGCGCTTTGTCTAGGATCTTGCGGGAACGCGACGTAACCGTCCGGGGCCACAGGGAGTGGAACCAGCGCATGGCTGCGCTGTCCGATTCCTAATTGGGCATCTGGGCTTTCTCGGCGGATACGGCAGGCCTGCCAATGCTCGTACTCAGGTCAAGTCTCACGCCTTCTGTCTTGCGGTTTGCAGTTTGCCTTGGAATGAGCTGGCCGCTCTTTACATGATAGGCCAAGCCTCTCCAAATGATTTTATCTGAGAAAAACCCCGCGATCCAAATGATGAAACTGATCGCGTCTCGCACTGGAACGAGCCACAGGATTTTGAGGAGTTGCCGATCGCCAAGTCCCCATTTGCCTGTCGTCCAAGTCAAGCCCACCCGAAGAATCAGATAGGTGGCCAGATAGGAGAAAGCCAGCTGCATAGAGTCGATCGACACGGCAGCGGCTGCTCCCAGTACGGCCCAGGGCAAGCCGTGAGTAAAGACGAGTCCCCAATAGCCCAAAGGCCGAACGCTCCTTAATCCAATCGACCAGCGCAACTCACGACGGAAATGCTCCATGATGGTTTCTTTTGGAAAGACCATCGAGACGGGTTTCTTCATGAGTTCAATGCGGTGGCCGCATCGTGCGATGCGGTTGCCAAGCTCGAAATCGTCCGAGTGAAAGTTGGCCATTTCTCTCCAGCCGCCGATTTCGGCGAGATGTTGTTTAGAAGTCGCCATGGTCCAACCGAAAGCGAACTGCATTTTGCCTTCAATTTTCTTAGCAACGAGGGCGGCGGGAGCTGAGTCCATGTACATGCCCAGAGCATCCAGGTTCGAGGCTAAATTTCCAGCGCTGAGACTCTTGTAGAATGCCGTGACTGCGCCGACTTCTGGATCGACGAACGGAGCAACTACCTCCTTGAGATAGTCAGGTTCCACGCGCACGTCGCTGTCGCTCATGACGATGAAATCGTACTTGGCGCTCCGAACCAGTTGGCAAAGATTATTGACTTTGTCGTTCGTGCCGATGCGGGGGATATCGGTAATCAGGCGGATGGAGCGCGCTGGAAAATCGGCACGCAGTTTTTCGATGACCGCACAAACCTGGTCATCGTCATCCGACACTGCGAAAAGTACTTCGTATTCCGGATAGTCTAGCCGGCAAAAGCTGGCGAAATTCTCGTAGGCTTCATGGTCCAGACCCCGCACCGGTTTCACGATGCTGGCAGGGGGCATGAAAGGCATTCTTTTTGTCGAGGGTTTGCGCAGGTTGCGGAAATAACCAATCACACAGGAGAGAGAAAGAAGGTAGTAGACGAATGGAAGAAGCGCCAAGACCAATACGGAAGTGCTTACCATCTGCAACAGAACTCCCTAGATTTCAATCGACATCTTAACTGCGCAGGCCTACAGGATCATAATCTGTTTCAGTTCGTTACGGAGGGGCAGGTGATGGTCATGCACTGATCGAGTAGCCGTAGGCGCGAATGGTCTCTACAGCTTCGCTGCGACTCCCGGCGTCCACTTGTTTCAAGATTCGATGGATGTGATTTCTCACTGTAAACTCAGAAAGATTCAAATGAGAAGCGATTTCTTTATTTGTGAGTCCTTTGGCCACGAGAGTGACCAACTGCTGCTGGCGCAAAGTGAGATAAGGCTTCGAAACCGAGTTTTGCAAAGGCATCTCTTCGGGCATTTGAGCAACGAAGCGGAACAGCGTGGAGCACAACTGGGGAGGACATACGGCTTCCCCACGGAAGACCGCACGCACAGCGGTGACGACGTCTGAAGCAGAGGCGTCTGGCAACAGGTAGCCTGTTACCCCGGAACGGACGGCAGACAGGAATTGTTCTCCACCAGATTCCATCCCGATCAGAAGAGCCTTAAATGCAGCGCGCCCCCCATTCTGGAGAGCAATACTCGCCGGGAGCCACGCAGCCTGAAAAGTGTCGGAGACAAGAACATCACATTGTGTTTCGAGTATCTGGCGAGGCGCAGACTCACCTTGACTGCTCTGGCCAACGACCAAAAGGTCAGGCCGTTTGCGAAACATTCGACTGAGCGCTTCGCGCAGCAGCCGACCTTCAATCAGCAGATATACACGGATTGAAGTGACAGGGACTATGTCATTCAAGCAGCCCATTTACATCGATACCTGATGTTGCGTTAAACCAGAAAGCCAGACACACCATAAATCGATTTAAGCGCCCGTCAAGCGCCGAGGCAAAGTAACCTTAATGTATTGCCACTGTCAAGCGAAAGTAATTTAACACTCCATAAATGCTGGATCACCGCGCCACTCTTCATTTAAGTCTCGCAGATGCCGCGGATGTCGCATGTGAATCTTTTGAATGTATCGATGCGATATTTCCCATAGCGGGTTGCCACCACATTCCTCCAGAAGTATTCAAGCTCAGTGTCGCCTCTGGCCGACAGTTCTCCTTAGTTCAGAATTGGTAGCCATTGGTCCTTAATTGGTAGCTAGACCCAGTCAGAACTAGCTCCCCGCAGTAGATTTCTTTTGAATCTTACTTCAACTACCAGAGAACACGATACTTACGGCACAGGAGCACCCCATGGAAAAAGCCATTCGTGTTCTCGTGGCGAACCGTCCGCGTCTCATGCGGGAGACAATTCTCACGACCTTCGCCGACCAGCCGGACATAGAAATTGTCGGTGAGGTTGCTGACGATTCGGAAATTATGGAGAGTGTGAAGCGAACACTTCCGAATTTCGTGGTCATCGCACTTGATCAACCAGGTAGACGGCCGCCGGTCTGTGACGATCTGCTCCGAGAGCATCCTGAAGTGCGCGTCATCGCGGTGGCTCCGGCGGATAATTACATCGTTTACTACTGGGCCTCTCTCGATATCCATTCCAGCAATATCGAAGCGTCAGAAGAAGCGATGCTAGACGCTTTGCGAAATAAGTTAGTTCTGAGGGAAACGAATTGAGGAATTTCATGCCCGGCCCCAGGGTGAAATCATGTTGAACCAGAAGAGAGTGAGTTCCATTTTCTTGGGCTTTGCTTTGGCGTTCTTGTATTGCGCACCGGCCCAAGCGCAACAGCAAGCCGAGAAGCCGCGTCTGACGCGCGGACAGGATCGATACGAGAATGGCGTTGCGCAACCCACCGACTTGACTCAGGAAAACCTGGGCCGCGTGGCAGCTTCGGCAAGTCAGATTCGAGCTGTATTGGTTAAAGATGAAGGGCTGTTGGTGGAATTGAAGCGCTGGGTGGCGAAGGAGGCTACCGATAACGGTCAGGTTGTTGAGGACTCGACTCTGACGGACCAGGCGATTTTCGACCGCCTGGACCAGGACGTCGCATTTCGATCCGTGGCGACTCGTCTCATACAACGTTATGGCTATCTGACACCCACGCCCAATCCGGACTCGGATTTTGCAAAAGAAAAAGACTTAGTGCTTAAGGAGCGCGCCCGACGGCTGGTTCAGATTGAGGCGCAGGAAGATTCGGAATCGCTTCGGCCGCAAAGAAACGATCGAGATCTTGAACGCACCTCGGCGTGCGATCCGCGCCGCGATGAAGACTGTGCGCAGCAGTCGCCAAAGGAGCGCAGCCAAAAGACGCGCGACCCCGGCGGGATCTCCTCGCCCGATGCGAACCCTCAGATAGTCCCCGAACAAGGACCATCTCAGAGTCCATCGCGGATCCTTCGGGCGGACGGATTGCCCCAGGCTTCGGATCCGTTGGACGGTCCCAGCGGTGCTGGTCCGTCTCCGAACATCCAATTGGCTTCTGGATCGATCAAGCGTGATACCAGTCCATTGGGCGGCTCGCAAGCTTTGGGCCAGGGCGCCATCGATGGCTCGCCGCTGGGTCGGGATGTGCGCTCCTTGCCGAGTCCCGCAGGTCGAGGTGACGGAGGACTTACCTCAGACAAAAACGGAATGGAACGAGCGTCGCGCGCGAGACCCATCGGTGAAAGAGCCAATGAGGAAGACATATCCCCAGTGAGGATGGTCCACCGGGCTAATCCGTACTCGGACATTCCATCTCTTTACGACATGTACGTGCAGGCATCGGCGCATCAGCGGCCAACCGAGCGTTTTGGCATGGAGGTTTTCCGCAACTCTGCGAATGACCCGGAAGCGATTCCGATGGATCTTCCGGTCGGACCCGACTATGTCCTCGGCCCAGGCGACAGCTTGGAGATTGATCTCTGGGGCGGTGTTTCACAGCGGATGTTCCGCGTCGTCGATCGTGAGGGGCGCGTTTCGCTGCCCGAAGCCGGACCGCTGCTCGTGAGTGGGCGAAATTTGGGCGATGTGCAATTGGCAGTGCAACAAGTGCTCAGAACCGAGTATCGGGATGTCTCCGCAGATGTTTCCCTTTCGAAATTGAGAACCGTGCGTGTCTATGTCGTCGGAGATGTCGCGCAGCCTGGCGCATACGACATCAGTTCCCTCTCGACACCGCTAAACGCGTTGTTTGTCGCGGGCGGGGTAACGCCTCGCGGCTCGTTGCGCGCCCTCAAACACTATCGTGGCAAGCAGCTCGTGGAAGAGGTGGACGCTTACGATCTGCTCTTGCACGGAGTTCGCTCCGACATGCACCGATTGGAGAACGGCGACACGCTGCTCGTTCCTGCTTTGGGCCCGCAGGTGACGGTCGACGGGATGGTGCGGCGACCAGCAATCTATGAGCTACATGGCGAGAGTTCGCTTGCGGAAGTGCTCGACCTCGCGGGTGGAATCCTGCCAACGGCAACGCTGCGGCACATTGAAGTCCAGCGCGTCGAAGCGCACGAAAAGCGCACGATGCTCGCCCTCGATCTATCGCCTGCAGGGGACCCTGATTCCGTCAAGAAGCAGCTCGATGCCTTCAAAATCAATGACGGCGACGAAGTGCACATTTTCCCCATAGCTCCTTACAACGAAGACGCCATTTACATCCAGGGACACGTCCTGCGGCCTGGCCGCTATTCCTACAAGCAAGGGATGAACCTCACTGACCTGATTGGTTCCTATAAAGATTTGCTGCCGGAGCCCGCGCCGCACTATGCAGAAATCGTCAGGCTAAATCCGCCGGACTTTCATCCCAGCGTTGAAAGTTTCGATCTAACTGCGGCACTGGCGAATCCAGCTTCCGCGCCAAAGCTGCAGCCGCTTGATACCGTGCGCGTATTCAGCCGCTACGATTTTGAGCCCGCTCCGGAAGTTTGGGTTGGCGGGGAAGTTCGAGAGCCGGGGAAGTACCGCACATCGGGCCAAGCACACTTGAGAGACACAATCTATCTGGCAGGCGGAGTAACGCAGGATGCTTCGCTTGACTCCGCGCAGCTATTCCGTACGCAGCCAGACGGCACGATGAAAATCCTGAGCGTCAATCTCCGCGAAGCCCTGGCGGGCAATCCGCTGGACAACGTAATAATGCAACCGCGTGACCGCTTGCTGATTCACCGGAATTCAGCCCGAGTGGATCCACCGACGGTTTACATCAAGGGTGAAGTGGCCAAGCCGGGTCGCTATCCACTCACAACGAACATGCACGTCGAAGATTTGGTTCGCGTAGCCGGCGGAGTAAAGAGGAGCGCCTATACGGAAAGCGCGGATCTCTCGCGTTTCGATTCGAACGCCTCTCGAACGAATCCGAGCGATCGCCTGGAGGTCAATCTCACGGCAGCCATGAGCGGAGATGCGAAGAACGATATACCCCTCCGCGACGGCGACATTCTGACGATTCGCCAACTTCCTCGGTGGACCGACATTGGTTCATCCATGACGGTGCGTGGGGAAGTTCTTCACCCGGGTACGTACGGTATCGAGCCCGGAGAGCGACTCAGCTCTGTTTTGGCACGAAGCGGCGGGCTTGGTCAGGAAGCCTATGCCTACGGGACAGTGTTGATGAGGCGCGAAGTGCGTGACATCGAGTTGAAGGCTCATATGGAGCTCGTCCAGCGGGTGAAATCGGAGCAGGCAACGCTGAAAGCGCTTCCGGACACAAATGTTGATGAGAAGAACGCCAAGTTAACGGCAATCGGTCAGACAGAAGCAACTCTCGTTCAACTGCAAGCGAGCGCCCCGATCGGCCGCGTGGTGATCCATATCTCGCCGGATATGAAGACTTGGCAAAACACCGCGGCAGACGTGCAGGTTCGCGATGGCGACGTTCTTTTTGTTCCTAAAAAAGCGGGCTACGTGATGGTGAACGGCCAGGTGTTCAATCCAACAGCCATCAGTTATCGGCCAGGCCACAGCGCCAAGTGGTATCTCAGCCAGGCCGGTGGGGTGACGCAGCTCGCAGACAAGAAGGCTGTCTTTGTGGTCCGCGCCGACGGTTCGGTGATCGCCGCGAAAAACAACAGCGATGGTTGGTGGGGCGGCGATCCGATGAGCTCGACCTTGCGAGCGGGGGACACCATCGTGGTGCCCGAAAAAGCGCCAAAGATCGGCGGTCGTAACTGGGCGCTGCTCATGCAATCAGCGTCCGTGGCTTCGTCTGTAGCCTTGGCAGTGGCGTATATCCATCCATGATGACGATGTTCACAAAGCGGAGCTGTTTCGTCCTGTTGGCGATTGGCTTGGCGGCGTCGAGCCTGACGCTTACAGCGAGAGTCTCGAGGTCTGCGCCTCAGCAAGCGGACGAGCGAAGCGGGGGGGATACAAAGGAGAGCAGTTCGGCTGCGGAAGTAAAGGAAATAAAGCCAGAGAAAAAATTCGCCAACGATCCGCTTTCGGAATACGCTGCCCCGGCGCCGCGGAGTTTTAAAGGCTTAGGAAAGGAATTCTTGCTAGACCAGGAACAAATCTGGACGAGTCCGGCCAAAATCCGATTTTCGGATACGGAATGGCTGGTGCCAATGAGCGGGATTGCCGCAGGCCTCTTCGTGACCGACTCGGAATACAGCAGACACCTATCGCAAAACCCTTCAACGATTAGCCACTACAAGACAGTATCCGATGCCGGGATCGGAGCCCTTATCGGCGGTGCAAGCGGAATGTGGCTGCTGGGCCACGTTAAGCACAACGAACATTGGAGCGAGACTGGGTTCCTCGCGGGCGAAGCCGCTCTCAACAGCCTTGTGGCGGTGGAGACATTTAAGTATTCCCTGGGTCGCGAACGGCCTTACCAAGGCAACGGGACCGGACCGTTCTTTCAAGGCGGCACATCGTTTCCCTCGGAACATGCGGCCGCAGCCTGGTCAGTGGCCGGAGTCATCGCACATGAGTATCCCAGTCCGTTCATGAAAATCATGGTCTACGGCCTGGCGTCACTTGTCGACTATTCGCGAATTCGATCCCGCCAGCACTTTCCCTCTGACGTTTTCGTCGGCAGCATGATGGGCAACCTCATCGCACAGAATGTCTACAGCCGGCATCACGATCCGGATCTGGGTGGCGAGGCATGGCACTCCATCAGTCAAATCTTTCGCGGGGATGGCACCTACTCTCCAGCGAATCAGGGCTCCCCGTATGTTCCACTCGACAGTTGGGTTTATCCGGCTCTCGACCGCTTGATTGGG
>Ga0210405_10005234_pt1 | contig 11924 bp, 9 predicted proteins | sample IncBWH11MmetaG_FD_155492 | JGI IMG/M metagenome (GOLD analysis project Ga0210405, IMG submission 155492) | Forest soil microbial communities from Barre Woods Harvard Forest LTER site, Petersham, Massachusetts, United States - Inc-BW-H-11-M | ecosystem: Environmental > Terrestrial > Soil >... | reverse complement strand
CTCCATCGCCATCTTCGGCCTCTATCAGGCCATCTTCATGGCCAACGCCGGCGGTGCCTGGGACAACGCCAAGAAGATTGTCGAAGTCGAGCTCAAACAAAAAGGCACGCCGCTGCATGACGCCACTGTCGTCGGCGACACGGTCGGCGATCCCTTCAAGGACACTTCTTCCGTCGCCCTCAACCCAGTCATCAAATTCACAACGCTTTTCGGCCTGTTAGCCGTCGAGCTAGCCGTGCAACTCACCGCCAGCCAGGGCAGCAATTTGACGCACATCCTTGCAGCGGCGTTCTTCGTCGTCTCTTTCATCTTCGTCTACCGCTCGTTCTACGGCATGCGCATCCGCGGCTCCGTCGCCTGACGAGCAGCGTGGCGGCTCGAGATCGCGCTATTCACCTGAACTGACCCAGGGCGTATACTGAGCGGTATGGACAGGTATTCTTATCCCAGTCTGCGCAGTTTGCGGAAGGCGCAGCCGCTTGGATCGTCACAGTCTTACCCAAACGTTGTGCCGTTCGGTCCCGTTGGCGCTGGTCAGTGGACCGGGGACTCTATCGGATTGTTTATTGTCCTTGGTTTTATTCTGATTGCGCTCGTCGGCGTCCCGGAGTCGCGCTATTTTTTCATCATATCGATCAGCCTCAGTGCGATTCTCGGATGCGCCCTTCGGCTCTGGCATCGGTCAAAAAGCTCCTTCTGATTTAAGCCCCTTCCCACAACAACTCTGTATTCGTAAACAAATCAGAGCTAGAATCCTCGCGCATCGGAGCCGAGGTCCGAACCATGAAAACAAGCCATGTCTCGTTGTTGGTCGGTATGATGTTTGCTGCAAGCCCGAGCCTCTTACTGGCTCAAGTCGATCCCAAGTGGGAAATCCACGACCGCAACCGTCCGAATCCGCCGGTGGTCACGCCCGGCACCGCCAGCACGCAGGACGCGCCGGGCAAGCCGCCTTCCGACGCTATCGTGCTCTTTGACGGCAAAGACTTGTCGCAGTGGGTGCAAAAGAAAGACGGCAGCCCCGCCAAGTGGAAGGTCGAGAACGGCTACTTCGAGGTCGCTCCCAAAACAGGCGACCTGCGTACCAAGGAGTCTTTCGGCGACTGCCAGCTTCACGTCGAATTCCGCGAACCCGATCCTCCGAAGGGCGAAGACCAGGATCGTGGAAACAGCGGCGTTTTCTTGATGGGGCTCTATGAAATCCAAGTGCTCGATTCTTACAACAGCAAGACATACGCGGACGGGCAGGCGTCCGCCGTGTATGGCCAGTATCCGCCGCTGGTGAATGCTTCGCGCGCGCCCGGGCAATGGCAGACCTACGACATCATCTGGCACGGCCCGCGCTTCGACGCATCCGGAAAACTGACTCGGCCGGCGCACGTCACCGTTTTTCAAAACGGCGTTCTCACGCAGGACAACGTCGAGCCCACCGGACCAACCGGCCACCATGTCCGTCCGCCGTACGAAGCAGGCCCAGACAAGCTGCCGCTCGCGCTACAGGATCACAATCACACGGTCCGCTACCGCAACATCTGGATTCGCGAATTGAATTAGATTTAGCTCTGGAGGGTAGGCGCGCAGCGTGCCGCGTTTCATTTAAAAATGACCTAAGCCCGTACGAGACCCGCAAATTTGCGCGGATTGTTGTCGAAGCCCGGAAACACAGTAGCGAGATCCTTCACCCCGATGTGTCTCGTCAAAATTTCACCAATCACGCTGCGGAAGTCCGTAGTCAGCGCCAAATCGCGCCCTTCATTCAACTGGTGGTCATCCAGCCCCGGCCATTTGCCATAAACGCGGCCACCCTTCACGTCGCCGCCCATCACAAACATGCAGTTGGCATGCCCGTGGTCGGTGCCGCGGTTGCCGTTTTCTTTCGCGGTACGGCCGAACTCGCTCATCGTCACAAACACAATATCTTGCATGCGGTCGCCCATGTCTTGATGAAACGCAGCCAGCCCCTGCCCCAAATCCTTCAGCAAATTCGAGAGCTGCCCCTGCACTCCGCCTTCATTCACGTGATTGTCCCAGCCGCCGCAATCAACGAACAACACTTCCACACCGATGTTGGCCTTCAGCAGTTGCCCGATTTGCTGCAAGCTCTGCCCCAGGCGGTTCGTCGGATATTGCGCGCCGTTTTCCGGCTGATATTTCGCGGGATCGGCTTTGCGCAAAAGATCGATGGCCTCAAAGGTCTCCGTGCCCGTGCCGTGCAGCGCGTGGTCAACGGTCTGCGAATACATCGCCTCAAATCCGCCCTCCACCATCTGGCCTGACCCGGGCGATTGCGCCATCACCTTGAATTGCTTCAAATCGGGCAGCGCGATTGCCGGAGCGCTTCCGCGGAGCATTCGCGGAAGGTTTGGCCCCATCGCCACGGCGCGGAACGGCGAAGCATTCTCTTCCGGCACAGTCTCCAGCGCACGGTTCAGCCAACCGTCATCGGTCGCCTTCAAGCCGGGGGTTCCCGACTCCATGAAATCCTGCGCGTCAAAATGCGAGCGCGTCGGATCCGGCGATCCCGCAGCATGCACGATGGCCAACTGATTTTTGTGGAACAAGGGCTCGAGCGGTGCGAGGCTGGGATGCAACCCGAAGAATCCGTCCAGATCGACTGCGGCATCCGAACCGCCACGCTTAGGCTGTGGAATCGCGATGCTCGGCCGCAAACGGTAATAATTTGGCTCGCCAAACGGAACGACGATGTTCAAACCGTCCGCCGCACCACGCTGAAACAGCACGACAAGCTGCTTCTTGTTCGGCATCGGCGTCGCCGCCACCGCGCGTTGCAAGAACGCGGGCAAGGCGCTCAGGCCAACCATAGCCACGCCGCCTTGCTTCAAAAAATAGCGCCGCGAAAATCTCAACCCTCTTACGCCCTCGCAACATTCATGACTCATGTGAGCCTCTCAACCGCTCGCGTTTCTTCTCTTAAGCTTTTGACTTTCAACTATCTCCGCTGAAACTCCGGCGCTCCCAAGACCAACCCCGCCACAACTCCCAAGTCCACCTGCTTGACGGGATCGTCCAATTTCGCCTGTACCACCTGTGGGCTATCCAGTTGCTTCTCCAGCGTCTCCACCGTCGTCGGCCCTACTTGCCTGCCCAGAAAAACCTGCACAGCCCGCTCGAGCGCCGCCTTCGCATCGCCAGACGTTTCCACGCCAAGCAGTGCGGCAACGTCCGTGCGCGACCCGCGCATCTTGTTCCCTGCCAGCGCCAGCGAAAAATTCAGCCGGTTGAGCAGTGCGCCCGTATTCACCCAAGTGTCTGCCTTGTCGGCATAGCCCGTCGGCGGCTGGCACTGATAAATCGGTTCGCCGATGCGCCCCACCCAGCCGACCAGCGGCTGCGGCATATCCACATCCGTTCCCAGCGCGCGCGCGGCGGAAACCACCAGTTCGAACGGCGTCTTGATCTTCGCGCGATACGTTTCGCGCGACCAAAACTCCGGCGAATAAATCATCGTGTGCATCACGGTCTTAATGTCGCCGTCGCTTTCCGCAAACGACTTCGCCATGCGGTCCACCAGTGCCGGCGGCGGATTATCTGAAACAAATCGCCGCGCCAGCTTCGTCGAAATAAAACGCGCCGTACTCGGGTCATGCACCAGCAGGTCGATCACTTCCTCGCCGTCCTTCATTCCACCGGCATGAATCTTTTTCCCCAGCACATACTTCGGGTCGGGATCGTGCAAACGCTCGTCAAATTTGAATTCCGGATGCTCTCGCGGCTTTTCGATCGTCCAGCCTGTAAAGCAGCGCGCTACTTCCGTCACATCTTTCTGCGTGTAGCCGCCATCCACGCCCAGCGTATGCAGTTCCATCAATTCGCGGCCGTAGTTTTCATTCAGCCCGCGTTCGTTAGGCTTTTTCTGCAGTCCAGGCGGTTGAGGCGGCCGTCCAAAACCACCGTACCGCGCTTGTTGTCTCATCGCGCGTTCTGCCGCAAGTCGCTGCGCAGCCTTCGGATCTGTGCTCAGAAAATTATCCAGATAAAACAGCATCGCGGGGCTCTTCGCCGAAGCTGTCAAAAGGTCCTTGAACTTCCCCAGGGTGTGCGGCTGAATGACATCGCGCTCGTACGAAGTCAGGTAGTAGCGGTCCTCGCCTTTCCCCGCAAAAACGTTCAAATGATTGAACCAGAAATCATCCATCACTTGTTGAAGCTGCCGCTCGCTGTAGATGGCCCGCGTCACTTTCGCCATGGCCAACTCCGCAACCACACGCTGTGGCCTCTTGCTATCCTCAGCGATGGCTCGCGGCACGTTGTTCGGGTCACTGCCCAGCACATCCCGTTTCCCTTTACCTGGGCCCGGATTCTCTTGCGCGGGATTGTCCTTCATGGGCGCGGGAGCGTTTGCATCGCCGCCCGGGGGTTGGGCCGCCGCGGGAGTCTGATTCGTATCTGTTGCCACGGCATCCGTCGGAGCCGGCGTCGGTTGCATGTCTTTCGCAACAACCGCCGCAGCCACATCAGAACGCCTCTGCTGATCCTGATCTAGTTGCGCTTGCGCGCGCTTTGCAGCCTGTTTTTCCGCCTGCTTAGGTTGCGGATACTCCTCAATTAACTTCGCCGAGGACATTTTCAGGGTCGGATAGTTTTCCAGCCGCGCCTCCAGCGCCTTGTCATCGATCGAATTAGGATTCAGTTGCTGGTCGATCCATTTCGCCAGCCCCATCTGCCGCACACGTTCCACGTCGCCGGGCCGCGGCCCATACGCCAAACGGTTCAGCGCGTGCAGAATCGCTTCATCCGCACTCAACTCAGTAATCGGTAGATTTTTTAGGGCGGGATCTTGCTTTGGTTTCTTATCCTTCGCCCCGGCCGGCATCGCCGCAAGCAAAGGCATATCGATACCTATGGAGAACATGCATGCCACAGAAAGAATAGCCGCAAGGAATGATCTGGGGGCCGTCGAAATCGAAGCCGTCTGCGAGGCGAGGCCTTGCTGCACGCTCATGACACTCTCCTGCCGGGCGAATTGGTCCGCAAACACCTGTCGCTTCATAGAATAACCCCACCGCTGCCGGGAAGTTGCACGCCGCAAAGGCCAGTGTCGAAACCCTACTTTGCCCGCAAGGACAGGCCTGCTCCTAACCAAGTCATCCACTTGGACCTACGGCTCGTTTTGTCCACCGGCGGTGGTATTGACGCCCGGCACCTCTGCCCGTATCCTCGGGCTGCTTCTCCCAGGGAGGGTTCGTGCTGATTCGCAATTTCATTTTCTGGCTGTCCACAAAACGCGGCGTGACGGATCGCATAGCACGACACGGCATGAAAAACGGTTTTGCGCGCCGTTTCGTCGCCGGCGAATCCCTCGCGGAAGCTCTCACTGCCAGCGAGGAACTCTGCTCCCAGGGCCGCAACGTCAGCCTTAATCATCTCGGAGAAAACGTCACCGGCGAAGCCGCCGCACGCGAAGTCCGCGCCAGTTACATCCAAATGGTCGAAGAGCTCCACGCAAATAATCTCACCGGAAACATCTCCATTAAACTAACGCAACTCGGCCTCGACATCGACAAAGAACTCTGCCGCTCTATGGCCCGCGAAATCGCCGCCCGCGCCGCCACTCTCGGCCGCACCATTGAGATGGACATGGAAGGCAGCGTCTACACGGACGTCACACTGGATATTTTCGAAAGCGTGCAATGCGAGCTGGGAAACTGCGGCTTGGCCGTACAGGCTTATCTTTTCCGCACGGAGAAAGATCTGTTGCGGCTCGCCCCCATCAAGCCCAAAATTCGGCTCGTCAAAGGCGCCTATCGCGAATCCGCAAAAATCGCCTTCCAAAAAAAGAGCGAGGTCGATGCCAACTATCAGAAATTAACAACCCAGCTCTTCGAAGGCGCTGCGGAAGGCACTTTCCTGCCGGCCATCGCCTCTCACGACTGGAACATGGTCGCACACGCACAAGCAGAGGCCGCCCGGCTCAAGCTGGACAAATCCCGCTACGAATTTCAGATGATCTATGGAATTCGACGCGACCTGCAAGCCCAGGTGCGCTCCGCGGGTGACACGCTTCAGGTGTACGTCCCCTTCGGCACCGACTGGTGCCCCTATTTTATGCGCCGTCTCTCGGAGCGCCCCGCGAATTGCTGGTTCGTACTTCGCAGCCTTTTCGCAGAGTCCGGAAGCGCCTCTCGCCAGCCCGCAGGCTAGTGGATGTGCCAACTCGGGAAGAAACGCGCCAAATGGTTCGCTACTGCGTCACGTCGAAATCGATGGTGCGATTCTTGGCATGGTTGCCCACTCCATCGACCGCCATCATCACCAGCTGGTAACTTCCCGGAGCCATTTCGCCCAGCTTGATATTCAGGCCCACCGGCACCATCGGGCTTCCCTTTTGAACGAAATCGTCCATGCGAACCGCACCGGACTTAAAGACGACTTTCCCAGAGCCCCGCTCCACGATCGCATAGCCTGCCACAAGCTGTGGCGGGTTGGCGGAGGTAAGCAGCGGCTCGTAGATTTCTGTATAGAGAGCCACACTATCCGTCTTTTTAAACCGGTTGCTGGCAGATGGATTAAACTGCATTCCCTTTACGACCAGCGGCGTGTGGTCCTCGAGCAGCGCGGAATCGAGGCTCGTCGGAATATCCGACATCCTCTGCAAAGAGTTCGTGAGCACCACTCCACCCAGGCTGAACTGCTTGCCATCATAAGGATCAATCTGTAGTTTCGACTCGTATTTCCCGAATGCGTCGCCACTGGAGCTGACCACCACAGTCAATTTGTAGTCCCCAGAACCTGCATCGAACTGGTTCTGATAGAAATACGGCTGCTTCGTGAAATCCTTCATTTCATCTTTTTCCAGGTCGAGATTCACCGTGTCGCTGAACTTCGCTCCGACGCTGCCGTCCGGCTTGTACGCAATCCCCAGCACATTCAAGCTGGCATGGTACTTCCCCTTGTCTTTGTTGAACTGCACGGTGTTTGAAGGGATTTCCATCGTCAGGTTTACGCGCGCCACATTTGGCGCCGTGTAAAAGTAGGGCACTTGAAACATCCCCTGCATCGTTCCGGCTTGCGTCCCTGTCGCCCGCGCCTCGAGCTGTTTCTCAACCGGCGTGCCTTCCAGCATGTTCGTCGACTTCGTGTTGCAATATCCGCTTCGCGACCTCACGTTTAGCCCGCCGCGGTTCATCTTCACTTTCAGCGTGTGGCAACTTCCCTCCGCCGACTGTTGCGGCACGTAGCCGAGGATATAAAACTCGCTCTGCTCGCGCCCGATCTTCTCAAGCCCGCCTAACAAGTCATTGGTGTTGAAAATCGTAAACCCGCCAGTTCCGTCCGCGAGCGCTGCAAGAATCTGCTGATTTGTTGACGCTGATGGCGGGAATTGCGGAACGATGGTCCGCGGCTGTGTAAACACGTTGTTTGGATTGTTCGTGTTCGTTGCTCCGCCTGCGGTGCGCCCGGTAGTCCCCCCAGTTGTTCCGCCGGTACCGCCTTTGCCTCCAGTCCCGCCAGTTCCTCCCGTGCCTCCGGTGCCACCTTTCCCGCCCGTTCCGCCGGTTCCTCCCGTTCCCCCAGTGCCGCCAGTTCCCCCAGTTCCACCACCTCCACCTGGCCGTCCACCTCCACCGCCGCCTGTGCCGCCTCCGCCGCCCGGCTTTTGCGGCTCAAGCAGCCCTGCAGAATAGGAAGCCAGAACCACTCGCCCTCCACCGTAAACATTCTTCGCGTCTGACCACTCCGCCACCGCGCGCTTTTCTTCACCTTGAGGTTGTGTCTGCGCTTGCCCACCAGGAGGCGTAGCCAGTAGGCCGCGCACATCGAGTGAATAGATCGCCACATTCGCCTTGTTGCAGGCGTCGATCGTGGCCGTCAGCTCGGATTCGCGCTCGGCCGTCAAAGGGAAACCCGAGGAAAACAGCACGACCATCTTTCGCCCAGGAACTCCGCGCAGATTCTTCGCCAAACTGCGCACGGACAGCAACATGCTCCGCGCTCCGAAATCTGCTTCCGCGTTGCTCATCCCAGAAAGGGGTGAGGACGTTCCTGATGTTCCACCGAATGGACTTGACGACGGCGAGAGGCCCGCCGAGGCCACTTCAACGGGCGCCTGAGCATTGGGATCCACCGCGGAGCCCTTCGCTCCAGAAACCGCGGCCCGCAGCCGATCCGCGTTCGCCGTAAAATTTTGCACGATCTGCAAGGTCCCACCGAACTCCACCACCGCCATCAACCGGTCAGGCCCCGCATTGGCATCGATGAATTTCTTCGCAGCATCGCGCGCCTGAATCTGGTCCGGCATGGCCATCGTCGAATTATCAAAAAACAGAATTAGATATTTCTTCTGCCCCTGCGCCTGAATGGCCGTGTCCGCTCCAAACGAAAAACTCGCGACGCTCTGTTCCTTGTTGTCTTCGTACACCTTGAAATCGTTTTGCGTCAGGTCATGGACGTAGTTCCCCTTCTTGTCCGTCACCACGGCATCCACCAGGACGAGGCGCGACTCTGCTTTAATCGTCGGTCCGCTCTGCGAGCTCGCCTCTGCTGCTGGCGCGGCCGGCGCCTGCCCCTGCGGCGTTTGCCCGGCAAGCTGCACGAGAAATATGCACGATGCGGCCGCCGTTACTCCAGCAAGCCAGCCCCAAGTAATCCGCCCGCGGTTCTTTTCTGTGTTCATTTGACCCTCCATCAATTCGGTATGACTACGGCGCCGTTGCGCGCCGCTAATTGCGATCCCTCCGAGTCACGAACGACCTGTCTTACCAGATAGGTGCCCGGTTTCACGTCGAAACTCGATTTCAGATTGAGGCCCGACTGCATCAGCCGGTAGTACGTTGGGTCCAGAAGCTTCATCTGAACGATCTTTTCCCCGCCTGTAACGTAATTTCCGTTCTCATCGAAAATCGCCGTTGCCACCGTCAGGTCGTCGCGCGTGCGTCCGTCGGCCTTTCGAAAGTGCACGCCCTTGATATCGACATGAGTGAGCACCGCCAGTTTGGCTTGATAGCTGTCCGTCTTGAAAAACTGGGTGTGCAAATCCACCGGCAAATCGCGAATCTCGTCCTGCGAAAAAAGCGCTTCTTGAATCTCTTGCTTTGCCGCCTCGACTGGGTCGGTCACGTGCCGCGGCGCGAAGTATCCGTGCCTCGCCTGGATTTTGTAGTTGGTCTTGTGCGCGAACGAAACCTTTATCGTGTGCAGGCTTCCGTCGAGCCTCATGTTTTGCGGCGAAAACCCGAGCAGGTACGTCATTGCAGGAGCAGCTCCTGCCTCGCGCAAGCCCTCATCTACGTCGTTACGATTGTGGAAAAACGTTCCGCCGGTTCCATCCGCAAGCTGCGCCAGCACATCCTCCTGCGCCGATTGAGCCGCCACCCTGTACGTGGACTTGTACCCCGCAATCTTAGGCGGATCAATGTTGGGGCTGGAAATGTCTCCCATATCCGGCGTGTACAATCCCCGCGCATCGATCGTGTTGATCACGATATTCGCCTTCGTCGCTCGGTCCACCACCTCGCTGAACTCCAGCTGCAGCGTTGAGGGAATAAATCCCGGCGATACGAACACCATGATTCGCTGGCCTGGCATGGAACCCAATCGTCTAATAGTGTCTTCCATATGCCGCAAGGCGTATTCCGTGGAGGAATCCTCTCGAACGAGGACTGTCCCGGCGGTCGACTGTGCCATTGACTGCGCTGCGGCCTTCTGAGTTTGGTCGCCTTGGAATGCGCATTCCAACGCGTCTTCCGTCGCTACAGCCAGAGCCTGCACATCGGACTTGTTTTGGATCATGTCCGCCTGGTAGTAGCTGATATCCGGACAATCGTGAGTTCCCGCGGTGGGCGAATGCGAGATTATGTTCAAGAGCGACTTCCGCAATAGCTCGTGGTCGTCGGTAAACTCCTGTGTGAATTGCCCGGAAGTCGAGTAAATGCCCACTCGATCGGAAGCCGCCAATGAGTCAAAAAACTTGCCGGTCGCGTTCCGCACGAACATCGCATCCTGCATTGTGAGGTGCTGGTCGTCGAATACCACCGAGACGAATCGCTTCGGCAACGCAGCCGCCACGGCCTTCGCCACGTCTGGATCGGCGGGAGTATTTACATCGGCGCTTACAGTCGCTTCTATTGCACGAGACGCCGGAGTTTCCACGCTGAACGTTGAGATCGTTTGCGGCTTGCGATTGTCCGTTAGCTGAAAATCTTCTTTCTTCAGGTTCGGCACCACGTGGCCCTGCTGATCTCTCACGACCACGCGCACCAGCACAAGGTTTACGCGGACCTTGAACGTAGGAGCCGTATCGCGGCTCGATACTTCGGCATTGTCGTTGGACGCCGGCGCTTGCGGTTTCGCTGGCTCTGCAGGCGGCTGCACTGTCACGGTCGCGGAGGGAGCTTCAGGCGGCGGAGTTGGCGTCTGCGCCCGGGCTGAAGCGCTCACACCTGCCCACACCCACAACAAAAAAACACACTTCAAGTGCCTCGCGAACGGGAACTGCGGTAGGTAGGACATGCCTCTTCCTTCTCTGATCCGCATCCGCAGGCACCGCCGGCTCTCGGGAGGAACCAGCACCACGGGGGGAACCTTGGGACCACACTCGCGAATTGACTATACGCTCTGGTTAATTTTTGTGTCAACGCGTTTGCGCCGCCCCTTTTGACAGTCGACGGTAGGCCGTCAAGCTCCAAACATCCTGCCCCTCATCGCGCCGCAAAACGTAGCGGTCCCCGCTCTCAGCCAGCACCCGAAAGAAAGTCGCTCCCGGCGAATACCAACGGTCTTCCACCTCCGTGATCTCCAATGTGCGCCCCTTGAACAAGATACGCACGGGGCGCTCCTCCGACTTACGGCCGGAATAGAATTCCACGCGAATGAATTGCTCAGCCATGTTCCTCGCCCTATTCCACAACCGTTATGCTCGGCTAACGTCCCGCGCTCCACGCCGGTTTTCTGCCAGTTCCGCGTTCCACGCCGCACCCAAGAATATGATTACTGCGGAAAGCTGCATCCACACCATCAATCCGATGACCGCCGCAAGCCCCCCGTACACCACGCTGTACGGCACCCGGCGCACATAAAACCCAAACAGCACGTTTACCAGCCACCACAAGGATGTCGCCACCATCGCGCCGGGCAAGACGTGCCGCATTCGTTCCTCCCCCGGCCGAGCTACCCGATAGATGACTGTCAACGCCAACATCGCGAGCACAATTGCCATCGCCGGAAAGAAAATTGTCCACCACCCCTGCAAGATGTGCCGAGGGCCAAGCTCCAACGCAAGCCAGCGCCGGATCGGCCGTCCAAGAACACCCAGTATCGCCGCTGCTAGCAGCGGTGCAATCGTCACCAGGAGCAACGCCAGTCCACGAAGTTGCCGGTGCAGAAATCCCGGTTTCTCCTGGTCCCCGTAAATCCTATGGATTCCCTCCATGAGCAACCGCATCACTTGCGAACCCGCCAGCAGCGTTCCCGTCCATCCAACCAGCGCCAGTTTCCACGCTTCCGGCCCGCGCTTCACCAGAAACTCGGAAACAATGCTCTGGCTCCCCGGTGGAAGAAATGCCGTGAGATCCGTAATCAAATCGAGCAGGCTCGTTCGTCCGCCGATGCGGCTCGTTGCGAAACCCACCATGATGAGCAGTGCCGGGAAAAATGCCAAAAACAAATTAAAAGCGATCGCCTGCGAAATCATGCCGCAGCGGGGAAATACCCGCGCGAACATCCGAAATCCGCGCTTGATGAAGGAGGGGCTCGAAGGCATAGCGCGTCATTATACGCATGGCAGGGCTGCCGCTGAAGCAGCGCACGCAGAAAAACCACCGGGGCACGAATTAGAACGGCAAGCTACAAATAACGGTACATGACCAGCGCGTCGACGGGACCCAGCGTCGGATGCATGAACGCTCCTGGAAGCCGGCCCACAATTTCAAATCCCATACTTCCCCACAGCCGCACCGCGCGCTCGT
>Ga0210405_10005233_pt1 | contig 11924 bp, 9 predicted proteins | sample IncBWH11MmetaG_FD_155492 | JGI IMG/M metagenome (GOLD analysis project Ga0210405, IMG submission 155492) | Forest soil microbial communities from Barre Woods Harvard Forest LTER site, Petersham, Massachusetts, United States - Inc-BW-H-11-M | ecosystem: Environmental > Terrestrial > Soil >... | reverse complement strand
AATTATCGCGGAGAAACGCGCCTCCGGTCGCGATTCGGGCGACCTCCTCTCCATGCTGCTGGCCGCGCAAGACGACGATGGTTCGCGCATGACCGATCAACAGCTTCGCGATGAAGCCATCACGCTCTTTCTGGCCGGGCATGAGACCACCGCAAACACGCTCTCGTGGACATGGTGGTTGTTGGCGCAAAATCCAGCAGTCGAGGCGAAGCTTCATGCCGAGTTGAGAACCTTGCTTGGGGGTCGCGCCCCTTCTCTGGATGATTTGCCGAAGCTCGTTTACACGAATCACATCATTACGGAGTCGATGCGGCTCTATCCTCCCGCTTGGGGAACGGCGCGCACAGCCATCGAGGACCACGAAATTGCAGGCTACGCCGTGCCGAAAGGCTCCGGCGTCTCGTTTGCGCAGTGGACGGTGCATCGCGATGCCCGATGGTATGACGCGCCGGAAGAATTTCGTCCCGAGCGGTGGGAGGGCGACCTGCTGAAACGGAATCCAAAGTTTGCGTACTTCCCGTTTGGAGGCGGCCCGCGCCAGTGCATCGGCAATTCGTTCGCGCTGATGGAAACGGCGCTGACGCTTGCGACGATCGCGCAGCAGTACCGGTTCCGGCTGGTCAAGGGGCATCCCGTGGTGCCGCTGGCTTCGATCACGCTGCGGCCGAGGTATGGCATACGCGTCGTGATGGAATCGCGTTCGGCCAAGAGCCGGGTCGCTGCTGGCGAAACTGAGAATTGATTTTCTGAAGTAGCCCCCCTCCCCTATGTTTTTTGCAAGAATATGATTCGATGGGAGTTAGCGGGTGGGGGTGTGCGAAAGATGTGATTCTAAAGGGGATAGTAGCGAATGACGAGTGGTTAAGGGAAGCGTGAGGGGGAGAGAAGAATTTGGATTGAGCAGTGTACCCCACCCCCCGGTGTTTCTTGTAAGAGCGGCAGGCAAAGGACTTATGCTTGACGGTGTCTGTAAGAGAGGCAAATACAGGACTTAAAGTGATTGCATTTTCAATAGGTTGCGAGTGGTTCGTAAGAGTGGCAAGGAAAGGAGTTGAAGACGAACAGTTGAAAGTGGAAGGTCTAAAGTTCAACGAAGAGAGAAAAAGATCGGAAGAAGATAACGCCCCGAGCGGCTCCGGGTAAACTCCGGCGCCCCGACCTGGTCGGGATAAACTCCGGGCACAGAGATGGCGCTGAGACGATGATGGGGTCGTCGGGAAGAGACAGCGCCTCACATTCACAAATCAAAATAGCACGTAAATTACTGATTGTCAATAGTGCTCTCGATTACTGAGTTGGTATTCGAATGAGCGTGGCGGAAGTCAAGGGGATTGAGTGAGTTGGGCGGGGAGTGATGGGTTTGCTACGGCTGTGGAAATGTGTGGAAAAGTGGGGAGTGGCAGTGAGTAGTGGGCAGTGAATGGAGAAACCAGCCCAGGCGGGCAGCTTGTCCCAGCTCTCGATCCGGGGCATTAGCCGCCAAAGACCATCCGGCCGAGTTCATCGCCGAGGCGCTTGGCTTCTTCCGGGTCAGAGGCATCGCGGAAACGCTCGGCTAGTTCGTAAAACTCTTGCTGTTTGCGCTTCTCGGCCTCAATGCCGTTCTCGATGAGTTCGACCAGCATGCGGTTGGAGCTAAGCCTGCGAGTCTTTGCCAGGCTGCGGACCTTGGCCGCGGTGGCTGCCGGGAGGCTGACGCTTTGGCGTACGGTCTTGTTTGCAGAGCTCATGGCACCATTATGCACCATAGTGGTGCGGCTTTTCAAATGTCGGGATTGAGATGGTTTGGTGAGACGGTTGACATGCCTGGAATTCCAAACACGCAACCAGTAGCAGAAGAGAAAAAGCGGACCCACCCTTTCAAGAAGCAAACCCGAAAGGGTGGGGCACCCGCAAACGAGGGATTAGCCAGCCAGTAATCTCACACAACGTTAGCCGCCCATAAAGGAACCCATTTTCGGTTACGTCGTTTTATCGTACACTCCCTTTTTCCGCTCTGGGAGGGACCATGGAACCTTTCTTCCGTGCCCTTTGCGTTTTCTCCGCTTTTCTATTCGCTACTACCATTCCTCTGCGCCCCCAGGACATGCCCCTCCGCGTGGAAGCCCTGAGACTTCTGAATCACGCGAACGCCGTCAGCCGCTCGACCCGTATCCTGCCTAACCGCAAGCTCGAAGTAACGTTTCGGGCCTTCGGCCTGGACGGAACAACCAAGGAAGGCACGTACAGCGTCATTTATACGGTCGACAGCGAGCGGTACGAGACACGGTTTGGAGAATACAGCGCGATAAGCATTCATCTTCCGGATAGAATCGTGCAAAACGGGTACACACCTCCTCCGATGGAAGCCCTGGAAGTGCAGTCGTTGAGTCCGATCGACGTCAACCATTTCGACCAGTCCGACGTAATCAATGCGATTACGCCGGCCACGCTGTTTGGGCGCCACGCCAAGTGCATTCAATTTGAAACCGTTGTAGGGCGATCGCACCAGTCCAACGAAGTCTGTGTGGATGAAGAGCTGGGCACAATCATGAGCAGACACATCGGGGAAGAGATTGTCGAGTACGCGGACTATTTTTCGTTTGAGGGCGTCTTGTTTCCGGCCCACATGCGTCACTATATCAGCGGCAGGATGCGCATGGAAATCGAGCAGAAGTTCACGGTTATCGATGGCTCGGTCGACTGGGCGGCGCTGACCCCGCCGAATGCCGTGACTCTCCTCGCTTGCACGCAGTATCGTCGCCCTATCGCACAGTCGACGCCGCAGCCGCCCACTGCAGGAGCTGGACCGTGGTATGACGTGCAGGTCCATGCCACGATCGGAGAAAATGGACACGTTCGAAATGCGTCCGTTCTGCCCACCGGGAGAGCCGATCTGGAACGGCAGGCTATCGAGATTGTGTCGGGATGGACTTACTCGCCGCCTACCTGCGACGGAAAACCGATGCCGGTGAACGCCACGCTGACTGTTCATTTCCCACCGCAGTAACTGCTCCAGCGTTCGTCACATTCCTACTGGCCAAGGGGGCGTCTCAAGTCCGGTTTAACGCGGAAACTTGACCCTCATGTCCAGGGAGCGGGCCCTCCCCGGAGTTACTACTTCCGATCCACAAAATTCCACAAGAACGCTACTAGCGAAAAGGCTAAACGCATGTTGGGTTGGGCGCCGCGTTCGAACGAGGAAGCCGTTGTGGCCACCGCGGAAAGCTTGCAGCGGTTGGGGCTGTTGAAGGACAGTTGCGAAGAAGGCCGCCTAATTCAGGTGGCGCCGGCCGGAAGAGGCGACGGCAGGTACAGGCTATCGAGCGTCGCCCGGCCAGTGGAGTTAACGCGTTGCCAGCAGCCGACGTTTGCGTGACGGCTTTCCGATGTAATAGACGACCGCGGCCGTTGTCCTGATATTGTTCTGGCCCTGAACCACGAGCGAAGAATTGTAGAAGGAAGTTCTCAAATAGTCCGCACCGGTGCGAATGGCCAAGGAATCTGTCGCCCAATACTCAACGCCGCCGCCAACGGCCCAGGCATAGCCAGTCGTCCATCCCCCAAGCAGGATTGTGCCGTCATTGGTAAGAATCGGACCGCCCACTTTGGCGCCCCCAACGAGCGCGTGAACGTAAGTATCAAACTTTCGGTGCACCGTGTGATGGAGAACGGGACCCGCGAGGTAAGTCAAGACAGAACTACTCCGCCCTGTACCCAGCACGTTGGAGGCTCGCGCATAACCCACATCTGTCGTTATGCCCAGTCTAGAAAAATTGATCGTGAAGCTGGCATCGGCGCCCTGTAAGCCCAATCGATTGGATTGGTTCCCCGGTTGACTCACGTAGGAGTAGCCCAGCGCCATTTCTATCGTTTTGCTCTTGGCCGTGGCGATCGGAGCTTTGCTGCTTATGGGCTTTACTGGCTTTATGGGGGCGAGTGGAGCTTCGGCGCTTGCGGCGGGGGGGGCTTCGCCACCTCCGCCTGCGATTGAGGATTGCGCTGAAGCAGGCGCAGTGCACAGCAGGGAACAAAATAATGCGGGGAAGAGGATTCTCATGCGGACAAGCACCACCCTTCAGTTCTGTGGGGCGGGGGCACTGCGTTTGTCATAGGTCTTAGCCGGCAACTTTGTGATGCCACAGAAACGTACGCGCCGAATCGCGCGTTGTGCCGCGCAGACGCTGAACGAATTCAGGACGAAGGCGTGGACGTGGCTGATGACCCGCTAATTCCCGTGTGCAGGCCGATCGCAACAGCTGGCTCTTGCACAATCGCGTGTCGCCGATGAAGAAATCCCACTAGGCGCCGGATGACCATCCAGTGGCGAATCCTAAAGACTCGCCAGGATACGCGCTGTTCACTTTTGCACAATTAGCGGAGATGTCTGGCGGGATGAGGCAGGCAGGTGGAGCAGAAATAGATGGGGAGAAAAAGCCCGTTGCGCGGTGAGGTTGTTTTTTTCGAGAAGTCGTAAACCTCTCAGGGTTGGGACTCGGGGGAGAGGCGGTAGCCTTGCACGTATTCGTAGGCGACGCTCCAGATGGCGCCTCCGGTTGCGGCAAAGAGAAGTTCTTCAATGGGGACGCCGAGGACGTAGATGCCGAGGAGATTGGGGATGTTGTAGAAGCGATGAACGAAATCGGGATAGAGGAAGAGAAGGCAGAGGAACAGGAAAAAGTACAAGGCGGTGAAACTCAGGGCGCTGATGAGCATGAGCGGGACCAAGTCACTGCGGAGGAAGGCGATGACCACAACGCCTGCGGCGAAGGCGATGATGGTGTTGTACATGGTTTTGTGTGGATGCCAAAGCTCTAGCGAGATGAAAACCACGGCGATCACGACGAAAGGTGCGTAGTGCCGCTTGCGCGCTCGGCTTCGCATCGTTGCCAGTCCTTCTTTGAGAAGGAGTTCACCGACCACGGAAGCGATGCCGCCTACTGCCGCGGCCCAGAGAAAATCTTCGATGCCGACGCGGATTTTTTGGTCGAGGTTGAAGAGCGACGGGGGCGTCCAATATTGGGGAACAAACAGAATGCTGGTGAGGGCCATGGGCGTGGCGATGAGAGTGCCCCAGCGAATCTGGGATCGGTACTGCTTGCCGAAGATGGAGCAGAGGATCCAGGCTGCCCAGAAAATGAGCACTCCAACGAGATAGGAATAGTGATAGTTGGGCAGGTAAGCAGACAAAGAACACCACCAGCGGGAGTAGTGGCTGGAGTTTACGCCAAGAACGTCTTCAAAGAAAGATGAAAGCTACTCCTTGAATTTCTTGCTGGGGGTGGCTTGTTTTTGGTTTTGGAGTTCGATGATGTCGGCGCGGGTGTCGAAGGAGCCGAGGAGCCAGTGAGCGAAGAAATCGCCGCGGGCCATGTCAACATAACCGACAATAGGCATGTAGGAATGGCGCATGCCGGGATAGATTTGGATTTCGAAGCGCTTGTCGGCTTTGATGAGGGCATTGGCGACGCGCATGGTGTTGACCATGCTTACGTTTTCATCCATGTCACCGGTGGTGAGCATGAGGTGGCCTTTTAGATTTTTGGCGAGTTCGGAATTTTTGTCGATTTCGTAGATGAATTTTTCCGTGCCGTCTTTGAGCATTTCTTCACGGACGCCGTGGTATTTTTCGCTCCAGTCGCGATTGTAGACGTTGTTATCGTGATTGCCGGATTCGGACCAGCCGGCTTTGTAGAAATCGGGATATTGGAGGAGAGCGGCGGCGGTCATGAAGCCGCCGCCGGAGTGGCCCCACATGCCGACGCGAGAGAGATCGATGTACGGGTGGATGGCGGCGAGACGCTCGGCAGCGACTTTTTTGTCGGCGAGGCCGTAGTCGCGGAGATTGCCGTAGCCGTAGCTGTCATACCATTTGTCGCGCTGAGGACTTCCGCCGCGAGCGCCGACTTCGATGACGATGAAACCGAGTTGGGAGAGCGGGACGTTAGGACCCTTGGGTGAGAAAGTTTTGTTCACGCTTTCGGTTTGCGGGCCGGGGTAGACAAACTCGATTAGCGGATATTTGCGAGCGGGATCGAAGTCGAAGGGCTTGTATAGGACGCCGTAGAGATCGGTGATGCCGTCTTCGGCTTTGACTTTGAAGACTTCGGGAAATTTGAAGCCGGCTTCGAGGAGTTGAGAGACGTCGGTGGTTTCGAGATCGACGAGCTGGGCTCCCTGTGCGTCGACGAGCGTGGACTTTGGAGCGGTGTCGACGCGGGAATAGGTATCGGCGAAATATTTGCCGGAGTCCGGTGCGCTGACGGCGTGAGAAAAATTGCCGGGAGTGAGGGGTTGCAGGCCAGCGCCGTCGAGGCCGATACGATAGAGATGCGTGTAGTAGGGATCTTCGCCATGCTCGCGGCCGTTGGCGGTGAAGTAGAGAGTGCGGGACTTTTCATCGAGAGAAATTATTTGGTCGGTGACGTACTCGCCGGAAGTGATTTGATTTTTCAACTTGCCTGCGGAATCGAAGAGATAGTAGTGAGCCCAGCCGTCGCGCTCGGACCACCAGATGAGTTCCTGGCCGTTGCCGGTGAGGCGGAGCGGCTTGGTGCTGAGCCAGACGTTGGAGCGTTCTTCGATGAGCGTTTTTGAAGCGCCGGTTGCTGTGTCGGCGACACAGACGTCAACCTTGCGAAAATCGCGATTGGTGCTGGTGAAGTAGAGTTTGTCGGAGGTGTCCGAAAGCCAGCGCGGGCTGACGCGCGTGACGGGCATCTGGCCGCCCTCCTGCATGCCTTCCTGCTCCTGGCGAAGCTCTTCGCGATCGCGTTCGGTGACTGAGGCGTCGGAGATGCGGAGCTGCTGCTCAGGAAAATTTTTGGCTTGCACGACGACGCGTTGTTTGGAGGCGACGTCGAGAATTTCTAGTTGCGAGCCTGGCATGATGTCCTCGCCGGGGAGCGGGTAGGGATAGGCTTCGAGCGTGGGGCGGGGATTGGCGAGAGAGTGGATGACCCAGAAATCGGGAACTTTGCGAAAGTCGTCACGCGTGACGGCGAACTTTTTTGAGTCTTTCGACCAGTGGATGGTGATGGCAGGAGCGCGAATGCCGGCTTTGTTTGTGTCACCCTTTTCTTCCTTCTTTAACTCCTCTTCTTGCTCAGGAAGAATGCGGCGGGCGTAGCCGAATCTTTCGACGCCGTCGGTGGTAAGTTGGATCTCGGCGATGGTGGCGTCGCCGGCTTTCTTGAGAGCCTTAGCGTAGTTGTCGGCGTCCATCATGTAGAGATTCTGGCCACGGGCGAAGACGACGATTTTTTCGTCGGGGGAAACCGCGGCCCATAGCGGTTTTTTGCGCATGGGTTCGACGTTATCGAGGCGCGTGACTTTTGCAGCGGCGAGATCGTATTCGAACGAGAGGATGCGGGGTTCTTCGGGCGCTTCCGGAGATTGGCCGGGGCGCGCGGCGCGCTGGCCCTGCTGCTCGGTTTGCTTGTCTTCTTTTTGCTTATCTTCGTTCTGCTTGATTTCGCTTTCGTTGCCTTGCTGGCTGCCGTCGTCCTGAGATTTTTTCACGGGTTCGTTGGGAACAACGCCATCTTTGCGAATTTCCACTTCGAAACGCATGCGAGTGTCTTTGTCAACGAGCCGTAAACGCTTGATGGGGAGATGTTGGGCGTCATAAGGGAAATTGGTGAGCGTTGAAAGAGCGGCGGCGATTTTGGCGTTGTCCCAGAGAAGCGCCTTGGATTTTTTGAGTGGGTCAACGATGTAATACTTCGTGCCTTCGGTGGTTCGGTAGCTGTACCAGAACTTGTCGGAGAGCGTGAACCAGTGCGGGGTGACGGAGAGGTCGAATACCAGTTGATTCACGCTGGCAGGGAGGAAGCGGGCTTCGAGAGCGTAGTTCGGAATGGTAATTGGGGCAGGGGATGCAGGCGTTGCGGCATCGGAGGACGCTGTGGCAGCCGTGGACGCGTTTTCCGAGCGGCCGGGCGTTTGCGCGGAGAGACTCATTACGAAGATCACCGAAGAAATGAGGAGGGCCGGTGTGCCCCAACGCGTCCAACGAGGATAACTGGACGACAAAGATTTCCTAGCAGTCGCCGATTTCATGGCTGCGCTTCCTCCAATTTGTTTGGTGAGTCGTGCTCAGGCTATCTACCCCACGGGCGGCGCATTATAAACCAAATGCGCGAGACAGTCTTAATTCGGGCAAATACTGCTAGCCGAAGGACGTGAACGAGGGGAGAAGCGTTTCGGCGGATTGGGAGGGGCACGGGCAGACAAATACCGTCGCACAGAAAATGCGGCTACTCTTGGGAGTTTGGATGTTGCAGGGGGCCTGTCGAATCTAGCTGAGGGCGTGTCTGAGACGCTTGCTGGTCTTTGCCAGTTGGCGCTTGAGGGCGTCGACCTGCTTTGTAATATCTTGAAGCTCTTTTTTGGCAAGCGTTCCAGCCCGCACGACTTGATGAGCTTTGCGGTCCGCTTTGCCCAACGCGCCCCCGATTTTCGCTGCGACTTGATTGAACTTGCTCTTCTTAGCCATTCGCGACTCCTTAGATAAATAGAGAACTTGGGTCCACAAGCATCGTATACCTAAGATGAATTTTGGAGGTAGGAAGATACGGAGAAGAATCAACGCGCGAGAATTGCCGGGCGCTTCCCATCAAACAGCATGGAATGGGAACGGTCTATTTGCTTGCGGCGCCGAAAGAGAGCGGGCCGAGTTCGGTGCGGGTTTGCATGACGCGGAGGATGGAATCACGCGAGACCATGCCGATGATTTGGGCGGCACCATCATCGGAGCCGGAGACGATAGGCATTTGGTTGATATCGGCGGAGAGGAGGCGTTCGAGGAGGCCGAGCAAAGGCTCGTCGGGAGTGGCCCAGAGGATGCGCTCGCGGGGAATCATTACGGCTTGGACCGAATTGTGAGCCCATTCGTCGCGCGGAACGGAATTGAGCGTGTGGACGTTCATCATGCCGACGAGCCGATCGTCGGTGATGACGAGGTGGCAGCGGCGGCCGGTGCGCAGGACCTCGGCGCCATAGTCTTCCAGGGAGATAGCGCGGCCAACGGTGGGGACTTCGTTGCTCATCACATCGGCTGCGCGGAGGCCGGAAAGAGTTTCGCGAATGGCTAGTTGGGCAACGCTTTCCTGAGCCGCGTTTAAAAGGAAGAAACCTACGAACACGCTCCATAAACCGAGAACGACGACGCCTTTGAATACTGCAAAGCCGCCCAGAAGAATCATTGCATAGGCAATTAGGCGCCCCGTCGTGCCGGCGACGCGTGTCGCGCGCGAAAAGTTTTTCGTCGCGCCCCAGACGATGGCGCGGAAGATTCTGCCGCCATCGAGGGGAAATCCGGGCAGAAGGTTGAAAATGGCAAGCCACCCGTTCATGGTCCCAAGCCAAAGAGCCGAGGAGTAAACGACGGCGTTAGTTGGAAATACTTTTGTCAATCCTAAGAAGAACAAAGCGAGGACGCCGCTGGCCAGTGGTCCGGCGATAGCGATGTTGAACTCTTGAATAGCTTTGGAGGGATCGCGTTCGATGCTGGCGACTCCGCCGAAAATGAAAAGAGTGATGGACAGAACGCGAATTTTATAGTGCTGGGCGACGACGCTGTGGGCGAGTTCGTGGAAGAGAAGGGAAGCAAAAAAGAGAACGCTCGTGAAAACGCCTACGCTCCATTGTTGAGCGGGGGGCCAGCCGGGATTCTGCTGTTCGAACTGCATGGCGAGGGAATAGGTGATGGCGGCAAAAATGATGACCCATGTGGAATGCAGAAAGATGGGTATCCCGAGGATTTTGCCGATGCGCATTCCTGGGCGTTGAGGCATATCGAGTGGTCGCTGAAGGCGAGCCGGCTTGCCATTAAAAGATGCAAGGCGGGTTCGCGTCCTAATTTCTAATTCCTATCGTGCTTCCGCACGGTTCCTTTTCTGACACTACTACAATAGCTCTGATTGCTTGTGCGGCCAAACGGGTCCGAGGGTTTCGCGTCTGGCTGGCCACGGCGTGTTTCCTGCCACACAAGGGCCTCTTTCTGTCGGAGAGATAAGTCTTTTGTTCTCAACGCATTCAGCTTGGCGATCAGCGTGCCATTCCCATTGTCGCAGGACGTTGTAGGACCGGGAGGCACACCATGATCGCCATGCTGCACTTCGCAACGCTCGTTGTTACAACCCTTTTTGCCGCGGCTGCCGCCGTGGCGTTTAACGCTTTGCTCTTGCGGGCGATGTTTGTCTTGATGCGGCCTGCGACGGCCCGGCGTGCGAATGCGCCTACGCGTTTGGTGCGCGGGACCGCGCAACTGGCGCGGGCTTACGCGTCGCATCGGTGAGTGGAGCTAGGCACGAGGGCACAGCCCGGGATTCAGCGGGCAGGATTCCCGGCCCAACGTGAGCGGCGGAGTTGGCGGTCACCGCTCCGCCGCAGCGCCCGGGAGTGAGAGGGAAGGGAGCAACACCATGCTGGCTTTGAAGTATTTGCTGATGATTCTCGGCGTTGGGCTATTTGGCAGCGCCGGGTCTTTGGTGGTCTACGACATATTTATCTCGGAGCAACTTCGGCGGCTGTTGGCGCGCAATAAGACAAATGAAGCGGGTGCGGGGACGCTTACGAGCACGGGGCTAGCGGCACAGCGCCCTTTCGGACCGGTCCGCTGGGGCCTGGCGCAGCGGCTGGCGATTTCGGGCGTGGTGCCCATCTTGCTGGCGCTGAGCATCGTGGTGATTCCGGACGGGTCCGCTGGCGTACGCGTCAGCCAGATTTGGGGCGCGAGTCGCGGCACGCTGTATCCGGGGGTGCACTTCGTCACGCCGCTGGTCGATAGCGTGGCGCTGTATGACACGCGAGAGCAGGTGTACTCGACACTCGCGAGCGCCTCCGCAAAATCGGAGAACGAAGTGTTGGTCGTGCAGGCGCGGGAAGGATTGAACATTGGGTTGGCCGTTTCGGTGAGGTACCGGCTGGACCCGCGACGCTTGGACACGATTCACGCGAATTTGCCGCAGCCAGTCGGTGAACAGGTAGTCGCGCCGGTGGTGTCGACGATTTACAGGCAGCTTGCGCCGAACTACATCACGCAGGAAATTTTTGCGACGAAGCGGGAAGAATTGCGTTCGAAGGCTGCGGCTGCGATTACGACGCGGCTCGAGAGCGACGGAATCCTCGTGCGCGAGGTATTGCTGCGCGATTTGCAACTTCCGGCCGAGTACGCGAAGGGGCTCGAAGGGCTGCTTTTGAAAGAGCAAGAGAACGAGCGGTTGGGGACCGAGCAAGACATCAAGTTGAAAGAAGTGCGGATCGCGGAGCTGGAGGCGGAAGCGCAGAAGGCGCGTGACGTGAAACAAGCCGAGGGGCAAGCGGCGGTGCGCGTGTTGCAAGCCAAGGCGGAAGCGGACGCGATGCAGTACACCTTGCCGCTCAAGCAGAAGCAGATTGAGCAGACGAAGCTTGAAGCCGAGGCGCGCAAAGAATCGACTTTGCAAAATGCGGAGGCTGCGGCGCAGGCGAAGATCATCGACAGCAAGGCGGAAGTCGAGCGGCAAAGAAATTTGTCGGAGGCGGAAGCCAACAGGATTCGCGTAACTGCCGCCGCCGATGCTGAGCGTATGAAATTTGAAGCCAGCGTGTTGAAGCAGAATCCGATGCTGATTCAGAAGATTATTGCGGAGCGGCTTTCGGACAAGCTGCAAATCATGATGGTGCCGATGGACGGGAAGAACTTTTTTGCGAATGACGTGATGCACTCGGCGTTTTCCGGCGTGACGAATGGGAATAACAATGCGGCGTCGGATGATTCGGCGGATTCGGATGGTGCGGCGACGGCTCCGACGGTTAGTGCGCAGAAACGATCACCGAAGAAGCCGTGAGAGTTTTATTTCAAGATTGCACAGACTGAAGTCTGTGCTACCGGTTCCGCTAGCCAATACCCCTGTGGGTGGCTCGGGACGCGTTGCTGGAAAGGAGGAAAGATCATGAGC
>Ga0210405_10005231_pt1 | contig 11926 bp, 8 predicted proteins | sample IncBWH11MmetaG_FD_155492 | JGI IMG/M metagenome (GOLD analysis project Ga0210405, IMG submission 155492) | Forest soil microbial communities from Barre Woods Harvard Forest LTER site, Petersham, Massachusetts, United States - Inc-BW-H-11-M | ecosystem: Environmental > Terrestrial > Soil >... | reverse complement strand
CTTTCGGGCGGGCAGAAGCAGCGCGTCAGCATTGCGGCCGTGCTCGCGGCGCGCCCTCGCCTGCTCGTGCTCGACGAGCCCACCGCGAATCTCGATCCGGCCGGGATGGCCGAGATCTTTGCCGTGTTGGAACGCCTGAACCGAGAAGCCGGCACCACCATCGTGATGGTCGAACACCGGGTCGACGAACTCGCCGACCGGGTGTCGCGTGTCCTGATGATGGATCGCGGCTCCATCGTGTTCGACGGAACGCCGCGCGAGGCTTTCTCGCAGCGCCGGGTTGCCCATTCCGAGGAGAATGCCGCCGTCCCCACCAGCGCCTGGTTTCCGCAGGCCTGTGAATTCGCCCTTGCCCTTGGCGACCGGATGGGACGGCCTGTCGACGCCACTGGCATGCCCCTCAATGTCAGCGAAGCGGTAGCGTTCGCCGATCGCTGCATCGGGATGGCTACAGCGACAACGCAGCCGCCGGCCCCTCTTTCGACGTGCCCGTCCACTGCCAATGACCCGGCCTTCCTGCGGGTGAAACAGCTGAGCTTCGGCTATGAGAAGAAGCTGCCGATCCTCAGCGACATCGGATTCGACGTCGGTCGGGGCGAGATGATTGCGCTGTGCGGGCGCAACGGCTCGGGAAAGACCACGCTTGCCCGCCTGCTGATGCATATCAACGCGCCGCCGCGCGGCACGATCTGGCTCGAAGGGAGGGATGTCGCCGATCTCAGCGCCCGCGAGATCTCCAGCGAGATCGGCTATGTCTTCCAGAATCCAGACCACCAGTTCGTCACCGATCGGGTGTGGGACGAGATCGCCTATGGCCTCAAGGTGCGCAACTACGCCGACAACGCCGTCGCGGAGCGTGTCGGCGAGGTGCTCGACATCGTCGACCTCACGCGCTATCGCGACCGCTCGCCGTTCAGCCTCAGCCTTGGCGAGCGGCGACGCCTGAGCGTCGCCACCATGCTGGTACTCGAGCCGCATCTTTTGGTGCTGGACGAGCCGACGATCGGGCAGGACCATGAGCGGGCCCAGCAGTTGATGGGATTGATGGCGCGGCTGCGCGAGCGCTATCGCACCTCCATCCTGATGATCACCCACGACGTGCGCCTGGTTGCCGAATGGGCGGATCGCGCCCTGGTGATCTCTGGCGGCCGACTGCCGTTCGACGGCAGCCCCGAAGCGATGTTCGCCGACGACGCCCTGATCGCGGACGCCGGGCTGCTGGCCCCGCCGGTCTACGAGATCAGCAAGGCTCTGGTGGCCAAACATCCCGGCAGCCTGCTGCGGCCTACGCTGTCCCTGCCCCTGCTGGCGGACACGATCGCGCGCATCGGAGGCGAGACCGCATGAACAGGTCTACCGCCTTTCAGTTCCGCGCTGGCACTTCCTTCTTCCACCGCCTCGATCCGCTCACCAAGCTCGCCTGGCTTGTGGCGATCTCCCTGCTGGCCTTCGGGGCCTATATCGCCTGGGTTCAGATCGTGATCACAATCGTGGTGCTCTTCACCGCCTTTGTGCTGGCGCGGCTGCCGCTGCTCGTGGTGGTCAGGGGCACTTGGCTGTTCGCCCTCGCATGCCTGAGCTTCCTCGTGATCCAGACACTGACACTGCCCGGCAACCACGTCGCCTTCCACATCCTCGGCCATCCGATCTATGCCGAAAGCGCCGACTATGCGTTGGCCTCGGCGCTGCGCATCTACACGATCATCCTGTCCTCGCTGGTCTTCGTGCGCACCACCGATCCCCGCGAACTGGCGATCGCCCTGGTCACCCAGATGAGGGTGCCATATCGCATCGCCTATGCCTTCTTCATCGCGCTGCGCATCATCCCCACCATCGAGGAGGAGATCAAGACGATCCGCGCGGCCCAGGCCGTGCGCGGCGTCGTGCATCAGCGCAGCGTCGCCGGCCGGATTGGCGAGGCCAAGCGCTACGCCATGCCCCTTCTCGTTGGCAGCCTGCGCAAGGCCTCGATGATGGTGATGTCGATGGAGGCCCGGGCGTTCGGGGCCTATCCGCAGCGCACCTTCGTCGAAGCGCCCCATATGTCGGCGAGCGGCATCACGGTCTGCGTGGTGATGCTGGCCCTCGTGATCACCTGGTATGCGGCCCTCGGCCTCGGCTATGTCCATTCCTTCTACATCCTGTCTGCCTGAGTCGATGAGAGGCCGGCATCCGCGCATGAGTCTGGGCTCTTCGATGTCGCACGCTTCCTTTGCCAAGCTGGATGAAAGCCATGACAAAACCCTCGCCGCAGTTTGACGGCCAGATTTCCATCGTCACCGGGGCCGGAAGCGGCATCGGCCTGGCCACGGCCGAGGGCCTTGCCGCGGGTGGCGCCACGGTCGTCTGTGTCGACTGGAAGGGCGCGGAAGAAGCCGCCGCTTCGATCCGGGCGACAGGCGGCATTGCGACCGGCGTCGTCCTCGACGTCCGCGATGCCGCCGGCTGGACGGCGTTGATCAAGGATGTGGAGGAGCGCCACGGTCCGATCGACATCCTCGTCAACAATGCCGGCATCGCTGTGCCGGGCGACACGGCGGCCGACGTCTCCGAGGAGGTGTGGGATCGCATCCTCGACATCAATGCCAAGGGCGTCTGGCTCGGCATGCGGGCCGTCTTGCCCGGCATGGTCGCGCGCAAGTGCGGCAAGATCTGCAACGTCGCCTCGACTGCCGCCCATATCGGCCTGCGCGACGCCGCGGCCTATTGCGCGTCGAAGGGGGCGGTGCTCGCGCTCACGCGCCAGGCCGGCGTGCAATATGCGCCCTACAACATCCAGATCAATTCGGTTTCCCCGGGCACGACGATGACGGGGCTCCAACGCGATGTCACCGACGCGCAGCGCGCGGCCTTCCTGCCCCTGACGCCAATCGGCCGGTTCGCCGAATCGCCGGAGGTCGCCGCAGCGATCCTGTTCCTGGTGTCGAGCGGCTCCTCCTTCATCACCGGTGCCGATGTCAGCGTGGATGGCGGCATGGTCGCCCTCTGAGCAGAAGCATGCCTTGATGAGGATCGTCGATGAGCGCCGCGATGCAGTCCTTCTAAGGTCACGGACCGTGAAGTGTTCGAGGGGGAGCCCCTCATTTCTGGCCCGCTCGACGACCAGAGAGGTGACGCGATTGAAGGTGGTCCGCGACATCGGGCTATCGGCGTCGTAGCGCGACGGAAGAACGCATTTTGAGTTGCCGGCGCAAGTTTTGAGGGCAATGAAGATATCGAGTGTTTGGCGCGACAGGTACACGTTGTGTGCATTTGAGCGCTTCATTCTCTCCTTCGGGATTGTCCAGACCGCATTTTCGAAGTCGACCTCCTCCCATCTGGCATCTTGCAACTCGCTTCCGTACCATTGTTAGAAGATAGAGCCGTACACCAAGCCGGATCGTTGGGAGCGTGGCTACGTGCTCAAGCTGTTTGAGCATGATGCGGATTTCGGTTGGAGACAGGGAGCGATCCCGGGGTACAAAATGCGCGATCGATGACGGACCGACTTCGTCAGCCGGATTGGCAACCTTTTCGCCATGCAGATCGCGAAAGCGTAGATCTGCTTGACGATGTCGCGAACGTAGATTGCGGTTGCCGGTGCTCCCCGTTCGACAATTGCTGCACAGTGGGCCCTTAAGTCATCCGGAACGATCTCAGGCAGCAGACGCTTGCGCCAAGTTGGCAGGAGTTCGCGCTCAGAGATTGAACGGCGCATCGCGCGGGTACTGTCAGCCATAGGTGCTGACACTAGCCACGTCTCGCCCAATTCGCCGAAGCCTTTCGCTTCCAGCAGGCGTCGTCTCGCGCGCTGCTTCTCAACGGCTGGAGAACGTCCCTCCTTGATCGCTCGCTTGGCATCGATGCAGAGCGCTATAGCGCGGGCGAGCGACAAGCCTGTGGGACCATATTTGCCGAAGGTAACGGTCTCGCGCGTCCGTTCATCCGATAGTCGAGACGAAATGAGGAGCGCAGTTTCGGATAGAATGGGATAGCTTCGGGCCTGGCCGCGAATTATTCCCACTCGATTGTTCGAAGTGACGGTAGCACGTTGATGGCAACGACAAGTCGGCGACGTCGGCGGTCAAATGCCGATAGCCGGTCCGTCAAAAATTGTTGCTCTTGAATCCACAGGAATATTTCCGCGCTTTCGAGCGTCGATGGTTTCAGCAACTATCGAAGGCGATTTGCTGAACCAACTCAAGTAGACGCGCTCTTGTCCTAGTTGGACTCTGCTTTGCAATACCGTCAATGTGGCGCACCAACAAGCAACAACTAAGACCACATTTGTGCCAACGTCAACGCCATCTGTGCGGGCTATTTCCCGACGAAGCTGTCGGCCGGCGGCGGAATCAAGACGACATTGCCCAAGCAGATGTGGGACGGGATTCTCCTCCAAGTCAGCCCGGTCATCGCCGTGGCCTCAGTCGTCGTCCTCATCGTCGTGATCGCGCCGTTCGCGATCATCGAATTCGTCCAGGACCCGCGTCTACGTTCTTCCGCCTGAGCTTTAAGATCGAAAGCCGACAGCTTGTCTACCTTGCAACCGCGAGAGGTTAGTCGGCCCTCGCGGCAGTCGAAGTTATCCCTGGGACCGTCGAATCAAAGCAAGTCCCGCCTCGATATGGGGCACAGCTTCAACCAGCTCGCGCGTGTAAGCGGTTTGCGGATTGTCGAACAATGCCCGGCTTTCCCCCTGCTCGACGATGCGGCCATTTCGGAGCACGATGGTCCGATCGCACATCATGCGAACGACGTTGAGGTCGTGGCTGACAAACAGGAAAGCCAGGTCATTTTCGCGTCGCAACCGATCGAGCAGTTGCAGCACTACCGCCTGCACCGAAACGTCGAGCGCCGCCGTTGGCTCATCCAGCACCAACAACCGCGGCTGGCAGGCGATGGCACGCGCGATGCCGACGCGGGCCTTCTGGCCGCCGGAGAGCTGATGCGGGAAGCGCGTCAGCAATTCGACCGCTAGTCCAACGCGCTCCGCACACTCCTCCACGCGCTTCCGCAATGCGTCACCTGCGCGCAGACCACCGAGTCGCAGCAGCGGATGGGCAATGCAGTCAAAGGCGGTAAAGCGTGGGTTGAGACTGTCGTTCGGATCCTGAAAGACGATCTGGATATCCTTGCGGAACGGCGAACGATGGAAGTCGCGCGCCAGGATATGGCCGATCGATTGTCCTTCAAAACTGATCTCGCCCTCGCTGGGGTCGATCAACCGGCAGATCATCCGCGACGTCGTGCTTTTGCCCGAACCGGATTCGCCAACCAGGCCGACGCTCTCGCCGGCTCTGATCATCATCGAAAAATCCGCAACCGCGGCGCCGCCCTGATCGAAGCGCTTTGCTAGCTTCTGCACCTCGAGCAGCGGCGGCGTCCCCGGCGGGGGCATCGGCCTGGGCGCAACCTTGATCGGCACGCACCGCCCCCGCTCCTCCTCCGTCACGAGGTCCGCGATCCCTGAGGACGCCGTTGGCGACGCTGCAACGAGACGCTTAGTGTAGGGATGGCGCGGCGCTTGGAACAACGTTTTGGGTTCTGCCTCCTCGACCAGGCGACCCCGTTCCATCACCACGATCCGGCGGCAATAGCGGGCTGCGAGACCGAGGTCATGGGTGATCAAGATGGTCGCCATGCCGCGCTCGGCCGCGATCCCGGCCAATAGGTCCATCACGATCTTTTGGGTCGTGACGTCGAGGCCGGTGGTTGGCTCGTCGGCAATCAGCAGCGCAGGATCGCAGGAAATTGCCATGGCGATCATCACCCGCTGGCACATGCCGCCGGAGAGTTCGTGCGGATAAGCGGCCATGCGCTTTTCGGGCTCGCGAATTTGCACCGCGCGCAGCAGCCCCAGCGCCTTGGCGCGTGCCTCAACTCGCGACATTCTTTTGTGAGCCAGGATGGCGTCGGCGATCTGCTCGCCGACGGCGCGGATCGGGTTCAGTGCCGCCCGCGGATTCTGAAAAATCATCGCCATCGCGGCGCCGTGGAGATTGCGGAGATCCGCCGACGAAACCCTGGTGATGTCCTGCCCGCGAAACCGGATATTGCCAGCGGTAATCTGACCGGCTGCATCGAGCAGCCCGGTGATCGCAAAGCCGGTGACGGATTTGCCCGAACCACTCTCGCCGACAAGGCCGAGCGTTTCGCCTTTATCGAGCGACAGCGTGACACCGCACACCGCTTCGACCAGGCCGCGTCGGGTCGAAAAGGTGACGTGCAGATCGTTCAATTCCAGCAACACGTCGCTCATGTTCGCATGCGCGGATCGAGGATATCGCGGACCCCATCCCCGAGCAGATTGAAGAACAGCACCGCCAGCATCAGCGCGAGGCCGGGAAACGCGATCAGCCACCACTTGCCGGTCGAGATGAAGCGCGCGCCCTCCGCGACCATGATGCCCCATTCCGGCGTCGGCGGTTTGACCCCGAGCCCGATAAAGGAAAGTCCGGCAGCGTTGAGGATCGCCCAGCCGAGATTGAGCGACATCTGCACCGCCATGGCCGGCAGCACGTTCGGCAGCAGAAAGCGCAGCACGACCGAGATATGGCTGTCGCCGCAAGCGCGCGCCGCTTCGACCCAGCCTAAATTGCGGCGGATGTTCACCTCCGCCCGCGCGAAGCGGATATAGAACGGCAGATTGATGATGGCGGTAGCGATGACGATGTTCTCGACCCGATTGCCGAGTGCCGCGACCATCGCCATCGCCAGCACGAACAGCGGAAAGGCCATCAGCACGTCCACGAAGCGGCCGACGCCGCGATCAAGCCGGCCGCCGGCATAACCACAGATCGCGCCGATCACGGCGCCGACGGCAAAGGAGATTCCGACTGCCGAGACGGCAATGGCAAGGTCGAGCCGTGCCGCGACGATCAGGCGGCTGAACACGTCGCGGCCGAGCTGGTCGGTGCCGGCGATATGGGCGGCGCTCGGCGCCAACAGCGCTTGCGACACGTTGGAGACGATCGGATCGTACGGCACGATCCACGGCCCGAAAATGGCGATGAATGTCAGCAGGAACACGCCGGCGGCGGCGACGCCGGTGAGCGGGTTGCCGCGCAAGATCCAGCCGGCATGACGTAGCGTTGCGCTGGTCATGAGATGGTCACCCTGGGATCAGCGATGCCGTAAAGGATATCCACGACCAGGTTGACGATCACGAACACGCTCGCCATCAGCAGGACAAAACCCTGCACCGGCGCGTAATCGGAGGACAGCAGCGCATCCAGCGCGTAGGAAGCAACGCCAGGCCAGGAGAACACCTTTTCCACCAGCACATTGGCGCCGAGCATGGTCGAGAACACGATGCCCGCGATGGTGATGACCGGCAGGATGGCGTTACGCAGCGCGTAGGTGACGATTACGCGCCACCACGGCAGCCCGACCGAGCGCGCCGTGCGCACGAAATCGCTGCCGAGCGACACCAGCATCGAGGCGCGCGTGATGCGCGCCAGCGGCGCCACCACGAACAGCGCCATGGTTACCGCCGGCAGGATCAACTGCCGGAACGCCGCCCACCATCCGTCGATATCGCCGGCGAGCAGGAAGTCGATCAACAGAAAACCTGTCCGCGACGGCGGCGGCGAGGTGAAGATATCGACCCGGCCGGTCGGATCGGGCGCGAGGCCGAGCAGGTAATAAAAGACATAGATCAGCAGGAGACCGGAAACGAAAGTCGGCATGCAGACCCCGAGCGAGCAGAACAAGCGCACGCCGTGGTCGATGACCGAGCCTGGCTTCAGCGCCGCGAGCACCCCGAGCGGCACTGCAGACACGAGCGCGATCAACAGCGCCGCGAAGGTCAGCTCGAGCGAGGCCGGCAACCGATCCCGCAGGTCTTTCGTGACGAGCTGCCCGGTCATCATCGATCTGCCGAGATTGCCGCGTCCGACATCGTAGAGATAGAGCACCAACTGCTCGGGCACCGGCTTGTTGAGGCCCATCTGCTTGCGGATGACCTCGATCTCCTCCTTGCCGGCATTGGGCCCGGAGGCAAAAAAGACCGCGGGATCGCCCGGCAGCACCCGCATCAGCAGGAAGGTGAAAATCAGCACACCAAACAGCGCTGGCAGCGAAGACAGGAATCGTTTTCCTGCCCTTGTCATGGTTGCGGCAAAGGCCGTCATCACCGCGGCCGTCACTTGCGGCTGAGATCGCGGTAATCGACCTGCCGGTGGAACTGATAGGTGTAGCCTTCGATCGAGGGAGACATCACCGCATCCTGATTGGGCTGCCACAGCGGAATCTGGGGTAGCTCGCTGAAATGGATGGCGTTCAGCTTGCGGCCGTCTTCCTCGTATTTAGCCTTGTCGGGTTCGAAGCGGGCTTCCTGCGCGATCGCCACCAGCTCGGGATTGTCGATCGATGAGTAGTTCCAGCGCTGCTTGCCGGTGTAGAAATTGCGATAGAAATAGTCGGTCGAGGGCAGCCAGGCGACAATGCCCTCGGTGAAGAAGGGAAGCTTCTTCTCATTGATCTGCGTCGACATCTGGGCATCCGGCAATTTCTGGATATCGACCGTGATGCCGATCTTGGCGAGCGATTCCTTCACCAGGGCCGCCATCGGCTCAGCGGTCGAGGCCTGTCCAACATTGAAACTGAAGGTGGTCGAGAAGCCATCCGGCATGCCTGCCGCCTTGAGATATTCCCTGGCCTTATCGAGGTCGAGCTTCACAGGTTGCGGGATCGGATAGGCGCCGCTCGTTGGCTGGCCATCCGGCCAGGTAGCGCCGAACAGCGGCGCGCCGCGGCCGAACAGAGCCGCCTTGAACATGTCGTCATAGGGCAGCGCAAAGGCGACGGCGCGGCGCACGTTGATATTGTCGAAGGGCGGGATCTGATTGTTCATCGAGACAAACGTGACCGCATTGTATTGCGGCGTCGAGATCACCTTCAATTTGCCCTTGGCCTCGAGCGACTGCACGTCGCTCGCCTGCAGATCGATGACGAGATCGGCGTCGCCGCGTTCGACCAGGTTGGCGCGTGTCGCCGGTTCCGGCACCGACTGCACGATGATGCGTTTGAAAGACGCCGATTTCTCCGGCGTGCCGCGATTCCAGGCCTCGTTGCGCGTCATGATCACTTGTTCGCCGGGCTTGAATGTTTCAATCTGATAGGCGCCGCTGCCGGCCGTGTGCTCCTTCAGCCAGGCCATCGCCCAGGGATCGTCCGCCGTCGCATGCTCCTTGGCAACCTTGGAGTTGATGATGATCGGATAGACGGTGGCGAGATTGGGCAAAGCAAGCTTGTCCGGCTTCGACAGCGTCACTTCGAAGGTCAAGGGATCGATCACCTTGAACTGATCGGCCGAGGTCATCGAGCCCGTGAGCAGCTGCGCCTTGCCAAGCACTGGCGCCGTGACCGCGCGATCAAGCGACCATTTTACATCTTCCGCCGAGACCGGCGTGCCGTCCTGGAATTTGGCGTCCTTGCGCAGGTGGAACGTCAGTTTCAATCCGTCCGGGCTGACGTCGTAGATTTCAGCCAATTCGCCGGTGATCTTGTCGAGATCGAACACCCATTTGCCATTGAGCTGCTTGCGACCGAAGGACACCAGCCGGTCATAGCTGGAGAGACTCACCGCAAATGCCTCGCGCGTCGAGCCCGGAATATTCGGATCGAGCGTGTTGACCGATGCGCCCGTCACGTAGCGCAAGGTTTCGGCCCGCGTTTGCCCCTGCGCCGATCCGGCAACAAGCGAACATGCGACAAAGGCAGCCACCGAAAGCAGGCGCTTCGATCCAATCACGCTCATCGATCCAATTCCCATTTTTCGAGCTCATTTTCGGGGCTGAGAACAAACAATTCAAGCAAGGGACATGCCAGTCCGTAGGCTTGCGGAGACGGCCACCCATCGCGTGCAACATGGTTCACCGCCCTTCGTCCGTCACCGGCCGCGCGACAACCGCCTGCGGCACGTCATAGGCGGAAAAGGAAGCCCAATGACGTTCGACGTCGGCGCGGAACAGGCCGCGGGTCAGACCGTATACGAGTTTTGGCACCGCTGTCGTCATCGCATTGATCGATGAGCCCGAAGCACCAAAGCTCATGGTCGAGGCGATCGCGAAGACATGGATGTCGCCAATCCAGGGCGTTGCTCCGGCGACGCGCTCTATCAGGCCGTAATCATCAGCGAGATAGGGATAGCGTCCGAGGCGCGGGCTTTGCTCATCCGTCGGCGGCCGGTAGCGATCGGCCCAGGTCGCAATATTGGCGGAACAGTTTTGCAGCTCGCGACGGCCCGCGAAATTCATGTCGATGCCGGTACCGCAAATGACAAAATCAGCCGGGAACGCACCGGCCGGCGTCCGCAAAACGACAGTACGATCCGTCGCTGTGGCGGCCTCGATCGGCGCACCCTCAAGCAGACGAAAATTGGCGTGGCGGGCGCAGCGATCGTAAGTCGCTTGCGGAAAGCCCTCGCGCATTTCGAGAACGGCGCGCATGAAACGCCAGCGCCAGGCATCGTCCAGATCACAGAGATGCCGCAGGAAGCCGCGAAAAGTGAGCCAGCGGTAGGGCTGGATGAGCTGCACCTCGGCACGGCGGCAAAACAGATGCACTTCTGCCGCGCCTTGCTCCAAGGCCGTCGCCGCGTTGTCGAAGGCCGACGCGCCGGCGCCGATCACTGCAACTTTTTTGCCGTGCAAGCGCGCAAAATCGATCGGCTGCGCCGCATGCACGCACAGCGATGACGGCAGATCGCGCAGCGCCTCCGGAATGGTCCAGTCGCCCATGCCCTCCTGTCCCGTCGCCAGCACGATCTTGCGCGCAAACACCGTTTCGAGACCGGCGGCGCTCCGCACCTGCACCGCCAGCAATCCGCCTGCGGCCGGTCCGACCTCGGTGACCTCGCAGCCATTGCGCACGGGCACGCCGACGACGCGCCGGAACCAGAGCAGATATTCAGCCCACAGCTCGCGCGGAATCAGATCGAGCGTTCGCCAATCCTGCTCACCGAATCGCGCTTCGTGCCAGGATTGGTAGGTGAGGCTTGGAACATCGAGATCGGGGCCGGTAAAATGCTTCGGGCTGCGCAGCGTGGGCATGCGCGCATAAGAGAGCCATGGCCCTTCGCGCCCCTCGTCGGATCTGTCGAGCACAAGGATGTTGGTCACCTGCGAACGCATCAGCCCAAACGCCGTCGCAAGACCGGATTGGCCGGCGCCGACCACAAGCACGTCCAGCGCCGGTCTGCCGTCCGGTCCGAGCCTTGGCGTGAGCCACGCCGTTTCCGGATGGGCGATCCTGGCGAGATCGGCATGAACCCGGCCTTCAAGGGCGGTAAGAGCGTCGGTCATGCCGCGAGCCAGCCGCCATCTACCACCATCACGGTGCCCGTCGTAAAGGAAGAGGCATCGCTCGCAAGATGGAGCGCCGCCTCGGCCACTTCCTCGGCCTTGCCAAATCGCTTCATGGCGTGGCGGTGGCGCGAAGCTTCGCGCACCGGTTCGGGATCGGCGTGACGAGCAAAACTCCGCCGCAGCATCGGCGTGTCGATGGCACCGGGCGCGATGGCATTGACCCGGATGCCATCGGTCGCAAAATCCACCGCCATCGTGCGGGTCAGGCTGATGACGGCGCCCTTGGCGGCAATATAGGCGCTGTTGTTGCTGCCGCCGGCGATCGCAAGCTGCGAAGCCAGGGTGATGATCGAGCCGGAGCCCTGCCGCTGCATCTGCGGCACCACGGCGCGGGACCACAGCCAGGTACCGCCGACATTGCTGCGGAACACCGCGTCCCAATCGGCGGGATCGATTGTCAGCACCGTACCGCCACAGGAAAATCCGGCCGCGGTCATCAGCACGTCGATCCGTCCGCGTTGGCTCAGGGTCTCGCCGACCGCGGCCTGCGCGAACTCGGCCTCGCCGACGTCGCCGACCTGCGCCGATGCTTCGCCTTTCGCCTCCTCGATCGCCGCCAGGGTCTCCTGCAAGCCGGT
>Ga0210405_10005229_pt1 | contig 11931 bp, 10 predicted proteins | sample IncBWH11MmetaG_FD_155492 | JGI IMG/M metagenome (GOLD analysis project Ga0210405, IMG submission 155492) | Forest soil microbial communities from Barre Woods Harvard Forest LTER site, Petersham, Massachusetts, United States - Inc-BW-H-11-M | ecosystem: Environmental > Terrestrial > Soil >... | reverse complement strand
CATACTCGGTCACCACCGGGACCGTGGTGTCGGCTTCGTCGTCGACGACGACGAGCACCTCGCACTGGAGATGGACCGACTCGAACAGCCGGTCGAGCACCGGCAGGATCTGGTCGCCCTCGTTGTACGCGGGCACCACGACCGAGACCCGGGGCACCTCAACGGTCATACGCGCACACCGTGCCCGAGCACGTTCCAGATGTCGGCGATCGGCTTGTCCGTGACCAGCGTGCGGTACTCGGGGTGCGGCGCGCCGATCACCAGCAGGTCCGAGCGGGATATGACCTCGTCCTGCGGGCGCAGCCCGGGGTCGACGGTCACGTACGGGTCGGCGCACAGTACCGCGCCGGCCTTGAAGGCCAGGATCCGCTTGAGCTTGTAGGACAGGCTCGACCTGATGTCGTCCGAGCCTCCCTTGAACGCCATGCCCAAGATGCCCACCGTCATCGAGGCCAGGTCATACTGTTGCTCGAGGCGGTGCACCACGTACAGCGGCAGGCCCTCGTTGATCGCCATCGCGGTGTGCCCGAGCGCGAAGTTGTTGTGGTTGAACGCCGCGAGCTGCATGGTGTCCTTGAACAGGCAGGGGCCGGCCGCGAAACCGGCCGCCGGCATGTCCGCCGCGCGCGGGTAGTCCGTCGCGAGGCCCTGGCGGATCCGCTCGAAGTCCAGGCCCTGGTCGTTCGCCATCATGTAGAGCTGGTTGGCGGTGGCGAACTTGATGTACCGCCACACGTTGGTGAACAGCTTGGCCAGCTCAGCCTCTTCGGGTGACATCGGCACCAGCGTGCTGGTCAACATCCCGAACAGCTTGGAGGCACGCTCCAGCGCGACCGCCGAGCGCGCGGAGACGATCTGCGGCAGCTCGAACAGCTCGGTCATGGCCTTGCCCTCGGCGATCCGCTCGGGGCAGAACGCGACCTCGATCTGCACGCCGAACCCGGCCACCATCTTCTCCACCAGGGCGGTCACGCCGGGGTAGACGGTGCTGCGCAGGATCAGCAGCTGCCCGTCCCGCAGGTACTGGGTGCAGCCGCCGAGCGCGTTCGGGATCGCCGCCTGGTCCGGATTCAGATGCTCGTCCACGGGCGTGCCGATCACCACGAGTACGTGCTCGGCCGTGCCCACGATGGCGGGATCCGTCGACGCCTCCAGCCGTCCGCCCGCACCCGCTGCAGGACCTCCTGCGCGCCGGGCTCCGCAAACGGCATCCGGCCCGCGTTTACCGTCTGCACCGCGGACTCGCTGACGTCATAGATGGCTACCCGCGCGCCGCGGTCCGCGAAGGCGATGGCCAGCGGCAGGCCGACGTGGCCACAGCCGCCGATCACTACGACCTGGCGGTCAAACTGACCGGATTCGGACGTACCCGTCATCGCATGCCTTCCGATTTACTGATTCAGGCCCTGCCGGGTGGCCCCGGCACCCGCTTGACGCACCACCTTACCGCTACCCCGTGACGCCAGAGTTTCGTTACCGGCGTTCGTCCGGCGCGGCGAGCAAGCCATTGAGCTGTACAAGAGTAGCCGGAAGCGACCCGCTGCTACGCTCGGTCAACAGTAATGACGTCCGTCGCGTAGACGAGGAGTACACGATGGGTGGGTCCGAGGTGGAAGCGGCCGCCGCCGAAGCCGAGACCCAGCCCGCCTCGCACCCGCGGCCCACCCCGCCCTGGGCTCGCCGCCTCGCCTGGCCGGTCCTGTTCGTCGTGGCGGGCGTGGCCCTGTTCGTCGCCTACCTACGGCAGGCACAGACCGTTCCGGTCAATTCGGACGGAGGGTCGTTTGCGCTGCAGGCCTGGGACATGCTGCACGGCAACGTGCTGCTGCGGGGCTGGACGACCGCGGACCTGACGTTCTACACGACCGAGCTGCCGCAGTACCTGCTGGTGGAGCTGGTCCACGGGCTGAACGCCGATGTCATCCACATTGCCGGGGCGATGAGCTACACGCTGCTGGTACTCGGCGCTGCGCTGCTGGCCAGGGGACAGGCCACCGGACGCGAGGGCGCGGTCCGGATGCTGATGGCCGGCGGGATCATGCTCGCGCCGTCGCTCGGGACGGGCAGCCACACGCTGCTGTCAAGCGCCGACCACACCGGCACCCAGGTCCCGATGCTGGTGATCTGGCTGATTCTGGATCGGGTGCGGCCGCGCTGGTGGGTTCCGGTACTGGTGGCAGTGCTGCTGGCCTGGGTGCAGGTCGGCGATCCGCTGGTTCTGTACGAGGGAGTCGTGCCGCTGGTGCTGGTGTGCGCGATCCGAATGTACCGGCGGCGCGGCTCGCTGCAGGAGAACTGGTATGAGCTGTCGCTCGCGGCCGGCGCGATCGTCTCGGCCGGCGTCGCGTGGCTGGCACTCAAGCTGATCCACCAGCTCGGCGGGTTCGTGGTCCGGCCGCCGAGCACGGCATTCGCGCACGTCGCCCACTTGCCCTCCAACGTGTGGGTCGCGGTGCAGAGCGTGCTGGTGCTGTTCGGCGCGGATTTCTCTGGCGAGCAGAACGGCGCGCACATCGGCATCGCGGTGGTGCACTTGGCCGGGGTCGCGCTGGCGGCCTGGGCGGCCGGACGGGCCTTGCGCCGGTTCGGTACGCAGGACCTGGTCGTGCAGGTGCTGACCGTGGCGCTGGTCCTGCTGCTGGTGGCCTACGTATTGCGGGGGAACCCGAACGTGGTCGGCAGCGCGCACGAGATCGCCGGGGTGCTGCCGATCGGAGCGGTCCTGGCGGGCCGGCTGCTGGCCGGGACGCTGGCCCGCGGCCGGCTGCTCATCCCGGCGCTGGCGCTGGTCCTGGGTTGCTACGCCGGGATCGAAGTGCACAATGCCGTCCAGCAGCCTCCGGCCGACCCCAACGTGCAGGTCGCGGCCTGGCTGCAGGCCCATCACCTCACGTACGGGCTGGGCGACTACTGGAACGCCAACGCCATCACGCTGGACAGCGGTAACCAGGTCCAGGTCAGGTACGTCAGCCGGGTCGGCGACACGCTCATGGTCCGGCCCTGGGAGACAAAGAACTCCTGGTATGACCAGACGCAGCACGACGCCACCTTCCTGGTGACCCCCGGGCCAGCCAGCGTGTGCTCGCCCGGCACCCCGGCTGGATGGCAGGCCGCCGGAACGGCCACATTCGGCCCGCCATCCGGCATCTACCGCGTGGACGGCTTCATCGTCGTCGTCTGGCACAAGAACCTGTTGAGCCACCTCAGCAGGTCGGCCATGCACGGGCCGATCCAGTGCTGAGCTCGCTCAGCGCGGGACGTCAGACAGGATGTTCCTGTCCCAGACCATGACCGTGTAGGGACCGAAGTTGTAGACGTGGGCCGGGCGGCCGAAGTACTTGCTGACCAAGGCGCGCGGCTCCCAGTTGTTCTCGAAGCCCGGAGTGCTGGACAGGACGACGAAGTTGGCCTGCTGGGTCGTCGGGTCGTACCACGCGGACTTGGCCAGCCATAGGTCCGGTTCCAGCGTGGCTTTCAGCAGCGCCCTGACCTTGACCTGCTCACCGGTCTGGACCGTGACGATGCCGCTCTCCCAATAGCCGCCCAGGCCGTAGCGCAGATGATGGGCCTGCAGCCAGGACGCGACCCGCGCGAAGGCCGGAGGCGAGGCGGGCTGGGCCACGTTGTGCGCGAGACCGCCCAGGTAGCCGGCCAGGACCACTACCCCTGCCCCGTACGCGACGGCCCGCGCCCGGCGGGCCAGCAGCCCGGGGACCCGCGCGCCCGCGGCCCGCGGCCCGGCTAGCATCCGCGCGGCCAGCGCCGCTCCGAACGGCGCCACCTCGGCGATCTCGTGCGGGCCCTCGGAACCCGCGCTGGTCAGCACGAACAGCGCGATGTTGAGCACGATGGCGACGCCCAGGACCTGGTCCACCAGGGCGGCGCCGGAGAAGAAGCGCCCGGCTAGGAGGAGCAGGGCCAGCCCGACCAGGGCCAGGCTCACCATGTGAAGCAGCGCGGTGTAGTAGGGCCCCCCGGCCAGCCCGCGGTAGTCGGCCCCGAAGATCTGCGGCACGGCCCACAGGGAGTGCAGGTTGGCCAGGAAGTCGTGCAGGGTGAACGTGAACGGCACGGGGGCCACGATGTAGCCGCCCAGGGCCCGGAGTATCCGCTCGGCCACCCAGCCGAGCCCCGCGGCCGCGGCCGCCGCCACGATCAGGGACAGGTCGTACCGTCGGGTGGCGAACGCGCGGGACAGGCTGTGCTCCCGGACTGCCGCCTCGAGCACCCGCAAGGCGCAGACGACGGCCAGCGGCACGATGGCGACGATGAGGACGAGCTGGTCGGCGACGAGCACCCAGGCCAGCCCCAGCCCGGTGAGCAACGGTACCCACCAGCGCTGCGGGGCGCGGTCCAGCAGGAGAAAGATGAGCAGGACCGGGACCGCGGTGCCGATGTGGCCGATGGTCAGGATCAGGGCTGTCACGCCGGGGCCGAGCTGCGGCGCCAGGATGATCCCGGCCGCGATCAGCAGTCTGATCGCCGCCGCCCGGCTGGTGAACCCGCCCCGGGCCAGCAGCACGGCCAGCACGACCACCAGCGTGTAGGTCATCGCCGCCGCGATGTGGGCGGTATCCGGGTGCAGGCCGAAGAAGATCTCCAGCAGGGCGTACTGCGGCACCTCGGTGGTGTAGAACGACACGTCGGTCAGGTACCAGCCGTGCAGGAGCAGGTTGCCGTGCAGCATGTCCGACGCCACGAGCAGGACGTTGGCCTCGTCGGAGTTCTCCGGGACGGTCCGCGACAGCCTGAGATACACGGCGAACAAGGCCGCCGCGGCCAGCACGAACGCGGCCACCTCGATCCAGCGGCGGCGGCTCGCCGGCCACGGCGATCGCGTGCTGCCCGGGCCCACCGCCTCGTCCGACGGGGGTCCCGTCTCGGTTCCAGTGCGCAGCACGCCCATGGAAACGGGAGTGTAGCTTAACCGTCCGGTCCGGACCGGCCCGTGCATCCGGTCGTTCAGCGTGGTACCAGGGATCTCACAGTGATGCCTAATCTTCTGCTCATTTCTCTCACCGGCGCAGCGACTTCCCAGCCGTTAGGCTGCGCGTCAATTACTGCGCGGCGGTGTGATTGGCCTGGCCCGCCCTTCCAGAAGGAATGGACGATGCCTGGTCAGGAGATCGTGGTTCCCCGCGCTCAGGACGAGCCCGGCGAAGGTGACCCCCGGCGCTCCCGATGGCTCGTGACCCGGTCGGACCGGCCCATTGTGCCCGGCTCGATCGCCTTGCTCACCGCCCTGGCCTTCGTCCTGGCTCGCTGGCAGCTGTGGGCTAAGGGCGACATCACCAGGTTCATCCTGGTCGGGCGGCATTTCGCGACTCCGTCCCAGTTGCCGCCGGGCATAGCCGTGGCGCCCACCTACGGCTACGACGGCCAGTTCTTCTACCGGCTGGCGCTTAACCCCGTCAACTTCAGCCACATCGCGTACGGCATCAGGGTCGACCAGCCCTATCGGTACATGCGGATCGGTTATCCCTGGCTGACCTGGCTGGCCTCCTTCGGGCAGCACGTCCTGGTGCCCGTCATGCTCGTCGTGATCAACATCGTCGCCATCGGGGCCATGGGCTATCTCGGCGGGATGTTCGCCCGCCAGGGTGGCCGGCACGCGCTGGCCGGGCTGGTCCTGCCGGCCTACTTCGGCCTGCTCACCAGCCTGTCCAGGGACACGGCCGAGCCGCTTGCCGCCGCCTGCCTGCTCGGCGGGCTGCTGGCCATCCGGGCGCGCCGACCCGTGCTCGCTGGCCTGCTGCTGGCCTACGGCGCGCTGACCAGGGAATCGGTCATGGTCGCCGTGGCCGCCGTGGCCATCGTCGATTTCATCGGCGTCATCCGCCGCCGGCGCTCCGTGCGGCCCGGGCGCGACGACCTGGCCTGGGCCCTTCCGACCGGAGCCTTCGTGGCCTGGCAGTTCGTGGTGAAGGCGGCCGTCGGCCGTTTCCCGCTGCTGGTCGACGCGAACGGGAACACCGGATCACCGTTCATTACGCCGCTCAAGGCCGTGGAGCACAATCTCGCGTATGTCAACCTGCATCACTTCGAACAGTACGACCTGTGGTTCACCGAACTTGCCATCGTCGTCCTGCTCGCGGTCGCCGCGCTGCTCTGCATGCGGTCCACGAACGCGCCCGTGCATGAGCGGCTGGCGTTGGTCCTCTACATGATCGAGATCTGCGTCGTCTCACCGAGTACCTGGTACAGCCTCGACGCCGACCTGCGGTCCTTCATCGAGGTGTACCTGCTGGCCGCGATCATCCTGCTGGGCACGCCCCGGCATCGCCTGCGAGCGTGGCCGCTTCCCGCGCTCGAGGTACTCCTGATCCCGGCTCTCATCGTGGTCACGCAGCGCAGGCTGGTCGGATCGTGACGACCGGCCAGCACGGGCGTCACCAGTTGGTGGCGATGTACTTGGTCTCGGTGAACTCCAGGAGCCCCTCGTGCGCGCCCTCGCGCCCGATGCCGGACTGCTTCACGCCGCCGAACGGGGCCGCCGGGTCCGACACCAGGCCGCGGTTGAGCCCGACCATGCCGGCCTCCAGCGCCTCCGACACCCGCAGGCCACGGCTCAGATCCCGGGTGTAGACGTAGGAGACGAGACCGAACTCGGTGTCGTTGGCCCAGTTGACCGCGTCTGCTTCGGCGGTGAACCTGACCACAGGCGCCACCGGGCCGAAGATCTCGGTGCCGAGGATGCCCGCGTCCGCCGGGAGCTGGTCGATCACGGTCGGCTGGTAGAAGTAGCCGCGCCGGTCAGGCGCCCGGCCGCCGGTGACCACCTTGCCGCCATCCGCGGTGGCGGACTCGACGAGCTCGGCCACCTTCGAGCGGGTCGGCTCGTTGACCAGCGGGCCCACGTCGGTGGCCTCGTCAAGGCCCGGCCCGACGATCATGCGGTCCAGGCGGGCTGCGAACGCCCGGCTGAACTCGTCGGCGACCGCCTCGTGCACATAGAAGCGGTTGGCCGCGGTGCAGGCCTCGCCGCCGTTGCGCATCTTGGCGATCAGGGCGCCCTCGACGGCAGCGTCGACGTCCGCGTCCTCGAAGATGATGAAGGGCGCGTTGCCGCCGAGTTCCATCGAGCAGTTCACCACGGTGTCGGCGGCCTCCCGCAGCAGGATCCGGCCCACCTCGGTCGACCCGGTGAAGGACAGCTTGCGGACCCGCGGGTCGTTCAGCATCGCCGACACCAGGGCGCCGGATTTCCGCGAGGTCAGCACGTTGACCACCCCGTCCGGGACACCCGCTTCGGCCAGCAACTCGGCGATGTACAAGGCGGTCAGCGGCGTCTCCGAGGCCGGCTTGAGTACGATCGTGCAGCCCGCGGCCAGCGCCGGGCCGATCTTGCGGGTGGCCATCGCGGCGGGGAAGTTCCACGGCGTGACGAGGACCGAGACGCCGACCGGCTGGCGCATGACCAGGATCTTGTTGGCCCCGGACGGTGCCTGCATCAGCACGCCCTCCATCCGGACCGCCTCTTCGGCGTACCAGCGGAAGAATTCGGCGGAGTAGGTCGCCTCGGCCTTGGCGTCGCGCAGGGCCTTGCCGTTCTCGGTGGTCATCAGCCTGGCCAGCGCGTCCGCGTTCTTGGTCATCAGCTCGAAGGTCCGGCGCAGGCATTCCGCGCGCTGCCGCGGCGGGGTGGCTGCCCAGCCGGCCAGCGCGTCCTGGGCCGCCGTGACCGCGTCGAGCGCGTCCTCCACGGTCCCGTCGGCCACCTCGGCCACCGCGTCCTCGGTGGCCGGGTCGATGACCGGCAGCGTGCCGCCGCCTCGCCCGCCGGTCCACTCCCCGCCGATCAGCAGGTCCGTGGGTACTTCGATCCCGACCAGTTGGGCCCGGTTGCTCACCATTCCTCCTACCTAGTGGCTCCGGGGGGGTTCGGGGGGGTCGTCCCCCCCGGAGCCAACAGAGACTTGCGTACGGTCTCGGTGATCTTGTCCGCCGAGGGCAGTACGTAGTCTTCGAGCTTATCCGCGGCAGGTAGCGGGATATGAGGGGTGGTAATGCGTACCGGGGGGCCGGTGAGCGCGCCGTACGCCTCCTCGGCCACGATCGAGACGATCTCCGCGCCCCAGCCGCACAGCCGGGGGTTCTCCTCGACCGTGAACAGCCGGCCGGTGTTGGTGACTTCGGCCAGGATCGTACGGGTGTCGAGGGGGACCAGCGACCGCACGTCGACCACCGTGACCTCGACGCCGTGCCCGGACAGTTGCTCGGCGGCCGTCATGGCCCGCGGCACCATAGCGGCCAGGGCCAGGATCGTCGCATCCCCGCCCTGGCGCAGCACCTTGGCCCGGCCGAGTTGGTCGACCACCTCGCCGTCCGGCACCTCGCCCTTGCTCGCCATCAGGCCCTTGTGCTCGAAGAAGATGACGGGATCGGGGTCGCGGATGGCTGCGGCGAGCAGCCCGACGACGTCGCGCGGGCTGGAGGGGGCGACGACCTTCAGCCCGGGCACGGCCATGGCCCAGTTCTCCACCGACTGGGAGTGCTGGGCCCCGAACCGCACGCCGGCCCCGTTGGCGCAGCGGACGACCAGCGGCAGCGCCAGCTGGCCGTCGGACATGTACCTGATCTTGGCCATCTCGTTGGCGATCAGGTCCCAGCAGACCGCGAAGAAATCGCTGAACATGATCTCGGCGATCGGCCGCAGGCCGGTCATCGCGGCGCCGATCGTGGCTCCGAGGATGGCCTGCTCGCTGATCGGGGTGTCCCGGACCCGGCTCGGACCGAACTCCTCGAGCAGGCCGACCGTCGTCTTGAACACCCCGCCGGCCGCCGCCACGTCCTCGCCGAGGAATACGACGTCGGGGTCGCGCCGCATCTCCTGTGCGATACCCCGGGCTACTGCCTCGCGGTAAGTGATAACTGCCACGATGCTCCGTTCGGTAAAAAAAAGATTTTTCAGGTGATGACGGCGATGACTGTGGCTACGGGCACGGTCTCGCCCTGCTGAACGCGGATCTCGGAGAGCACGCCGGTGGCGGGCGCGGGTATCTCCGTGTCCACCTTGTCGGTGCCGATCTCGAGCAGCGGCTCACCTTCGGTAACCGCGTCGCCGACCTGCTTGAACCACTCGTTGACGGTGCCCTCGTCGACGGTCTCCCCCATCCGGGGCATGACGATTTCCATCATCAGTTCCTCCAGGAGTGGCCGCCGTCGGCCCACACGTTGGTCTCGGCCAGTTCGAGGCGGGGCTCGGCGCCGGCCTTGGCCTCCTCGGTGGCGCGGTCCACCGCGTCTTTCGCGTGCTTGTCGATCGCGTCCAGGGTCGCCTCGTCCACACCGCGGCCGATGAGGACCCGGCGGTAGGCGGGCAGCGGGTCGCGGGCCAGCCACTCCTTGACCTCTTCGGCGGGCCGGTACTTGCCGGGATCGGCGCGGGAGTGACCGCCGTGCCGGTAGGTGATGGCCTCGACCAGCGAGGGACCGCGGCCGTCGCGCGCGCGGGCGATCGCGGTCTGCGCGGTGTGGTAGACCGCCTCCACGTCGTTGCCGTCGATCACGATCGGCTCCAGCCCGTAAGAGGCGGCGCGGTCGGCGGCGGGCCGGGGCACGGCGGTCACCGTGCCGATCGCCGTGTACTCCATGTACTGGTTGTTCTCGCAGATGAAGATGACCGGCAGCTTCCAGACCGCGGCCAGGTTCAGTGCCTCGTGGAAGGCACCGATGTTGGTCGCGCCATCGCCCAGGAAGCAGACCGTGACCTGCTTGGTGCCCCGGTGCTGGGCCGACCAGGCCGATCCGTTGGCGATGACGAGCTGGGCGCCGATGATCGCGTAGGCGCCGAGGATGCCGTGGGAGACGTCCAGCAGGTGCATCGAGCCGCCCTTGCCGTGCATGAGGCCGTTCTCCCGGCCGAGCAGTTCGGCCATCACCGGGGTCATCGGGGTGCCGCGGGCCAGCACGTGGTTGTGGCCGCGGTAGGTGGTGAACGTATAGTCGTCGGCGTTCATCGCCTGCGACACGCCGGCCGCGACCGCCTCCTGGCCGGTGCCGAGGTGCGTCGTCCCCTTGACCAGGTTCTGCAGGAACAGGTCGTGCGCGCGCTTCTCGAACTGCCGGAGTTCGGTCATCTTCCGGTACATCTCGAGCGCGGTGTCAGTGTCTACGGCTCCGTCTATTTCTGGCACGTGATCGCTTTCGGCTTGGTCAGTAGGGGTTGGTGACGTAGAGGTCCTGGGCCGGGAACTTGGTCAAGATGTCGACCCCGTTCGGGCCGACCACCACCTCTTCCTCGATCCGGGCCGCCGACCGCCCGTCGGTCGCCGGGCAGTAGGTCTCCAGCGCGAACACCATGCCCTCCTTGATCTCCAGCGGAGCGTCGAGCGAGGTGAGGCGCGAGATGATGGGGCGTTCGTGCAGGGCCAGCCCGAGCCCGTGCCCGAACTCCAGGCCGAACGCGGTCTTCTCGTCGGCCAGCCCGATCTCCTCGGCGGTCGGCCAGAGCCGGGCCACCTGGTCGGTGGACACGCCGGGCTTGATCATGTCGATGGCGACGTCAATCCACTCGCGGGCGCGCTTGTACGCGTCCTTCTGCGGCTCGGTGGCCCAGCCGACCGCGAAACAGCGGTAGTAGCAGGTCCGGTAGCCGTTGTAGGAGTGCATGATGTCGAAGAAGGCCTGCTCGCCGGGCCGGATCATGCGGTCGGAGAAGTTGTGCGGGTGCGGGTTGCACCGCTCACCGGACACCGCGTTGATGCTTTCCACGTCGTCGGAGCCCATCTCGTACAGGCGCTTGTTGGCCAGGGCGACGATCTCGTTTTCCCGTACGCCGGGCTTGAGCGCGGCGGCGATGTCCTGGTAGGTGCCATCGACCAAGGCGGCGGCGGTGGACAGCAGGGTGATCTCGTCGCGGGATTTGATCTCCCGGGCATCCAGCATGACCTGCTGGCCGTCCCTTATGTCGAGGCCTTGTTTTTGCAGCTCGAAGAACGTCGGGACCTCGGCCCAGTCCACGCCGATGGGCTCGTTTCCTACGCCGGCTTGCTCGAGCCGGTCCTTGATCTCCGCGACCTGCTTCTGCGTGAGCCCGGAGGCGGGCGGGGCGGCGCCGCGCATGGTAGTGAAGGAGGCGATGCAGTTCTCCGGCTTCAGCCACGGGCAGTACATCCGGTGGTGGACCGCGGCCGAGCCGAAGTCCCACAGCACCAGCTCGCCGGTGCGGGTGTACAGCGCGTACCGGCACAGCTTGTCCCGGGTCCACTCGCCGATGGCGACGCCGGTCAGGTACCTGATGTTGTTGTTGTCGAAGACCAGCAGCGCGCCCAGCCCGGCATTCTCCATAGCGGCTTTGGCGCGGTCGAGGCGGTACTGGCGCAGTCGCCCGAAGTCGAGCCGCTCCTCGAAGTCGACGTACATCCGGCCGGGCGCGGGGGCCAGGGGAAGTGCAGGTACGGCCATGGAAGCTCCTCGCTCGTCTTCTGCTCGTCGTCCGCTCATCGTCTGCTCGTCGTACCAACCATCCAATGCCGCGTGCAGTGGGACTGTCAAGGTTTGCGGCGAGCAGTGTGCAGTGTACGTTTACATCATGTTGGCTGGCTTCGATCCGGAGACGGGGCTCGGCCCCCGGCTGCGCGTGGCCCGCGAGCAACGGCAGTTGTCCGTGCGGGAGCTGGCGCGGCGGATCGGGTGTTCGGCCAGCCTGATCTCGCAGATCGAGCGGGGGGTCTCGGTGCCTTCGGTAGGCGTCCTGTACTCGCTGGCCACCGAGCTGGACACGTCGCTGGACCACCTGCTGTTCGGCGCCGAGCCGCGGCGGCCTCTTGATGCGGCGCCTGGTCCGGACGCGCCTGGCGTTGTCGCGCCCGGCAGTGTCGCGTCCGGGATTGTCGCGTCTGGCGTTGTCGCGCCCGGCATTGTGCAGCGGGCGGTCGGCCGGAACATCATCGACCTGGCCAGCGGGGTGCGCTGGGAGCGGCTCACCCC
>Ga0210405_10005228_pt1 | contig 11932 bp, 15 predicted proteins | sample IncBWH11MmetaG_FD_155492 | JGI IMG/M metagenome (GOLD analysis project Ga0210405, IMG submission 155492) | Forest soil microbial communities from Barre Woods Harvard Forest LTER site, Petersham, Massachusetts, United States - Inc-BW-H-11-M | ecosystem: Environmental > Terrestrial > Soil >... | reverse complement strand
GCGTGGTGCGATCCGCTCCCTGCTGGTGTGACGTGTTGGACATGACGACCTCCTTCGCTTTGATGATCTCTTCACAGCGGAAGGTAGGTTCGCGGCATTGATTATAGAAACGATATTTTATAATATGATTGATTATCAAATGAGATCAATCTTATGCTCGACTTCGAACTGCTGCGCGCCTTCGTCGCCGTCGCCGATCACGGCGGATTCCACCGTGCCGCCGAGCGGCTCAATCTCACGCAGTCGACCATCAGCCAGCAGATCAAGCGGCTGGAGCTCGAGACCAGGCGCCCGCTGTTTCGGCGCACGACCCGCAGCGTCGCGCTGACCGACGACGGCGAGATGCTGCTCGGCGACGCCCGTCGCCTGCTGCAACTCGAGGAAGCCGCGCGTCATCGCCTGTCGGCGCCGCGGCTGTCGGGCATGGTGCGTCTCGGCGTGGTCGAGGAGGTCGCGGGCGGCTCGCTGCCGTCGGCGCTCGGCCGTTTCGCCACCTTGCATCCGGGCGTGAAGCTTGAGGTGCAGATCGGCGTCAGCGCGGAATTGATCGAGCAACTCAATGCGGGACGGCTTGACGTCGTGTTCGCCAAGCGCCCGCTTGGCACCTCGCGCGGACGGCTGGTGTGGCGCGAGCCGCTGGTCTGGGCCGCGGCCGATAGCTTCGATCTCGTGCCGGGTGCCGTGCTCCCGCTGGCGCTTTACCGGGAGAAGTCCGTTTCGCGCGAGGCCGCGCTTGCGGCACTCGGCGACGGCGATCTCGCCTGGGAGATCGTCTATACCAGCCCGAGCCTGACCGGCGTACGCGCGGCGGCGCTCGCAGGGTTAGCGATCACGCCGCTTCCGGCGAGTGCGATCGTTGCAGGCTTGTGCGTTCTCGGGCTGGAGCACGGCCTGCCGCGTCTGCCTGATTTGGAATTTGCGATCTACGAGAAGAAGCGGCCCGACAAGGCGCCAGTGGCACTCGCCGCTGCGCTACTGGCGCTGGCGCAAGGCCCGTCGCGCCCGACGATTTGAAACGGGCCGGTGGTGCAAGCCAATGTCCGCGGCGTGTCGATTTTCGCGCATGGTGTGAGCGTCCCGCTCGCCAACCGGATTTGGACGGCCGGACTCGTGGCGAGCGGACTGATTCAGTTGCGATCATGAGCAGGTTGTATGGGGCGCGGATTTAGTCTCAAGACCATTCCGCCAACCTCTTGATCCATCATAAGTATCGGCGAAGCCATTGAAATTAATGAGAATATATTGGAGCAGCAGAATCGCCGCCGGTCTTGATAACCCGGGTCCCTAGTTTTTGGTTTTTTGACGGGGCCGAGTATCTCTTCGTATTCTCAAGGTTGGGTTGAGAAACTTGAGAAATAAACGTCCGATCAAACGGCGTCGCGGGGGGTTATCAATGGAATCCGTCGAGAAGCTGCGCACTTCATTTGCGCAAAAGCTGTCGGGGCTGAGCGTCGCTGCGCGTATTGCGGTCGTCGTTCTGGCTTGCGTCGTTATTGGCGGCCTTGTTTTTTGGCTCTGCAATGAACTCATCTATTTCTATACGGCGCGTAGCTATACCGAAGAACTCGCAGACGCCTACGATCTGAACAGCGGACAATCGCGCGCAATTCTCTGGGCCAGCTTCGCGGCTATCGTCGTTCTCGCGGGCTACACTCTCTCTTGCGGGCTACACTTTCTCTTTTTCAAAGCGGAAGCGCTGGTTCGGTTATGCAGGCGTTCTTACGCTGTTGATCGGTCATTCATTGCTGCTCGGCCACATTGACCCGAGCTTCCGAAAGAATGGTGTGGCTGAGAAGTGTTATGTGACGATGCTTGCGCATCGCACCGGGGATGGTGACAAAAAGCCGATCACCAGAGAGAGCACGAAGGAAGCCGTTAAAACCATTCGCGCAGGAAAGGCCGGATTGCATCCAGCGGACCTGTGGTGACTTGCTCGTGTCCTTTTTTATTTCGGACGCGAGGCTGCGGGTGCGCAAAGCATCCGGCTTTTCCTGCGCCCTCTGTTTTGAGGGACACGCTTCATAGGCAACTCGGGCAAGACCTGCCGCGAGAAGGCGAAAGCGTGTCCGGGCTGCGGAATTTGCGGCGAGCGGGCTGATCCCGGTCGCCGTCATGAGCGGCCAAGGTACGCGGTCTTGCGTATTGGAGCGGCCGGAACGAGGACGTATCTTTGATGTTTCAGATCTTGGTCCCAATACGGGAGGCTTTGCGGAAACTCGGCGCGGCGTCAGCCGTCACCGTTGCAGTCCGCCGAGAACGGCTGGATGTTGGCGGGTCAATATTGATCCGTGGTTGGACATCGTCTAGTATTTTTCTTGTCGAAGGGGATGGGGTTCCCCAAAACCGCCTGATGAAGGCTGATGACTCCTGCCGCGTCGAGAATGCGGGGGTTAAGCCATTGCGATGTGCCGCTCAGGCCTCCTTCTGCCCCTCAACGCAAAGCAAAGTAACGATGTCGCGCGCGACCCAAGGATGGTGCGCGCCATCGGGAAGGTCGTTTGTTCTTGGGGGCGATTCTTGGCAACATTCCGAGGAACGTGCGCCCCAAGCGAGTGGTGCCGTTAAACAAATATCGCGAGCGCTAAAACAAGACGAGGCATGCAGTGGATACGATCAACGGAGTCATGTGGGTTGCCCTTGGCAGCGTCCTCGGCGGGACAGCCAGATTCTGGCTGTCGGGCTTTGTTGCGCGGCGTGTCGGCGAGACATTTCCGTGGGGAACCGTGGTCGTCAATGTGAGCGGCGCCTTTTTGCTTGGCGTCCTCGCAGCGTCCGCCGCCAACCATGGAATTTTCGCAGAGGTGAGACCATGGCAATTCGCGGCGATTGGCATTCTCGGAACCTACACCACGGTATCATCCTTTAGCCTTCAAACTCTCGCGCTCGCCCGCGACGGCGAAATGACGCGTGCGGCGGGGAATATGGTGCTCTCGCTTTCTCTTTGCCTTCTTGCTGTCACGGCCGGCTTTGCGGCCGGCACCTCCATCTTGGGGTAAGGGGCGAGTTAGAAAATGCAGGACAACACCTCCTCAAACTTGCCGAGCGGCCACACCGAGAAGCATCCGACTTCTCAGGGGCGACGCTCCCCCTGGCTGCAAACATTCTGGGACAAGACCGGCTCTTATATTGCGGTCGCGTTTGGAAGCATCGTCGGCGCGGTAGCGCGTTTCCTGGTTTCCGTGTTGTCGGTCAGCCAATTTGGCGACGGTTTCCCCTGGGGCACGCTGTTCGTCAACGTGACCGGTTCGTTCGCGATCGGGTTTTATGCCGCGCTGACGGGCCCCGACGGAAGGTTGATCGCCAGTCCGCGGCAGAGGCAGTTCGTCATGGTCGGCATCTGCGGAGGCTACACCACGTTTTCCGCGTTCAGTCTTGAGACTCTGCGCTTCGTGCAGTCGGGCAAAACCCAGACTGCATTCATTTACCTGCTTGTCTCGGCCGTTACCTGGATAGCCAGCGTGTGGATAGGTCATGCGTGGGCGGCTCGCCTCAATCGTTTGTAAGGAACTGAAAATGCAAATACCGAAACAAGCCGTGCTGCTGCGGATTTTTATCGGAGAAAATGACAAGCTCGACGATTGTCCGCTTTATGAGGCCATCGTCATGAAAGCACGGGAAATGCAGCTGGCCGGCGCCACGGTGCTGCGCGGTCCGATGGGCTTCGGCAAATCGAGCCTCATCCACACCGACAAGATTCTGCGGCTTTCAATGGATCTGCCCCTGGTCATCGAGATCGTGGATTCCGAAGAGAAGATTAACGCGTTTCTACCGGTTCTCGACGGAATGATGGATAGCGGTCTCGTGACGCTGGAGAAACTCCAGGTGCTGCAGTACGGGAGCGAAAAGACGGCCGATGCCTAGCTGAAGATAAGGTTGCGAATAGGCGGATGACCTTCCGGTGGAACCAGTTCGTTCTTGTCTTCGTTGATTGGCCGGCTAAGATCAAAGTGCCGAGATGGGGATGGGGTCCCCCGAAACCGCCGGGAAGGCTGATGACTCCTGCCGCGCCAAAGCGAGCAGGAGGTGTGTCTTGAATCCCAATCACCCGTCGGCTTACCCCGAAATTTCCGCTCCGATTTTTGTCTTGCGTTTGGACGGTTCGCAAAAGTCCCGGCGTGACGCCATCCTATGGCAGCGGCCGCTGTCTCCGCCTCATTCCGCCGGTGTAACGGCAAAGCCGCGGGGGCACACGTCATGACGGGTGTGTGGGGACTGGCCGCGTTATGGCTCGGCCTTGCATTGATCGCGAGTTTGCTCTCGATCTGGCTTCGTATCTCGACCGCTCTGTCGGAAATCGTCGTCGGCATGATCGCGCAACTGATCATTGGAGCCGCTGTTGGCGCCGCGGTCCTGGGCACCGATGAATCATGGGTAAAATTCCTGTCCGGCCTGGGCGCGATCGTACTGACGTTTCTGGCGGGGGCCGAGCTTGACCCGGCGGTATTCAGGCTAAAATGGAAGGAAGCGCTGTCGGTCGGACTTGCAAGTTTCTTCTTTCCCTTTTTGGGGTGTGCTGCGGCCGCCCACTATCTGCTCGGCTGGGAGCTGATGCCAAGCTGGCTTGCGGGGGTTGCGATGTCCACCACCTCCGTGGCTGTTGTCTATGCGGTGATGCTGGAGTTCGGATTCAACACCACGGAGTATGGCAAGACCATCCTGGCGGCGTGCTTCGTGACCGATTTGGGAACTGTCGTCGCGCTGGGACTTATCTTCGCGCCGTTTACGATCAAGACGCTGATTTTCCTCGGCACCGGGGTTGTCGCCTTTATCGTGCTTCCCTGGATCACTCCTCGATTTTTTCGCCTTTATGGCAACCGTCCTTCCGAGCTGGAAGCCAAATTCCTACTGCTGTGCCTGTTGGGAATGGGGGCACTCGCGGCCTGGGCGGACAGCGAGGCAGTGCTTCCGGCCTATCTGATCGGCATGGTGTTGGCCGGTACGGTCGGCAAGGATCACGCGCTGATCAGGCGGTTGCGCACGTTGACATTCGGACTGCTGACGCCGTTTTATTTCATCCGCGCCGGCTCCTATGTTTCGATCCCGGACCTCGTTGCCGCGCCGATCGCTTTCATCCTTTTTCTCGTCGTGAAGGTTGGGACGAAGATTGTCGGCGTATATCCCGTCACCAAACTGTTCGGCTCGCCGAACAAGGAGGCGATGTACACGACGCTGTTGATGTCCACCGGCCTCACCTTCGGGACAATCTCGTCGCTGTTCGGGCTGTCGCATGGCATAATCGATCAGGCGCAATATTCGTCGCTGGTCGCGACCGTGATCGCCAGCGCCGTCGTGCCAACGGTTATTGCCAATGCCTTTTATCTACCGCGTCATCTGTTGCCAAAGCGGGAATCAGCCGCGCCCGATCGTGAAGCCGCATGAGGACGTGGGCTGAGACGCCGTCATTGACAAAAGGCCGAGCTAACAAGCCGAGCTAACAAAAGGAGGAGGAAATGAAAATTCCACGGGAAGCCGTCCTGCTCCGCATTTTTTTCGGGGAGAACGACAAATTTCATCGTGTTCCTCTTCATGAAACGATTGTGTTGAAAGCGCGGGAGATGCACCTCGGGGGTGCAACGGTCTTGCGCGGCCACATAGGATTCGGACATTCGAGCCGTATCCATTCCACCAAGTTCTTGCGTCTCTCGCAGGATCTGCCGGTCGTGGTTGAGATCGTCGACTCCCAGGAAAAGATCGACGCTTTCCTGCCTGTGCTTGACGAGATGATGTCGAGCGGTCTCGTCACCATAGAGAGAGCCGAGGTTCTTCAATATGGGACTGAGGAGGCTCGTCCGTTCCAGATAATCCGTTCCTCGGCTGCAACACCCAGTAATTTGAAAGCCGAGAGGAAATTCGCGAGAGTGCCGAAGCGCGTCCGGCTGTTTGACAATTAAATCGGGAAATGGACCGGCGGGCTGAGCCGTTGCTCGCGCCTTGCCTTACGCGACGCTGGCCTTGCGGCGATTCCCGCTGGAGCGAAGATGGTACATGCGCTTGGCGTGCAGCATCTTCATGTCGGCGCGCTTGACCACCTGTTCCAGCCGGTCGCCTGGTCGGCTGGTGGCGATTCCAGTCGAGATGCTGAGCGGAACGTCAGGATAGAACTGGTTGTTGATCTCGATCAGTTCCTTCAGCGAAGCGAGAACCACCTCGCCGACCATCGCGTCGGCGCCGGGCAGCAGCACCGCAAATTCATCGCCGCCGATACGCGAGACCGAAGCCGGCTTTTCGACCAGTGATTCGAACACTTCGCCCGCCCGGCGTAACAGCGTATCGCCGGCCGCGTGGCCGAGTTCATCGTTCGTCGCCTTCAGTCCGTTAAGATCTGCAACGATGACCGTGATCGGCAGCGGTCCCTTACGTTCCAGCCGATTGAGTTCGTCGACATAAAACGAGCGGTTCAAGGTGCGCGTCAGCACGTCATGGGTGCCGAGATATTCGAGATAGGTCTCGGCTTTCTTGCGGGCGGTGATATCGGTCAACGCAACTTGCACCTGCGACCAGTCGTGTTCGTGGCTCGGGAGCACTGAGAATTGCAGCAGCAGATGCAGCTTGGTACCGTCGAGCGCATAGTTCACCACTTCGCGCTGCTGGAACAGCTTGCCGTCCCACAGATCGATCAGCTGCTCGCGAAAGGGCGGTCCCATTTCGTCCCGGAAAATCTTCGGAAGATTGTGCAGCAGCGTTTTCTTGTCGTCCGCACCGAACAGTTGCAGCGTGCGGCTGTTGACGTCGATGACGTGGATTTCGCTCATGCAGCGCGAGACGAACTCTTCATGGACATCGGTGAAGACGCGGAAGTCCTCGATGCCGCGGTTGCGCACGTCGTCGATCAGGCGTTTCACGCCGCTGAAATCCTCGACCCATAGCGATACGGGCGAATGGGCGAACAGGCCAAAGGCGTAATTCTGGCTGTCGAGCAGGTCGCGCCGGACGCTTTCCCGTTCGGTCACGTCCTCGATCGACACCATGACGCGGTCCCAGCTCTGTTCGTGGCCGGGAAGGATCCTGCCGCTGAGCTGGATATCGAGACGCTTGCCGGTCAGCGTGTAATTGACCGTGTGGCTGGAGAAACTGGTCTGCCCGTACCAGAGCTGGGCGAGTTCCTCGACATGGCTCTTGAACGTATCGTCGCGCAGCACCTGGCTGAGGTTGGCCATCAGATGATCGAGGTCGCGGGCGCCGTACAGCGACAGGGTCTTGGGATTGACCTTCAGGATGCGGATGCGTTCGGAGCAGCGCCGGACGAGATTGGGATTTGCGGTTAGGAACGCCTTGATGTCGGTGACATTTTCCGCGCGCCATTCCTGGAACAGCGCCAAAACCCCACTATAGTCCTCGATCCAAAGCGAAACCGGCGCCAGATCGAACATTTCGGCGTCGCTATCCCGGTCGATGGACGAAACGGACATAAAAAGCCCTGGCAGAGTCGGATGCTCCTCCGCTGTAGGCACAATTCGTTAAGATTCCTTCATTGTTTGGTGCGCGCCTGCAAGGACGTGGCGATCGAATGAACATGGGTGGGAATGTACCACGCGTAGCGGCGGAAGCCGGATTGTCCGTCTTCGTTCTCGCTGCGCTCAAGCTTCGCCGGACACGCCTCGCCCTTCGGTCTTGCGTGGCCGTGCCACGCGAAGCCCAAAGGGCGAAGCGTGGTGCCCCTGGCCGACAATCGCCTAGTACCATAACCAATTGAATTGAAAGCAAACTTTTTCTTGTACTGCTGCCGATACCAACACAAATACCAACATGATGACGCGTGGTTAGCCGACAAAAATAAACCAGCAGGCTTCCGGCAGCGGGCGCGCCTATGCCGTTCCGGACTCCACAATTCGCCCCGACCGGAATCGAACCCGGCTCTGACCCGAACTCCCGGAGGGTCGATCGAAGACTTCGCGACCGTCGTAAGAGACCCGAAGCGACTCGACGAAGTGCTGACTGCCACGCAAGTCAAAGACACTCGCGAATCTGGGTCCGTCACCCTCAACTCTTCTGACGTTCTCGACGCTATCAGGCATCTCTTTACGCTCCAGAAAGCTAATCCAAAACTCGTTGTAAAGCTCACCTTTCTCACGACGTTGACATTGGAGAGCAGAGGAAAGATCCGTTGCCAAGTGGACGCCCCGGCATTGCCGTTTGGCGGGGCGCAACCGGCACGGCTGATATCCAGGAACTGCGAGCGGCTCACTGTGCTCGTTCAAGGACGGGGAACCGGGCGCCTTTCTTCGCGCCAGCCCCATACAGAGCGCCTTCTTGCCGGTTACCGGTAAGATGTGCACCGCTCGATGTTCAGCGCACATATAGTTTGGCAAGACGGCGCCGCCGTCGATGGTAAATTTGTCGGGCAAATCGATCGCCGAATGTACGTTGCGAGGCCAACGAAGAGTTCTGCGTCTTCGGAAATGCAACGCATTTGGTTTTGAAGGCGGGCAAGGCTCTCCTCAAGCGCAGCGAATTGCTCTAGGAATTGCTCCTCCGCAAGCTGAAGATCCGGCAAATTGTCTTTATCGCGAGTGTCGATGTCGATCAGGTGGTCCATGATGATGCTCCTTTGCTGCATTGGGCCTGAGAGACGCATGTTCCAGCTCTCTTAAATCTTTCCCCCTTGTCGCGATAAAGTTCTCGCCACGCGAGGCGAGTGAGTGCTTCGTGAGCTTGATGTCAGCTCGGTCGTTCGAGATGCTCGATTCGTTGCATCCGGATTCGAGATATCGCGGCTTGCGCCAGCCCCTCTCCAATTTCACCCCGCGTAAGGCCGATGTCTTTCAACTCTCGATCGCTAAGCTGGCGAAGAATAGCGATATCTGCGTGGCGGGCGCGGTGCGCGAGTGCCGCGGCCATCACGTGATTTATGAGACGACCAAAACGAGAGATCAGACGGCCGACCTTTCTCCGAATTTCCGAAGAGGTCGTTAGGGGGTCTCGAGTGTTGTAAGTTATCGTCATCTCAATTTCCTTTCGATTGGCAATCTGAGCTTCGAACTCGGGAAAAAACTGGTCAAAGAAGCGGCCGATCGGGCTACGCGCGTTTCGGGCCATCTGGTTCGAATGGTCGCGGGTTAGTCCCGAGCCAGATGGTCACATTTCGCTCGATGCGGTTTTGGAAGATCAGTCGATGATCAAAGCGGGCTTAAGGGCGACGGCCCGGGAAAGGTTGTAGAAATTGGGCGAGGTGGCGATTACCGCCGCGTGGACTTCGGTGAATTGCTCCTTGGTTCCGCTGCCCTTGATCCGAACGGTGTAGCTCAGGTTCTCGTAACCCTGGGGGACTGCTGGATCGATTCCGAGGAAGCCACGGAGGTCGATCTCACCATTCGTTTCGATCGCGAGGCTTTCAAGGGTGATTCCGCGAACCGCGCACTGCGCGACGTATCCGACCGTCATGCAGGCGTTGAGCGACGCGATCAGATGTTCCTGCGGATTGGCAAAACGGTTCGATCCACCGAGTTCGTGGGGCTCGTCGATATCAATCGAGAACCGGCGCGGTACGTTTTCTCCGCCGATTTCATAACTCTCTATTTCAGCCCGACTCCGCGTTTGGCCCTGCCAGGTCGTGCTGACGCGCCAGTTTGTCTTGCCTTTCGCAGGTTGCAGCCTGACTCCCTCGATCAGGGCGAACAAGTCGTCGACATTGATGCCGTTTACGATGGTGGCTTCGGTAGTCTTGGTTTGTGCAGACATAACATTCTCCGTTGATGTGTGATGATATGATATGAGTTAGGTTATTGCAGCGTGGCGAGCGCCAACTGGATACGCTTGCCTTGAGCTTCGGTGGTCAGGCTGGAAAGCACCTTTCCGAAATGCGGATGCTGGGCGCCTGAGTGGATGTATTGCCAACGGTAGGCCTTGAGGAACGCTGTTTCGATTGCACGCGCCTCGGCCTCGTCGGCCGCGCGGCCGCAAGTTGCAGTGAAGTAATTCCTGTCGGCTTTGGCTTGAGCCTGCAAGATACCGTCCACCGCGGCGACCAACTCAATGAATTCGCTGACCGCGACATCGCGTTGAATCGCCGTTATCCCGGCGTCGTGACGCACCCACTCGAGTTCGTCGAGGATTGCGTGCTGGCTCTCTTCCTTCCAGTGAAAGAAAAAGACGTCCCTGAAGAGCTCCGACAGTTCGGTATCCGGGTCGATACTCTGGCGATAATGCACCTGAGTGAACAACTCGATGTCCAGGGTCAGCGCCAATACCGCCCAAGTCGACTTGCCGAGTACCGCCCGGGCTACGTCGTTAGGGTCGACATCAAAGCGATAGCCATCTGGCAGAACCTCGGCGACCATCGTGTCGACAAGACGAAAGAGCTCCTGGTGCTTCAATTCTTCATCACTGAACCGGACCAAAGCCTCGAGAGCGACCTGGTCTCCAAGCCAATGTTCGTTACTGAGCTCCAGAACCTTGGCGTTGATGAAGCGCTCGACCAATCCAAACATGTTGGCGTACGTGCGCCCCTGAATCTGACTGGCAAAGCGCTTCTCTTCGGCGGACAGGGTCGTGAAGGCATCGGCCATCGAAAGCGCGTCGGGCAAAAATTTATGGGCGTTGCTGAAACGACGGCCCCGGATCACATCCTTGTCGATGTCCCAGCGAACTCGCTTGGACGTTTGAATACAGCGGGCGTATCGTTCGCTGCTGTCCGGCATTTTGCTGATTATGTTCACTTCAATCTCCTTCGCGGATCGGTGGGCCGATGACACAGACAACGTGATCGGCTGGTGCTGGGATCTTTACGTCGCAAGACACGCGAGGGTCTATGACCGGCCTGCCGTCAGGCATGACTGGAACGCCGGCTTCTGGTAGAGAGGACGGTATGGACGCATTGTCCGACGTTCTGAGAGTGGCCCATTTGACCGGCGGCGTGTTCTTGCACGCCGATTTCTCCGCGCCATGGTGTATGGCCGCCCGCGTCGGGCCAGAACATTGCGCGCCTGCTCTCGGCCCGGCATCGCATCTGATTCTCTATCACTACATCGTCGAGGGGGAGCTCCGTATTCGGATCGACGGCGAAGATGGAGAAGGCCTCATACTTGGGGTGGGTGATGTTGTTCTCTTGCCACGCAATGACTTGCATCTTGTAGGCAGCGACCTGACCCTACCGCCGGTAGCTGGCAGTGACATTATCCAGCCGCCCAAAAACGGTGGATTATTCTCGATCCGCCATGGCGGTGGTGGAAGACGCACGCGAATGATCTGCGGATTCCTCGGCTGCGATAGTGAAGACAATCCAGTGATCTCGAATTTGCCATCGCTGCTAAAACTCGATGCCGAGCAGGGTGGGGCAGCAGAGTGGATCCGTTCGACGTTCCAGTATGCTGCCGAGGAGGTGGCCGCTGGCCGCCCAGGTTCGGAAACCGTACTGGCGAAGCTATCTGAGCTATTGTTTGTTGAAGCCGTGCGGCGCTACGCTGAAACACTGCCACAAGAACAGACCGGTTGGCTCGCTGGTTTGCGCGACCCTCACGTTGCGCGAGCGCTGGCGCTGCTACATGATGACATCACCCGACCTTGGAACGTGGATGACCTGAGCCGTGAAGTTGGCCTGTCGCGTTCCGCCCTGGGCGAACGCTTCCTTAAGCTGATCGGCATCCCGCCGATGCACTACGTCACTAGTTGGCGCATGCAAGTTGCGACCCAGAAACTCCGCCTCACCAACGCATCGCTTGCCCAGGTAGCCGATATGGTCGGTTACGGTTCCGAAGCGTCTTTCTCGCGCGCCTTTAAGAAAGTGTTCGGGACCGCGCCGGCTACCTGGCGACGATCAAACAGATGATCGCTCGAAACCGTATTTCGCAGTCTCGTCGAAGGCGCGCGATTGTCATTGCTAAAGCAGGGTCTGTTATTGTGCAGGTTTTTGGACGCCGGCAACAAGAAGGCTCCGCAGGCTCAACTGACCGGCGTCCAAAAAGCGCCAAGGCACGAAGTCGCGGGAAGTTTGGCA
>Ga0210405_10005227_pt1 | contig 11935 bp, 11 predicted proteins | sample IncBWH11MmetaG_FD_155492 | JGI IMG/M metagenome (GOLD analysis project Ga0210405, IMG submission 155492) | Forest soil microbial communities from Barre Woods Harvard Forest LTER site, Petersham, Massachusetts, United States - Inc-BW-H-11-M | ecosystem: Environmental > Terrestrial > Soil >... | reverse complement strand
GCCCGGCGTCGCCTCGACGCTGGACCTCGACCGCCTTCATGCCGCGGCCGAACAGAGCGCGAGCTTCCGTTCGTTGCTGATACGGCACGGACTCGCGGTCCACGCCCAGGTCCAGCAAACGGCGGGCTGCAACGCGGCGCATACGGTGGAATCGCGGCTGGCGCGATGCCTGGCGCAGACCTCCGACTTGTCCGGCCATTCCAGACTCGACCTGACCCAGGAATCGCTGGCCCAGATGATCGGTGCACGGCGCAACAGCGTCTCCCTTGTCGCCAGCATGCTGCAGCAATCCAATTTCATCCACTATAGCCGCGGCCATATCGAGATCACCAACATGGACGGGCTGAGCAAGACCGCCTGCGAATGCTATGCGACGGTCAAGTCGCATTATGAGCGACTGTTGCGCCCGCGCATTTCGGCATGAAGGGGCGCGGGAAACTGCCGTGCGTCGCGGGCTCCCTTCCCGGCCGATGAGCGACAGTGCAGCCTGGCGATCAGTTCCACTCGAAGTCAGGCCGTGCCGAGCGGCCGTATGACTACGGTACCGCCGCTCGCCTTGCGAGCCCGAGGTCGAGTTAACCCGCTCTTCAAGGAGCTCTGATATTCGTTTCGGGTGCTGACGGGCGCGAATCTCAAAACGGGCAGGACGATTTCCGTGTGCCTTGACTCTCGCCCGTGTTCGGCCGCTTGAGAACTGCGCGGAGTTTGTAGACATGGCTTTCGATCTGTCGATGCCGATCCTGGTGGTCGATGACTACAGCACCATGATCCGGATCATCCGCAACCTGCTCAAGCAGCTGGGCTTCGAGAACGTCGACGACGCCAACGACGGATCGGCGGCGCTGGCCAAGATGCAAGCCAAGAAATACGGCCTGGTCATTTCGGATTGGAACATGGAACCGATGACCGGCTATGACCTGCTGCGGGAAGTCCGCGCCAGTCCCGACCTTTCGAAGACCCCGTTCATCATGATTACCGCGGAGTCGAAGACCGAGAACGTCATCGCCGCGAAGAAGGCCGGCGTTAGCAACTACATCGTCAAGCCGTTCAATGCCGCCACGCTGAAGACCAAGCTGGAAGCGGTGTTCGGTCCCGCCGAATAGCAGCGACCGCCGCGCGTACTGGTGGAGCGGACCTGACGTTCGCTCGTGGAGCGAATTTGACGCGCGCATCCCCGTGTGCCTGCGATGTTTTCGTGCGAACGTCAAATCCAAAGCTCGCCTCGCATCACCACGCTGTCCGCTGACGGCGCGCCATGCGCCGTAGTTCTACGGGAGGCGAAATTTACGCCGGGGTAGAGGCTCGCACCGCATAAATTGCGCCCTCGCAAGCAGCAGAAACGCGCGGGGTCGAAGCCGGACATCAGCATGTGCGACGAACTTCTCGCCATCGACGACACCGAACTGCACGTGTCGATCCTGCGCGAGATCGCGACGACCGGCGAGCCATGATGCAGCTGCCGCCGCACAGACGCCTGTTCGGTGCCGTCGGCGCCATCGCGCTCGCGCTGATTGCGACGATCGCCGGCACCAGTGTTTTCTTTCTCGGCAATTTGCGCGAGAGCACGCTGCAGACCGCCGAGACCAGCCTGTCGCGCTACAGCCTGACGCTCGCAGAGAACGCGGACCGGTCGTTCAAGTCGGTCGACCTGGTGCTGTCCAGCATCGCCGACTACGTCGCCCGCAAGGGCGTCGTCGACAATGACACCTACCGCGCAGCGGTCTCCGACCGCGAGACGCACTTTCTGCTGCGGGAGAAGATCGCGGGCCTGCCCCAGATCGACGCCCTGACCGTCATCGACGCACGGGGCAAGCTGCTCAATTTTTCGCGCTTTTGGCCGATCCCCGACGTCGACGTCTCCGATCGCGACTATTTCAAGGCGCTGAAGGCGGATGACGGACCGCAGAGCTTCGTCAGCGCGCCGGTGCAGAACCGCGGCAACGGGACCTGGAACGTCTATCTGGCGCGGCGACTGAACGATCCGCAGGGCCATTTCATGGGGCTTCTGCTCGGCGCGATCTCGGTGCCGTATTTCGAGAATTTCTTCAGCTCGACATCGCTCGGTCCCGACACCACCATCTCGCTCATGCGCGAAGACGGGTTGCTGCTGGCGCATTTTCCGCCGAACAACGACATCGGCAACCAATCCTCGGGTTTTGGCCAGCGCGCGCTCGCCGCGGGCGGGACGATCCGCGAGCTCGGCCGCAAGGACCGCCAGATGCGCCTGCGCGCCGCCAAGATGCTGCCGGGCTACCCGGCGCTGGTCGTGGTGTCCCAAGCGGAGGACGATGCGCTGCAGGGCTGGCGCGAGATGGCAACGCTGATGACGACCATGTCGCTGATCAGCGCCATCGCCGTCATCGTCGTCGCGTTCATGATCGCGCGCCGCTGGAACTGGCACGAGGACCTGATCCGCGCCGCCGAGGCCGCCAACGCGGCCAAGACGACATTCCTTGCCATGATGAGCCATGAGATCCGCACCCCGATGAACGCGGTGCTCGGCATGGCGACGACGCTGCTCGACACCCACCTGAACGCCGAGCAGCGACGCTACGTCGTGGCGATCCACAATGCGGGCGACAGCCTGCTCGAAATCCTCAACGACATCCTGGATTTCTCCAAGCTCGAGTCGGGCCGGCTGAGCCTTGAAAACATCGCGTTCTCCGCGGATGCCCTGGTGGCGAACACGCTGAGCATCATCGGCCCGCGCGCGAGCGCGAAGAATCTGGCGATCCGGAGCGTGAGGGATCCGACGCTGCCCCCGGCGCTGGTCGGCGATGCCGGCCGGATCCGTCAGGTCCTGCTGAACCTGGTTTCCAATGCGGTGAAGTTCACCGCAGCAGGCGAGATCGTCGTATCGACGCGATGCAGCGCAATCAAGGACGGCAAGGCGGTCGTCGAGTGGACGGTGAGCGACACCGGAATCGGGATCGCGCCGGAGCGGATCGGCTCGCTGTTTACCAATTTCGTGCAGGCCGACAATTCGATCAACCGCCGCTTCGGCGGCTCGGGTCTCGGGCTTGCGATCTGCAAGCGCCTCACCGAGCAGATGGGCGGCGACATCGGCGTCACGTCGACGCCGGGGAATGGCTCAGCCTTCAGCTTCCGATTGACGCTTCCGGTGGCGGCGGCGATCGCCGTGCCCGAGCAGCACGACGAAACGGCCTATGCGGCATTGCAAATGCGGATCGCAGCGTTCGGCCGCCCGCTGCGAGCCCTGATCGTGGACGACAATCCGACCAATCGGCTGGTCGCCGGCAGGATGCTCAAGGACTTCGACATCCAGACCGACACCGCCTGCGATGGTGCGGAAGCCGTCACGGCAGCGAACCGCTTCAACTACGACCTGATCCTGATGGACCTGCGGATGCCGGAGATGGACGGCTTCCAGGCCACGCGGACGATCCGTGCGCGAGGCGGACGGCTCGCAGCCGTTGCCATCGTCGCCTTCACCGCCAACGCCTTTCCCGAGGACATCAAGGCCTGCCTCGAGGCTGGGATGAACGGCTTCGTGGTCAAGCCGGCTCGCAAGAAGGCACTGGTCGACGCCATCCTTCGCGTGCTCCCCGGCCCGATGGCGACGGAGCGGCTGGCCGAATACGCGGCGCCGCCATTGGCGATCGCGGAGGCGGAGCCAGCGGCGATCGTCACGGCGGAACCGGTGCTCGACCGCAACGCGTTCGAGGAATTGGCCAGGGAAATCGGACCAGACGGCGCGTGCGAAATTCGCACCGTGTTCCTTGCCGAGACCGAAGCCAAGTTGAAGCTGCTGCGCCGATTGTCGGTCGACGCCGATCGCGCGACGATCGGGCGGGAAGCCCACTCGCTGAAGAGCGCGGCAGGAACCTTTGGCTATCGCCAGGTCGCAAGCGTTGCGAGGCTGATCGAAAGGCGCGCGGAGCAGCTTTCGAGCGACGACTATCTGCAGCTGCTCGATCATGTTGACGCCGCCTTTGCAGCGGGCCGCGCGCTGGACCTGCAATACGAAGGCCAACGAAGCACGATCACCGCAGGCTGACGCGCTTTTCGCGACCTGCGATGCCAATCCGCTCGACGATGACACGAACCACGCGTGACGACGCGGCCGTACTTCTACGGCGCTCGATTTTCACAGACGGCTAATCATGAATTGCCAGAGTGGCGAGTGCCCATTTTCCGAGGTCCCCGAAACGGATTTTGCCGCACGCGAGTCGGGGATTTCGGATCGGCGGCACCAGGGCACAGGAGCGCTCCATGTTCAAGTATGAAACGGCCAACCAGAAGGAAGTTCGGCGTTTCCGCATCGCGCAGTTCAACGGCAGACCCGCGACCGTGAAGTCGGGCGGCTCGACCGTCACCGGGCTCGTTCGCGCAGTGCAGGAGGTCGAGGCCAGCGATCCGCCGCGCTGGACCATCACCATCGTTCCGACACCGCCGAAGGAAAAGACCGAGCTGTTGCGTACGGCAGCCGGTGCAGGCTCGACCTGGTCGCAGAACGCCTCGCGTTGACGAGCGAGGGGCACATCCTTGGAGTTGAACAACGTCCAGCAACTCATCTAACCGGCGAAAATACCGCGGTTTTTTTGCCCGAACGGGGCACTTTTACCGATATTTCTCTGATCGGCTTAATCAGGCGCCAACGGTTTCCGTGAAATTATCGCGGATGGGCGCTCTGGCTGTAGCGCCACTTTCGCCAACCGCGGATTAGGATACCGATGGCGCGGGCCGATCAGATATCGGATTTCCTGCAGCGACTGACGCCGCTGAGGCGAAGCTGTCTGCTCGCTGAGCTCGAGCGGCTCGAGATGAGCGGCGTGGACATGCCCAGCACGTCGGACATCCAGGCCAAGTTGCGCGCCGAGTTCCGCAAGGACGGATCGACCCAGAACAGAGCGAGCCCCTCGCGCTACTTCTTCGGACCGCTGGAGCCGCTGCTGGTCGACGGTGCGCCGGAATCTGCCAATTCGGGGCGGATCGCGCGCGGCTCGCTGACGCCGATCTGGGAATGGATCTGTCACGACCTGTTGCGGACGATGGCGCGCGACTACAACGCGCAGATGAAGGACCTGATTGCCGGCGATCGGCAGCGCGAGGGCGCAGCAGGCGACCTCGGTGTTTCAGACCAAGGTCGTCAAGTCGCTCGAGGGGACGCTCGGCACCCCCGATGGCGCGGCGCAGGCGCGCAGCCGGCTCGCGGCCTACACGGCGTCGCCGGCCATCTATGGCGACCTCACCAAAATTCTCGTCGCGCTGCGCGCGCGCGAGGCGCTGATGAAATTCAATGAGGCGCTGCCGGCCAGGCTGGCGAAATTCGATGACGCGCAAGTCGGCAAGGTCACGGGCCTGCTCGATTCCTTCGCCAAGAAGAATGCCGACGCGGTGGCCTTTGCGCTGGCGCTGGTCGCATTGCGCCTCAAGACGCCCTGGCAATTGATGCGCCTCGCCACCAAGGCGGCGCGCAGCAAGAAGGCGGCCGACGTCGCCGCCACCCCCTACGCGGTCGCGGTCGCGATGGTGCTCGATCGGCTCGAGGACAAGCGCCTGGCGTTGCGCCTGGCGCTGAAGCACAACCGTGTCCTGATCGCGCGCGACACCCTGACCGACATCTATGACACCGAACATGCCTTGCGGGTGCGCATCGACGAATTCGACGCTTCCGAATGGGGCCTTCGGCTGCACGACATCATGGATGCGATCGCGGCCCTGGTGCAAGCCGAGGTCTCCAGGTTTCCGGAAGAAGTCGGCCATGTGCTCGGATCGCGCAGCCTGCGCCATCATCAGTCGCTCGGCGGCCGTCTCACCTCGCTCGCCTGGAAGGGACGCGACGCGATCACCGACAGCCTCTCGTTCTGCAAGGGGCTGATCGGTCAGGCCTGACCGGACTCCGAACCGTCCTCGTGCCGCGCAGCGCCCTCGTCCGACGTCGCGTTCGCGCGCCCCATGGTCAAGAACCTCGCCATGAAGCGGCCGGAGAACACGAATCTGAGCCACCAATACGCCAACCTTCGTGTCGTCATTGCCCTCGACCTCTCGGTCCTGCCCGCTCGGCGTCAGCGATAGCGCCGAATTTTCCCGCTGCGTGTGACATGCTTCACATCTCTGCGTCGTCGGCGCTTTGCCGTTTACAGGCTGCCGTATCGTACCGATGATGGTCGTTCCCCAATCCTGCGGACACGGCCGCACGCGACACGCCGCAACGAAAAGACCGGAGAGAAGACGATGAAGCAGGCGATGGTTTCCCTGATGACCGCCGTGGCGTTGGCCGGCACGCTGCTGCTTGCGCCCGGCGCGGCGGCGCAGACTGCCCCCAACGCGGCCGCGACGCCGACGCCCGACAACGCGGTCATGCTCACGATATTCCTCAAGCACGACCAGTCCCGCCCGCTCGGCGAGCTCAACGCGGAGCTCGAGAAGCAAGGTTTTTACAAGGCCTTTCCGCCCGACGGCGTGGAGGTCGTGAGCTGGTACGTGATGATGGGGATCGGGCAGGTCGTCACGCTGCGCCTGCCGGCCTCGCGGCTACGCGAGGTCAACCGCATCATCGAGACCTCGGCATGGGGCCCCTATCACACCGAGTTCTATCCGACCTATGATTACAAGGCTGTTGGCATCGAGAACCACGACAAGGCGCAGCAGAAATAATCCTCCCAGCGCCCGACGAGGTCTGGTTGAACTGCTCTCTCCGCGCACGCGGCTCACCTCGCCCCGCTTGCGGGGAGAGGTCGGATCGCATCATCAGATGCGATCCGGGTGAGGGGGACTCTCCACGAGCTCAGTTCCTTGAGACTCTTCCTCACCCCAACCCTCACAGCGCGAGCCCTTGCTCGCGCGACCCCGCAAGCGGGGAGAGGGAGCACACCTGCGATGCGGCTCAATTCAACCTCAGCTTGGGTCACGCTCTACCCCTTCGCCATGCGTTCGCGCGCCGACTTGAAGCCGGCGACGAAGCGCGCCAGCGTGTCGGAGGTCACCCCGCGCGGCAGCATCACCTCGATCAGCGAGAATTTTCCGCGCCGCGTCGCCGCGCGATCGAGCGCCGCGGACAGCTCGGCGCGCGTGGTGACGCGCTCGCCGGCGCCGCCGATCGAACCCGCGATCTCGGCAAAATGCCAGTCGTCGAGATCGTTGAAACGCGATTCCGGCTGGAACACGCGCAACATCTCCCAGCTGCAATTGTTGAACAGCACGACGATCGGATCGAGCCCGTAGCGGCGGCAATTGCCGAGCTCCCATCCCGTCATCTGGAAGGCGCCGTCGCCGACCAGGATCAGCGGCCGCAGCCCCGTCGCCGCGACGCCGATGCCGGCGGGAACGCCAAACCCCATGCCGGCATAATAGCCGGGCGCGGCGAGCGCGGTGTTGTCGATCTCCATCGCGGTGAACAGGCAGTCGCCGATGTCGGCGGTCATCGGCATCTTGCCGTGGCGGTCGAACAGATCGTTGATCGCGGTCGCGATATCGGACGGCATGATCGGCGCAGCGTCGGCGGCGAGACCGCGCGGATAGACCGAGCGTGCCTTGGCCTGCGGCTTGTCCGGCGCGCGCGGCGTGGCGCGCGCCTCGAGCGCGGCCACGAGATCGGCGAGCGGCATGTCGCGATAGGTGTGATGGCCGATCTGCACCTCGCGGCTGGAGGCCATGATGGTGCGACGGGGATCCGGGGCGCGGTTCGACAGCGCGAAATTGGTGTCGGAGAGGATGACGCCGAGCATCAGAAGCAGATCGGCGTCCTCGACCAGCCGCGTGATCGCGCCATCGCCGGCGGCGCCGAGATAGGTGCCGGCGACGACGTCGTCATGCTGTTCGAGCAGACCGCGCCCCATGAAGGTCGTGACCAGCGGAATGTTGAGCTTTCGCGCCAGCGCTGCGATGCGCTCCTCGGCCCCATAACGGCGGATCTCGACATCGACCACCGCGACCGGCGCGTTAGCCGCCGCGATCCGTTCCAGAATCTCCTCGACGCATTCGGCGAGCGCTTCGGAATCGGGCGCGCGCGACGGCAGCGGGATGACGGTCTCGACCTCGACGCCGACCATGTCGCGCGGGAATTCGAGATAGACCGGCAGCGACATTTCGCGCGCGCTGCGCAGCACGCGCGCGATCTGGGCGGGCGCGGTCAAAGGATCGGTCAACACCGCCTGGTCGCAGGTGATCTCCTTGAATACCGCAAGCTGGGTATCGACCGTGCGCGCCTGGTGATGCAGCAAAAAACCGGAAACGCGCTCGCGCGCGCCGGGCGCGCCCGCGACGACCACGACCGGCGAGCGCTCGGCATAGGCGCCTGCGATCGAATTGACCAGGTTGAAGGCGCCCGCGCCATAGGTGACCACCGCAACGCCGAGCCCGCCATGATAGCGCGCGGACGCATCGGCCGCAAAACCGACCGCCGGCTCATGGGAGAGCGTAAAATTCGGCAAAATGTTGCTTTCCTCGATCACCTTGTAGAGCGGCAGCACGAAATCCCCGGGAATGCCAAAGATCGCGCGGGCGCCGTGGTCCTTCAGGGCGGAGAGCAAGGCGTGAGCGAGCGTGGGCATGGAGGAGATTCCTGAAAATGGATGCTGGTCTCGCCGATGTTCGTCTGGCGGGTGGCAAAAATCCAGTCCCATATCACCGCCTCACGCTGCCGCCCGTCGAATGCGGGCGGCTCCGGTCACACGTCTGGCAAGCCGCGACAGACCGGAATTTTTCAGGAGGCCAACAGGGTGCGCGTTCGCGATCTCGCGGCAGGAAACGCCCGAGCTGTGCTTCGTTCGCTTGACCCTCCAATTCAAGAGGGCGCGAGCCCAAAGAAATCAAACGCAACATGCCCGTTGAGACGGTTAGCAACTTCGGTCGACCATTAGTTCGAATGCTGCTCGATAATTATCACCGGGATCGTATGTCGCTTAGTGCGCTTTCTGGCTTTCTAAATCTGAAGGTGAAGCACATTCCCAAGCTAGAGCAAGCTGCGGGCGTGAGATAATTTGAATCATGGCCCGCAAGCCGGTTTACAGCATCGATAGCAGCGCGCTTGTCCATGCTTGGCGTCGGGCATATCGACCAAAAAATTTCGGCTTCGTGTGCAACGGCTTTGATTCATTAATAAGGGAAAAGCGGCTATGCGCTTCGATTGAGGTTTACCTCGAATTGGAAAAGAAGGACGATGAGCTTTTTGATTGGTGCAAGGGGCGCAAAGAAACGCTGGTCCGAGAGCTTGACGATGAAACCCAAGGGATCGTCAAAGAAATTCTACGTGACCATCCGCGACTTGTGGACACTGTGAAAGGCCGCTCTGGTGCAGATCCGTTTGTGATTGAGCTCGCCGAAACGACCACCCCATTCATGCTCGTGCTGACTCCAAGAGTTTCGGGGCAAGGTCAGAATTCCTGAAGTGTGCGACGCGCGAGGCGTCAAATGGCTTGATCTTGCCGACATGATAGAACTGGAAGAGTGGGAATCTTAGCTACACTTGCCTCGCCTCGCCCTCTGCTGCGCACCGCGGCAAAGTTTGCCCTGCTCAGGCACAGCAGGATCGAAGGTTTCTACGACACGGTCGCGGGCGCCGTACGAACCGGTAACAGCACGGTGGGCCTGACGCCGATCGGACAAATCCCGATCCGGAGCTCGTAGGGCGGATTGGCGAAGCGTAATCCGCCATTCCCCTGCCTTTGGTCCTGAAGCGCTTCGTCAACGGGCGATCCGGCGTCAAGAGGCCGTGGCCGATGTATTGACGCCTTGGCATGGATCGATTGCGCACAGACCTTTATTGCCCGGTCGTGCAAGCGCTGCTCGGGCATCACCTGGCTACGACTGCTTCATCTCGCGCAACAGCAGTTCGGAAACATCTTTCGGGCGCGGGGCGACACGAATCCAGCACTCGGGTACCACTGCCTGCTTCATGTTGCCTCGGCCTTCGCCAAACACGCCCGCTGCACGAACGCTGCCTTCTGGTTAGCCGCAAAATCATCTCAATCGATCGTATCATTCGCATCTTAAATCGATCATGCGGCACCAACCTGCGAGGACAGGATCGTCAGCGCGTTGGGGTGCCGCTGATGCCGACGGTAAGCCATCAAAGAAAAGAGTTCGCGGTATCGGGCCTCGGTTAATTCCGCGCCCAGCGTGCGGTGTTGCGGCCGGACTCCCGATGTGCCCCTGACGAAAATCTTGCGATCCGAGACGTTCAACAGCGACCAATTTGGAAGAGGCAGTGATGTACGTTCGATACTTGATCGCGGTCTGCTTTGGGTTTTGCGCGCTCGCCGACGACGCAATATCGCAGACGGCTCCGCGTCCGCCTGTGGCGCGTCAGGCGGCGGAGCCGAACGTCATTCAAAACAACCCGGATGAGACCTGGACGATTCCCGATCGCAACCGCGTCAACGAAGGCACCGTGACGGTGATCACGGCGCCGGCGGGCGGCGCCACGTCGGTCTTCGGATCGGACATGGCGCGGGTGCTCGATGATGATGCGACCGTTCGCGTGCTACCCGTGCTCGGCAAGGGACCGGTTCGAAACGTCGTCGATGTACTCTATCTCAAGAGCATCGACATGGGGATCGTCACCACCGATGTGCCGGAATTCTACAAATTGCAGTACAAGATTCCGGACATCACCTCGAAACTGAAGTACATCGCCAAGCTCTACCATAACGAGGTTCACGTCATCGCGCGCACCTCGATACGGTCGATATTCGATCTGGAAGGCAAGAAAATCCTCGCGCCGACGGATGTCGGTTACTACGCCGCCAAGGTGATCTTTTCGCGCCTGGGCATCAAGCCTGCGTCGATCGACAATCAGACCGACGACGCGCGGTCGATCCAGAAGATCGCCGATGGCGACGCCGACGCTTATATCGTCAGCACCGGCAAGGTCTTTCCGCTCGCGCGAAACCTGATCAAGAACGAAGACCGCTCACTGCATCTGGTGCCGATTCCCTACGATCGCAGGCTGCAGGACTTGTACCTGCCGACGACGCTGTCGAGCGAGGAATATCCAAACCTGCTCTCGCCGGGACAGACGATCAATACAGTCGCGGCAAGCCAGCTGCTGGTGACCTATGACTGGCCACAGGACTCGGAGCGCTACAAGAAAGTTGCCAGGTTCGTGGACGCGTTCTTTTCGAAAATCGACGAATTCCAGAAGCCGCCAAGACATCCGAAATGGAGCGAATCGAGTATCACGGCCGCGATCCCCGGTTGGCAACGCTTCAAGGCATCCGAGGATTGGCTCGCCGCGCACAATCTGGCACCGCCCACGACGGCATCAGTCGATGCCGATCGGAGCAAATTCGAGAAGTTCCTGAGTGAACGTCGGATTCAGGGCGAAACGGACCCTGCGAAGCGCGAGGCACTGTTTCGCGCATTCCTGGAATGGCAGAAGCGAAATCCCTAAAGCCCGACCTCGGCAAGTCAACGAAAGCCCATCGGTCGATGGCGGGCGTGGCAGAAGCAAGCCGACGAGCCCGACCATCGCGAACCTCGCCTGTCGGCCGCGGTTTCTCCGGCATCGGCGCATGAGCTTTCCGGCCGGGCTCGCCGACGGCAACGGGGACGTCGCGCCGCCCCGTCCGCGCATCATGGCGTGATACGGTCCCGGGCGATTGGCGTGACTAGGCGACGCGCGCCCTCGCCTTGTCGGACCGCGCGGCCCTCGCCCGTTTCGCAGGTTTCGTCGCTGAAGCGGCAACGACGACCGCGGCGCTTTCGACCGATGCCGCGAGAAGCTCGTGCTGAGCGGTCAGCCAATAGATGTCCGCCTTGCCCTCGGGACTGCCGTCGGCAATCCAGAGGTGATAGGCGCGTTCGCGAATGGCCTCTTCCAGATTTGGCATGGGATTCTCCTTGAAAGACCTTCAGCCCCGCCAAAATTGTGCTCCCGCATGGTTAATGAAATCTTAAAAGGGCGGCACGCGCGCCTGGTGGAGCGGATTTGACGTCCGCGACCCTGCCCCCCCTGCCCCGCCATTCCCCT